>Ga0316628_100000041_pt1 | contig 76400 bp, 54 predicted proteins | sample OWC_Aug_M2_C1_D5_FD_207648 | JGI IMG/M metagenome (GOLD analysis project Ga0316628, IMG submission 207648) | Wetland soil microbial communities from Old Woman Creek delta, Ohio, United States - OWC_Aug_M2_C1_D5_C | ecosystem: Environmental > Terrestrial > Soil > Wetlands | place: USA: Ohio...
CTTGAACCGGCCCCGCCGGTCAGAAAGAAGGCCTTCCAGGTCGCCGCGGACGAGGCCAATGAGCGCGGACTCAAAGATAAGGCACTGGAAATCGCCGCCGACGTGAAAACTTCTGGGCGGACTCTGGACGACGCCGAATTTGTCGGCCTCGCGCAGAAGGCCAGCGATCTCGGCAAGGACTACGACGCGGCGATTGCGACGGTCAACGACCTCACGATTGCAGGGAATAAAGAGGCTGCTGCGCTTGAACGGGGCCGGGCGGAGTCGATCCGGGCGAACTACGAGAAGATTATTGAGGCCTCTGAGGTATCGGGTACTGAACAGTCCCGGAATTTCTCCATTCGCCGCCTGCTGATGAACCGGGAAACCTATGAATTGGTGGACGTTATACGTGAGGCGCGAATCGCTAAAGGCAAAGACCTCACACCGGCTGAACAGTCGCGTTTCGAGGCTTTAACTGCCGATGTTAAGGCCAAAACTACCGCTCTTGAGCAGATGACGGCCAAATGGGAGGCCGAACATAACGCCAGACTCAAATCTGAGGCTGAGATTACCGCCCGGCGCGAAATGGTCAAGGCGAGAATCAGCCGCAAAGCCGCTGGCGCGCGCGAATCCATCCAGGCAGAGCGGGTCGAAATCAAGAAACAGCTTCAGGCCCTCGGATACCGGGCAAACGAGGTTACCGGCGTCTCGTTAGAGGCGTCCTACCTTGTCGGCAAACTGGCTATCAACTACATGAAAGAGGGTGCGGTCACACTCTCTGAGGTTGTCCAGAAGGTGCTGGCCGATCTGCCCGATCTGACCGAATCCGATGTTTACCGGGCCATAAACAGCCGCAATCCCAAACTCCAGAAACGGCTTCGGAACGAGACGCACGTTCGAATCTTCCAGCTAAAGCAACAGGCCCGGCTCTTGACTGAGCTGGAGAATGCCGAAAAGGGTGTGTTTGAGAAGCGACCGAGCATCCCACAGAATCAGTCAGCAGAAATTCGTGAGCTTCGGCGCCAATTGAGGGTCCTACGTGCGGCTGCCTACAAAAAGGGGAATACGACAACTCAGGCGGGGTTACTGAAACAGACTCTTGCTCGAATCGGTGAGGCGGAAAAGCAACTGACGGGCCAGTATCGGGCGATCCGAAAGGGGCAGACCGTTCCGTCGCCCGAAGTGGCGACCGCACGTGATCGATTGGCGGCAATTCGCCAAGATATGGGGGTACAGGACAAGATCGCTGACCTGGGCGAGAAAGTACGCAGCGCCGAAAAGGGCGTGTTCACGCCGACGAAATCCCGACCGGCGCAGTTGCAGGCGATTAGAGAACTTCAGACTAAACTCAAAGGTCTCCGGAAAGCGGCCTACAAGCAGGGCAACTCGGATATGCAGGCGTCCCGGCTGGAACGCACACTTCAGAAGATTAACGAGGCGCAGGATCAACTTGCGAATCAGTACCGAGCGGTCAGGGAGCGGAGATCCCTGCCCTCTGAGGAAGTGGCCGCCGCACAACAGAAACTGGCTGAGATTCGCCGGCTGATGTCCACGACGGACAAATTGACCGATCTGCAAGAGCAGTTACGAACGGGCGAATTCAAACAGACAAAGAAGGTGGTCCGGGAAGTACCGCCAAACTTGGAACGGGCGCAGATCGATCTGAAACGGGCGCGAACCCAGGTCAGGAGTGCGATTGAGGGGATTGCTCCGTGGAAACCCGGTAGAATCGCCACTGAGACTATGAGCACGCTTCGAACTCTCAAGGCGACTGCCGATCTGAGCGCGACACTTCGACAGGGTTTGGTTTTGGTCTCCTCTGATTTACTTCGAAACCCTGCCCGACTTGCGCGCAATGTGGGCCGGAGCCTGCAGGCGACTTTCAGCAAGTACAAGGCGGAACAGATCGACAACGCCCTGCGCAACCGTCCGACAAACTATCTCGGTGAAACTGCGGGACTGAAACTGTCTGAATTGGACGGTCCGATCAGTGCGCGAGAAGAGTATTTCGCGGGAAACTATTTCGAGAATCTCCCTGTCATCAAACAGACTTACGGCCAGGTTATTAAAGCTTCGAATCGGCACATGACGACCTTTCTGAATCTGATTCGAACGGCGGCCTTTGACGATTTCATAGCCAAATATCCCAACGCCACCCGGCCAGAACTGAAAGCGTGGGCGGATTTTATCAATGTGGCCTCGGGCAAGGGGAATCTCCCGGTTGGCGGCGGCTGGATGAAGGTACTGAATGCTACGTTCTTTGCTCCCAAGTTTGCGGTTAGTCGATTCCAGACCCCCTGGAAATTGATTCAGTACGCTCGGAGGCCGCGGGTCCGGAAGATGATCGCCCGCGATATGGCATCAACGGTCGGCCTTGGAATGGCGGCCTTAGCTCTTGCAAAGTACGGGCTACAGGCGGAAGTCGGGGACGATCCTCGCAAATCCGATTTTGGCAAGATCCGGGTTGGCGATACCCGAATCGACATTTGGGGAGGTTTTCAACAACCCGCCCGCCTCATCGCCCGGATAGCCCTTGCCTCAACGGATGCACGCGGCCTAACCGGCGAGGAATTAACGAAACAGGAAAAGGATGTCGACCCATTTGAACTCATGGCGCGGTTCGCCATGTTCAAACTATCTCCGACGATCACACTGGGTGCCGAGCTTGGCCGAGGCAAGGATGTTATAGGACAACCGGTCTCAATGTGGCAAATAGGCGCCGACGCAGTATTCCCAATCATGGTTCAGGATATTTACGACGCCTACAAATCCGACAACGCTCTACATCCAGTAACGACCGGAGCCTTGACTATTTTGGGGGTTGGTACTTCAACCTACCCACCCAGCGAAGCGGACACCCGCGTGAAGATCAGAGAATTCTTAGACGCCGGGAAGATTGAGGACGCTCGTGCACTTCGCAAAAAATGGAACGCGAAACAGACCGATCCGGAGAAGCGAATCAAAGAGGTCAAGACGAGCAGATTATTGAAGGTAGAGGAAATTCAGAAGTTAAGGAAGGCGGGCCAGAAAGAGAAGGCGGAAGAAATTCGGCTTCGTTGGAATGAACAACACCCCACTCAGAAGATCGGGGGCGGAAAATGACCTACCAGCCGCGCATTCGTATGACAACCCAGCGGATTCCTGCCCATAGTAGATATAGGACACCGATTGAGAGCATTACCTGCCAGATGAAGACAACTGTGTTGCGGATTGATCGCAGGGGCTCAAAGTATTCACCCATCCAGTCGGTGAAACCCGAGATGAGTAGGGTTGCCAGCCAGAGCCATGTTAGGGGTTGCTCAAGTTTATCCAGTAATGTTCGTCTGGGTAATTCAGTCATGTTTCGATTCCTGTCATCTCCAATCAGTCCGCTGTTGACAATTCTGTCAAGGCTTTTCCCACGGTTTAGACCCCCTGTCTCCATTTACCGGCCGATCCTGTTCACCGCGCAGGCAGAAGAAGACAAACAGGACCAACAGAACGATGAATTCCAGTACGTTACCCAGGATATGTCTGATCCGACTGATGTAGTGATGCGCCAAGCGTCCCTCCTTTACACTACATGGATATTGCTTCTCGAATTTCTGTCAAGACGAATCGGTATTTTCAGACCACCTGTCAGGGGAGAGATATGCGTATGAAGGAAATCTGGGGCAAAATCAACACGCCAACAACTCTTTCGATCACCGCTGTTGTTTTGGTGGTCCTTTTGCAGGTCGGACTTATCGGCCCGACTTCAAGGACGCCGGCTATTACTAAGCAGGACATGAGGGAACTTCTGGACCCGGTTGTTGAGAAAATAGAAGAACGGGCCGCACAAATTCAGTCTACACAGTTGGAGATTATAGCGAACCAAAAATTGATCTTGGTGGAATTACGCATGTTCTCGGAGAACAACTTAAGGATCAGCCTAATTCTCCAACAGATACAGGAAGACCAGAAGGAGATTCGGCGGGGCACTCCCTGATCGAGACAAGGAATAGTCTTATGAAACGAATACTGTCAAGACTGCGCGAGCTGGAGTACCAGGTAACAATCCTGATCGCCAGTCTCCTGGTCAGCGGCGGCACGAAGGCCCAAATCTCGACCGGCAACGCCTTCGATACCACCACGCCGCCGGACGGAATCCCTGACGTGTGGATGGACAATGCCTTTTTCACTGGGTCCGGCACATCGTTTTCTGTCAACGGCCACACGGTGACGGTTGTCGGCGGCGGGGGTGGGGCACTCTATATCGACACGACCTGGCCGTCAGACGGGATCTATGATGTCGCCCTCGCCCCCGCGTTTCTTCGCGGGAGTAGTCATGTCCGGCTCTCTTACAGTGGTCCATTTGGCATCATTGAAGGGTCCTCGAACGCGGATTCCCTTGACGACGTGCCTATTGATCTCGCGGGTGTGGCCGACCTCAACACGTTGGTTTACAGTTCAATTTTGGGTAAGATCGTCCCCGTCGCCGTGCCGGCGGGGGACGCTTATTTCATTACGGGCATACCGATTGGATCTCTTGACACTACCTTAGACAACTGGGGCCTGAAATACAACCTCGGCACTCAGTCATTCATCCAAGAGGACTGGCCGACGGGCGGAAGCGGGAGTGCGGACTCGCTCGGTTGGGACACTGGCGGTGTGGCCGGGATAGACGCATGGACACTCCCGACTGTTCTCAAAGAAGGGGCGGGGATAAGATTCTATCCGGGCGCGGGTCCCGATACGATGTACGTCGCCGCAACGGGGATTTCCGGTCTGTGGACGGCTCTCAACAATGCCGACTCGATGATGTACATTGACACGCTGACGGGCGACACCGCGATCAAGGTCAGCAACAACAACGCTTTGGCTCAGACGATTATCTCTACGGATGCTCGACAGACGGGAGGGATTAGATTTAACGGAACGTCCGTAATAGACGCCCGATCTGGTGGGTTGACTATCGGTGATCTCGATGCGGGAGTTAATCGCACGTATATAGAGTTCTTAGCCGATACAATGTGGATCGGCGATCAACTTCCCGTGGGCGGAGCAACTCGAATATGGCAATTCATGGCTAATGTTCTGACCGCCAACTCATCTACTGGAGCGACTATAAACGGACCAGTTGAGTGGGACGGCAATCTTTTTGACAAGTACGATATTGACACGACATACACCGAATGGGTTTTCGGGGCTGCTTGTAAGGGGTCGAGTACTGCGACAAATCAATTTCAGACGCTTGGTGACGTGACCGCACTCATCGCAGATTCCCTAAATGAATACCCCGATACGGTGATGCTCAATGACAGCGCACAAGACGCCGAGGCCGACGCCAAACTCGCCATCAGAGACACCCTCGTAAAGGGCGCGGCCTTTGACTCGATCAAGATAGACACGGGATTCTTCAGTTCGGTTGTAGCCTCCGAGATTGTCGAGGTCCGAGGCGACACCTCCGGTTCGATTGCTCTTGCTGGCGTGACGGCGGGGTTCAACAAGATCATTCAACCGGACTCCGGCGGTGAGGCAACTTGGTACTGGCCGCAAAACGGTGCGGTTGCTACGGATACCGGAAAGTTCCTGTGTCTCGGTAGCGGTTATCAATCCCGATGGGCTGACGTGCCTACCTCATGGGACTGGTCGGATTCTTCTTCGCGTGGACCGGATTCGGTGAAGTATTCGGATACCTCGGCGTTTGCCCGTGACCTCGATACCATCACTGCCGCCGCCGCGTTGGCCTATATCGGCAATCACGCGACCACTCCGTTCATCGACACGATGGTGAACAATACCAGCCTGTTCTGGGCGGCGGGCGTGGGTGGACCCGACAGCACGTTCAGACTGAAGGACTCGCTCTCGACCTTGTTCCTGTTCGGTCTTGATCTCGATACCGTAAGAATGTTCGAGGACGCGGCGAAGGTGTACGTTGGCCCGCCGGGCTTGACCTACGCGGAGAGTTTGCAGGTCGGTTTCATAGAGGGATCGGCGGGGCATCCGATCATCGCGGCGGTTCTGGACTCCATCTATGACAAGTTAGGTCGGTTCTCCGGTGCGGCGGCGGGATCGGTGGACACCGCGATTGTCTTAGCTCAAGCGGGTGGGGATAGTAGCAAAGTCTGGTTGTCCGGCGATACCCTCCATATCACGATGCACGGGCAGAACGGCGCGGGCGACACTCTCCATATCGTCCACGTCGAAGGTTCAAACGCCATCGGCTACTGGCATCTGCTTGAGGCTGGCGCGTTCAATTTCACAGACGACAGTACGGCCTTTCTGTTCTTCCGGGGTCATGCTGCTGGCAACGATGACTTTGAGATCACCATGGCCGCTGACACCACGATCTTAAGGTCGATCAATTCAATCATTCGACTGGGTGATGACAGGGTTATCGTCAAGGGACAGAACGGCGCAAGCCTCTTGGCCGACAGCGTGTTTATCGGAGCCGTAACTGGTGATTCGTTGGCGGGTACACGCAATTACGCCCGCAAAGTAGCAGGCGACAGTGCGGGGACGCGGACCCTCTCAACTGACTTTGGGAAAGTCACAGACGACACAACCTCATGGAACGCAATTCTGGCGAAGATTCGGGATACGGTGACAGTCATGCCGATACCCGTGTTCCGTAGTTTTGTCGATCCCAAGAATTTCGGGGCTGACACCGTGACGCTGATGAAGTTCGATTCGGCCTGTTATGTGGGCGGAGCTACCGTCCAACAGGCGGCCTTCGAGTCAATACTCGCGGCGGTCAGTGACACAATCATTATCTGGGAGGTCCTGGCCGACAAAACGACTTGGAGCGTGATTGACACCCTGATTCTATCAAATGCCACGGGGATTCTCTCAGAGACGTTCGACGATGCCTCGATTGCACGCGGGTCCTATCTCGTGGCGACAATGTGCAAGTCGGGGAATACCATTGGAAATGTCACCCTCACCGTCCGGTGCATAGGAGGCAACTGATGAAACATAGCAAGTCGTTCTATTTTGTTTGCATATTCTTTCTATGTCTCGCGGCCTCGGCCAGCGGTGCTACTCGGATCGTCTACAATGACGCCGAACCGAGAGAGGGCTTCCCCTATCCTTCTGGAACGAAAGTTCTCGTCACGAACGACAGTCTGATTAGCGTTTGGTGTTACCGTGACGTGGGCAACCACTGGTACGAGTGGAACTACGCCAACGGTGCCAATGTCGCTTTTAGTAAAAAAGATTCGGTCGTATTGGGTGCCACGACTTGCGGCTTTACGGTTCAGGGGATTGAGGATACGCTCTACACTTTTGACAACAATACCAGTGTGGCGGTTACCGTAGTTACAAAAGTGTACGGTGGCGCGATTGTATCCACCGACACGGTTGGTTCGGATACAGGTTCATATCGGTTCCATGCCGTTGCTACCGACGGAAGCAACTGGATCGCCGTTAAGAAAACCAATCGTTACCAAGCGGCAGCTCCGGCCTGTTACTCCTATATCGTCTGGCGGATAAGTGGGGCCGAAATCGGGGGCGCAACTGCTTGGACGTTGGTTGACACCATCGGGGGGAACTCGGCTACTACCCAGTACAGGGCGATGGCGGCCCCTGTCATGGGCGGTCTGTTGATGTATAATCAAAACGAGAACACCTGGGATTTGATCGAAAATCGGGCCTCTGGGGGAATTACCAAACGTATCTCTACGGTGATCCGCAAGAAGAACGCTTCAACTGCGATCAATGCGGGAGCCTCTTTCTATGATATGTCCATTACCCCCATCGACCCCAATGGGGCTGGCGATACTGTCCTTGTAGCGACCTGCGACTCCACCAACAATAAGGTCTGGATATACATGGTGGTTGCGGATACGTCGGCAAACACTGTGGCAAAAATAGACTCAGCCGAGGTCAGTACGGCGGGGGATGTCTCGGACATTCTCGATTCGGCGGCATGGAGGACTCCCACAATCACAATGGCCGGAACGGGATTCATCGTCTACTATCGGGATTGGGCCGACACAACCGATTTGGCGACTGCTCGCATAGCCTACCATGTGGCAACGGACTGGACGGACCTGACAACTATCGGCGCGGCTCAGTATCTCGCAACTGACAGTGCGGGGGCCGGGGGCACTATCGGGGCAATCATGGCACCCTGGACGGCGGTTGCTCACGCCGACACCGATTCAGTTTACGCTTATGTCGCATGGGCGCGATGGGACGCGACCATGAACATCTACGCTACTTATCAGGCAATCGGCATACCGGGCGGTTCTGGGGGTACACCCCCGACTACGGCCCGGCTGATTCTTGGGGCGATGGCTACGAGAAAGGTCAACCTTGGCAAACCGTAAGTGGCTAATTCTCATACTGTGTCTGTTGCCGTTTACCGGTCGGGCGGCTCACAACATCGCTTCGTCGGCCAATCTGCCGTTTGCCTCGACCCATACCTACGATACGGTTATCATTACCGGGGACAGCATTATCAGCCCGGCGGGTACGTCAATTACCTTTACCCACAAACACTGCATCCTGAACCTCAACGGCAAGACCCTGTTCACGAATCAGAGTGCTGGTACTACCAGTGGGATACAACTGGACGCCGATTCACTTACCATCATCAATGGTACACTCGAACAAAGTGCAACCGCCGCCGCCACGAGTTGTCGCATCATCAATATCGGCAGTGGTCGTAGACACACCACCATTACAAATGTCAACGTCCACGCCAGGGGATATAACTCGGGCGGGGTCTTTTCCTATAATAACCCGGAGCTTGAAATCAATGGCGGCAACTGGACCTCGTATGTGAGCAGTTTTGCACGACGCGACCTTGCGGAGACGGCCCCGATCAGAACGGATTGTAGTGTTGCACAGACGGAAGGGCAGTTCGGAACGTGGGTTCACCACGTCACGATTGATAGTTGTCCACACATGGCTATCAGTCTACGCGGCGGCAAATTGTTGGTGGATTCCAATACTGTCACAGTAGACGGTCAAAACACCACATACAGTTATCCATCTACAGGTATGTATGATGGCTGGTCGAACAATGATGCTATCGCGGTTAATCGAATTGCTCCCGGATCGCACATAATCGGCAACATTATCAGAAGTGGAACGAATCATGGCGGGGGGCGGGCGATTGCAGTTGGGAACGGTCAGGAGAAACTCTTCCCCGGTTCTCCGGTCGGCACCCTGGAAATTGCCTATAACGACGTTGATACCCATGTCGGACCAGACCCTTTCTATTCCATGAACAACAACGGCATGGGCTTTCGTATTAAAGACGCCGGGCTTGACACTCTCTACTTTCATCACAATACTATTATAGCCCACGCGGATACGGCTGTCGCAACTCTCCATACAGGCCCCAAGGCGGCTGGACTCTGGATGAGCGGCCGGGCTGTCTACTGGCGGTTTGAATATAACACGATCAAATCAACGGGTACGTCCGGACTGTACGGTTATAAACCGTATGGTACACTCTGTCCGCCTTACAATCAACTATCCGATCCCGCTAATGATTATTGTGGTTCTTGGGCTAATGCCGTGGTCTTCGATGATCTCGACGTTATGGATTCGGTCGTTTTCAAGTACAACCGGATCGAATCTAACGTCTTTCCGATTTCCTGGGGTGAATTAAGTTCCGCCAGTGTGTCGGCTGACCATGTTTATTTTTACAATGACACCATAAAGCGAATCACTCCCTCGTATGTCGATCAGTGGGGGCACGACGGGACTATTCTAATGGGACGAGGTGGCGGCGACGGCATCGACAATTCCATGACCGATCCAGTCTTTGAGGGAGATACCTCTGTCGTCTATGACGAATCGGGTGCGGAGGAACTGACCCTGCGTAAGACCTTCCGTCCGACCGTAGTCGGCGCCGACGGTGTCGCAATCGTTGGCGCACGGGTCAGAATACGAAATGCTTACGGCACGAATCTCCTTGTGGACACGACGGGCGCGGGGGGAACGTGCGATTCAGTTGCGGCGGCAATCCGCTATTACCATCAGAACATCGGCAGCGATTTGACCTACGGACCTTTCATCTGGTCCGCGATCTACGGGACGGATTCGGTTGGGGAATCGAAGACTTTTCTGTGGGCGACTAATGGGGCGGACACGATCAACATGAGTTCGGTCACCCTGACGGTCACGGTTCGCGGGTCCAATACCTTGCCAGTTCCCGGTGTCTCAGTTTACATCACGAACGCCCTCGGTACTTTAGTCGGTAGTGGTGTCACTGATCCATCGGGTATCGTGAGTGCGGTTGTGACTTACGGGCCGACGTACAATCCGTTCGCACTCAAGGCAAAATTGGGTGTAGATTCGACGCTGGCCAGCTATACGGTGTCCTCCTCAAACCACGACGCGACTTTGACTCTGACGGGGACCTACACCAAAAACGGCATCACGATCTGGAAACCCCGGCGGCTTGGCGGCGGGTACGGCGATTTCTACTCCGGCACTGTCTTGGGGATTCCCCGCGATAGACTTGCCGTTCAGGACGGCCAAATCTACGTGGTCCCGAAGCAGCAGAACGGCAGTACGCCCTCATTATATCATTCTTCCGATACTGGTCTCACATTTGGGAGTGTTGTCTTCAATCAGGGGGGCACCACCTACGGCGATATGCATGTCGCAATCTACGGTGAGCCGACTGTGGGTATCCACCTGACCGCGCCGGGTGCGTCGGGACAGGAGTATCGCCTGATTCATTCGCCCTGCACTTCCTCTGCCAATGTCGGAGCGTTGCACGTTATCGGTACTACCGTGAATGATCGCGGCACCGTCGCCGCGCACCACGACACGACCTGGGCGGTTGTTCGCAACCGGACCTACACCACCTTCCGCATCCTCATGTCGACCGATACCTTCACAACCTATACGAATTACAGCCGCACCGATTTACCTGATCGTGACCACCGGGTGGGGTTGTTTACGGACGATGCCGGGACGCCCAATCTGTTCTACTGGGACGCGCTCGGACAGCTTTACAAGTGGCCCTGGCACAGTAGTGGGACACGCTTCAGAGGTGACACCGATTCTCTTGTGGGAAATTGTCCTGCCCGCATTTACAGTCCGGTCTATACCGATGAATGGAACGTCTTCTGGATGCAGGAGTCAGGAGGGGTAGCGAGCCTCGTCCATGCGCGTGACACTGGTAGCAGTTGGGTCAGGACGACAATCTCAACCGGAGATGGCGGCGGGGCGGGTATCAACTGCAAGGCGGGCACCCGAAACGATTCGATCTTTGTGGTCTACTCCACCAATGACGGTTATCACGCCCTGAAAGTAATGACACCCGCGCACGTCTGGTGGACCGATTCCCTGCCGATTGGTGCTGGTTACACCCTTCAGAGTCAGGGGTACAATATCCCCGGTTTCGTGCCAGGCAACTTCTCGATCTTCCCGGCAGCTCTGGCGACAACGGCGGGTGATCTGTACGTCCAGTTGTTTGATGTGGTAGGCGAGGCCGCCCCGGCTCCGACCGATACCGATGGTGATGGCATCGCGGACTCGGTAGATAACTGTCCCTATGTCTACAATCCCGCTCAGACCGACGCCGATGTAGATGGAGTGGGCGATCTCTGCGACACCTGCACGGATACCGATGCTGACGGATACGGGAATCCGGGCTATCTGGTCAACACCTGCCCGACCGATAACTGCCCCACGACCTACAATCCGCTTCAGGAAGATGCCGACGCCGACGGCATAGGCGATTCGTGCGATGTCTGCACCGACACGGATGCTGACGGGTATGGCAATCCGGGTTTCCCCTATAATACTTGTGCTCTGGATAACTGCCCTCTGATTTACAATCCGTCCCAAGCAGACTCAAACGGAAACGGGATCGGAGATACCTGCGATGTCTACGTGCCTCCAGTTTCAGGTTATCCGCCAGCTTGGCTGGCCGGTAAAGTCAAGATCGAGGGCAAAGTCAAGATCAAGAAGCCGTAAGGAGATGTCCATGAGAAAATACAGACCCTTAGATGTCATGCTGTCGCTGGGGCTCGCCGCGGCCATCTTGGCTATTGCCTTGATGCTCGTGTGCTCAGATGATGCCAAGGCGGATAATTTCAGCAGCTCCTGGAAGCGGACCGAGGACCTGGTTTGGTTTGGGACATACCTGGCCTGTGACTCTGCCCGGGCATATTTCGGTTATCCGACCATCAGCAATGCCTATGAGAGCGTCAAGTTGCTGCCGCTCAGTACCACCGACAGTTTTACTCTTTCCGGCACGGGACTGGACCTGGATTCCACGGGACGCCACGTTGAGCGCGTCTGGTTTTGGGGAGCGGGAAGCACTGACTCACACTATGTTGATGGATACCTCTACCACTATCCCTTGTACGCGGAATCACCCGGGACCCTGCCGGCCGGCGGTCATCTGTGCAACGTCTGGGGCTTCTTCTGGGATCTTCAGGAGACGGCCAAACCGCATGTTCTTCTGACATTCACCCTGCCCGAACAGGCGACCAACACTTGTGATGATGTCATCATGGCCTACGGTCCGATTCAGATCGAGACCGACGATACTGGCTATTTCTCGGTGCCGCTCATACAGACCGAGTGCCTCCTGAATCCCGAGACGGGGTCACCGACCGAGTGGATGGTCGAGGCGACTTGGGCTGACAAGCATGGTCATGGCCGATCGAAGACGACGACCTTCGCAATTCCGACCGATTCGACAACCTATAAACTGGTGTTCTGAGAGGTAGGTCATGACAACCATGTGGTATCCGCAGTTTATCCGCTTCAAGACCGGCCGTGACCAAGAGGACTGGGACAAATTGGACCCTCGCATGAAGGGCCTTTTGATGGCCGTGGCGGCTTGGCAGTACACTAAGTGGGAAAAATCCCTCACGATCACCTGCATTGTCAGAACTGCCGAGGAGAACGCCGCGGTGGGTGGTCTCGAGAGGTCCGCGCATGTCATGGTGCCCGAGCAACGGTACGCCCGAGCTGCCGATCTGCGAAATAATGACTTGACACTGTACCAACAGACCGAGCGCCGAGTCTACATCGAAGACCACTGGAATCACGGCGCACCGATGTTCCACGTCATCGATCACGACAGCGGTCACGGCGCCCACACCCATCTGAACCTGAACTTCGGATATAGACTGTGAAAATGAGCGCCGGGTCCAACAAACAAAGCCAGGCCAATATCCAGCCCTACGGGGCGACCGGCGGGACCCGGCGACTCGCCAAAGGTGACACTTAAAACCATGGAGGAAAGATAGATGGACCAAGACACGTTGAGGACGTTGCTGGAGTTGTTTGCCGGAGGTCTCGTGCTGCCGATCATCGGAGTACTCAAGCACTTCACGGCCAACACCTGGATCGATGATTACATCCGCTGGGAGTTGATCACCGGTCTTTTGCTCATAGGTTTGACATTTGTCGTCTGCCATTTCTGGGCGCCGACATTCTCGATCAACGAGATTATCAGGACCGGACTGGCAGTCGGCGGCGGGGCCTCGATGATCTACGGCGGCAAGAAGACCCTTGAGGTTATCAAAAACAAAAACGATCATGCCATAGGAGGCTAAGATGATCTGGAAAGTGCTAATGTTTACGGCGTTGCTGGCTCTGGCGTGTGGCGCGGCAACGCAGGCCCAGACCGGGATGGCGGCGCCGCTGGGTATCGAACTCGGCCCCATCGTTGTGAAAGGAGAGGCTCCCGAGCTCGCCTACAATGTCATCGGCCAGCTCGACTTGAAGAATCTTGTTGGGCCTCTGATTGAAGGCATCGAGGGATCGGTCATTTATTCCAGTCGACCGGGTGTTAATACCCGGGAGATTTTTGGCGGCAGAGTGATTGCCTTTCGAGCCGTACACTACCGTGGCTGGTTTGCCGCGCTCGGCGGCGGAGAATGGTACTTTGTGAATACCGATGGCGCCGATGTCGGCAAGGGAGCGTTCGCGGTCGGACTCGGATACTCAAAAGGTCCATTGATGGTAAAGATCGCCGGCGATGCCGTTCACATGGAAGATCACGACATGTACTATCTTCGGGGCGGGTTAAGCATCCGCCTTTAGTTCAATTATCAGGCCGCAATTCGCTACCTGTTGAGGCCGCGAAAGCCCGACCTTGGTTGCAGGGTCGGGCTTCTGATTGGACTGACGCCCATGGCAAAACTCAAACTGGTCCAACCCCGCCTGGCGCCGCGCCTGGCCCGCCGATTCGCCCCTACGATCATCCAGGAAGTCCGGTCGGTTTACGACTTTCTCGTACCGATCACGACCGAAGAGTTACAGCCCCGACACATTGAGACGCCCACGATCTACTGCGTCATCCACGTCGACGGGATCCGTTACTACGCCCTGTATGCGGTTTTCCACCGTTTTGACTGGTCAGCCCTGCCCTGGCCGTTCAAGTCTCTGGACGAACATCAATTCGACTTGGAAGGCATCTTGAGGGTTTTCGACATCAACACAGGTCTGCACCTATGGTGTGCTTCGATTTTTCACCGGGAGATTTTGTTCCAGGAGCGGGCCGACCCGGGCCTTGCTTTCAGGATAGAGCCGGCCGGCCACGGCATTCTGCCACCGAAACAAGTAATGGCCGGCAAGGGGTCACTCGATCGGGCCCACATGGCGGTCCGGTATCCGTTCGCCGACGGGTGCGGAGATATCCGGCCAATAGATCGGCATTCCTGGGAGCAGGACTACCAGCAGCTTTTCAACGCCCATGGCGTGCACTGTCCCTGGCAGTGGAACGATCACCGGATACGAGATAAGTACGGCCCCGAATCAGACGGATTGATTTACTGGGACCCGGCACGACTATTTGAATTAGCGGGCCAGTTGGCCATAATCTGAATCAATAGGGCACAAACTTTCACTATTGCCTGTCTCCCGCCGTAAACTATACTAACTCGGTTTTGGGATTCATCAACTCCTGCGGTGTGGGTTAAATGGGAGTTATCGTTCGCATTCTTCTGGGTTGGCTCTGGGTTCGCCAGTGTTTCGCCGGCAAACGTGGCCGAAACTGGGCCTGGCGCTGGCTCAAAATGTGGGTCAGGCGCTGGCCGATCTGGGGTCCTTTCCGGGCGAAGTATTGAGGTTTTGGGCTTGACAGATCAGGCTTTCGCCTTATATTTGGGTTGGGTAGACGGACCTGCCTCGCCTGTTTTTCACATTCATATCGAGCTCCGAAGAAAGTTAAAGGGGTATGGTATGCCAGACTTCGACGCGCATGCATTGGGTTCGTACTTCCATCGGTGCCAACGGAAAGGCCTCTTGCCCAACACTGTCGACGGGTACGCAGAGCGACTCTCGTATCTAAGGCGTTGGGCCGCAAAGCGGGGCAAAGGACTCATTACGCTGACAGCGACCGATATGGAGTCTTATTTCATTGAGATGATGAGGCAGAAACCGGAATTGTCCGGCTACACAATTAATGGCCGTCTGCAGATGTTCCGTCAATTCTACACTTATTTGCGCGAACAGGGAATAGTGGACAGCGACCCGACCGAGACCCTCTTTCGGGTCCGACCGGTCAAGCGTCAGCCGATCTTGATTTCGCCCCTGACATTTCGCTCCGTCATCCTTGCCGTGCGCAAAAGGCGCTCGTTTTATGCGGTCCGGAACGAGTGCATTCTTCTGGTCGCGTTCGACACCATGTTGCGCCTGGAAGAATTCTCGAAGATCCGGGTGGACGAGGTCCACACGTATCCGGAGCGCATGATTCACATTCTGGGTAAGGGGCGGAAGGAACGGATCGTCAGCTTCGGCGAAGAAACGGCTGAGCGGTTGCTGATATACATGTGCCGGCGGGCCAAACAGAGGATGCCCGGCGATCTGTTGTTTTGCACCAAGAACGGCAAGGGCATCACAAAAAGAAATATGGAGCACATCTTCGACCGTTGCGGCGCTCTCGCCGGCGTCAAGATGTCGCCGCACCTGGTCAGACATTCGGCTGCGACTATAATGAAGGGACTCTTGGGCGACATGGAACTGCTTCGGGACATTCTTGGTCATAACTCAATAAGCACGACTGAGATATATGTCCATACGCCGCAGATCGCGGTTGTGGACGCCTACCGCCGGGCCAGTCCGGTCTCGACCGCTCTCGGACAGGTCAACAGGTGAAAAAAGTGACGTTCGTCTGCAGATTTTACTTGACAGGTTTCAAATTTGAGTTTGGTTGAGACTGAAACTTATGAAGTGGGTTGTTACACAGGTGAGCTTTCCAAGCACAAAGTCACGCCAGAGCCTTTTTGAGGCTTCCCTGAAATACCGGGGGGCGGGATTGAACCGCCGACCCCCTGTTCCACAGACAGGTGCTCTAACCAGCTGAGCTACCCCGGCGTGCCGTGCTAAGATAACTCCCTAATAACAATCCGACAAACCGAAACCTTCAAGCGGAAGGAGATGGTGCAATGACCACATGGTTTGATCGGATGGTGACGAAGGTCCTGCTCGGGGACTATTCGGACCGAGCCTTCAAGCCAATCCTAACAATCACAATCGTGTATTTCGGGGCTCACCTGGTCGCGTATGCGCTCAGGTAAGTGGGAAACAGGTGAACTAACGGAAAACGGGCTGGACATGGCCAGTAAACGACATATTCGCAACCGTCAATGCCGCAACAAGAAACGATACAACAATATCGCGGCGGCGGCTTCGAACTGTCACCAGCGGCAGAAGCGCCATCCCGGACTTGGCTACTATCACTGCCAGGTCTGCGGTTTTTGGCATGTCGGGCATCGGCCGGCGGGCCTGAAGAGTAAGGCGATCGCGGCAGCGCGACGGCACGCGGAAAAGGCAATCCAGCTTAAATCAAGTGGTGGCGGGCGGCCCGAGCCGGGGTCTCCCCACTTCATTTCCCAGAACTCGACTGGGTCGTCCTGCCACCAATCTAAAACGACGGGAGTTATCTATGAATCAAAATAATGAATCTGTAGACGATGTTCTCGGACGCGCGAATCGAGGCTATGTCATCCGAGACGAGTTGTTGCAGGAACAGGTGGCTGACCCGGAAAGTCGGGAGGCCTTTTTGACCGCTCGACGTTCCATTGTCGGCGGCACCGATGCCTCGGCCCTCTGCCATAAAAACCCCTGGAAGGACCCCATGCAGGTCTGGGCGGAAAAGACCGGTCTTTGGCCGGACGACGATGTCCAGTCCGAGGTTATGAAGTGGGGTATTCTTCAGGAGGATCTGGTCGCGCGCGAGTATGTGGCCAAGACGGGCAACAAGGTCCGCCGGCCTGCACTGCTCCAGGACAAAATCCTGGGTTTCGCCACCCGGCTGCGGCGCCATCCGAACTATCCGTGGATGGGGGCACACCTGGACCGGCTGATTCTGAACGAGAACCGGGGCCTCGAGTGCAAGACGACGAACGCCTTTATGAAAGGCGAGTGGGGCGAGGAAGGAACCGACCAGGTGCCGGAACAGTACCTGTTGCAGTGCCAGCATTACATGGCCGTCATGGGGTACGATTCCTTTGACCTGGCCGTTCTGATCGGCGGCAATCAGCACCGGGTTTACCACATACCCCGTGATGAAGGATTGATTGCCAGCCTCATCAAGATCGAGGGGGATTTCTGGCACAATCATGTCATCACGGGCGTGTGCCCCATGCCGGACGGCTCTGAGCAGTCCATGCGATCGGTCAAGCGCCTCAATCCGACCGCCAGTCTCCATGACGGTAACATTTCGAAACAGGCCAGCGAGCGAATCAATCAGGCGGTCGGCGAACTGGCGGATGCTGATTTCGACGCCAAAGCCCTGGAAAAGAAGATCAATGCTCTCAAGGGCGAGATTCAACTGTTCATGGGCGAGGCCTCGGAGCTCTACATCGAGGATGTCTGTGTCGTCACTTGGCGCCAGACGAATGATATAAAGAAGTTCGACGCCAAGGCCTTGAAGGCGGCCGATCCCAAACTCTGGGCCCAGTACCTCAAGACGGAACCGGGCCATCGGGTATTTCTCCCCGACTTCAAGAGTTACGTCAGGAAGGAGGCCCGCGTTGCCTGAAACCACTACCACCACGAAACCGGCCGCGACTGAAACCGCGGCCGAAAAACAGGCCCAGCCACAAGAGTCGACCGAGACGAAGCCTGAACCCGAGAAAAAGGGCAAACCGGAACGAACCCTCTTGACCGAAGACGAGCAGGTTGTGGCAATCGAGGCGGCGCTCGCTTCGGTGCCGTCGGCCGCGATCGTGAATGCCCTGTGGAAACTGGCAACGGCCTTTTTCAGGTCCGGCATGTTCAAGCATGCCGGCAGTCCTGCGGGGTGTTTTGTCATCCTGATGTACGGGCACGAACTCGGTCTGAAACCGATGCAGGCCATGTCGAATATCTATGTGATTGAGGGCAAGCCGGCGATGTCCTCTCAGCTCATGCAGTCGATCGCTGAGTCTCGCGGTGTCAAGATCAAGATGCTCAAGTACACCGAGGAAGAATGCCGGTTGGAACTCCAGTACGGCGATAAGGAAGCCGAGGAGTTCAGTTTTACCAAGGCCGATGTTCAACGGGCCGGACTGAGCCAGAAGGCCGGTGCGGCACATACGAAGTACCCGCGGGCAATGCTGCATTGGCGCGCGTTATCTGAGGGTCTGCGAATGTATGCTCCGGGGGTACTCCTTCAATCCTACACGTTTGACGAACTGACGGACGGCCGGGCGAGTGACCTGGAAGGTTTTCTGGAGCTCCCGGATTTCACCGGTGACGAACCATCTGGCGGAGGAAACGGTGCCGCCAAACCGGCCAACGGCAAGACCGCGGCCGTCGCTGCAGATCTGAAGAAGCAAGCCGACACGATACCTCCGGCGGCCGCGCCGGAAGATGACCTGACGAAGATTCGCCGTTTATCCACGCCGGGCGAAAAGATGACGGCCCTAATGAAGTTCACCAAGGAACAACTTCTCCGCTGGGCGAATGATCTGTTGCTGGAGGTCTTTGAGGACGATCTCACGAAGGCGGATCGGTTTCTCCATACCCTCGTGCAGAATGAGGTCATCAGTCACGTCGACCTGGAATCAAATCTGAAACCAAGCCTGGGCCGGATAATCTGCGATGTCTGGGCACTCCAGGACAAGGCGGTGAAACCATGAATCTTGAGATTAATATCGGTCAAGTTGGAGAGCCGGCGATCAACCCCGGCGCAGAATCGGCGCCGAAATGCACCCCAGGCAGTCAAGATCGCTGTGCGAATGCGCGGACGAGTAAGTGCGCCTGTGCATGTGGCGGCGCGAATCATGGCGGTCACATGCGAGACAAGGACGCCGGCCGTTGCATGGATCTCACCCCCGCGAAGGTCTTCAATGGACCATGCGAACAGACAATGCGCACGTTAGCCCCCGGCGCCGACATGGATATTCGCTTGTGGCGTGATCCGTCGGGCCAGGCCCTCGTGAACATTCCCCAGTCCCTCGTCCTGCACAGTCCGACAGGTTTTGAATGGGGTTATGGTGGCAGCGGACCGGCGGACCTGGCCCTGAACATTCTAAACCTCTACGTCAAACCACCGGAGGCCTGGCGATTACATCAGGCATTCAAGCAGGAAGTTATTGCACGGATGCCGCGCGAGGGTGGCATCATCCGTGCAGGCCAAGTCAAGGCGTGGATTGGGGCTGCTTGGGCCCTCCAGGACAAGAAGGGAACGTCGTAACTGATGCCCGCAATTCAATATGTCAGCAAGCGATTCCATCCGGAGACGCTGCACTTGATCGACACGGCAAATGAAATTATCGCCGAATATCAGGCGGACGGTTACACGCTGACCGTCCGCCAGTTGTATTACCAGTTCGTTGCCCGCGATCTCATACCGAACACGATGAAATCCTACAAGCGTTTGGCCTCGATCATCAATGACGGACGGCTGGCTGGTCTTATCGACTGGCTGGCGATTGAAGATCGTACCCGTAGCACCACACAATGGAGCCACTGGAACGACCCCGGCGAAATCATCGAGGCGTGTGCGGAACAATATCGTGTCGACAAATGGATCGGTCAGAAATATCGGCCAGAGGTCTGGATCGAAAAAGAGGCATTGGCCGGTGTCATGGAACGTATCTGTCGAGAGCTGGACATTCCCTACCTATCCTGTCGCGGGTACACCAGTCAGTCGGAAATGTGGGCGAGTGCAATGCGACTCCAGCAAATTGCACTTAAACAAAAACAGTCGCCAATCATCCTGCATTTTGGCGATCATGATCCGTCCGGCCTGGACATGACCCGAGACATCACTACCCGCCTGGAGTTGTTTACTGGCGGCATCCAACTGCGCCGTTTGGCGCTCAACATGGATCAGGTGGAGAAATTCAATCCGCCCGCGAATCCGGCAAAAGTGACGGATAGTCGATTTCAAGACTACGAGGCTGAGTTCGGAACCGAATCTTGGGAGCTCGACGCCTTGGACCCGAAGATTCTCGCCAGTCTCGTCCGAACGGCGGTCGACGGATATCGGGACCAGGCGATCTGGGATAACCGCGTCGAATATGAACAAGGCCACCGAGATCGGCTGGTACATTTGGCGGCAAACTGGGAAAGCATCGGATAGACCGAGGGGCGGGCGACCGCTCAAGGAAGAGAATGATGACACGAAGTCAACCCGCCCTTACCGTACAGGCCATCGCTGATCAGGTAGACCACGTCGATCTCGCCTACAAACGCCTCGTCGCGGCCCTTGCGCGGTGGAAAATCCGAGGCGATCTGCGGCGCGATCCGCGTTACTGCGCTCTGCTTGAGCAGCTCGGCCTTTTCGAGTGCTCGGTCTGCGGCCGACTGGCGAACGCCAGCGGCTGTCTCGATCGGCATTGTTCGCAACACACTAAGCATAGGAGGATAGGTACTCCCAATGGGCTAAGTGATCAGCACAGGAGCCAAAACTTGGTTGAGTGTAAAGTCGTGGGGGCCGCTCAAACGGCACGAGGGCTGACGCCGCCCTGCGGCCCCTGCACAGAGGAGGAATCGCATGGCGCGCGAACTGATTAGAGACTGGGGCTTGCTCGCCAGGTGCAAGTTCGAACTCAACGGCAAGGTCTATCACTTCGGGGGTTCCCGGAAGTGGTCGGTCTGCCTGAAGAACGAATCGGACACGCTCTGGCTGCACCGGACGGCGGTCGAGAACCTGTTGGTGACGGGTGACCTGAAGATAGTTGAGGCGCCGGCGGCATGAACGAGATCAAACCGGCTGAACTCGACTGTCCCGAATGCGGTGCGCCGATGATTCTTCGCCACACGAACAAGTTTAAGACGCGGGACGGGCAACCGCGCATGTTTTACGGCTGTAGCCGGTGGCCGGACTGTACCGGCACGCACGGGGCACACCCGGACGGACGACCGTTCGGTACGCCGGCAAACGCAGCACTGAAAGCGCTGCGTCGTCGGACGCATGAGGCGATGGAACAGTGGGCGGAACTTAACTGCCTGGACACAATCCCCGAACAGTACGAGCGCCTAAAGGACGACTTCGGCGCTGAGATTCACATCGGGGAATGTGACGAGGCCGGGTGTCGGCGCCTTCTGAGGTATTTCGAGACGGGGCGGGTTAGATGAGCGACCGGGGTGTTTATCGCGGCATCTATGCGGTGCTTTTGGACACGGGGGATTTCCAGTCACTACCCGAGCGCGCCCGGCACCTGCTTATCACACTAAAGCTGACCCGGCTGAACAACCTTGCCTCGATCTACGTGCTTGACGAGGGTGGAATCCTCACAATCTCAAAACAGACGGGTATTGGAGTTAAGGCGATTCATGGATTACTGAAAGTGCTTCAAGATACCCATTGGATAGCCATCGAATACCCTCTCGTATGGGTAGTCAATGGGCTTCGCTACGAGCCGTCGATCAGCCTCTCAAACGAAAATCACCGAAAAGCTGTCCACAATGTGCTCAAAAACCTGCCGAAACTGCCAATTGTCCACAAGTTCTGTGATTACTACGGGTTAGCATACCCCTTCGATACCCCTTCGATACCCTCTCGAAGCATAGAGATTGAGATTGAGATGGAGAAGGAGACTGAAAAGGAACCTGAGATTGAAAAGAATGGAGCCGCAAGCGGCCCAGAGATTTCAGAATCTGGTCCAGCCGGGGATTTCAGGCGGTGGGTTCAGGCCCATAAGCGGCTGATGTTCGCACTGTTCACTAAGACGAGATCCAACGTGACCGGGAAGAATCACGCGGGACTGGACTGGATTAACGCCGAGGTTCCGAGAATGTGCGGCCATATCCGCGCTCATGTTGAAGAATTCGCGGGGAAACCGGAGTGGCCGGCCTTTGTTGTTGGCTGGCTCATGCGCAACATTCGGCAATATCCTACCCAGATGATGGCAACAGAGGAAGCGGAGTACGACGCGAACAAACGGCGCCGGGAATGGCCGAGTGGTCCCCGGCCGATAAGCGAAATCCTCACGAAGGTAATGCCAAAGGCGGGGGCGAATGGCTAAGTACGTGCGTGTCCGCATCGGTTACGGGGGCCAGACGTGAGTAAGCGGCGCCAATGGGCCGAGACGGCCGTGTGCCCGGGGCACGAAGACCATTCGTGCGGTAAGACTTTCGTCGTCCGCGGACCGCACAAGCTACGTTGCGATGACTGCCAGGCAGAACACAGACGCGAGCAAAACCGCAAATACCAAAGAGAGAAATACGACCGGGACCATCGGACGCTCCGGATTTCAATTAACAGCGGTTCGCGGCAAGCATATCACGCCTACACGCTCCAGTGGTTGCCCCCACAGCACTTTGCGCGGGTAGTTAACGCCATTCTGGCCGGCGAGGTTCAGTATGTCGGGTAGCATCATCGCGAACAAGGAGCCGAAGGACCTGATCTGGCCGGAGGATTACGAACGCCGGATAGTGTGCGGAGATGCCCTGACCGTACTCCGAACCATGCCAGACGAGGTTGTCCAGACCTGTATTACCAGCCCGCCATATTGGGGTCTGCGTGACTACCGGGTTGAGGGTCAGCTCGGGCTGGAAAAGACACCAGAAGAATACGTTGCCAAGATGGTTCAGGTATTCCGCGAGGTTCGGCGGGTGTTGAAATCGGACGGAACGCTCTGGTTAAACCTTGGTGATAGTTACGCGAATGATGGCAAGTGGGGCGGTGAGACCGGGGGAAAACAGGCCTACTTATCAGATAATGATCGCCGGCGGGTGGGAAGAGAGGAGCGCCTCTCCAGCCTCAAGCCGAAAGACCTGTGCATGATTCCGGCGCGTGTTGCTCTCGCCCTTCAAGCGGACGGGTGGTGGTTACGGTGTCCCATCATCTGGGTAAAACCTAACCCCATGCCGGAATCGGTCAAGGACAGGCCAACGCGGGCGCATGAATATCTTTTCCTGATGGCGAAGTCGGAGCGGTACTACTACAACGCGGATGCGATTAAGGAACCAGCATCACACGAAACCACGAAAATGCCGGATGGTTGGGAGTCGGGTCCCGGGACACACGGCTCCTTCCATCGAGACGGCCGCGAGAAGGGACAGAAAACCGACAAGCAACGCGGCCACAGCCGCCGTCACGCCGGATTCAATGACCGATGGGACGCGATGGAGAAGGCCGAACACTGTTCCGGCAAACGCAACAAGCGCGACGTATGGGAAATAGCTACTCAGCCGTACAAAGATGCCCACTTTGCGACCTTCCCCGAAAAGTTAGTTGAGCCGTGCATCCTGGCGGGATCCCGGGAGCGCGATTTGGTCCTTGACCCCTTCTCTGGTTCGGGAACAACGAGCGCGGTTGCGAAACGGTTGGCGCGGCGATGGGTTGCGATAGAACTGAATCTGAAATACTGCCGATTGAACCAGCGTCGAGTCAGACAAGAGGAGTTGTTTTGAGATGCTGCTCGACTTAACACAGAACTTGACGCGAACAACCCATTTCGATCCAGAAATGGCGGCACTTGCTGATCGTCATTACAGTCGGAGAACGGTGGGAGCTCGACAATTCCTGTACTCTGGACGCAAGCTGGTTCTTCGTGACAATGAGGGATCGGTATTATTTGGTTGGTTGTTCCCCGACCCGGTCCTACGGATGGATTCACAGACCGGATACTACTGCGCGATTTTCCGAAATGAGTCGTCTCGAAAATCGAGCGAGATCATTTTGGAAGCGGAACAATGGGCGGTTAAGAAATGGGGTGCGAACCGCGCCTATACTTTCATTGATCCAGCCAAGATCAAGAGTCCCAATCCTGGTTATTGCTTCAAAATAGCCGGTTGGCATTTCGAGGGCCGGACCAAAAGTGGCAAGCACATTCTGGCAAAGGTACTGTCGTGAGCAGGATGGTCGACATCCACGGACTGTCCGCGAAAGAGGTTCGCGCCATCCCGGGTATTGTCACCCTGATCCGGACCGGACGGCAGGCCAGCCCGATTCACGGCTGGGTGATCTGGAAGAAAATAGGCATCAGCGGGCCGTCCTTTCGGAAGATCGTCAACCGCCTCCGTGCTGCCGGTTACGAGATCGGCCTGGTCGACGGAAGCGGGGAAGACACGGGTTATTTCTGGGCGCTGGAGCCGTCAGGGTTGGATGGAGCGATTCAATCACTGGACGGACGTGTCGGAGCCATGTTGGCGGCCCTGAAAGGCCTAAAACGACGGAAACTGCAGATGATTGCGAGGATAACACCGAATGAAGGAATCCGATTTAATCAGCCAGTTCAGCCGGGACCTGACGGAGTATCGCCAGGCGAACAAACTGAGTTTACACTACTGGCATAAACTGGCCGACGTGCCACTGGCGTCGATCGCGGCGTCGGTGAGACAATGTCTCTGTCCGGCCTGCACGGTCAAAGTGGGGCAGCGGACGGGACTATTCCGGGCCCAGGGTGGCCGGGCAGTCAGGAACCCGTTCGACGTGCTTTGCCTGATCGACGGAATCCCGATCGCGTTGGAGTTCAAGCTGCACAAAGACCATACCGCGGTGCCGCTGGACATGGTCATGGACCATCAGGTCGAGGCCCTGCGCGATTTTCACAACGCCTACGGTATCGGTCTGCTCATGTTCGGAGTGGATTGCGAGCGAGACAAGATAACTTGGCCGGTCCCGCCGGAATGGGAGTACCGGGGTCGGCTGGAGTTTATCGCCATGGTTACGATCAAGGAATGGTACTGGCTGGCGCGGGAGATGAAGCGCCTGGGCCGCAAGTCAATCCCGTTGGACTATTTCTGGCGGCAGGAAATATCGCTATGTGGGCGCACAACTGGCATGCGCGGGAGGCGATGGTGGAATATCCCGGCATTTCAGGAGGCGATTCACAAATTCGCCAATTTGGAATTTCAGGAGGTTTCAGCATGACGACCAAGTTACAACACGCGTGGCACTGGTTTGCCGGTCTGACGTGGGACAAGCTCCAAGCCAATTCCTATAAATCAGGTTGGGACCATCTTGGTACTGGCGGAGCTCTCAGTGGCTTTCTGCGTGAAGTCAAGGAACTGCGAGAGGCCATCGAGCGATTCGACCCAAACTATGATAAGATCGTAGACGAAGCGACGGATGTAGCCAATTTTGCTTTATTCATCGCCTACGCTGCAGCTGAACGGAAGCGGCACAAGTTATGACCAAGAGCAAGATTTCATATCTCCGTGATGGCTATACGTGGAACCCGGTCGAACGCAAGGGTGGCGGGTACGCCTGTACTCCGGTCTCAATTGGTTGCGACCACTGCTGGGCCAGCGAGTTGAATAATCGGTTTAACGGTGGTCGGTTCTCAAAGAGTCCCTCAAAGATCAATTTCGAGCTGAACGAAAAGGTCTTACTGGCTCCAACCACAGTCAAGAAGCCGTCGATCTTTGGCGTCCAGTTTCGGGGCGACCTGTTTCACGAGGATGTGCCGTTCAAGTATATCCAGCGGATGATCTTGGAAACTATGATGGATTGCCGCCGCCACACGTTTTTGATCCTGACGAAACGACCTGAGCGTATGGGAGAGTTCCTCAAGGAAGTGAACGCTCCGAACGTCTGGCTCGGTGTCTCGGTAGAGAATGAAGATCAAATACGACGCGCCTATGAGTTGGCAATCATTCCCGCCGCCCACCGTTGGCTCAGTCTGGAGCCACTGTTGGGGCCTATTGACCTGCGCCCCTTGTTTCTTCTACAACAGATCGAATGGGTAGTAGTCGGCTGTGAGTCCGGTCCTGGTCATCGGCCCATGAATCTCGATTGGGTGCGGTCCCTGCGCGATCAATGCCAAGCGGCTAAGGTGCCGTTCTATTTCAAACAGGCATACGAGAGACACGTCCACACAGTCGCTGGATTGAAGGTCACATATCGAGATAAGCTGATACAGACGCCAGCCCTTGACGGCGTTCACTGGAGACAAAGACCATGGTAATAGATCGAACTAACCTTTAACCGAGGAGAAATCCTGATGGCAATGCTTGATGGAATGAGCAGAAAGGTCGCGCACGAGCTCTCGGGCACGCGGCGCGGAATCAGTATCACGCTGAAGATGAAGGCGCCGGCCAACATGAATGTCGAGCCGATTCTCGACAAGATCGAGGCCTTCATCAAGAATCAGATCGAGATTACGGTCCCTAAGGAGCAGGAGAGTATGCCCCTGGGTGATCAATCGTCGGTCCGCGGCACCGGCAGGCTCCCGCGGCGGGTCCGGGATGGCAAGGCCGCGGCGGCTGGCGAACTGAGTTAATCGAGGGCGGGCAATGGCGCCGGCAGGTAAGTGCCTTGACCGGCCCCGCCGGTGTCCAGCCCGAGGAAAGGAAACGGATGGGATACCTACCCTACGAAAACACAAAGGTTTCCGAGCAGGCCAGCATGATGGAGGTAATGACCATGCTGGAAAACACCGGCTTCGAGAAGACCGCCCATGTCAATAACGGTGTCCAGCGCGTGATCTTCGCGGCCTACAAAGGGGCAGAGTTTCAGTTTGCGATCGATCAACAGCCGATCATTGACGCGATGGTGAGAAATCTCTCGACACGTCGGCAGAGTCAGATAAGGCAGGCGACCCCCCACGGCCGTGCTGATCTTGAGAACGTGAGAGAACAGGCCCGCCGCGTCGGCTGGCGACTCATGGCTATTCACATCAAGGCTCTGTGCGATTCGATCAAGCTGGGAGTCATCAGTACCGCTCAGGCGTTTGGCGGAATGTTGGTGATCGGTCGCCGGGAAGGCCGGTCAATCACATTGGCCGAACACCTGACAACGGCCATCGAAACCGGAAAGTTACAATCGCCGGGGTTCTTAACGCCCCTGGCCATTGAGGCTCCGACGGAAAGGAAAGAACGATGAGAAAACTACTGTTCATGGTGCTGCTGGCCGCAATCCTGGCCAGTTGCACCGAGGAAAACAACTCGGGGACGACCATAGTCGTGAATCCGGTTGAGGACACGACCTGCGCCTGGGACTGGGCGCCGTACGGCCAGCCGTGTCCGCAACCGATCATCGACAGCTTGGAGCGCGACCTGTGCATTCTCCGGTTGGTAGAGGCGGAAGAACGACACCGGCTTGTCTGCCTCGGAGAGTGGTTCAAGCAACACCACAAGAAAGTGCCCCGCGACTGTTACGGCAGGCCGATCAATCTGATTCCCTGCAACGAACCAGGAGGTCAAAGGCCATGAAATTCCCCGAGTTTCTGAGCACCGAAATCAACCGCTGGAAAGTGATCGCCGGGGCCGCTGTTCTGGTCGCTTTGGTCACGGTCAGCGTGCCGATCGTGAGGCATTTTGAAGCGGTTGCCCTAGAGAAACTGAGACAGCGCGCCCAGGCTCAGTTTGGTCTGTTTGCCAGTGGCGCCTCTTTCGGCAGCAAGCACCTGTTGATACAATCCCTGCGAGAACAGAAGATGGAGGCGGACTCGGCGATGCTCGAGCAGTACCAATCACTGGGGTATCTCAGGGACAGTCTGGTATGGGAGATCCGGCGCATTGGCAACGATACTCTGTCGATGCCGGAACGGAAGCCAGTCGTCGTGGATCACAAAACGCAGGATACGACCCAGAAGGCCGATAGTGGTCAATCGGTGGAGAGCAAGAAGGTCAAGCCATGACGCCTGAAAAGGACGGGGCCAAAGAACGCTATTGGGAGGATTTGATGTTGAGGGGTATTGGGTGGGGGTTTATGAACTCGCATGACCCTCGTCGTTATATCGGCCTCGGTGCTCTCGCTCCATGTCGGGATACATCTTGGCGCGGCAAGCTGCGCCGATGGTGGTTTGGCGTCAAAAAGAGATTTCGTATAGTTGCGTCGCGGCAGGAAGGAACAGAGAAATGAATGAAGACGAAAGGCGAATCATCGAAATTATCACAGAGTTGCGGGATGGGATTTTACTTCTGAAGTCCACGAATGTCACACTGGAGACCGAGAACGCCCGCCTGAAGGCCCTACTTGACCCGGCCAAGCTGGCCCAGATCGTGGTGCGGGTGTACTGTCTGCCAGAGGATTCGAGGGCCTTGGAGCTCAAGGAGGAACTGACGGCGTTGTTCACGGAGTACTTCGATACCGGGACGGTGGTTATCGAGTCAGGGCGAAATGTGAATTGAGGAGACGAAAAAAACCATGAGCACAGGAATCACGCACGTCAAATGCCGCCACTGCGGCGAGGTAGAAGAGGTCTGTCCGCCGATGCGCGGACTTTGGTCTGAGGGTGGTCTGCTTGTCTCCTATGGGGCAAACAACAACCCGCTGGAACTCTGCCGGATAACAGAAATCAAGGAGACCTGCGCACTCGTGGACCGCATGCCGAAGTGCCTCAAATGTGGTGAGCCTCTTGACATACGGTGCGGGATATTCCCGGCGCAGGCACCCCAGAAATCGGTAGAGGATCTCGAGCGGCGCCTCAAGATGGTGGAGGATGTGATCGGCTACGACCCCGCGGTCCCGTTCGATGTCGAGAATGTCCACATACTGAATCGGCTGGCGGCGGCAGAACGAAAACTCGTAGACGGGACGGTATCCACGTTGAATCGCCTGAAAGAAATTGAGGAAGACCTGGGTTACCAAACCGCGATGCCAACAGTTCCAACGGTACACGTCCGCCTATCCAAACTCGAACAAGCGGGGAAACGACTGACTCCATACTGCTACAGCCAAGGCGACCTTGATGCGGCGGTCGCTAAAGAGCGGGAATACAGTGCGGGTCGGATTGTGTCCGCGTTTCATCGCGGTGACAGTTTGTACACGCAGGCCGATCTTGACGCGGCAGTGGAAAAGGCCTTGCGGGAAGAACGCGAGGGCAACGTCATGTGGATATATGCTCGGCCAGATACCCACGAAGGCAATATGCAAATCATTGGCCGAGAAGACACGATCAAGGAGCTTAAGGAAAAACTTGTCAAGGCGGCCGTCGATGAGGCACTCAAAAAGGACCGGGAAAGATGTGCCGCGACGCTCGATCATTTCCTTCAACTGCGGAAGAACAAACCCAATCAGTTTCACGAGAGTATGTGGGAGTCGGCCAAGTTCCACATGCGCGCCGGTGATGCGGTGCCGATGGAACCCGGCCAAGTGGTGCCAGTTGATGGGGATCCGAGACAGACGACCGGAGGCAAGGATGCGCCTGCGACTTGATGGGCGAACTCAGAACGCCTTCAAGGACGCCAAGTTGCTGGTCATGGTCGGCCGGCGGCGCGTCTGGCTGTCGACGCGCTTGTACGGCCTGGTGGCGAAACTCCATGCAGCTCGGGGCCACTATGTCCCCACCTGGGAGCTGGCCGATTCACCGGATGACTCGGTCCACCAGTTGATCTATCGGTTGCGCAAGGTACTCGCCAAGAACACACCGGCAAAGATCAGGAACATACCGGGGAAGGGATACCGCATCGAATGTTAGACGGAACCCTCCAAATATCAGGTGTAAAACCCAGCAGTCTTAATATCATGGGCCTTGAACTGGCGCCCCTAAAGCGTCATTTGACCCACTTCATGTTTCCCCGGCCGGTTACCCGTCGTTTCCGGCCGGGTTTTAATTGAGAATGTTAGGTCCGACTCACCAAATGTTATATCCCGCCTGATTTGAACCCTTTATTCATTACGCGGGTCAATGACAGAAGAGCGCCAGGGGAAAGCCATGGCGAAGACTCTGTCAAAGACTCGTTCCCGCAAGAAGCCCCGGAAAAGACCGATAAAACGGCGCCGGACTGCCAAACAGGAACGGGCTGAAGCGCTCAAAAAGTCCCGCTCTTTCTTGACGATGCACCGGGCGCGTTGCCCAATTTGTAAACACAAGGATTTCAACGAAATAACAAAGGCGTACCTGCGGGGCACGTCGTCAGTCGACATTTGCCAGGCCTATGGCATCAAAGACCCGCGCAGTCTCTATGCTCACGCTCGGGCCTTGCAACTTCGGACACTCAGGGAAGCTCGGTCCGCCCGGTCCTCATTATTGCGAGCTCGCCATATTCTGAGCCTGTGCCGGTTCAGTGAGGACAACCCACCTAACAAAGATATCGTAAAGCTGGCCTTGACGATGGAGCACGAGGCATACATGGCCACGTTGCCCAAAAAGCTCCAACTCTCCGGCTCCATTCAGATCAAAGACCGCCTGATTCCACTGGCCGAGGAAATGGCCCGCAATGTCCTGGCGAGAATCGGGGTTAGCAAGGAAACGATAGACCGCTTTCTGCCCCAGGCGACGGTTGATTCCGTGGTCGCACAGGGCCTTGGCCAGACCGTATCGGATTCTTTGCCCTCACCCTCAGAGTTTGGAGGCGGTGATGATTACTGAAGCCGCCGCCGATCTCGATCTGAAACCTGCCAGGCTCATCGAATGTGACGGCTTTCACGGTCACGCCAATGAAGTTGGGCTGCACAATCCGGCTCTCTTGGCGCGCGCGAGCAAGAATCCGGTCTATATGTGGACCTGCCGGCATCTCTCGAAAGACCGTCGGCATTCGACTCCGCAAGTCCACCTTGATATCTACGATGCTCTGCTTTACAAGCGGCGCGTGGTCGCGCGACTGTTTCGCTCCGGCGGCAAGACCACCTGCGTGAAAAACACGGTCGGGTTCTTCATGACGGAGTACCCGAATATTGTCGCGGGACTCTACCCAGGCGTATTTCCTCACACTGCCATTCGCATTATTTCCGGCAACGGGGACAAGGCCCGCGAAATTCTCGACAAGATAGTTCACATCTTCGAGGACTCGGACACGATCAGTGCTGCTTATCCTGACATGGAGTGGGGGAAGCGCGCCAATCTCAAGTGGAGTCCCGCCAGCGGCGAGATTGAGGTCCGTTGGGGCAAGCAGACGATCACCGTTTCGGCTGCCGGCCGCGGTGCTACAATTCGCGGTTATCGGCCAACCCTGCTGATTCTCGACGACCTTGATGATGATGAAGAGGTCATGTCGGACGAAAGGCTGGAAAAGGCCTTCAAGTGGTTTGATTCGGCGGTTTACAACACGATCGACGAGGAGGAATACCAGGTTTTCGTCGTCGGTACGGTGGTCGAAGAGACCTGCATCATCAACTACATCGCCGACAAACCGGAGTTCGAGGTCGTAGACTACGATGCCTACACTTGGCACGAGGCGCCGGAAGAGGAAGGCTACGAGATATGGCCCTCAAAGTGGTCACATATAAAACTGCAGATCCGGAAAGACAACATCAATCTGCGTGCTTTCATGGCGGAATTCCGGGGGATGCCCCAACCGTCGGACAATCCGATCTTCGAGCGGCATTGGTTTGTCCCTTACGACCCGGACTCGGAAGAATATCGGGAGCTCAAGCGCCTATCGTTTCACTCCAAGGGCGGCTGTGACCCCGCGACCTCAAAAAAAGACAAGACCGATTACAATGCTCTCGTCGTCCTCCAGGCGACGTTTGAGCTCCCCCGGCCACGCATATACCTGCCTCGTGGCGGTGTCAAGAGGGGTTATTGGACGGCCAAACGGACGGTTGAGGAAATCTACAAGATGGTCACGGCCTATGATCTGGCAGAGGTGATCATTGAGGATGTGGCCTATCAGTTCGTTCTCGTCGAGTTCGTAGAGGACTTCATGAATGAGCGGCAGTACAACCTGCCGATCACCCCGAAGACCTGCGACGGGGATAAAGAGCGCCGGGCTAACCGCGTGGCGCCCTGGGCGCAGCAAGGTTTGGTGCATTACGATCCGAATGACCCTGAGCACCTGGCCCTGATTAACGAGTGTGTACTTTTCAAACGGGGCGTGATGAACATTAAGAAAGATCGGATGGACGCCTTTGTTCACTGCCTGACCGCGATAATGGAATGGGCCAGAGACCGGGGTGCTCAGGAGAGTAAGGCTGGCCGGGTCGTGCCGAAGGGTTACCACCTGCAGACGGCGGGGGGTGGAAGATGATCATGCGTCTGATTGTACACATGGACCTATGGCGTGCCAGGCGGATTCGCGGCTGGCTGTACGCTCTCTCCCAAATAGACAGGTTGGCGTAAGATGATGGAGCGGACAATCGTACACATGCGACTGGGGTCACACCGTCGATGGCAACTGCAACTACGCAAAGCGTATTGGCGGACCTTTGAGCGCATCCGGCAGGCATATAATCGGTTCTACGGCTGGGACGTGGAGCCCGCACCGAAATCGGAAGCCTACCTTAAGTATGCCGGGGGGACCAGATGACCCGCCACACTCGCCCCGGTCATGTCGCCTTTTTGACGCCCAGGTCCGGAAATGTCCGGCCCAGCCAGATCAGGCGCACAAAGAAGAACGCCGGCAATCGGTTCTTCTGTCTCTTCTGCGGGCGGCCCGAGTTGACCCAAGACGGCGTCATAATTCACCAAAAGGTCTGTGAGTATCGGGACCCGGCCAAACGCGGCGCCTTGGAGCGAAAACGCGCATGGCGTCGGCGCCGGGAACACATTTTCGACAGTCTGTACGATTGCGGATATATGGCGATAGGGTGGGTTCGGCGTGTCCTTGTCCGATGTCGCGTGTTGCATTCTGTAACTGTCCCTGTCCGGGGCCCCGAGCCCACCTATCCCAGCCGCACACAGCGGCTGCTTGACAGCGTTTCCGTCAAATATGGGAGGCCCTGCCAGTGAGTGTAGCAAGACCCAAGACCCCCGACTTTGACGGGGAGCCGATCAAGCTGATTCAGGACTGCTATGCGATCGGGGAAAACTCCCAGCGGCCTCGCTGGAATCAGGCCCAGCGCGATTGGTTGACCTACAATGCCTATATTGATATCCGGGACCGGGACCCGAACCTGCCGAATGTGGCCCTGCCGAAAATCTACTCCATTGTCGAAACGAAAAACCCGGATAAGGTGGCCGCCCTCTTCGGTCGTCACCCCGTTTTCCCGATATTCTCGCGCCGGCGGGAGTTTCGGCCCGTTACGGACGTATTCTCCGAGGTTATTGACTACCTGTGTGGTCTCGGCGGACTGTACGAAGACGGCTCTCTCCTGTGTAAGCTCGCAACCCTCTTCGGCACCTCGTACATCGAGGCCATTCCGTACTACGAGGAGGTCATCGAAGAGCAACTTCTCCGACTGAATGTCGGTGGGTTCAAGAAGGTCTCCCAAAAGGGATATCGGCTGCGCTTCAAATTCAATGTCTGGGCCCTGTGGGAGATACTGCACGACCCGATCGCCACCGGTCTGCGCGACGTGACCTCCTGCGGATGGGTCATAAAGCCCCACCTGACCACAAAGCGCGCGATCAAGAAGATGTACGAGATGGGCGCCTACCCCGGGCTCGACCTGGCCGCGCTTGACGCATCGAAAGCCAGCGGAAAAGCCTACAAGGGGACGAATTTCGGGCACCAGATGCTGCAGGCATACGGCCTGCCGGACCCGGTGACTGATGATGACACCGGCGTTCTCGTGCGGTTCGAATCACCGGACCGGTATATCGACGCCTGGATGGGGGAACTGCCACTTCGGGATCAGGACAATCCGTACAGCAAGGCAAAAAAGGGGCATGGGCTCTGTAATCTCTCGAAACTGACCAACGTTCAGACGCCGCACACGCAACAGCAGTGGTACGGCATCGGTGAAGCCAAGCCCAACGAGATTCTGGCGGCAATCCAGAACGATACCATGAATATGACCTTGCTGGCCGGCGCCATGCTGTCCATGCCGCTGATTTTCTTCCGCAAACAGGGCATGATGAAGGAAGATTTCGTCTTTTCACCGGGTCAGCGTATCCCGATTTCCGGGTCTGCGGAGCGCCCGATAACGGACAACTACAGCATCGAAGGCGGCCAGCCCCTGCCGCCTCAACTCTACGAGATGCTGGACCGGATCGAACGGTTCATGGATCTCGGCGCCGGTGAATTCGGACCTGGTCGGGGAGAGGGCATGCGCGGCGGCGGCGGGACGGCCTCGGAAGCAATCATCGCCACGGAAAGAGGTTCGAAGCGCCAGGAAGGCCAGTTCATGCTCGACGAGGCCGGTTTCAAGAGCGATTTCCTGCGCAAACTCCTGGGGCATGTCGCGGAATTCTCCCAGTTCGGAGATATGGCCGAGGTTGTCGGTCCCGAGCGGGCGATGCTGGCCTATGTGGCCAATCCTGCCGACCTGCCGGGCGGCTACAACATGGAGTTCAGCGGTTCGGCCAGGGTCAGACAACGGGCCAACCAATTCGACAAGCTCGTTCAGATCGCGCCGATTGCTCAGAATGACATCGCAAACCGGCCCGGGGGAGTTCTCCGCAAACTCTACGACCTGACTGACTTCAATCAAGATGAAATTGACGACATGGCTCTCTCACCGGAAGAGATCGATATGAAAATACGCCAGGAGATGCTGATGGAACAGCAGGCGCAGCAGATGGAGTACGAGCAGCAAAATCAGATTGAGGATAAGCGCATAGAGGCCAAGGCCAGGCCCGGCGCGGCCGGTGGTGGCAATGCCCACACTAAAGAAGCGAAACGAACAGCGAGTGTATAGGAGGAAAACGTGAAGAGAATATATCTCATAGGGTTGGCGGTACTGGTTCTGTGCAAGGTGGGATTCGCCGACAATGTCCCGATTTACACCCCCGAGAAGATATTGTCACATACGATGGTGATTGAGGACATGGACTCGACCCATGCGAACGGTCACCCGTGGCTGTACAGCGACAGTGCAATCCTCGGGCCGGTGTTCCTTGATCCCAATTACAATTCGTGGCGCCGGTCAGTTTTCCTTGACCAGGACACGATCTTTGCGGGGGACACGATCTGGGTAATCGGACAGACGGCGCCCTACAGGCACTTGACCGCTCGGGGAGCCACAACGGCACTCGCCTGGACGATGGTAGACTCTGCCGAATTGATCGTGAGGGCCGACACGGTCTTACAGTTGGCGCCTCGATTTCAATTGGATTCTCTCGGCACAGTTGGCTGGAATATGGCTCTTTGGTATCGGGTGATTATCAGACATCGGGGTTGCTACGGATTCACGGGGGCGGGGGCGGGTACGCCGACCGTACCCGCTGCTGCTGATAGTGCCATTGTGGGAAACACTTACAAGTGGCGGTTCCAATACTTCCTGTTGCCCACAAACGGCGGATCAAAGGATACCTACTGATGAGAGCACAAGTTGTCCCGACAAAAGAAGACCTGAAGTGGCAGGCGGAATCGGACGCCCGCACACTGAAGGATGCCGCCGAGATTCGTAGCGATCCGGCCAGGCTCAAGCGCGCGATCGCCGCGGCCTCCGGGCTCTACGAGAAGGCACTCAAAGAGGCACGACTAACTCAGAAGATAGCAAACATGAGAAAGCCGCAATCCGGCGGCAAGGAGGTTACGAAGTGAAAAGTGCGTGGAAATGGTGTGCCGTCATCGCGCTGCTGATTGCAGCCGTGGCGGCCTTTGCTGCGGCTCCCCTGTTGAGCCTGAAGACGAAGAGTATCGGGGACATTACCGTTTCCGTCGAATACTCGGACTCGCTCAAGTGTCAGGACAGCCTGATAACGATCGAGACGGACACCTGTAACATGGTCTTGAATGTGACCGGCATTGTCCTGCTCGACCCGAACGACAGGTTTTACGCCGGCTTCGGGCATGGTTCGGCCGGTGCGGCGTGTGACCTTGATACTTTTCTCGTCAAATATCCCGGCGGAGTAGGCAAGAAATGGGTGCCGTTCTGCTTCCGGTACATGTATGCCACCTATTCCAGCCAGACCGACCACCAGGACACGAGCTATTTCTTCGTGGCGGCCGGCGGCTCGGGCACGACCGAGGCCGTGGAATTGAAGGATGTCGTCTTCACCGCGCAAATCGGGGATAACGACTGATGAGCATTTTCTCCCGCTTGTTCAAGCTCGACCAGGACAAGGCCAAAGTGCCTTTCGGGTCTGTGATGCCGCAGATCGACCTGGAGACGCGCCTCAAGCAGCTCCATGAGCAGCTTGCCGAGGTCAAGGACCTGCAGGAGTTGGGCGAATCGCGGCCATGGCGCAAAATGCGACAGTTGCTCCTGTCCCAGATATGGGATTGCGAGCACGAAATCGTTTCTCTGAGTGGTGATCCGGTCAAAAACCAGGTGCTCCTGATAGAGACCAAGGCCGCCCACGATACGTTGGCCGACATTGTCTTGATGCAGGACCAACTGCCGGCGAAAGCCGAACAATTCCGAGCCGCCATATCCGAGAGACTGGAGATTCTAAAGCAGGCGCGCGATCTGCCGCGGCCGTCCCAGGACGCCCCCGGTGAAGAGCCGCCGCAATAGGAGTATCTGATGGCTGAGGAAAAACAACCAACTGCGAATGCTGCAGCCGAGGAAGCCGCCGCCGCACAGGCCGCCGCTGAAGCCGCTGCGAAAGCCGCAGACCAAGGTGCGTCTGATGGTTCCGCGAAACCGACTGACGAGAACGCCGCGAAGATCGCGGCCTACGAAACGGAGATCGAGAAGCTCAAACAGAAGGACATCGCGGTCAACAACAGGTATCGCCGTTTAATCCAGACAGCTCAGGCTGCCGGCATCGACACCGAAACGCTCAAGGCCAGAGCGAAGATTCAGGATGACGATGACATCGGCTATCAGCCGCCCGCCCGCACCCCTGCCCAGCAGGCGGAATTCGAGCGTCAAATCGCGGATGGCGAGTACAACCCGGACGATATCGCCGACAGGGTTGCCGCGCGGTTGCAGCCGCAGATTCTCAAAATGAATCAGCGGACTCTGGCGAAGATCGCCGAGGACAATTTCATCAAGGAAGAGGCCAACACGGCTGTCAACAGTGCGATCGCAATCGGGCAGGAGTACGGTCTCACCGACGACGAAATCGAAGAGGCCTTCAAAGAGACCAACGCCTTCGGCATCGACGTTGAGCGCAGGGGAGGACCTTCGAGATTTGCCGCCGCATCGGTAAAGGTCATGCGTGGCAAGGCATTTGAAAAAGTGCTGCAACTGCGCACAACCAAGGCGGAGGCTACGGCGGAAGACAAAGCGCGCGCGGCTCTGCTGGCGGCTCAACCCGGCAAGGGAGCGGCCCCAGACAAGAAACCGCCTACGCGCGAACAAAAACTCCTCGCAGAGATGAATGCTGCGGGGCCTAAGTCTGTCCGGTCGATGCTGGGCAGCGAGCAGGCCGCGGAGTAAGCGTAAACTGCGAGGGGTCAACGATAAAGGAAACTCGCAATGACATCTACGATAGGTGATCCGGATATTGTCAGCGGCCTACGGGCAAGAGCGGACCTTACGACCAATCGTGAGGACACCGATTTTGAACGGGGGATCGCGCTGCTCGATCCGAACACCAACCCTCGCACGCTCATAACCATGGAAATGGGGAAAGAGCAGGTCGGTACCGGCGACTTCCACTGGTTCGAAGACCAATTGTTCCCGGAAGTCGGGCAGATCAATTACGGCACCGGCTACAATTCCTCGGCGACCGGTCTGGTGGTTGACGACCAGACCATTTTCGCCATCGGGGATGTTGTCATGGACAACAACACCCGGGAAACGATGCTGGTGACGAGCACCGCCGCGACCTACATCGGCGTCATCCGCGACTACGGTCAGTCGACGGAAGGGTGGACGGCCCTGGCCGACACCATCGCCGACAACGATTACATCTTTGTAATCGGCAACGCCTTTGAGAACGGCCATCCGTTCCCGGCGATGCGGTCGACCAAGGAAATCGACTACGTCAACTACCTGCAGGATTTCCGCACTCCTGCGGGCGTGACCGAATTCCACAAGAATTCGAATCAGCGGGGAGAACAGGACTGGCCGTTCCAACTGCGGAAGGCTGGTATCTCCCACATGCGGAAGATCGAACTGGCGACCTGGTGGGGCAAGCCTTACCGGGGCGACAAGGGTGCCTATGACTCGAGCACCGGGAACACGGCGCCTGGCGTCACCGCCGGCTTCAATCACATGATCGGCCAGTACGGGCCGACGAACCAGAAGCTCGATGAGACGGATCTCACCATAGACGAGTTCATCGACTTCATGGAGTACGTCTTCCAGTACGGTTCCTCGACGAAGCTGTGCTTCTGCCCTCCGTCGCTGAGGACCTTCATGGACAAGGTGGGCATCTCGAAATTGAACACCTTCACCAAGGACACCCTGCTGGGTATGGCCGTCTCGAGATGGCTGTCCTCGCACGGTGAGGTGATCTTCGTTACACACAAGATGTTCACCAATCCCGATTCGGCCGTGTACAAGTACGCTTTCTTCTTGGACGCGGAAGAACTGAAGTGGAAGCAACACCAGATCGACGGCGCGACCCAGCTCCGCGAGCCTCTTGGCTACAAGGAGACGGGCGGCACCACGGTCTACAAGCAGGAGTATCAGACCATCGGCGGCACGAAGATGGGCGCCATCGCTCATCACGCGCGCCTGAGATGGAAGACCTACTCCCTGGCCGCTTAACAACAGTGGGGGCCGGGTCACTCCGGCCCCTATCGAAAGGAAGTTATGGCAAAAGGACAAGGGCATCGCAGCCCCATTGACCCGGACGAGACTGGATTGACAGCCGAACAGGCGGCTGCCGAACAGAAGCTGGTCGATGCCAAGAACAAACAAGATACGGCACCGATCGGTTCGGAATTCGAGGCCGCCCAGCGTGCGGCTCTTGAGGAAGCTGAGGAGGCCAATAAACGCGCCGAGGACGCTGTGGCTGACGCGGCTCTGGCCAATCAGAAGGCCGAACGCGCAAAGGCCCGGGTGCAGGAGATCGCTTATCAGGAAGCGATGAAGCACACCTACACCCTGTTTGCGAAGGAAAACCACCGCAAGGCCCTTCGGCTGGATGACAGCAAGGCCCGCGTGCCGATCGTCTTCAATCAGCACACCTGCATTCTGAACCCGCCGTTCATGGACATGCTGAAAAGGCAGTTCGGCATCACCATGACGACCCACGAACTGGTCGCTGTCCTCAAGAAAGAGAGTGACTACGGCATCGGGTTCCTGGTCGTGGCGGGCCCGGGCGTGAAGCTGACGCCTGCTCAAGAAGGGTTCCGACAGTCGATCCTGAAGAATATCGCCCGGGAGCAGCAGCAATTGGTCTCCGGCGTCAGATCGACCGGGGACACGGCATGAGCGGGGAGGAACAGGCTGAGTTGAGACCGAGGATAGTTCTCGGTCTCCCCTCGCACGACGGCACCTACAAGTGGAACACGCAACTGACGCTTGAGGCCGTGATTTCGCATCTGCAGAAACGCGGGTTCGAGGTCGCTCGCAGTCGGCACAAGGGGTCACAACTCCACCGTTTCCGTCACGATATCGCGCAGTACGCGATTGAGATGGGGGCGGTCTATGTCCTTTACATCGACGCGGACACGGTCTGTTTGGATATGGCCGTCCTCGACCGCATGCTCGATGCCAATGTTGATATTGTGAGTGCCGTAACCGTCGGCAAACAGCCCAAGTTCGTGCCGCTCGCGGCCATGTGGAATGAGGAACAGAAGAACTGGTGGGGTCTATCGGAAACCAACTTCAAGAAGATTCTTCACCCGGACGTGACCGAGTTGATCGAGGTCGACGCGGTCGGATTCGGCTTCATTCTCATTAAGACAAGCGTCTTTGAAGGGATTCCGAAGGAGCCGGGAATTTTGCCCCGCTGGTTCGGCTGCGTGTCTCTGAGCGGGTCGGACAGGCCCGACACAAACGAGGATTACTATTTCTGTTGGCGTGCCAAGCTCGCCGGTTTCAAGATTCACCTGGATACGGGTTGTGAGACGATGTATCACACGGGCGACTATGAGTTTGGCATCCATGATACGCGCACTATGTGGAAGGCCGATTTCGACCGTCGCTTAGCCGCAGCCAAAGCAGGACAAGTGGGGAACGCATGAAGAAGTTGATCCCGAAGGAGCAACAGCAACTTGTCTACGTGAAATGGCAAGACGCTCACAGTCAGGGCGGTTGGCTTTCGGTCGAGGAATTGCAATCGAAAATCGCCAAAGATATGTGGATTTGCGAAGAGGTCGGCTGGATTGTCTATGAGGACAAGAAAGAAATCCACCTCGTCAGCAGACGGGGCCTCTGGAAGGAAAGCAACGCATCTGAATATGGAATGTATCAGCGTATTCCAAAGGCCTGGATCATAAAGCGAAAGCTGGTTCTGGCATGACCGAACAAGACTACATTGATGCGGTCCTCAGCCGGCCCCCCGTCATGCAGTGGAAGGCCGACGAGATTAAGAAAAAGGATGCGGTCAAAGCGACTGCGAACCTGAGTTTTGCCCGGCTGGTGGCCCTTTACCCCTGGCCCTTTGCCACCGGTCACGCCGTCCAGGCCACCACGGCCAACGTCTCCGAGTACACCCTGAAAGGTAACGGCGGGGACTGTGCTGCTATCGTGAGCATCCGGTACGGCACCGGCAAGAAACTCCTCGAAAAGTGGGACGAAAACACTTACGACGAGATGATTTCGGCGGGCGTCAGCGTCAACGAGGATGGCTCGACCGACAGTGCCAACGACTCAAGTATCCCTTATCTGTGGTTCCCCTACGGCGAAGAGAACAAGAACCCGCGGGTGAAGATTCATGGGACGCCCACATCGATCCAGAACCTCTACTATCGGTACTACAAAAAGAAATTGCAGATGGATATCTGGCCCGATCAGTGGGCGCTCGCCCTGATAGCCACGATCGAGGCCGATCTCTTCGGCAGCGGGGCACCTTTCAACAGTGACACCGAGTACCGGAGCGATCCGGGTTATTTCACCAGAAAAGCCGAGCGGATGATCGACGACATGATCGCGCAGTACGAACGCAGCGGTGGCGAGGACAGCCCGGCGCCGCTGGGCCGGGCGATTCTGAGTCGATTTCGCCGGAGAAGTGATCTCCATGGCTATTAAGCTACTCGCAATCCTGCTTATCGCGGGTTCGATCCTGGCGCAGTCTCAGCCCATCTATCCCCGGCTCGATTCGCTGGAGGCGGCGATTTACGCCCAACTGAACGTTTCGTCGACCGGCTCCTCCCGACTGACGGGCGTCAGATTGCGCTACGCGGCCAACCGGGCCCAGGCGAGAGTGGCCACCGATTTCCCGGCCCTTGAAAAGACAGACACGGTGATCATTACTCGGGGTTCTGAGGGGGGAACCCTGAATAGTGATTTCCAGCGGCTTTTCCAGGTCTTCAAGAGGCGCGGCGATACATTGCGCTATCCCATGCACATCATTCCCAGTGACTCCCTGCCTTTGCTCACCCCCGCTAAACCGCAACAGGCGGGGGATGTCGAGTCGCCGGCCTATTGCTGGTCATGGGGCAGAACGCTCCGAACGCATCCTAAAATTCGCACTATCGCGGATACTTTCTTTGTCGACTATTACGCCCTGCCGCCGCGCATGGACAGCCTGAATGACACCTGTTTGATCCCCGGCGAGTACCTCGAACTGGTGGTTTTCTACGCCTGCGGCATCCTTTCAGGCACGCGCGAGCTCTTCGATGAAGCCAACTGGTACCTGCAGTGGTACGACGCCCAGAAACAACCGCCCATTCCCCGGGAAGCGGAGCTGAAACAGTGAGACGGTCCGTTCTGATCACACTTTGCGTGGTCCTGACTGGTCTTGGCCTGGTCGCGCAGGACCAGGTCGGCCGGAATGAGGTCAAAGACTTCACCGCGGGCTTGGTGACGGCCAAAAATCCTCTGACACAACGTTTCGATGAGGCCACGAAGGCCTGGAATGTCGATTTTACGCGCAATCGCCTTGAACTGGGACCCCGTTTGGGTTACTCGGAGAGGGCCCGGCTGCCGCTGGTCGATTCTTTTCTCTGGAACGGCATTAATGTGGCCAGATATCGTGACGGCACGAAGGAATTTCTGGCCATCGGCAAGTGGGACGATTCGGCCTGGGCGGGTATTTTCGTCAGCGATCCCAATGAATTCGGCTTCGGGGTAGTGGATTCGACAATTGTACGGCCGGACACCGCCGAAATCAGGGATAGTGTGCAGGCGCACAGCCGGACGACGTTCGAACTGTGGTTTCGGATCACGGTGGCGGGCAATTCGTGGAACGTCGGCGGAGAATCGTTCGATACTGGTGCCGCTCCGTCCTTGATCGTCGACAGTTTCGTTGCTCATATCAACAACTCCGGGGCCGCCTCATACGTGACCGCCTACGATCTCGGTGACAGTCTGTCGGTTAAAGAGGACGATCCCGATTACGTCATGGCCCTGGCCGGCTGGGGGTCCACTCCCTATTGGCCCTACTCGTACCATCCGACCGAGGGAACATTGGCATCACTGGGCACCTGCTGGACCATGCGGAACATTGACAATGCGATCGACTCGGCATCCGTTTTGACCAGCCGCTTCCCGGCGACGGGGATGGTGCATCAGTCACAGTTCCGGGACCAGGTTTATATATCGACTGATGTCGGTGTCGGCCGGATGTATTACAAGGGAATGTATGTTGACTGGCCTATCCGGGCCCCGGGCGTCCCGAGCATTTTGCCGCTTACTACCGCAGGCAAGGTCAACGGTATCGTTCGCTATGCGCTCAAGTTTGGCGGACCGGAGTACGACAGCGGACAGGTCAACCTCGGACATGTACTTGGTCCGCTTTCCCCGGAAATTCGGGTAGACAGTGGCCAGGTGCGGCTGTACGATTGGCCCGTGCCGAACGCGGACGGTTGGCATGGTGACAGTCTCTATGTGGAGATCTGGCGCTCGCTCGGAGATGTCGGGACTATCGGCGTCGAAGATTATCTCTACCGGGTCGATTCTGTTTTGATTCACGCCAATGCGGGTACGGTCCAGTATACCGACACAACCTCCGATGTTACTCTGCACAGCCGCGATTCCATTGCGGCTCAACCGTCCTGGAACGATTCCACCTGGGGTTCAGGATGCTACTATGCCCCGGATACCACAGACGGTTCGCGCGTCGAACGCAAGCGAATGGTAACCGCTCCGGGAGCTCCGACGATACTGGGTCCGCAGATGGTAACCGCTCCGGGGATATGGAAGACCGACAGTGTCACGGTCGACTGGTCGGATGTCCTCGGCTGGGCGTTGATGGTTGTGCGTGTCGACACATCTTTCCATCGCTATGGAGATTCAAGCCGCACCTGCTGGTTCTGGCAACCATTTCAGCCGGACACAAACTCGATTGGCGTGTTTTCCCGGAGTGCTACTGACACGCTCAATACCGGATTTGGTCGTCTTACCTGGGCGGGCCTGAAGATCGTCATTCCGGACGATGGTTTATCACCGCGTTCGCGTTACGACCTCTATCGGGCGCCGATCATTCCCGTCGCGCTCGACAGCACTCGGGTCCTCAGACTGAAGCGAGCCTGGAAATACACGGACGAGGCACGCTTCGAATGGACATATACGGCTTGGGAGTACAGTCGCTTTGCGACGGAAGTTGAGACCCCGGCGTTTTATTTCCTCGGCAATTACGGGCCGGGAGATACGGTCATCGACAGTCTCAGTTATGATAGTCTTTTGGCCAGAGATATCTGGCGAAGAGACGCCACGCCGCCGCTTATCCGCGACATGGTCATTACGAACAACCGGTTAATCGCCATTGATGACAGAGCTGCTTACATGGGGGAACCTGCAGATAGTCTGTTGCGGTTCTCAATCCTCGAACAACGTCCGGTCAATCCCGACGATGGCGATCAACTGACGGGGATCATTGCCGCCAGCCAGGGTGTGGCGCGCTTGATGAAGAATTTCTCGACCTTTTCCCTTTTTCGCTCCGGCGGTCTCTGGCAGACCCCGGAACTGTCGGCCTTCTACGGCATGGTGGCGCCACTTTCGAAGGCGACCGCGCCGGAGGGAGTGTACTTTCTGTCCGCTGACGGCGTGAGACTCGAATCCGAAGGAATCTATAAAGACCGGAGCTTCACTGCCCGAAAGATATCCGCGCCCCTGGCAAATTTCGACCATCTCGACATGGCGATCAAACGCAACGCGATCGGCATCGCGCATGACAACAAGTATATTTTGTCGTTCCCCAGTCTGGACACGTCTTTTGTTCTCAACAAGATCGATCGCGGGGACGGCACGGTCTCTTTCGCCTGGTCCCAATGGTCTCTGTGCCCGGTCGGCGCGACCAAGTATCGTGTCAGTGACGACAACATGATCATCCCGGGCGACACCCTCTATTTCATTCTGTCGGGGGATTCGCGCATTTACTCTTGGGGCAATTCCGAGTTTGATAATGCGAGCGACATCTACTGGGAGTGGCAATCAGGACCTTCGAATCCCGTGAGCGGCAACCTGTGGTATCCGGAAGATATCGCCTTTTACCTGCAGAGCGATGAACCGGGGATCATGCCCTACACGGTGGCCCTGACAAGCGATCGGGGAACGATTCACGGCTTTCTGATGAACAGGCTGGACACGGCGAACTGGCACCAGTTCGACGCATCCGATTCGACGGGTGAACAGGGCGCCCTCTACTGGTATCTGAAAATCTATCGGAACTTGAATTTCCACGACTCCGGCACCACGTCGATTCAGGGTTTGTGGTTTAATGTCAGCCCGAAAGAACGGTATGGCTCTCAATAGGAGGAATCATGGCAAACTACGGATATGACCCCGATCGCTTCCGCCGGCAGGGTTTCGGCTATCCCATGTCGGACTGGGAACTAATACCGGAAGGCTGGCAGGAAAACATGGGCGCCGGCGGCATTCCCGGCGGCGGTATTGCCAATCTGGCGAACGAGGCTGGGTCGGGCAGTATGCCCGCTCTGGGCTGGGGCCAATTCGCTGCGGGCAAAGGCCTCGACCTGGCGGGCAAGGCTATCAGCTACATGTTCGGCGGCCAGCGGAAAGAACAGAAAGCCGCCAAGGCTGACTACACCAAGGACCGCACCCGGATTGAGGCCGGGATGAACGAATCACCGTACAACCTGGCCGAATTCAACACCTTCGCCACCAGGGGAATGCACAATTACCGCAGCACGGTGGCCAAGCAAATAGCGGATATCGCGGACATCAACGCGACCGATGTTCAGGGAGCGATGGCAGAACAGGGGGCAATCCAGGGTCAAAACAGCCTGATGGACGCCTTTCTGAACGCCAGGATGGCCAGATTCAATAACCGCGCCGACAGCCGGCGGGCACTGTTGCAGGCCTCGTTACAAAGATACCTGACTGCACAGGGATAAGGAGCCGTCGATGCCCAAGAATTTCGCCGACGCACTGGGAGAGACCCTGCAGGACACGGGGCGGGAGCTCGTGCCGTTCATTCAACTAATGAGGCGGCAGCGGGCGGAATCCGCGGCGGACCAGTTTGAACGGGACCTGAAACTGTCCAAGTTCCAACTGGATGTCGACCAGTTGGATATTCAGCGCCAGGGTCTCGACGAGCGGGCGCACCAATCGCGCCTGGCCATGTACCGGTACATCCACCCGCGTGCGACCGCAACGCCGCCGAACACGATTGAGGGCCTGATCACACGGTACCTTGGCACGGGCGGGAAAACGACCGATCCCTACGTCACGGAGTTATCCACTCTGGCCGGCCAACTGTCCGAAGCGCGCCGGGCCGATCCCCGAGTTCCACGGTCAGAAACCGGAGCGGGAATGGCCCGGGGCGTCATGGGGGATATCTCAAAGGCAACAGCCGCTTTCAATACCGGCAAGATCGGCTGGGATAAATCCTCTGCCATACAGGAGGGTCAAGGTCGAGCATCCCTCGGGACGTATCCGGGCGAGCCGGTTGATACGCTCGGAATACTGTCGGCTGCATACGAGGAAGCCAGGCAGTTCGGCGAGCAACACGGCTTTACCTCGATGATTCGCGCGAATCCAAAATTGAATCCCTATATGATGCAGATTGAGAGTGGGGTCCGAAATACGGCGCCAGGATGGAATCCAATGGCTGGCAGCGCACGGAACCCGCTTGCTCGTTTCGCCGATCCGGGTATGTCGGCGACACATGATCTTAACCAGCTTGGCGATCTGGATTCCTGGGGACTGAGCGAATATGGCAATGACTGGAATCTTCTGACTCCAGAACAGAAACGGGCCTTAGCCCAAAAGAACGGAATAATGTAGTGCCCCGCGACCCGTTCGTAGAGCTCGGGGTTCCGCGACCAGCCGGAACTGTTGCCCGGAAACGTGACCCGTTTGCAGAACTGGGGATACCGCGACCAAATATGGGCGTCTCGGGGCCGTCTGCGACCGCTGGACTCCCGGCTGCTCCGGCCCTACCCATTAACGCAAATCCATTGACAGGTCTGCAACTCATGGATAGGACCCGCGCGACTCTGGCCTTTGGCCGTGGCGATATGATCGAAGCGGGCGGCGGACCGGTCCAGGACACGGCCGAAAAGCCGATTGATACCCGGTTATTCCCCGGCCTGACGGAGAAGATGTTCGGCGCACCTATGCAACGCCTGACAGCGGAAAATCGACCCGATGTGCCTCGGGCCGGTCGGTTTATTGTCAATGCCGCAATGGGTGTCAGCGATATGGCTCGTGCCGTGACCGGGGGCACTATCGAAGATCCCGTTGGCACGATCACAGGAATCCCGAAATTCGTCTGGGAGAATGCTATTAAGCCGATCGGCCAGGGGGCCATTGAGCCACTCATGGAACCGGCAACGAGCGCACTCGGGATGAAGCCGCCGGACCCTGAGAAAGTCAAGGCCGCTCGCGCGTGGATTGAACAGCACCCGGTCGAAGTTGCCGCCGCGGTTGCCACGCTAAAGGGCGGGGTTTCCCTGCTGGAGCGGCCCGGTAAAGCACAAATATCAGAAACGTCCAAACCACAAAACGCGGAGGTATTCGATGCCACTCAAGAAAGGAAAATCGCAGAAGGTCATCAGCCAGAATATCAAGGAGCTGAGACACGCGGGCTACCCGGAGAAACAGGCGGTCGCAATCGCTATGGACAAGGCGGGCAAATCGCGCCGGAAACACAAGAAGTAGTTCCACGTGGCGCCGCGCCGAAAGAGCCGTGGGAGATGACTTTTGGTGAATACTTTGAGGATTTTCAGAACAAATGGCGGACAAAAACCGAGGGGAAGGAAGTTCCCTATGGTTCTTCACGAAGTGGGATTGAGTTTATAGGTGAATATAAGGTACATCATAAAGCGGAAATAGATAAGGCTCTCTCCAAAGGCAAGCCCGTTCCCCCCGAAGTCCTTGCTGATTACCCCGACCTCGTTCCACGTGAAACTGCCCAGGCGGGCACCACTGCACAAATGGCCAGCAAGGCCCCTGCGGTGCCCGTAGGGGAGACCCCGATCACCCCGGTACAACCACCCACAAAAGCGGCGGTCGGCCCAGAGACAAAAGCGGGCGAGACGCCTCCTACCGCCACGAAGCCGGTTAAGACGGGAGTGGGTGAGGCAGACCTTGCCGGACTGAAGCGGGCTGAAACCGACCGGCTCCGACAGGAAATGGAACTTGAACCGGCCCCGCCGGTCAGAAAGAAGGCCTTCCAGGTCGCCGCGGACGAGGCCAATGAGCGCGGACTCAAAGATAAGGCACTGGAAATCGCCGACGACGTGAAAACTTCTGGGCGGACTCTGGACGACGCCGAATTTGTCGGCCTCGCGCAGAAGGCCAGCGATCTCGGCAAGGACTACGACGCGGCGATTGCGACGGTCAACGACCTCACGATTGCAGGGAATAAAGAGGCTGCTGCGCTTGAACGGGGCCGGGCGGAGTCGATCCGGGCGAACTACGAGAAGATTATTGAGGCCTCTGAGGTATCGGGTACTGAACAGTCCCGGAATTTCTCCATTCGCCGCCTGCTGATGAACCGGGAAACCTATGAATTGGTGGACGTTATACGTGAGGCGCGAATCGCTAAAGGCAAAGACCTCACACCGGCTGAACAGTCGCGTTTCGAGGCTTTAACTGCCGATGTTAAGGCCAAAACTACCGCTCTTGAGCAGATGACGGCCAAATGGGAGGCCGAACATAACGCCAGACTCAAATCTGAGGCTGAGATTACCGCCCGGCGCGAAATGGTCAAGGCGAGAATCAGCCGCAAAGCCGCTGGCGCGCGCGAATCCATCCAGGCAGAGCGGGTCGAAATCAAGAAACAGCTTCAGGCCCTCGGATACCGGGCAAACGAGGTTACCGGCGTCTCGTTAGAGGCGTCCTACCTTGTCGGCAAACTGGCTATCAACTACATGAAAGAGGGTGCGGTCACACTCTCTGAGGTTGTCCAGAAGGTGCTGGCCGATCTGCCCGATCTGACCGAATCCGATGTTTACCGGGCCATAAACAGCCGCAATCCCAAACTCCAGAAACGGCTTCGGAACGAGACGCACGTTCGAATCTTCCAGCTAAAGCAACAGGCCCGGCTCTTGACTGAGCTGGAGAATGCCGAAAAGGGTGTGTTTGAGAAGCGACCGAGCATCCCACAGAATCAGTCAGCAGAAATTCGTGAGCTTCGGCGCCAATTGAGGGTCCTACGTGCGGCTGCCTACAAAAAGGGGAATACGACAACTCAGGCGGGGTTACTGAAACAGACTCTTGCTCGAATCGGTGAGGCGGAAAAGCAACTGACGGGCCAGTATCGGGCGATCCGAAAGGGGCAGACCGTTCCGTCGCCCGAAGTGGCGACCGCACGTGATCGATTGGCGGCAATTCGCCAAGATATGGGGGTACAGGACAAGATCGCTGACCTGGGCGAGAAAGTACGCAGCGCCGAAAAGGGCGTGTTCACGCCGACGAAATCCCGACCGGCGCAGTTGCAGGCGATTAGAGAACTTCAGACTAAACTCAAAGGTCTCCGGAAAGCGGCCTACAAGCAGGGCAACTCGGATATGCAGGCGTCCCGGCTGGAACGCACACTTCAGAAGATTAACGAGGCGCAGGATCAACTTGCGAATCAGTACCGAGCGGTCAGGGAGCGGAGATCCCTGCCCTCTGAGGAAGTGGCCGCCGCACAACAGAAACTGGCTGAGATTCGCCGGCTGATGTCCACGACGGACAAATTGACCGATCTGCAAGAGCAGTTACGAACGGGCGAATTCAAACAGACAAAGAAGGTGGTCCGGGAAGTACCGCCAAACTTGGAACGGGCGCAGATCGATCTGAAACGGGCGCGAACCCAGGTCAGGAGTGCGATTGAGGGGATTGCTCCGTGGAAACCCGGTAGAATCGCCACTGAGACTATGAGCACGCTTCGAACTCTCAAGGCGACTGCCGATCTGAGCGCGACACTTCGACAGGGTTTGGTTTTGGTCTCCTCTGATTTACTTCGAAACCCTGCCCGACTTGCGCGCAATGTGGGCCGGAGCCTGCAGGCGACTTTCAGCAAGTACAAGGCGGAACAGATCGACAACGCCCTGCGCAACCGTCCGACAAACTATCTCGGTGAAACTGCGGGACTGAAACTGTCTGAATTGGACGGTCCGATCAGTGCGCGAGAAGAGTATTTCGCGGGAAACTATTTCGAGAATCTCCCTGTCATCAAACAGACTTACGGCCAGGTTATTAAAGCTTCGAATCGGCACATGACGACCTTTCTGAATCTGATTCGAACGGCGGCCTTTGACGATTTCATAGCCAAATATCCCAACGCCACCCGGCCAGAACTGAAAGCGTGGGCGGATTTTATCAATGTGGCCTCGGGCAAGGGGAATCTCCCGGTTGGCGGCGGCTGGATGAAGGTACTGAATGCTACGTTCTTTGCTCCCAAGTTTGCGGTTAGTCGATTCCAGACCCCCTGGAAATTGATTCAGTACGCTCGGAGGCCGCGGGTCCGGAAGATGATCGCCCGCGATATGGCATCAACGGTCGGCCTTGGAATGGCGGCCTTAGCTCTTGCAAAGTACGGGCTACAGGCGGAAGTCGGGGACGATCCTCGCAAATCCGATTTTGGCAAGATCCGGGTTGGCGATACCCGAATCGACATTTGGGGAGGTTTTCAACAACCCGCCCGCCTCATCGCCCGGATAGCCCTTGCCTCAACGGATGCACGCGGCCTAACCGGCGAGGAATTAACGAAACAGGAAAAGGATGTCGACCCATTTGAACTCATGGCGCGGTTCGCCATGTTCAAACTATCTCCGACGATCACACTGGGTGCCGAGCTTGGCCGAGGCAAGGATGTTATAGGACAACCGGTCTCAATGTGGCAAATAGGCGCCGACGCAGTATTCCCAATCATGGTTCAGGATATTTACGACGCCTACAAATCCGACAACGCTCTACATCCAGTAACGACCGGAGCCTTGACTATTTTGGGGGTTGGTACTTCAACCTACCCACCCAGCGAAGCGGACACCCGCGTGAAGATCAGAGAATTCTTAGACGCCGGGAAGATTGAGGACGCTCGTGCACTTCGCAAAAAATGGAACGCGAAACAGACCGATCCGGAGAAGCGAATCAAAGAGGTCAAGACGAGCAGATTATTGAAGGTAGAGGAAATTCAGAAGTTAAGGAAGGCGGGCCAGAAAGAGAAGGCGGAAGAAATTCGGCTTCGTTGGAATGAACAACACCCCACTCAGAAGATCGGGGGCGGAAAATGACCTACCAGCCGCGCATTCGTATGACAACCCAGCGGATTCCTGCCCATAGTAGATATAGGACACCGATTGAGAGCATTACCTGCCAGATGAAGACAACTGTGTTGCGGATTGATCGCAGGGGCTCAAAGTATTCACCCATCCAGTCGGTGAAACCCGAGATGAGTAGGGTTGCCAGCCAGAGCCATGTTAGGGGTTGCTCAAGTTTATCCAGTAATGTTCGTCTGGGTAATTCAGTCATGTTTCGATTCCTGTCATCTCCAATCAGTCCGCTGTTGACAATTCTGTCAAGGCTTTTCCCACGGTTTAGACCCCCTGTCTCCATTTACCGGCCGATCCTGTTCACCGCGCAGGCAGAAGAAGACAAACAGGACCAACAGAACGATGAATTCCAGTACGTTACCCAGGATATGTCTGATCCGACTGATGTAGTGATGCGCCAAGCGTCCCTCCTTTACACTACATGGATATTGCTTCTCGAATTTCTGTCAAGACGAATCGGTATTTTCAGACCACCTGTCAGGGGAGAGATATGCGTATGAAGGAAATCTGGGGCAAAATCAACACGCCAACAACTCTTTCGATCACCGCTGTTGTTTTGGTGGTCCTTTTGCAGGTCGGACTTATCGGCCCGACTTCAAGGACGCCGGCTATTACTAAGCAGGACATGAGGGAACTTCTGGACCCGGTTGTTGAGAAAATAGAAGAACGGGCCGCACAAATTCAGTCTACACAGTTGGAGATTATAGCGAACCAAAAATTGATCTTGGTGGAATTACGCATGTTCTCGGAGAACAACTTAAGGATCAGCCTAATTCTCCAACAGATACAGGAAGACCAGAAGGAGATTCGGCGGGGCACTCCCTGATCGAGACAAGGAATAGTCTTATGAAACGAATACTGTCAAGACTGCGCGAGCTGGAGTACCAGGTAACAATCCTGATCGCCAGTCTCCTGGTCAGCGGCGGCACGAAGGCCCAAATCTCGACCGGCAACGCCTTCGATACCACCACGCCGCCGGACGGAATCCCTGACGTGTGGATGGACAATGCCTTTTTCACTGGGTCCGGCACATCGTTTTCTGTCAACGGCCACACGGTGACGGTTGTCGGCGGCGGGGGTGGGGCACTCTATATCGACACGACCTGGCCGTCAGACGGGATCTATGATGTCGCCCTCGCCCCCGCGTTTCTTCGCGGGAGTAGTCATGTCCGGCTCTCTTACAGTGGTCCATTTGGCATCATTGAAGGGTCCTCGAACGCGGATTCCCTTGACGACGTGCCTATTGATCTCGCGGGTGTGGCCGACCTCAACACGTTGGTTTACAGTTCAATTTTGGGTAAGATCGTCCCCGTCGCCGTGCCGGCGGGGGACGCTTATTTCATTACGGGCATACCGATTGGATCTCTTGACACTACCTTAGACAACTGGGGCCTGAAATACAACCTCGGCACTCAGTCATTCATCCAAGAGGACTGGCCGACGGGCGGAAGCGGGAGTGCGGACTCGCTCGGTTGGGACACTGGCGGTGTGGCCGGGATAGACGCATGGACACTCCCGACTGTTCTCAAAGAAGGGGCGGGGATAAGATTCTATCCGGGCGCGGGTCCCGATACGATGTACGTCGCCGCAACGGGGATTTCCGGTCTGTGGACGGCTCTCAACAATGCCGACTCGATGATGTACATTGACACGCTGACGGGCGACACCGCGATCAAGGTCAGCAACAACAACGCTTTGGCTCAGACGATTATCTCTACGGATGCTCGACAGACGGGAGGGATTAGATTTAACGGAACGTCCGTAATAGACGCCCGATCTGGTGGGTTGACTATCGGTGATCTCGATGCGGGAGTTAATCGCACGTATATAGAGTTCTTAGCCGATACAATGTGGATCGGCGATCAACTTCCCGTGGGCGGAGCAACTCGAATATGGCAATTCATGGCTAATGTTCTGACCGCCAACTCATCTACTGGAGCGACTATAAACGGACCAGTTGAGTGGGACGGCAATCTTTTTGACAAGTACGATATTGACACGACATACACCGAATGGGTTTTCGGGGCTGCTTGTAAGGGGTCGAGTACTGCGACAAATCAATTTCAGACGCTTGGTGACGTGACCGCACTCATCGCAGATTCCCTAAATGAATACCCCGATACGGTGATGCTCAATGACAGCGCACAAGACGCCGAGGCCGACGCCAAACTCGCCATCAGAGACACCCTCGTAAAGGGCGCGGCCTTTGACTCGATCAAGATAGACACGGGATTCTTCAGTTCGGTTGTAGCCTCCGAGATTGTCGAGGTCCGAGGCGACACCTCCGGTTCGATTGCTCTTGCTGGCGTGACGGCGGGGTTCAACAAGATCATTCAACCGGACTCCGGCGGTGAGGCAACTTGGTACTGGCCGCAAAACGGTGCGGTTGCTACGGATACCGGAAAGTTCCTGTGTCTCGGTAGCGGTTATCAATCCCGATGGGCTGACGTGCCTACCTCATGGGACTGGTCGGATTCTTCTTCGCGTGGACCGGATTCGGTGAAGTATTCGGATACCTCGGCGTTTGCCCGTGACCTCGATACCATCACTGCCGCCGCCGCGTTGGCCTATATCGGCAATCACGCGACCACTCCGTTCATCGACACGATGGTGAACAATACCAGCCTGTTCTGGGCGGCGGGCGTGGGTGGACCCGACAGCACGTTCAGACTGAAGGACTCGCTCTCGACCTTGTTCCTGTTCGGTCTTGATCTCGATACCGTAAGAATGTTCGAGGACGCGGCGAAGGTGTACGTTGGCCCGCCGGGCTTGACCTACGCGGAGAGTTTGCAGGTCGGTTTCATAGAGGGATCGGCGGGGCATCCGATCATCGCGGCGGTTCTGGACTCCATCTATGACAAGTTAGGTCGGTTCTCCGGTGCGGCGGCGGGATCGGTGGACACCGCGATTGTCTTAGCTCAAGCGGGTGGGGATAGTAGCAAAGTCTGGTTGTCCGGCGATACCCTCCATATCACGATGCACGGGCAGAACGGCGCGGGCGACACTCTCCATATCGTCCACGTCGAAGGTTCAAACGCCATCGGCTACTGGCATCTGCTTGAGGCTGGCGCGTTCAATTTCACAGACGACAGTACGGCCTTTCTGTTCTTCCGGGGTCATGCTGCTGGCAACGATGACTTTGAGATCACCATGGCCGCTGACACCACGATCTTAAGGTCGATCAATTCAATCATTCGACTGGGTGATGACAGGGTTATCGTCAAGGGACAGAACGGCGCAAGCCTCTTGGCCGACAGCGTGTTTATCGGAGCCGTAACTGGTGATTCGTTGGCGGGTACACGCAATTACGCCCGCAAAGTAGCAGGCGACAGTGCGGGGACGCGGACCCTCTCAACTGACTTTGGGAAAGTCACAGACGACACAACCTCATGGAACGCAATTCTGGCGAAGATTCGGGATACGGTGACAGTCATGCCGATACCCGTGTTCCGTAGTTTTGTCGATCCCAAGAATTTCGGGGCTGACACCGTGACGCTGATGAAGTTCGATTCGGCCTGTTATGTGGGCGGAGCTACCGTCCAACAGGCGGCCTTCGAGTCAATACTCGCGGCGGTCAGTGACACAATCATTATCTGGGAGGTCCTGGCCGACAAAACGACTTGGAGCGTGATTGACACCCTGATTCTATCAAATGCCACGGGGATTCTCTCAGAGACGTTCGACGATGCCTCGATTGCACGCGGGTCCTATCTCGTGGCGACAATGTGCAAGTCGGGGAATACCATTGGAAATGTCACCCTCACCGTCCGGTGCATAGGAGGCAACTGATGAAACATAGCAAGTCGTTCTATTTTGTTTGCATATTCTTTCTATGTCTCGCGGCCTCGGCCAGCGGTGCTACTCGGATCGTCTACAATGACGCCGAACCGAGAGAGGGCTTCCCCTATCCTTCTGGAACGAAAGTTCTCGTCACGAACGACAGTCTGATTAGCGTTTGGTGTTACCGTGACGTGGGCAACCACTGGTACGAGTGGAACTACGCCAACGGTGCCAATGTCGCTTTTAGTAAAAAAGATTCGGTCGTATTGGGTGCCACGACTTGCGGCTTTACGGTTCAGGGGATTGAGGATACGCTCTACACTTTTGACAACAATACCAGTGTGGCGGTTACCGTAGTTACAAAAGTGTACGGTGGCGCGATTGTATCCACCGACACGGTTGGTTCGGATACAGGTTCATATCGGTTCCATGCCGTTGCTACCGACGGAAGCAACTGGATCGCCGTTAAGAAAACCAATCGTTACCAAGCGGCAGCTCCGGCCTGTTACTCCTATATCGTCTGGCGGATAAGTGGGGCCGAAATCGGGGGCGCAACTGCTTGGACGTTGGTTGACACCATCGGGGGGAACTCGGCTACTACCCAGTACAGGGCGATGGCGGCCCCTGTCATGGGCGGTCTGTTGATGTATAATCAAAACGAGAACACCTGGGATTTGATCGAAAATCGGGCCTCTGGGGGAATTACCAAACGTATCTCTACGGTGATCCGCAAGAAGAACGCTTCAACTGCGATCAATGCGGGAGCCTCTTTCTATGATATGTCCATTACCCCCATCGACCCCAATGGGGCTGGCGATACTGTCCTTGTAGCGACCTGCGACTCCACCAACAATAAGGTCTGGATATACATGGTGGTTGCGGATACGTCGGCAAACACTGTGGCAAAAATAGACTCAGCCGAGGTCAGTACGGCGGGGGATGTCTCGGACATTCTCGATTCGGCGGCATGGAGGACTCCCACAATCACAATGGCCGGAACGGGATTCATCGTCTACTATCGGGATTGGGCCGACACAACCGATTTGGCGACTGCTCGCATAGCCTACCATGTGGCAACGGACTGGACGGACCTGACAACTATCGGCGCGGCTCAGTATCTCGCAACTGACAGTGCGGGGGCCGGGGGCACTATCGGGGCAATCATGGCACCCTGGACGGCGGTTGCTCACGCCGACACCGATTCAGTTTACGCTTATGTCGCATGGGCGCGATGGGACGCGACCATGAACATCTACGCTACTTATCAGGCAATCGGCATACCGGGCGGTTCTGGGGGTACACCCCCGACTACGGCCCGGCTGATTCTTGGGGCGATGGCTACGAGAAAGGTCAACCTTGGCAAACCGTAAGTGGCTAATTCTCATACTGTGTCTGTTGCCGTTTACCGGTCGGGCGGCTCACAACATCGCTTCGTCGGCCAATCTGCCGTTTGCCTCGACCCATACCTACGATACGGTTATCATTACCGGGGACAGCATTATCAGCCCGGCGGGTACGTCAATTACCTTTACCCACAAACACTGCATCCTGAACCTCAACGGCAAGACCCTGTTCACGAATCAGAGTGCTGGTACTACCAGTGGGATACAACTGGACGCCGATTCACTTACCATCATCAATGGTACACTCGAACAAAGTGCAACCGCCGCCGCCACGAGTTGTCGCATCATCAATATCGGCAGTGGTCGTAGACACACCACCATTACAAATGTCAACGTCCACGCCAGGGGATATAACTCGGGCGGGGTCTTTTCCTATAATAACCCGGAGCTTGAAATCAATGGCGGCAACTGGACCTCGTATGTGAGCAGTTTTGCACGACGCGACCTTGCGGAGACGGCCCCGATCAGAACGGATTGTAGTGTTGCACAGACGGAAGGGCAGTTCGGAACGTGGGTTCACCACGTCACGATTGATAGTTGTCCACACATGGCTATCAGTCTACGCGGCGGCAAATTGTTGGTGGATTCCAATACTGTCACAGTAGACGGTCAAAACACCACATACAGTTATCCATCTACAGGTATGTATGATGGCTGGTCGAACAATGATGCTATCGCGGTTAATCGAATTGCTCCCGGATCGCACATAATCGGCAACATTATCAGAAGTGGAACGAATCATGGCGGGGGGCGGGCGATTGCAGTTGGGAACGGTCAGGAGAAACTCTTCCCCGGTTCTCCGGTCGGCACCCTGGAAATTGCCTATAACGACGTTGATACCCATGTCGGACCAGACCCTTTCTATTCCATGAACAACAACGGCATGGGCTTTCGTATTAAAGACGCCGGGCTTGACACTCTCTACTTTCATCACAATACTATTATAGCCCACGCGGATACGGCTGTCGCAACTCTCCATACAGGCCCCAAGGCGGCTGGACTCTGGATGAGCGGCCGGGCTGTCTACTGGCGGTTTGAATATAACACGATCAAATCAACGGGTACGTCCGGACTGTACGGTTATAAACCGTATGGTACACTCTGTCCGCCTTACAATCAACTATCCGATCCCGCTAATGATTATTGTGGTTCTTGGGCTAATGCCGTGGTCTTCGATGATCTCGACGTTATGGATTCGGTCGTTTTCAAGTACAACCGGATCGAATCTAACGTCTTTCCGATTTCCTGGGGTGAATTAAGTTCCGCCAGTGTGTCGGCTGACCATGTTTATTTTTACAATGACACCATAAAGCGAATCACTCCCTCGTATGTCGATCAGTGGGGGCACGACGGGACTATTCTAATGGGACGAGGTGGCGGCGACGGCATCGACAATTCCATGACCGATCCAGTCTTTGAGGGAGATACCTCTGTCGTCTATGACGAATCGGGTGCGGAGGAACTGACCCTGCGTAAGACCTTCCGTCCGACCGTAGTCGGCGCCGACGGTGTCGCAATCGTTGGCGCACGGGTCAGAATACGAAATGCTTACGGCACGAATCTCCTTGTGGACACGACGGGCGCGGGGGGAACGTGCGATTCAGTTGCGGCGGCAATCCGCTATTACCATCAGAACATCGGCAGCGATTTGACCTACGGACCTTTCATCTGGTCCGCGATCTACGGGACGGATTCGGTTGGGGAATCGAAGACTTTTCTGTGGGCGACTAATGGGGCGGACACGATCAACATGAGTTCGGTCACCCTGACGGTCACGGTTCGCGGGTCCAATACCTTGCCAGTTCCCGGTGTCTCAGTTTACATCACGAACGCCCTCGGTACTTTAGTCGGTAGTGGTGTCACTGATCCATCGGGTATCGTGAGTGCGGTTGTGACTTACGGGCCGACGTACAATCCGTTCGCACTCAAGGCAAAATTGGGTGTAGATTCGACGCTGGCCAGCTATACGGTGTCCTCCTCAAACCACGACGCGACTTTGACTCTGACGGGGACCTACACCAAAAACGGCATCACGATCTGGAAACCCCGGCGGCTTGGCGGCGGGTACGGCGATTTCTACTCCGGCACTGTCTTGGGGATTCCCCGCGATAGACTTGCCGTTCAGGACGGCCAAATCTACGTGGTCCCGAAGCAGCAGAACGGCAGTACGCCCTCATTATATCATTCTTCCGATACTGGTCTCACATTTGGGAGTGTTGTCTTCAATCAGGGGGGCACCACCTACGGCGATATGCATGTCGCAATCTACGGTGAGCCGACTGTGGGTATCCACCTGACCGCGCCGGGTGCGTCGGGACAGGAGTATCGCCTGATTCATTCGCCCTGCACTTCCTCTGCCAATGTCGGAGCGTTGCACGTTATCGGTACTACCGTGAATGATCGCGGCACCGTCGCCGCGCACCACGACACGACCTGGGCGGTTGTTCGCAACCGGACCTACACCACCTTCCGCATCCTCATGTCGACCGATACCTTCACAACCTATACGAATTACAGCCGCACCGATTTACCTGATCGTGACCACCGGGTGGGGTTGTTTACGGACGATGCCGGGACGCCCAATCTGTTCTACTGGGACGCGCTCGGACAGCTTTACAAGTGGCCCTGGCACAGTAGTGGGACACGCTTCAGAGGTGACACCGATTCTCTTGTGGGAAATTGTCCTGCCCGCATTTACAGTCCGGTCTATACCGATGAATGGAACGTCTTCTGGATGCAGGAGTCAGGAGGGGTAGCGAGCCTCGTCCATGCGCGTGACACTGGTAGCAGTTGGGTCAGGACGACAATCTCAACCGGAGATGGCGGCGGGGCGGGTATCAACTGCAAGGCGGGCACCCGAAACGATTCGATCTTTGTGGTCTACTCCACCAATGACGGTTATCACGCCCTGAAAGTAATGACACCCGCGCACGTCTGGTGGACCGATTCCCTGCCGATTGGTGCTGGTTACACCCTTCAGAGTCAGGGGTACAATATCCCCGGTTTCGTGCCAGGCAACTTCTCGATCTTCCCGGCAGCTCTGGCGACAACGGCGGGTGATCTGTACGTCCAGTTGTTTGATGTGGTAGGCGAGGCCGCCCCGGCTCCGACCGATACCGATGGTGATGGCATCGCGGACTCGGTAGATAACTGTCCCTATGTCTACAATCCCGCTCAGACCGACGCCGATGTAGATGGAGTGGGCGATCTCTGCGACACCTGCACGGATACCGATGCTGACGGATACGGGAATCCGGGCTATCTGGTCAACACCTGCCCGACCGATAACTGCCCCACGACCTACAATCCGCTTCAGGAAGATGCCGACGCCGACGGCATAGGCGATTCGTGCGATGTCTGCACCGACACGGATGCTGACGGGTATGGCAATCCGGGTTTCCCCTATAATACTTGTGCTCTGGATAACTGCCCTCTGATTTACAATCCGTCCCAAGCAGACTCAAACGGAAACGGGATCGGAGATACCTGCGATGTCTACGTGCCTCCAGTTTCAGGTTATCCGCCAGCTTGGCTGGCCGGTAAAGTCAAGATCGAGGGCAAAGTCAAGATCAAGAAGCCGTAAGGAGATGTCCATGAGAAAATACAGACCCTTAGATGTCATGCTGTCGCTGGGGCTCGCCGCGGCCATCTTGGCTATTGCCTTGATGCTCGTGTGCTCAGATGATGCCAAGGCGGATAATTTCAGCAGCTCCTGGAAGCGGACCGAGGACCTGGTTTGGTTTGGGACATACCTGGCCTGTGACTCTGCCCGGGCATATTTCGGTTATCCGACCATCAGCAATGCCTATGAGAGCGTCAAGTTGCTGCCGCTCAGTACCACCGACAGTTTTACTCTTTCCGGCACGGGACTGGACCTGGATTCCACGGGACGCCACGTTGAGCGCGTCTGGTTTTGGGGAGCGGGAAGCACTGACTCACACTATGTTGATGGATACCTCTACCACTATCCCTTGTACGCGGAATCACCCGGGACCCTGCCGGCCGGCGGTCATCTGTGCAACGTCTGGGGCTTCTTCTGGGATCTTCAGGAGACGGCCAAACCGCATGTTCTTCTGACATTCACCCTGCCCGAACAGGCGACCAACACTTGTGATGATGTCATCATGGCCTACGGTCCGATTCAGATCGAGACCGACGATACTGGCTATTTCTCGGTGCCGCTCATACAGACCGAGTGCCTCCTGAATCCCGAGACGGGGTCACCGACCGAGTGGATGGTCGAGGCGACTTGGGCTGACAAGCATGGTCATGGCCGATCGAAGACGACGACCTTCGCAATTCCGACCGATTCGACAACCTATAAACTGGTGTTCTGAGAGGTAGGTCATGACAACCATGTGGTATCCGCAGTTTATCCGCTTCAAGACCGGCCGTGACCAAGAGGACTGGGACAAATTGGACCCTCGCATGAAGGGCCTTTTGATGGCCGTGGCGGCTTGGCAGTACACTAAGTGGGAAAAATCCCTCACGATCACCTGCATTGTCAGAACTGCCGAGGAGAACGCCGCGGTGGGTGGTCTCGAGAGGTCCGCGCATGTCATGGTGCCCGAGCAACGGTACGCCCGAGCTGCCGATCTGCGAAATAATGACTTGACACTGTACCAACAGACCGAGCGCCGAGTCTACATCGAAGACCACTGGAATCACGGCGCACCGATGTTCCACGTCATCGATCACGACAGCGGTCACGGCGCCCACACCCATCTGAACCTGAACTTCGGATATAGACTGTGAAAATGAGCGCCGGGTCCAACAAACAAAGCCAGGCCAATATCCAGCCCTACGGGGCGACCGGCGGGACCCGGCGACTCGCCAAAGGTGACACTTAAAACCATGGAGGAAAGATAGATGGACCAAGACACGTTGAGGACGTTGCTGGAGTTGTTTGCCGGAGGTCTCGTGCTGCCGATCATCGGAGTACTCAAGCACTTCACGGCCAACACCTGGATCGATGATTACATCCGCTGGGAGTTGATCACCGGTCTTTTGCTCATAGGTTTGACATTTGTCGTCTGCCATTTCTGGGCGCCGACATTCTCGATCAACGAGATTATCAGGACCGGACTGGCAGTCGGCGGCGGGGCCTCGATGATCTACGGCGGCAAGAAGACCCTTGAGGTTATCAAAAACAAAAACGATCATGCCATAGGAGGCTAAGATGATCTGGAAAGTGCTAATGTTTACGGCGTTGCTGGCTCTGGCGTGTGGCGCGGCAACGCAGGCCCAGACCGGGATGGCGGCGCCGCTGGGTATCGAACTCGGCCCCATCGTTGTGAAAGGAGAGGCTCCCGAGCTCGCCTACAATGTCATCGGCCAGCTCGACTTGAAGAATCTTGTTGGGCCTCTGATTGAAGGCATCGAGGGATCGGTCATTTATTCCAGTCGACCGGGTGTTAATACCCGGGAGATTTTTGGCGGCAGAGTGATTGCCTTTCGAGCCGTACACTACCGTGGCTGGTTTGCCGCGCTCGGCGGCGGAGAATGGTACTTTGTGAATACCGATGGCGCCGATGTCGGCAAGGGAGCGTTCGCGGTCGGACTCGGATACTCAAAAGGTCCATTGATGGTAAAGATCGCCGGCGATGCCGTTCACATGGAAGATCACGACATGTACTATCTTCGGGGCGGGTTAAGCATCCGCCTTTAGTTCAATTATCAGGCCGCAATTCGCTACCTGTTGAGGCCGCGAAAGCCCGACCTTGGTTGCAGGGTCGGGCTTCTGATTGGACTGACGCCCATGGCAAAACTCAAACTGGTCCAACCCCGCCTGGCGCCGCGCCTGGCCCGCCGATTCGCCCCTACGATCATCCAGGAAGTCCGGTCGGTTTACGACTTTCTCGTACCGATCACGACCGAAGAGTTACAGCCCCGACACATTGAGACGCCCACGATCTACTGCGTCATCCACGTCGACGGGATCCGTTACTACGCCCTGTATGCGGTTTTCCACCGTTTTGACTGGTCAGCCCTGCCCTGGCCGTTCAAGTCTCTGGACGAACATCAATTCGACTTGGAAGGCATCTTGAGGGTTTTCGACATCAACACAGGTCTGCACCTATGGTGTGCTTCGATTTTTCACCGGGAGATTTTGTTCCAGGAGCGGGCCGACCCGGGCCTTGCTTTCAGGATAGAGCCGGCCGGCCACGGCATTCTGCCACCGAAACAAGTAATGGCCGGCAAGGGGTCACTCGATCGGGCCCACATGGCGGTCCGGTATCCGTTCGCCGACGGGTGCGGAGATATCCGGCCAATAGATCGGCATTCCTGGGAGCAGGACTACCAGCAGCTTTTCAACGCCCATGGCGTGCACTGTCCCTGGCAGTGGAACGATCACCGGATACGAGATAAGTACGGCCCCGAATCAGACGGATTGATTTACTGGGACCCGGCACGACTATTTGAATTAGCGGGCCAGTTGGCCATAATCTGAATCAATAGGGCACAAACTTTCACTATTGCCTGTCTCCCGCCGTAAACTATACTAACTCGGTTTTGGGATTCATCAACTCCTGCGGTGTGGGTTAAATGGGAGTTATCGTTCGCATTCTTCTGGGTTGGCTCTGGGTTCGCCAGTGTTTCGCCGGCAAACGTGGCCGAAACTGGGCCTGGCGCTGGCTCAAAATGTGGGTCAGGCGCTGGCCGATCTGGGGTCCTTTCCGGGCGAAGTATTGAGGTTTTGGGCTTGACAGATCAGGCTTTCGCCTTATATTTGGGTTGGGTAGACGGACCTGCCTCGCCTGTTTTTCACATTCATATCGAGCTCCGAAGAAAGTTAAAGGGGTATGGTATGCCAGACTTCGACGCGCATGCATTGGGTTCGTACTTCCATCGGTGCCAACGGAAAGGCCTCTTGCCCAACACTGTCGACGGGTACGCAGAGCGACTCTCGTATCTAAGGCGTTGGGCCGCAAAGCGGGGCAAAGGACTCATTACGCTGACAGCGACCGATATGGAGTCTTATTTCATTGAGATGATGAGGCAGAAACCGGAATTGTCCGGCTACACAATTAATGGCCGTCTGCAGATGTTCCGTCAATTCTACACTTATTTGCGCGAACAGGGAATAGTGGACAGCGACCCGACCGAGACCCTCTTTCGGGTCCGACCGGTCAAGCGTCAGCCGATCTTGATTTCGCCCCTGACATTTCGCTCCGTCATCCTTGCCGTGCGCAAAAGGCGCTCGTTTTATGCGGTCCGGAACGAGTGCATTCTTCTGGTCGCGTTCGACACCATGTTGCGCCTGGAAGAATTCTCGAAGATCCGGGTGGACGAGGTCCACACGTATCCGGAGCGCATGATTCACATTCTGGGTAAGGGGCGGAAGGAACGGATCGTCAGCTTCGGCGAAGAAACGGCTGAGCGGTTGCTGATATACATGTGCCGGCGGGCCAAACAGAGGATGCCCGGCGATCTGTTGTTTTGCACCAAGAACGGCAAGGGCATCACAAAAAGAAATATGGAGCACATCTTCGACCGTTGCGGCGCTCTCGCCGGCGTCAAGATGTCGCCGCACCTGGTCAGACATTCGGCTGCGACTATAATGAAGGGACTCTTGGGCGACATGGAACTGCTTCGGGACATTCTTGGTCATAACTCAATAAGCACGACTGAGATATATGTCCATACGCCGCAGATCGCGGTTGTGGACGCCTACCGCCGGGCCAGTCCGGTCTCGACCGCTCTCGGACAGGTCAACAGGTGAAAAAAGTGACGTTCGTCTGCAGATTTTACTTGACAGGTTTCAAATTTGAGTTTGGTTGAGACTGAAACTTATGAAGTGGGTTGTTACACAGGTGAGCTTTCCAAGCACAAAGTCACGCCAGAGCCTTTTTGAGGCTTCCCTGAAATACCGGGGGGCGGGATTGAACCGCCGACCCCCTGTTCCACAGACAGGTGCTCTAACCAGCTGAGCTACCCCGGCGTGCCGTGCTAAGATAACTCCCTAATAACAATCCGACAAACCGAAACCTTCAAGCGGAAGGAGATGGTGCAATGACCACATGGTTTGATCGGATGGTGACGAAGGTCCTGCTCGGGGACTATTCGGACCGAGCCTTCAAGCCAATCCTAACAATCACAATCGTGTATTTCGGGGCTCACCTGGTCGCGTATGCGCTCAGGTAAGTGGGAAACAGGTGAACTAACGGAAAACGGGCTGGACATGGCCAGTAAACGACATATTCGCAACCGTCAATGCCGCAACAAGAAACGATACAACAATATCGCGGCGGCGGCTTCGAACTGTCACCAGCGGCAGAAGCGCCATCCCGGACTTGGCTACTATCACTGCCAGGTCTGCGGTTTTTGGCATGTCGGGCATCGGCCGGCGGGCCTGAAGAGTAAGGCGATCGCGGCAGCGCGACGGCACGCGGAAAAGGCAATCCAGCTTAAATCAAGTGGTGGCGGGCGGCCCGAGCCGGGGTCTCCCCACTTCATTTCCCAGAACTCGACTGGGTCGTCCTGCCACCAATCTAAAACGACGGGAGTTATCTATGAATCAAAATAATGAATCTGTAGACGATGTTCTCGGACGCGCGAATCGAGGCTATGTCATCCGAGACGAGTTGTTGCAGGAACAGGTGGCTGACCCGGAAAGTCGGGAGGCCTTTTTGACCGCTCGACGTTCCATTGTCGGCGGCACCGATGCCTCGGCCCTCTGCCATAAAAACCCCTGGAAGGACCCCATGCAGGTCTGGGCGGAAAAGACCGGTCTTTGGCCGGACGACGATGTCCAGTCCGAGGTTATGAAGTGGGGTATTCTTCAGGAGGATCTGGTCGCGCGCGAGTATGTGGCCAAGACGGGCAACAAGGTCCGCCGGCCTGCACTGCTCCAGGACAAAATCCTGGGTTTCGCCACCCGGCTGCGGCGCCATCCGAACTATCCGTGGATGGGGGCACACCTGGACCGGCTGATTCTGAACGAGAACCGGGGCCTCGAGTGCAAGACGACGAACGCCTTTATGAAAGGCGAGTGGGGCGAGGAAGGAACCGACCAGGTGCCGGAACAGTACCTGTTGCAGTGCCAGCATTACATGGCCGTCATGGGGTACGATTCCTTTGACCTGGCCGTTCTGATCGGCGGCAATCAGCACCGGGTTTACCACATACCCCGTGATGAAGGATTGATTGCCAGCCTCATCAAGATCGAGGGGGATTTCTGGCACAATCATGTCATCACGGGCGTGTGCCCCATGCCGGACGGCTCTGAGCAGTCCATGCGATCGGTCAAGCGCCTCAATCCGACCGCCAGTCTCCATGACGGTAACATTTCGAAACAGGCCAGCGAGCGAATCAATCAGGCGGTCGGCGAACTGGCGGATGCTGATTTCGACGCCAAAGCCCTGGAAAAGAAGATCAATGCTCTCAAGGGCGAGATTCAACTGTTCATGGGCGAGGCCTCGGAGCTCTACATCGAGGATGTCTGTGTCGTCACTTGGCGCCAGACGAATGATATAAAGAAGTTCGACGCCAAGGCCTTGAAGGCGGCCGATCCCAAACTCTGGGCCCAGTACCTCAAGACGGAACCGGGCCATCGGGTATTTCTCCCCGACTTCAAGAGTTACGTCAGGAAGGAGGCCCGCGTTGCCTGAAACCACTACCACCACGAAACCGGCCGCGACTGAAACCGCGGCCGAAAAACAGGCCCAGCCACAAGAGTCGACCGAGACGAAGCCTGAACCCGAGAAAAAGGGCAAACCGGAACGAACCCTCTTGACCGAAGACGAGCAGGTTGTGGCAATCGAGGCGGCGCTCGCTTCGGTGCCGTCGGCCGCGATCGTGAATGCCCTGTGGAAACTGGCAACGGCCTTTTTCAGGTCCGGCATGTTCAAGCATGCCGGCAGTCCTGCGGGGTGTTTTGTCATCCTGATGTACGGGCACGAACTCGGTCTGAAACCGATGCAGGCCATGTCGAATATCTATGTGATTGAGGGCAAGCCGGCGATGTCCTCTCAGCTCATGCAGTCGATCGCTGAGTCTCGCGGTGTCAAGATCAAGATGCTCAAGTACACCGAGGAAGAATGCCGGTTGGAACTCCAGTACGGCGATAAGGAAGCCGAGGAGTTCAGTTTTACCAAGGCCGATGTTCAACGGGCCGGACTGAGCCAGAAGGCCGGTGCGGCACATACGAAGTACCCGCGGGCAATGCTGCATTGGCGCGCGTTATCTGAGGGTCTGCGAATGTATGCTCCGGGGGTACTCCTTCAATCCTACACGTTTGACGAACTGACGGACGGCCGGGCGAGTGACCTGGAAGGTTTTCTGGAGCTCCCGGATTTCACCGGTGACGAACCATCTGGCGGAGGAAACGGTGCCGCCAAACCGGCCAACGGCAAGACCGCGGCCGTCGCTGCAGATCTGAAGAAGCAAGCCGACACGATACCTCCGGCGGCCGCGCCGGAAGATGACCTGACGAAGATTCGCCGTTTATCCACGCCGGGCGAAAAGATGACGGCCCTAATGAAGTTCACCAAGGAACAACTTCTCCGCTGGGCGAATGATCTGTTGCTGGAGGTCTTTGAGGACGATCTCACGAAGGCGGATCGGTTTCTCCATACCCTCGTGCAGAATGAGGTCATCAGTCACGTCGACCTGGAATCAAATCTGAAACCAAGCCTGGGCCGGATAATCTGCGATGTCTGGGCACTCCAGGACAAGGCGGTGAAACCATGAATCTTGAGATTAATATCGGTCAAGTTGGAGAGCCGGCGATCAACCCCGGCGCAGAATCGGCGCCGAAATGCACCCCAGGCAGTCAAGATCGCTGTGCGAATGCGCGGACGAGTAAGTGCGCCTGTGCATGTGGCGGCGCGAATCATGGCGGTCACATGCGAGACAAGGACGCCGGCCGTTGCATGGATCTCACCCCCGCGAAGGTCTTCAATGGACCATGCGAACAGACAATGCGCACGTTAGCCCCCGGCGCCGACATGGATATTCGCTTGTGGCGTGATCCGTCGGGCCAGGCCCTCGTGAACATTCCCCAGTCCCTCGTCCTGCACAGTCCGACAGGTTTTGAATGGGGTTATGGTGGCAGCGGACCGGCGGACCTGGCCCTGAACATTCTAAACCTCTACGTCAAACCACCGGAGGCCTGGCGATTACATCAGGCATTCAAGCAGGAAGTTATTGCACGGATGCCGCGCGAGGGTGGCATCATCCGTGCAGGCCAAGTCAAGGCGTGGATTGGGGCTGCTTGGGCCCTCCAGGACAAGAAGGGAACGTCGTAACTGATGCCCGCAATTCAATATGTCAGCAAGCGATTCCATCCGGAGACGCTGCACTTGATCGACACGGCAAATGAAATTATCGCCGAATATCAGGCGGACGGTTACACGCTGACCGTCCGCCAGTTGTATTACCAGTTCGTTGCCCGCGATCTCATACCGAACACGATGAAATCCTACAAGCGTTTGGCCTCGATCATCAATGACGGACGGCTGGCTGGTCTTATCGACTGGCTGGCGATTGAAGATCGTACCCGTAGCACCACACAATGGAGCCACTGGAACGACCCCGGCGAAATCATCGAGGCGTGTGCGGAACAATATCGTGTCGACAAATGGATCGGTCAGAAATATCGGCCAGAGGTCTGGATCGAAAAAGAGGCATTGGCCGGTGTCATGGAACGTATCTGTCGAGAGCTGGACATTCCCTACCTATCCTGTCGCGGGTACACCAGTCAGTCGGAAATGTGGGCGAGTGCAATGCGACTCCAGCAAATTGCACTTAAACAAAAACAGTCGCCAATCATCCTGCATTTTGGCGATCATGATCCGTCCGGCCTGGACATGACCCGAGACATCACTACCCGCCTGGAGTTGTTTACTGGCGGCATCCAACTGCGCCGTTTGGCGCTCAACATGGATCAGGTGGAGAAATTCAATCCGCCCGCGAATCCGGCAAAAGTGACGGATAGTCGATTTCAAGACTACGAGGCTGAGTTCGGAACCGAATCTTGGGAGCTCGACGCCTTGGACCCGAAGATTCTCGCCAGTCTCGTCCGAACGGCGGTCGACGGATATCGGGACCAGGCGATCTGGGATAACCGCGTCGAATATGAACAAGGCCACCGAGATCGGCTGGTACATTTGGCGGCAAACTGGGAAAGCATCGGATAGACCGAGGGGCGGGCGACCGCTCAAGGAAGAGAATGATGACACGAAGTCAACCCGCCCTTACCGTACAGGCCATCGCTGATCAGGTAGACCACGTCGATCTCGCCTACAAACGCCTCGTCGCGGCCCTTGCGCGGTGGAAAATCCGAGGCGATCTGCGGCGCGATCCGCGTTACTGCGCTCTGCTTGAGCAGCTCGGCCTTTTCGAGTGCTCGGTCTGCGGCCGACTGGCGAACGCCAGCGGCTGTCTCGATCGGCATTGTTCGCAACACACTAAGCATAGGAGGATAGGTACTCCCAATGGGCTAAGTGATCAGCACAGGAGCCAAAACTTGGTTGAGTGTAAAGTCGTGGGGGCCGCTCAAACGGCACGAGGGCTGACGCCGCCCTGCGGCCCCTGCACAGAGGAGGAATCGCATGGCGCGCGAACTGATTAGAGACTGGGGCTTGCTCGCCAGGTGCAAGTTCGAACTCAACGGCAAGGTCTATCACTTCGGGGGTTCCCGGAAGTGGTCGGTCTGCCTGAAGAACGAATCGGACACGCTCTGGCTGCACCGGACGGCGGTCGAGAACCTGTTGGTGACGGGTGACCTGAAGATAGTTGAGGCGCCGGCGGCATGAACGAGATCAAACCGGCTGAACTCGACTGTCCCGAATGCGGTGCGCCGATGATTCTTCGCCACACGAACAAGTTTAAGACGCGGGACGGGCAACCGCGCATGTTTTACGGCTGTAGCCGGTGGCCGGACTGTACCGGCACGCACGGGGCACACCCGGACGGACGACCGTTCGGTACGCCGGCAAACGCAGCACTGAAAGCGCTGCGTCGTCGGACGCATGAGGCGATGGAACAGTGGGCGGAACTTAACTGCCTGGACACAATCCCCGAACAGTACGAGCGCCTAAAGGACGACTTCGGCGCTGAGATTCACATCGGGGAATGTGACGAGGCCGGGTGTCGGCGCCTTCTGAGGTATTTCGAGACGGGGCGGGTTAGATGAGCGACCGGGGTGTTTATCGCGGCATCTATGCGGTGCTTTTGGACACGGGGGATTTCCAGTCACTACCCGAGCGCGCCCGGCACCTGCTTATCACACTAAAGCTGACCCGGCTGAACAACCTTGCCTCGATCTACGTGCTTGACGAGGGTGGAATCCTCACAATCTCAAAACAGACGGGTATTGGAGTTAAGGCGATTCATGGATTACTGAAAGTGCTTCAAGATACCCATTGGATAGCCATCGAATACCCTCTCGTATGGGTAGTCAATGGGCTTCGCTACGAGCCGTCGATCAGCCTCTCAAACGAAAATCACCGAAAAGCTGTCCACAATGTGCTCAAAAACCTGCCGAAACTGCCAATTGTCCACAAGTTCTGTGATTACTACGGGTTAGCATACCCCTTCGATACCCCTTCGATACCCTCTCGAAGCATAGAGATTGAGATTGAGATGGAGAAGGAGACTGAAAAGGAACCTGAGATTGAAAAGAATGGAGCCGCAAGCGGCCCAGAGATTTCAGAATCTGGTCCAGCCGGGGATTTCAGGCGGTGGGTTCAGGCCCATAAGCGGCTGATGTTCGCACTGTTCACTAAGACGAGATCCAACGTGACCGGGAAGAATCACGCGGGACTGGACTGGATTAACGCCGAGGTTCCGAGAATGTGCGGCCATATCCGCGCTCATGTTGAAGAATTCGCGGGGAAACCGGAGTGGCCGGCCTTTGTTGTTGGCTGGCTCATGCGCAACATTCGGCAATATCCTACCCAGATGATGGCAACAGAGGAAGCGGAGTACGACGCGAACAAACGGCGCCGGGAATGGCCGAGTGGTCCCCGGCCGATAAGCGAAATCCTCACGAAGGTAATGCCAAAGGCGGGGGCGAATGGCTAAGTACGTGCGTGTCCGCATCGGTTACGGGGGCCAGACGTGAGTAAGCGGCGCCAATGGGCCGAGACGGCCGTGTGCCCGGGGCACGAAGACCATTCGTGCGGTAAGACTTTCGTCGTCCGCGGACCGCACAAGCTACGTTGCGATGACTGCCAGGCAGAACACAGACGCGAGCAAAACCGCAAATACCAAAGAGAGAAATACGACCGGGACCATCGGACGCTCCGGATTTCAATTAACAGCGGTTCGCGGCAAGCATATCACGCCTACACGCTCCAGTGGTTGCCCCCACAGCACTTTGCGCGGGTAGTTAACGCCATTCTGGCCGGCGAGGTTCAGTATGTCGGGTAGCATCATCGCGAACAAGGAGCCGAAGGACCTGATCTGGCCGGAGGATTACGAACGCCGGATAGTGTGCGGAGATGCCCTGACCGTACTCCGAACCATGCCAGACGAGGTTGTCCAGACCTGTATTACCAGCCCGCCATATTGGGGTCTGCGTGACTACCGGGTTGAGGGTCAGCTCGGGCTGGAAAAGACACCAGAAGAATACGTTGCCAAGATGGTTCAGGTATTCCGCGAGGTTCGGCGGGTGTTGAAATCGGACGGAACGCTCTGGTTAAACCTTGGTGATAGTTACGCGAATGATGGCAAGTGGGGCGGTGAGACCGGGGGAAAACAGGCCTACTTATCAGATAATGATCGCCGGCGGGTGGGAAGAGAGGAGCGCCTCTCCAGCCTCAAGCCGAAAGACCTGTGCATGATTCCGGCGCGTGTTGCTCTCGCCCTTCAAGCGGACGGGTGGTGGTTACGGTGTCCCATCATCTGGGTAAAACCTAACCCCATGCCGGAATCGGTCAAGGACAGGCCAACGCGGGCGCATGAATATCTTTTCCTGATGGCGAAGTCGGAGCGGTACTACTACAACGCGGATGCGATTAAGGAACCAGCATCACACGAAACCACGAAAATGCCGGATGGTTGGGAGTCGGGTCCCGGGACACACGGCTCCTTCCATCGAGACGGCCGCGAGAAGGGACAGAAAACCGACAAGCAACGCGGCCACAGCCGCCGTCACGCCGGATTCAATGACCGATGGGACGCGATGGAGAAGGCCGAACACTGTTCCGGCAAACGCAACAAGCGCGACGTATGGGAAATAGCTACTCAGCCGTACAAAGATGCCCACTTTGCGACCTTCCCCGAAAAGTTAGTTGAGCCGTGCATCCTGGCGGGATCCCGGGAGCGCGATTTGGTCCTTGACCCCTTCTCTGGTTCGGGAACAACGAGCGCGGTTGCGAAACGGTTGGCGCGGCGATGGGTTGCGATAGAACTGAATCTGAAATACTGCCGATTGAACCAGCGTCGAGTCAGACAAGAGGAGTTGTTTTGAGATGCTGCTCGACTTAACACAGAACTTGACGCGAACAACCCATTTCGATCCAGAAATGGCGGCACTTGCTGATCGTCATTACAGTCGGAGAACGGTGGGAGCTCGACAATTCCTGTACTCTGGACGCAAGCTGGTTCTTCGTGACAATGAGGGATCGGTATTATTTGGTTGGTTGTTCCCCGACCCGGTCCTACGGATGGATTCACAGACCGGATACTACTGCGCGATTTTCCGAAATGAGTCGTCTCGAAAATCGAGCGAGATCATTTTGGAAGCGGAACAATGGGCGGTTAAGAAATGGGGTGCGAACCGCGCCTATACTTTCATTGATCCAGCCAAGATCAAGAGTCCCAATCCTGGTTATTGCTTCAAAATAGCCGGTTGGCATTTCGAGGGCCGGACCAAAAGTGGCAAGCACATTCTGGCAAAGGTACTGTCGTGAGCAGGATGGTCGACATCCACGGACTGTCCGCGAAAGAGGTTCGCGCCATCCCGGGTATTGTCACCCTGATCCGGACCGGACGGCAGGCCAGCCCGATTCACGGCTGGGTGATCTGGAAGAAAATAGGCATCAGCGGGCCGTCCTTTCGGAAGATCGTCAACCGCCTCCGTGCTGCCGGTTACGAGATCGGCCTGGTCGACGGAAGCGGGGAAGACACGGGTTATTTCTGGGCGCTGGAGCCGTCAGGGTTGGATGGAGCGATTCAATCACTGGACGGACGTGTCGGAGCCATGTTGGCGGCCCTGAAAGGCCTAAAACGACGGAAACTGCAGATGATTGCGAGGATAACACCGAATGAAGGAATCCGATTTAATCAGCCAGTTCAGCCGGGACCTGACGGAGTATCGCCAGGCGAACAAACTGAGTTTACACTACTGGCATAAACTGGCCGACGTGCCACTGGCGTCGATCGCGGCGTCGGTGAGACAATGTCTCTGTCCGGCCTGCACGGTCAAAGTGGGGCAGCGGACGGGACTATTCCGGGCCCAGGGTGGCCGGGCAGTCAGGAACCCGTTCGACGTGCTTTGCCTGATCGACGGAATCCCGATCGCGTTGGAGTTCAAGCTGCACAAAGACCATACCGCGGTGCCGCTGGACATGGTCATGGACCATCAGGTCGAGGCCCTGCGCGATTTTCACAACGCCTACGGTATCGGTCTGCTCATGTTCGGAGTGGATTGCGAGCGAGACAAGATAACTTGGCCGGTCCCGCCGGAATGGGAGTACCGGGGTCGGCTGGAGTTTATCGCCATGGTTACGATCAAGGAATGGTACTGGCTGGCGCGGGAGATGAAGCGCCTGGGCCGCAAGTCAATCCCGTTGGACTATTTCTGGCGGCAGGAAATATCGCTATGTGGGCGCACAACTGGCATGCGCGGGAGGCGATGGTGGAATATCCCGGCATTTCAGGAGGCGATTCACAAATTCGCCAATTTGGAATTTCAGGAGGTTTCAGCATGACGACCAAGTTACAACACGCGTGGCACTGGTTTGCCGGTCTGACGTGGGACAAGCTCCAAGCCAATTCCTATAAATCAGGTTGGGACCATCTTGGTACTGGCGGAGCTCTCAGTGGCTTTCTGCGTGAAGTCAAGGAACTGCGAGAGGCCATCGAGCGATTCGACCCAAACTATGATAAGATCGTAGACGAAGCGACGGATGTAGCCAATTTTGCTTTATTCATCGCCTACGCTGCAGCTGAACGGAAGCGGCACAAGTTATGACCAAGAGCAAGATTTCATATCTCCGTGATGGCTATACGTGGAACCCGGTCGAACGCAAGGGTGGCGGGTACGCCTGTACTCCGGTCTCAATTGGTTGCGACCACTGCTGGGCCAGCGAGTTGAATAATCGGTTTAACGGTGGTCGGTTCTCAAAGAGTCCCTCAAAGATCAATTTCGAGCTGAACGAAAAGGTCTTACTGGCTCCAACCACAGTCAAGAAGCCGTCGATCTTTGGCGTCCAGTTTCGGGGCGACCTGTTTCACGAGGATGTGCCGTTCAAGTATATCCAGCGGATGATCTTGGAAACTATGATGGATTGCCGCCGCCACACGTTTTTGATCCTGACGAAACGACCTGAGCGTATGGGAGAGTTCCTCAAGGAAGTGAACGCTCCGAACGTCTGGCTCGGTGTCTCGGTAGAGAATGAAGATCAAATACGACGCGCCTATGAGTTGGCAATCATTCCCGCCGCCCACCGTTGGCTCAGTCTGGAGCCACTGTTGGGGCCTATTGACCTGCGCCCCTTGTTTCTTCTACAACAGATCGAATGGGTAGTAGTCGGCTGTGAGTCCGGTCCTGGTCATCGGCCCATGAATCTCGATTGGGTGCGGTCCCTGCGCGATCAATGCCAAGCGGCTAAGGTGCCGTTCTATTTCAAACAGGCATACGAGAGACACGTCCACACAGTCGCTGGATTGAAGGTCACATATCGAGATAAGCTGATACAGACGCCAGCCCTTGACGGCGTTCACTGGAGACAAAGACCATGGTAATAGATCGAACTAACCTTTAACCGAGGAGAAATCCTGATGGCAATGCTTGATGGAATGAGCAGAAAGGTCGCGCACGAGCTCTCGGGCACGCGGCGCGGAATCAGTATCACGCTGAAGATGAAGGCGCCGGCCAACATGAATGTCGAGCCGATTCTCGACAAGATCGAGGCCTTCATCAAGAATCAGATCGAGATTACGGTCCCTAAGGAGCAGGAGAGTATGCCCCTGGGTGATCAATCGTCGGTCCGCGGCACCGGCAGGCTCCCGCGGCGGGTCCGGGATGGCAAGGCCGCGGCGGCTGGCGAACTGAGTTAATCGAGGGCGGGCAATGGCGCCGGCAGGTAAGTGCCTTGACCGGCCCCGCCGGTGTCCAGCCCGAGGAAAGGAAACGGATGGGATACCTACCCTACGAAAACACAAAGGTTTCCGAGCAGGCCAGCATGATGGAGGTAATGACCATGCTGGAAAACACCGGCTTCGAGAAGACCGCCCATGTCAATAACGGTGTCCAGCGCGTGATCTTCGCGGCCTACAAAGGGGCAGAGTTTCAGTTTGCGATCGATCAACAGCCGATCATTGACGCGATGGTGAGAAATCTCTCGACACGTCGGCAGAGTCAGATAAGGCAGGCGACCCCCCACGGCCGTGCTGATCTTGAGAACGTGAGAGAACAGGCCCGCCGCGTCGGCTGGCGACTCATGGCTATTCACATCAAGGCTCTGTGCGATTCGATCAAGCTGGGAGTCATCAGTACCGCTCAGGCGTTTGGCGGAATGTTGGTGATCGGTCGCCGGGAAGGCCGGTCAATCACATTGGCCGAACACCTGACAACGGCCATCGAAACCGGAAAGTTACAATCGCCGGGGTTCTTAACGCCCCTGGCCATTGAGGCTCCGACGGAAAGGAAAGAACGATGAGAAAACTACTGTTCATGGTGCTGCTGGCCGCAATCCTGGCCAGTTGCACCGAGGAAAACAACTCGGGGACGACCATAGTCGTGAATCCGGTTGAGGACACGACCTGCGCCTGGGACTGGGCGCCGTACGGCCAGCCGTGTCCGCAACCGATCATCGACAGCTTGGAGCGCGACCTGTGCATTCTCCGGTTGGTAGAGGCGGAAGAACGACACCGGCTTGTCTGCCTCGGAGAGTGGTTCAAGCAACACCACAAGAAAGTGCCCCGCGACTGTTACGGCAGGCCGATCAATCTGATTCCCTGCAACGAACCAGGAGGTCAAAGGCCATGAAATTCCCCGAGTTTCTGAGCACCGAAATCAACCGCTGGAAAGTGATCGCCGGGGCCGCTGTTCTGGTCGCTTTGGTCACGGTCAGCGTGCCGATCGTGAGGCATTTTGAAGCGGTTGCCCTAGAGAAACTGAGACAGCGCGCCCAGGCTCAGTTTGGTCTGTTTGCCAGTGGCGCCTCTTTCGGCAGCAAGCACCTGTTGATACAATCCCTGCGAGAACAGAAGATGGAGGCGGACTCGGCGATGCTCGAGCAGTACCAATCACTGGGGTATCTCAGGGACAGTCTGGTATGGGAGATCCGGCGCATTGGCAACGATACTCTGTCGATGCCGGAACGGAAGCCAGTCGTCGTGGATCACAAAACGCAGGATACGACCCAGAAGGCCGATAGTGGTCAATCGGTGGAGAGCAAGAAGGTCAAGCCATGACGCCTGAAAAGGACGGGGCCAAAGAACGCTATTGGGAGGATTTGATGTTGAGGGGTATTGGGTGGGGGTTTATGAACTCGCATGACCCTCGTCGTTATATCGGCCTCGGTGCTCTCGCTCCATGTCGGGATACATCTTGGCGCGGCAAGCTGCGCCGATGGTGGTTTGGCGTCAAAAAGAGATTTCGTATAGTTGCGTCGCGGCAGGAAGGAACAGAGAAATGAATGAAGACGAAAGGCGAATCATCGAAATTATCACAGAGTTGCGGGATGGGATTTTACTTCTGAAGTCCACGAATGTCACACTGGAGACCGAGAACGCCCGCCTGAAGGCCCTACTTGACCCGGCCAAGCTGGCCCAGATCGTGGTGCGGGTGTACTGTCTGCCAGAGGATTCGAGGGCCTTGGAGCTCAAGGAGGAACTGACGGCGTTGTTCACGGAGTACTTCGATACCGGGACGGTGGTTATCGAGTCAGGGCGAAATGTGAATTGAGGAGACGAAAAAAACCATGAGCACAGGAATCACGCACGTCAAATGCCGCCACTGCGGCGAGGTAGAAGAGGTCTGTCCGCCGATGCGCGGACTTTGGTCTGAGGGTGGTCTGCTTGTCTCCTATGGGGCAAACAACAACCCGCTGGAACTCTGCCGGATAACAGAAATCAAGGAGACCTGCGCACTCGTGGACCGCATGCCGAAGTGCCTCAAATGTGGTGAGCCTCTTGACATACGGTGCGGGATATTCCCGGCGCAGGCACCCCAGAAATCGGTAGAGGATCTCGAGCGGCGCCTCAAGATGGTGGAGGATGTGATCGGCTATGATCCCGCGGTCCCGTTCGATGTCGAGAATGTCCACATACTGAATCGGCTGGCGGCGGCAGAACGAAAACTCGTAGACGGGACGGTATCCACGTTGAATCGCCTGAAAG
>Ga0316628_100000042_pt1 | contig 75825 bp, 73 predicted proteins | sample OWC_Aug_M2_C1_D5_FD_207648 | JGI IMG/M metagenome (GOLD analysis project Ga0316628, IMG submission 207648) | Wetland soil microbial communities from Old Woman Creek delta, Ohio, United States - OWC_Aug_M2_C1_D5_C | ecosystem: Environmental > Terrestrial > Soil > Wetlands | place: USA: Ohio...
GTGATCCCGAAGGGGAATCCGCCGTCGCACACGCTGTCCTGCTCCATGGAACGCAGGTTGTCGCGGGTGATGAGCTTCCGCGGCAGCCATTCCATCAGCGCGGCCTGCAGGTAGGCGAGCGGGTCCGGCAGCGGCACGATCAGCGGATGGCGGTGGCGTGCGGCGGCGGCGTAGGCCACCAGTTCGCGCAGGCGGTACACCTTCGGCCCGCACAGGTTGTAGCGCTGGCCGATGGCGGCCTCGTCGTTCAGGCTTCGCACGAAGGCCTGCGCGACGTCTTCCACCCACACCGGCTGGAACAGCGCGTCGGCACGGGCCAGCGGCAGGACGGGCGCCCACCTCGCCAGATCGGCGAACAGGTTGAGGAAGCTGTCGCCCTCCCCGAATATCACGGAGGGGCGGAAGATGGTCGCCTGCAGGCCGCCCTGGCGCACCCGCGATTCCGCCTCGCCCTTGCTGCGCAGGTAGGCGCTGGGGCCTTCCGGCGCGGCATTGAGCGCGCTCATGTGCAGCAGGCGGTTGGCCCCGGCGTGCCTGGCCGCCTCGATCACCTTGCCTGCCAGTTCGAAATGCGCGCGCTCGAAGGTCTCGCCGCCCTGCTCGTGCAGGATGCCGACGAGGTTGACGACCGCGTCCGCGCCCGCGAACACGCGCGCCAGTTCCTGCGGATCGTGCACGTCGGCGGGCACCGCCTCCGCCGGCAATGTGCCGAATGCCTGGCGGGCCCGCTGCAGGTCGCGCGTGGGTACGCGCACCGTGTGCCCCTGCGCGCACAGCAGGCGCACCAGATGCCGCCCGACGAATCCCGTTCCGCCCAGCACGCACACTGTCGTTATCGCCATGTCACTACTCCTCTTTGCATCACGCGCAGGAAACGGCCGCGCCGCCCGGCTGCCGCCGGGACCGGCTATTTCAGCGCGGCCAGGGCCGCGTCGTAATTCGGCTCGTACTTCAGCTGGGGCACCAGCTCGGCGTGCAGCACGGTGTTGTCGCGGTCCAGCACCACCACTGCCCGCGCGCACAGCCCCACCAGGGGGCCGCTGCTCATCTCCACGCCGTAGTTGCGCAGGAACTCGCGCCCGCGCATGGTGGACAGCGTCACCACGTTGTTCAGGCCCTCCGCCCCGCAAAAACGGCTTTGCGCAAAGGGCAGGTCGGCGGAGATGCACAGCACCACCGCCTCGGGATGGCCGGAGGCGAACTGGTTGAACCTGCGCACCGACATGGCGCAGGTCTCGGTGTCCAGGCTGGGAAAGATGTTGAGGACCTTGCGCTTGCCGGCGAAGTCCGCCAGGGTCACGTCCGCGAGATCCTTGTTGACCAGAGAGAAATCCGGCGCCTTCTGCCCCGCCGCAGGCAGGGTGCCCTGCACCTGGACGAGGTCTTCTCCCAACTTCACGGTCGCGGCCATGGTGCACTCCCGGTTTGCATTGGAAGGGGCATGTTACTCCTGCAGTGGCGGGCTGGAACATACCCGCCGGCAGGTATGTTGCGGGGCGCCCTACCGGATCCACACCGTCTTCGCGTTGACGAATTCCAGTATGCCCATGCGCGAGAGCTCGCGCCCGTAACCGGATGCCTTCACTCCGCCGAAGGGCAGGCGCGGGTCGGATTTGACCAGGCCGTTGACGAAGGTGCTGCCGGCCTGGATGCGCGCGGCGAGCCGCTCCGCGCGCTCGGCGTCGCGCGCCCAGATCGAAGAGCCCAGACCGTAGCGCGTCTCGTTGGCGATGCGCAGCGCCATCTCTTCGTTCGAGGCGCGGATGACGGCGGCCACCGGCCCGAACAGTTCTTCCCGGTAGGCACGCATGTTCTGCGTCACCCGGTCCAGGATCGAGGCCCGGTAGTAGAAGCCGGGGCCCGGCTCCGGCTCGCAGCCGGTAACGGCGACCGCGCCCTCGGCGACGGATTCGGTCACCTGCCGGTGCAGTAGCTCGCGCAGGTCGGCGCGCGCCATGGGCGCGAGCTGCGTCCCCTCGTCCAGGGGATCGCCGGGCCTGAGCACCTCCAGTCGCGCCTTGAGCCGCTCCACGAATTCATCCGCGACTTGCGGCACCACAATGAAGCGCTTGGCGGCGATGCAGGACTGGCCGCAGTTCTGGAAGCGCGCCGTCACGGCGGTGGCGGCGGCAAGTTCCAGGTCGGCATCCTGCAGCACGATGAAGGGATCGGAGCCGCCCAGCTCCAGTACGCATTTCTTCAGGTGCTGCCCGGCGGCGGCCGCCACCTTGCGCCCGGTGGCTTCCGAGCCGGTGAGCGTGACCGCATCCACGTTGGGGCTGGCGATCACATCCCCGACCTGCCCGCTCTCTATCAGCAGCGCGGTGAACACGCCCTCCGGCAGGCCGCATTCGCGGAACAGCGACTCCAGTGCCAGCGCGCACTGCGGCACCGACGACGCATGCTTGAGCACCACAGCGTTGCCCGCCATCAGCGTGGGCGCGGCGGCGCGGATCACCTGCCAGAACGGAAAGTTCCAGGGCATGACGGCGAGCACCACGCCCAGCGGGTAATACGCGACATAACTCCTTCCGGCGTCCGATTCCACGGTTTCCGGGCTCAGGAAATGTTCGGCATGCTGCGCAAAGTAGTCGCAGGCAAAGGCGCACTTCTCCACCTCGGCGCGCGCCTCGCGCAGCAGCTTGCCCATCTCCATGGTGATGAGCGCGCCGTAGCGGTCGTGCCGCGATTGGAGCCGCGCCGCCACTCCCCGCAGCACACCGCGGCGCACCGCGAAGTCGGTCTGCGCCCAGGCCTGCTGGGCGGAGCGCGCCTTCTCCAGCGCCTCGTGCAGGCGCTGCGCGTCCCAGGCGGGAAAGGTTTGCAGCACCCGGTTGCTGGCCGGGTTCACACTTGCAAGGGGCATGGTGGTCCTCCGTTTCGGTCTGCTGCCATGCCGGTCTGACGCGATCGCAATCTGAGGCGGCGGCCGGAAGAACGCGCGAATGCGCAGGAAGAAATTCTACTCCTAAATGCGTCGCAGGCAACGGCCGATTGTTTGCCCGCAAGCGCGGGCAGCCCCCACCCGGCTTACAGCGGCAGCACGAACCTGAAGTAGCGGAGGCCGTAGCGCCGGGGCAGTTCCGATTCGAGGCGGAAGCCGAGGGAGCGGTATACATGCTGCGCCGGCTGCATGAGCTCGCTGGTGAACAGGGCGATGGCGGGCGCGCCCTCGTCGCGCGCCCGGGCGATGCAGGCCGCCGTCAGCGCCCGGGCCAGCCCTTGGCCGCGATGGCACGGGTGCACCGCCAGCAGCACCACCGATGCCATATCGGGACCGATGATGACCGGATCGCTATTGCCCGCCGGGCAATAGCCGACCGACCCCGCAATCTCGTTGCCGGCGATTCCATTCCCTGGGCGGAACACGAGAAACTTCGCCTTCTTCGCGCGCTCCGCCACGTTGCGCAAATTTTTCTGCATGGCGTCCCACCCGCCGGACACCAGGTGCGGCGCAAACTCGGCGAAGGCGGCGACGTTCAGGTCGGCGATGGCGTCGAAATCATCGGCGGTGGCGGGGGTGATCATTCGCGGCCTCCTGGTATCTGGTCAATGTCCGGGATCGGATGCGCCCTGACTCGGGCGCAGCAGGTTGCTCGTTGCGGCGGCCAGCACCAGCGCGGTGGCCAGCCATAGGCTGAACAGGGATGCCCTTTGCATCAGCCCGTGCACCGCGCCCGTGATGCCCAGCAGTTGCGGCCACGGCGCCGCCATCAGCGGGAACGCCGCCAGCCCCAGCAGGCTGACCGAGGCGCCGAGGACTTTTCCGGCCCAGGCGCGGGCCTGCGCCATGACCAGCATGCCGGACAGCACGGCGAGCAGGATGGCGCTGTAGAAGAAGATCATCAGCCCGGCATCGTGGAAGGACTGCTGGCGGATGGCATCGAGCCCTGCGCCTTTCAGCATGACGTAGCTGCGCGCGGTCTCCCTGAACACGGCGAGCGTCAGCAGACCGGAAATTACGCCGCCTGCCAGAAGCGGCACCGCATGCGCCGGCGGGCTTTCGCCCAGGAGGCCGTGCCGCGACACCAGCACGCTGAGGCAGGCGATGGCCACGCACGGCAGCACCATGCCCGCCGTGATCCACGCGCGATTGGGCGCCGTCGCCGCATAGGTGCTGATCTGGTTGGCGAGCCAGTTCAGGTCGGGCGCACCGGTGTGGCCGACGGCCATGGCAAGCATGGCCAGGACCAGCGCCGCCCAGCTGGCGGCAAGCAGTGTGCGCGGATAGATGCGTTCCATTGCCGTGAACCCTCCGCTTCGCCTGGCCGCCGCTCCCGGATCGGGACTCGCGGACCGGGCCTAGTGCCGGATGATGGCCCGCACCAGCCGGATCTGGTCGGCGCGGACTTCGTCCTGATGCTTGGGATAAACCACGATCAGGGTGACATACCAGAGCCTGCCGTCCTTCACCATCAGCGCGTGGATCACGCTGCGCGGCGCGGCCAGCTCCACCTTTTCGATGCCGCCCACCCGGTACTTGATGAAGCCGACGTTCTGCCCGTCGATGTCCTCGATATAGGAGGCGACGCCGTGATCCGGCTGATGCCCGTCCTGTTCCTGGTAGGCGGCGATCCTCAGCCCTTTCCCGGCATCGGCGATGTCGGCGATCTCGGCATCGAGGATCTGCCGCAACGTCTTGTCCCTGGGTGCCTTGACCACCTGCATGGTGAGGGTGGCCTCCGGCTCGTTCGTTTCGGAATAGGGAGAAGGCGCAGTATGGTTGCTGAGATACCTGACCTTGCCTTCGCCCTCCTCCGACCGCCAGTCGTGCAGCAACCCCTCGCCGTGCGCCGCCGGCGCAACGGCGCCCAGCGCCACCGCGAGCAATGCAGACCAACCCGACCAACGCATTTCCATTCCTTCAAGATGCCAGCCCACGACGGGCTCTGTCGCCAGCATAGCATGAAGCGGGGCTTTCCCGCGCCGTCAGCGCCCGGCGCCGCGCGAGGCGGCGCCCTTACCTTCGCTGCGCGCCAGCACCGTCGCGGCGGTTTGCCCGAACAGCACTTTCTTTGCCTCGTCGCTCATCGGTTGCTTGCTGGCGTAGGGCTCGCCCCTGGCGTAGGCGCGGGCGGTGGCGGGACGGCTGGCGATCGCGTCCAGCCAGCGCCGGACGTTGGGAAAGTCGTCCAGGTTCTGCTGCTGCGCCTGCCACGGCAACACCCAGGGATAGGACGCGACGTCGGCCACCGAATAGTCGTCGCCCAGGATGAACTGCCGCCCTTCCAGCCTGCGGTTCAGCACGCCGTACAGGCGGTTGGTTTCCTTCACGTAGCGCTCGATGGCGTAGGGAATCTTCTCCGGCGCGTAGTTCGCGAAGTGGTGGTTTTGCCCGGCCATGGGCCCCAGCCCTCCCACCTGCCAGAACAGCCACTCCAGCGCGGCCTTGCGCCCGCGCAGGTCTTGGGGCAGCAGCTTGCCCGTCTTCTCGCCCAGGTAGACCAGGATCGCGCCCGACTCGAACACCGGGATCGGCTCGCCGCCATCGGCGGGCGCATGGTCCACGATGGCGGGCATCTTGTTGTTGGGGCTGATCCGCAGATAGTCCGGCTTGAACTGGTCGCCCTTGCCGATGTTCACCGGGTTGATGCGGTATTCCAGCCCGGCCTCTTCCAGGAACAGGGTGATCTTGTGACCGTTGGGAGTGGGCCAATAATAGAGGTCTATCATCTCGACTCCTTCTCTGGCATGGCGCTGCGGCGCCGGCAGGGGACGCGGACTACTTGCGGACTTCTATCACCCAGATGCCGTCCCTGGGCGAAGTGCCGAGGTGCTCGATGGAGCGCGCCTTGCACCATGCACCCACGTCGTCGCCGCACGGCGGATAGCTGATGAGCAGCTGCGCGGTGGTGCCGGAAGGCAGCGCCTCGACCGCCTTGTTGATGGCCAGCAGATAGCCGGGGCAGGTCTGGCCGCGCACATCGATGGTGGCGACGCCATCATCCCGCATGACCACTGAATTGGCCCTGATCCGTGACGGCTCCTTCGGCTTTCGTGCGAACGACCAGAATCCCATGGCTTGCCTCCGCTATTTGCACCTGTCCCGCACCCTCATTATACGGCGCCCCCCGCGGCTCGTTTCCCGAAAAATCGAAGACTGCTTGCGGCCGGCATGAAGCAACCGCGATCTTCCATCGGCCCCCGCTGGCCGGCGCCGCCGCTCATCCGCCGGTCCCTCTGATCCGAAAATAGCTGACCGGATACCAGACGAAGATGGCGAGCGCATACACGAGCATGCCCTGGGCGAAATAATAGCCCCATTGCAGCGGCGATGGATAGAACACGAGCAGGCTGCCGCCCAGCGCCGCGATGAAGATGCCCGGCGTCACCAGGAACAGCAGCCCCGGCCACGGCGGCGTCTCCAGCATCACGCGCCGCATCAGCGCCGCCAGCTCGTCCTCGCCCAGCGCCTTGGCCATGACGATCTTGCCGGCGTTCGAGGCGGCCACCAGGAACGATGCGGTAAGCACGATCACGCCGAGCGGCGGCGAGAAATACGGCAGGAAGCCGACCAGGACCGTCGTCAGCGCAAACCCCCAGCGGAACCGGCGCACCAGGGGATTGGCCTCGAGCTTCAGCGCGGGCGAGACCTGGTAAGTGGTCCACACGTCCGCCAGGCGGGAGCAAACGGCCAGCGCCGCGATCACGTGCACATAGGGCTCAACCATGACTTGTCCCTGCCTTTCGCCCCGCTCCGTTCAGGCACCGGGGCGCCCGCTAGCCCTCGACCGCCAATCCGTCAATAATGTCGTAAACGCCGAGCGGCACGCGCCAGTTGCGGTTGCGATTGCACAGCATCTCCATTTCCGGCCTGGGGTCGAATGCGATCTGCACCGGGGAGAAGTCGTTGCGCCGGTATCGCTCCAGCACCATCTTCACCAGCCGGAAACCGTCGTGGCAAAAAGGCGGGCAGGTGGTCTCGTCGTTCAGGTCGGATTCCTCGAAATCGCGCGGCCACGCGCGCCAGAACAGCAGATTGGCCGTGGCCCTGGCGCACAGCGGGCTTTCCAGTATCCAGCCGAGCACCATGGTATCGTCGTCCCAGTTGTAGACGTCGGCCAGGTAGTGCAGCTCGGCGGGATGATTCAGTTCCATGAACCTGGCCTTGTCCGGCAGGAAGTGTTCCGGACGGTTGAACGACCACTCGACAAAGTTGGATTCGATGAATGCGCGCCGCGCGGCGGAGATCCGGTACACGCCGGCGCTCCGCCCCCTGTAGCGGGCCGCCAGAGAGCCAGCGCCATACAGGATGAGCGCGGCCGCAGCCAGGTGCAGATAGGGTTTGCCGCGCGGCACCCCGCCCGCCGCGGCGGCACCGGCGGCAAACAGCCCCAGCGCGCTCCCCGCCCGGCGCCAGGCTCTGTTGCGCTCCACGAAGACCACGGATCCGAATAGCTTGGACACGGATGCCCCCTCGGCCAAGGACGATGCGCGCATGGTGCCGGGGCGCGCGGAACAATGTCAATGCGGAAGATGCTGCATTTCGCGCTACCGTGCACGCCGCAGCGTCCTGGAGGCGGGTGCGCACGCGAAAAAAAAACGAGAGCGCGGAGGAGGCGCTCTCGTTGCCGATCAGGGATGCGGAATTACTTCTTTGCTTCTTCCTTCTTTGCGGCCTTCTTGGGCTCTTCCTTCTTTGCCTCGGCCTTCTTGGCGTCCTTGGCGTGAGCAGCCGGGGCGGCAGGAGCGGCATCGGCGGCCACTGCGGCAACGGATACGGCGGCGAACACGGCGGCGATCAGCAGCGAAAGCGTCTTGGTCATGTCAAATTCCTTTACGGTTGATATACGGATGCCCGTGGACGTAAGCCCACGGGCATCCGTATAAGCAGCAACTTCTATGCCAGCGGCCGGACTGAGGCAGGACATGACCGCGGCGGGCGCGGTGACCGGCGCTTTGTCGCCGATTGGCGACGCTTCCCCGGACCTTCAGGGCAACCTCATAATTTTGCGGGGTTCGCCATGTCGCCGAACTGAGACTACGCGGGCAAATCCTGCGCGCGGCGGAACAGGGCCGGCTCGATCTGGTGTTTCTGCAGCAGCTTGTAGAATTCGGTGCGGTTGCGCCCGGACAGCCTGGCCGCCTGGGTGACGCTCCCTTCCGCGATTTTGAGGGCGCGCACCAGGTAGTCCCGCTCGAACCGCCGCTTGGCCTCCTCCAGCGACACGGGCGTGCCGCCCTCGCGGTCCATGCCGCGCTGTATCAGCACGGACGAAATCAGCGGGCCGCTGCACAGTGCCACGCTCTGCTCGACCACGTTGAGCAACTGGCGCACGTTGCCGGGCCACGGCGCGGCGAGCAGCTCTTCCATCGCATCCTGCGAGAACCCGTTGACCTCCTTGCCGTACCTGGCCGCAAGCACGGAGAGGAAGTGTTTCGCCAGCAGCGGGATGTCCTCCCGCCGCTCCGCCAGGGACGGAATGGCGAGTTCGACCACGTTGAGCCGGTAATAAATATCCTCGCGGAACTTGCCTGCGGCGATTTCCGCTTTCAGGTCGCGGTGCGTCGCGGAAATGATGCGCACGTCGACGTCCACGGTCTGCGTGGAACCCAGGGGAATCAGCTGCTTTTCCTGCAGCACGCGCAGCAGCTTGGCCTGCAGCACCAGCGGCATGTCGCCGATTTCGTCCAGGAAAATGGTGCCCCCGTGCGCCGCCTGGAACAGGCCCTTGTGGTCGCGCGCCGCCCCGGAGAACGCGCCCTTGGTGTGCCCGAACAGCTCCGACTCCAGCAGTTGCTCGGGGATGGCGGCGCAGTTGATCGCCACGAATGGGCCCGACGCGCGCGGGCTCGCCCGGTGGATGGCCTGGGCCAGCAATTCCTTGCCGGTGCCGCTTTCGCCGCGGATCAGCACGCTGGCATCGCGTTCGGCCACCAGCCTGGCCTTGGTCAGCAGGTCTTCCATGGCCGTGCTCTGGGTGATGATGCTCCCGCGCCAGTCGGTGGCTCCGCCCGCCGCGTTGACCGCCACAGAAAGGCGCAGCGCATTGTTCACCTGATCGAGCAGCGCCTTGCTGTCGAAAGGCTTGGTGAGGTAGCCGAACAGCCCGCGCTGGGTGGCACTCACGGCGTCCGGTATGGTGCCATGCGCAGTCAGCATGATGACCGGCAGCGCCGGGGAATTCCTGTGTATGTGCTCGAACAGCGCCATGCCGTCCATGCCCTGCATGCGCATGTCGGTGATCACCAGCTGCGGCCGCGACCTTTCCAGGCGGCTGATCGCCGCCTCCGCGCCGTCCGCGGTCTCGACTTCGAATCCGGCGGCGGTGAGCCGCATGGACAGCAGGCGCAGCAGGTCGGCGTCGTCGTCCACCAGCAGTATCTTCCCGGCCACGCCGGGGGCCCGCACCGCCGTCATGGGCGATACTCCTGTTTCATATCCGTCTCCAGATTCTTGACTGCATCGATCTTGTCCTGCAGGTAGGCCGAGCGCGCCTTTTCGGCGGCCAGCGCCTTTTTCAGGTCGGTCACCTCGTCGTCCGAGTGCTGCTGGCCCTCCAGCAGCATCGCCAGCACGCCGGCCAGATCGCGCAGTCCGGTGGACGAAGCGCGCGGCGCCTCCGGCCACTCCTTCAGCAGCTTGAGCGCAGCGGGCGTATCGTGAAACGGGGTGTCGGGCCGCGCCAGCAGCAGCGCCAGCTTGATGCGGTCCGACTCCCCGTTTGTCTGCGCGAACTGGCGGCTCACGGCGGCGTATTGCGCCGCGGCGTCGGCGGCAGGCAGCCGGTCCAGGCAGGCATGGTAACGCAGCATGTCCCGCGTGCCCAGCGGAATCTCCGGCCGGGGCGGGCATTGCGCCGCCGCAGACACGGCCGGGCGCACGGCAATGGGCGCGCACGCGGGCAGTGCCGCAGACAGGGCCAGCACTGCGCCCAGGGCCAGCATCCCCGCCAGGCCCGGCTTGACCCCGCGCGCGGGCGCATTCGACACCGGGAACGGGCGGACATTCATGCGGCAACTGCCTGGGCCATGGGGAGCATGACGCGGAAGCAGGTGCCCGCGGCCGACTCCGCCACCCGGATCGAGCCGCCGTGAGCCACCGCGTATTCGCGCGCGATGGAAAGGCCGAGGCCGGTCCCGCGGGTGCGCCCCTGGGGCGCCTTGCGTCCCTGGTAGAACGCGTCGAAGATCATCTCCCTGTCCTCCGGGTCGATGCCCGCACCGAAGTCGATGACATCCAGACAGACCTGTCCGTCGGCCGGAACGGCGAGGATCTTGATCTGCCCGCCCTGGGACGAGTACTTGATCGCATTGGATAGCAGATTGTCCACGATGATCCTCAGCTTCTGTTTATCCCCATCGAGTTGCAGGTCGGGGCACACCAGTTCCACGGCCAGCGCCTTGTTCCGCAGCGCAAGATAATGGTCGCCCACGACCTCGTCAAGAAGTTCCGCGAGGACCACGCGCTGCCTGACGAGCACGGCCTTGCCCGTCTGCAGCGCATTGAAGGCGAGCAGGTCCTCGATGCGCTTCTGCAACTGCACGCTGTTGGTGTACAGAATCTGCACAATTTCATTCTGCTTGGGGGTCAGTTGTCCGGCGATGCCCTCGGCCAGCAGGTCGGCGCCTTCGCGGATGGAGGTGAGCGGGGTCTTGAGCTCGTGCGAGACATGCTGGAGGAAGGTGGTCTTCTGCTTTTCGATTTCGAGGAGGGACAGCCGCATCCAGTTCAGCCGCTCGGCCAGTTGGCGCAAGTCCTGCGGCCCGTCTATGCTGATGGGCCGGGACAACTCCCCCCCGCCGATGGCCCGCACGGCTTCGTCGATCTGGCGGATGGGGCGCGTGATCAGCCCGGAGAAGCCCATGGCCAGGAGGATGGCGAAGGGCACCACCGCGATCAGCAGCCACACGGTGATGCCGCTCGCCCGGTCGGCGATCGCCTGCATGGCATCGCCTTCCCGCTTGCTCTGCGCATCGCGGCCGGACAGGAACTCCTGCACCGATTTCAGCAACGGGGAAAAACTGACGTGCAGGCTCTTCAGGTTTTGCGGCGATGCCGATGCATCCGCTATCTGCCGGAATATCGCCGCTTCCGACGCATCCGCCGCGTTCAGGGTCGCGACCTGGACGTCGTCCAGGGGGAGCTTGGACAACTGCTGCACCGCATCGCGGAATTGCTCGTGGCTGCGGCGATAGTTTTCGAGCAGTGCCGCATCGCCCAGAATGAGCGAAAGCTTGACGCTGTGCTCCATGATGCCAGCCTCGTCCGCAAGTATCTTGCTGAACTGGGCCGCCTGGTGGGCCTGGTACATGGCCTGCCGGCCTTGCCTGGAAAGCTCGTTGATCGAGACCGCGCTGTAGATCAGCGGCAGGATCAGGGGAACGGCAAGGAGCAGCAGTCCGGCGAACAGCAGGCCGGGAAAGGACTTGGGCCGCAGCGCCAGAAATATCTTGCGGTAGACCCACGCTAGGTAATTGCTCATCTCATGTGCGGCGCTCCGGTCACCCAGGGCGCGTTGGCCGGCGGGGGCCGGGCCGCCGGATGGCAGCCCGGCCCCCGCCGGAAACGGAAATGTAATGGCCTTTCGGTTAAATGACAAGCGGGGTGCGGGCGGCGCGCAATATCACAGGGCGCAGCGCGCCGCCATGTGCAGCAGGCTGCGCTCGGAAAATCTCGGCCCGTGCACCTGCATGCCGATGGGCAGCCCGTTCTCGCCGCGCCCGATGGGCACGGCCAGCGCGGGCGTCCCCAGCATGGCGGTCGGTCCGAGATAGGAACCCAGGTAGCGCAGGTATTCGACCTCGCCGTTCCCGGCGGGTATTTTCTTGCCGCACAGGCTGAGCGGGATCGCCGCCGCGGGCGACACCGGCAGTATCCACAGGTCGTGCGCGGCAAAGAAGCGCTCGACGCCGAGAAACACCCGCTCGCGGCGCTGCAGCGCAACTTCGTATTCCTGCCTGCCGGCGAGCATGCCTCGCCTGAAATCGGTGAGGAACGGGCCGGTGCCCAGTCTGGCCTGCAGGGCAAGCCTGGCATACAGGCGCTTGACCAGGCCGTTGCGCAACAGGCGCGGCAGCAAGGCCACGAACTCGTGCCCGCCTATGGTGCCGAAATCCCGCTCCAGCGCCCGCCAGTCGACATCGGGCGCGGCTTCGGACAGTTCATGCCCCTGCTGCGCGAGTTTGTCCAGCATCTCCTCGAAGAGCCTCGTGGTCGCCTGATCCGGCCTGAGGCCCAGCAGCTCCTTCGAATAGGCGATCCTGAGCTGCCCGGATGCACGGCTTGGCCCTGGGCATGCCGGAAGGGGAAACGCGCGCTCGTATGCCACGAGCAGCAGTTGCAGGTCTTCCAGGCTTCTCGCCATCGGGCCGCAGGTGGCGATGTGCCTGAACGGCGCGGAAAATTCTTCAGGCCCCCAGTCGTCGATGGGCAGCCAGCCGTCGGTGGTGCGCAGGCTGTAGACGCCGCAGCAGTGCGCGGGGTAGCGCAGCGACCCGTGGAAGTCCGAGCCCAGTTCCAGCGGCGTGAGTCCCGCCGCGAGTGCCGCCGCCGCGCCGCCGGAGGACCCGCCCGGCGTGCGCAACGCATCGAACGGATTGACGCATTCGGGGTGGAGCTGGTTCCTGCAGTTCCAGTCGAAGGACCCCGTGGGCACGGCGGTGCGCCCCATGAACACCAGGCCCTGTGCGCGCAGCACTTCGACCACGCGGCTGTCCGTGTTGGGGCGGTAGTTCCTGAACATCCAGTAGCCGTAGGTTGTGCGGCAGCCTTTCACGCGGAAGGCATCCTTCACCGTCATCGGCAGGCCGTCCAGCGGACCCAGGGCCGCGCCCGCCGCACGCCGGGCGTCCGATGCCGCGGCCTGCGCCAGCGCCGCGTCCGCCTCCAGCCCGACGACGGCATGCACGGAGGGATTGACTGCGGCAATTCTCGCCAGGAAATGCCGGGTCAGCTCGACGCTGCTCCAGCTTCCGTAGCGCAGGCCCGCCGCCAGCGCGGTGGCGGAAAGCTGGTGCAAATGGCTCGGGCCGCTTGCGCCTTCGCCGGAATTCGCTTGTGCCGCATTGCCCATAAACCCGTCCCCCTCCCCCTTCCGCAGGCGCCGCCCTGGATGAACCTGCCGGGTATTCTGCCAAACCCGGCGGCAAAAGCCATCGGGGAATCCCCGCCCCGACACCGCGCGTGCCTCAGTCCTCATTCAGGATCAGCTGGTCCGCAGCAATCCACGCCTGCACGGAAGCCGGAAACTCGGGCGACCGCCCGTCGTAGCCGATGATGCCGAAGCTCTCGCGCGAGCCGACGATGCCGTCGCGGCCGACCACCGCGCCCTTGGCGTAGCCCACGGCCATGGTCCTGCCCTTGTGCTCGAACGCGAAGCGCAGGTAGCTCCAGCGCTCGTCCCAGCACACCATGGCGAAGCGCAGGGTGTAGGTGGTGAAAGGCCTGAGTCCGCGGCGAAAGGAGATGACGCTGCCGCCGTACACCGGACGCCAGCCTCGCTTCAGCGCGCGGGGCAAAAAGCCGGTGCGGGAAAAATACTCGACCACGCCAAGATCGGTGATGGTCATGTAGCGTCCGTTGTTCATGTGGCCGTTGACGTCGAGGTCGTTGGGCCATACGCGGAATCGCATTTCGATCTCGTCGCCGGGCGAAATGCGCGGCTTGAAGCGCGCACCCAGCCAGGTCCAGATCAGCCGCAGGTACAGGTTCATGCTTTCCTCCTCTTGCGTGCCGCCGGCGCTTTTTCGGATGAAGCCTTGGGTTGGGACGCGGACGGTTTGCGAGCCGGCGCGGCAGGCGGCGCCTGCGGAATGGGGCGCGGCTCGATGCGGCGCTGCGACTCGTACGCCGCCAGCAGCGCGGCGAGCGAAGGATGGCCCGCTCCGGGGCCGGGCGCCCAGTCCAGCTCGCGCAGCCCCAGCGCGTTGCCGCCCTCGCCGCGCAGCGCGATGCGCGGAATCTCCCTGCCGGTGCCGCGCTCCAGCAGGCGGATGGGAACGGTGTCGGGGGTGTGCAGCCAGCGGTCGCCCCACTGCATCAGCGCCACCAGCACCGGGATCAGGTCTTCGCCCATCGCGCTCAGGCGGTAGCCCATGCGCGCGCCGTCGGTGCGCAGGGGCGCTTGCACCAGGATGCCGAACGCGACCAGCTTGGCCAGCCGGTTGGCAAGCACGTTGCGCGCAATGCCCAGGTGCGCGGCGAAGTCATCGAAGCGCCGCGTGCCGAACAGCACCTCGCGTATCAGCAGCAGCGACCACCTGTCCCCCAGCAAATCCAGGGAGCGCACGACCGAGCAGACGGATTCCTGTTGCTTGAAGCGGGGCATGGCGGGCCTCTGCGGATGGGGTGCCCGCATGGTAATTCATACAGTTGCGTTAGACAACTGTTTAGGTTGCGTAGAACAACCGTACAAACCGGGCACGCCAGCCGCGCCCGATCACCCGGTGTTGCCCTGCCCGAAGCCGACCTTGCGCGCGGGATCACGGAAGCAGCCGTTCGGCCCGCAGCACATGCAGCAGGGGGGAGATGCCATCGACATGGAACGCCCGGATGCCCAGGCGGGCGGCGGCGTGGACGTTGCGGATCGAGTCATCGAAAAACCAGACCGACGAGGGCTCCGCCTGGCACGCGCCGAGCGCGCGCAGGAACGCCTCATCGTCCGGCTTGATCGCGCCCAGCTGGTGCGAGGAGAGCGCGAGGTCGAAGTGGCCGCCGAAGCCGCCGAATCTCTGCCAGTGCAGGACATTGCAGTTGCTCAGGCATGCCACCCGGTACCGCCGGCGCAGCACGGGCAGCGCGGCCAGCGCCTCCGGGTGGAGGCCTTGCGGCCAGGAGACGAATTCCTCCAGGAATTCGTGCGGGGTCAGTTGAATACGCCACTCGGCGAGGAACGTCTCGGCGAATTCGCCCGGCGCCGTCTCGCCCAGCTCAAAGCGCCGTACCGCCGGGGAGGCCAGCCACCGGTCCTTGAGCGCGGCGGTTTCCATCGGCGCCGGCAACAAGCGATTGAGCCTGTCGAAGGTCGCGTTTTCGAGCAGCACGCCGCCCAAATCGAACAGCAGCAAGGAAGGGGCGCCGCACCCGCCTGCGTTCACCGGTCGCCTCCGGCGACGGGCGGCGCCGGGCATGCGGCGGCGTGAATGAAGGTCATCGGGAAATCTTCGCCGACGGCCGCGGCAAAGTCAATGCAGAGCGGCGCGCCGGGCGCCGCAGCGTAATCCTACGCACTTCCCATCTGCGGCCGTTCTGGTACGATGCTCGAACCATACGCAGAGGATCGCCATGTCCGCACCAGGCACAGGCAGAATCATGCGGCAGGCTCTACTGCTCCCCGGCCACGCGGGCTGCAGGGCGGCATCCCTCGCCCTCATCGCGATCGCGCTTGCCGGATGCAGCTATGCGGGGGGAGTGCGTCGCAGTGCCCGGCTCGACGCGATGCCCGATCTGGCCTGCATCGAGAAGACCATGGGCGGCCTGCCCGGCGTGACGGATGTCAGGTACGCTTACAACCGGCCGCTTCATTCCAATGACTTCACCTACGCAGCAGAAGGGGTAACCGTGCTCTTGGCGGTTGAGCGAACGGATGCGGGCGACCTGCTTTATGACCACGCTTACCTGCGGCTGGACCAGGCGCCCCCGCAAGCGCTCGTGGCGAGGGTCAGGCAGCAGATGGTGCGGGTGGACCATGCCGTCGAGGAAAATTGCCATATTGCGGGACTGTCGGCCCGCATCGAAGAAACCTGCCCGCCCACGCTTTTCGGCAGCGGGAAATGTCCATAGGCTGGCTGCGCTACTGTACGGTGAGCTCGTATTCGATGTCCTCCACCGTGCCGCCGCCGCGCTCGCCCGGCGCACTGTAGCGTCCGCCGAAGCGCAGGGTGTGCCTGCCCTTGGCCAGCGGGGCGATCAGCACCCAGTATCCGTCCGCGGCGGACGGATAGGCCTGATATGGGTGGGAAGACGGGTCTGCCTTCGCCAGGATGTCGAAGCAGCCCTCGGTGGCGGCGCGGAAGCGCTTGGGATCGCCCAGCGCCACGCCGTCCAGTTCGACGAAGAGATCGCGCGCACCGTCGTTATTCACGGCCGCATTGCGCCTGGCCTGTTCGCAGGTGTACAGGATCTCGCCCCGGGCCGGCCAGTACGCCGTGGTGATGATGGGGAAAAACAGGAACCTTGCGGCAGGGATCACGCACTGCCGCGAGATCCTGGCGGAGCCGAAACCGCCCGCGAGAAACCACACCTTCCCTTGCTGTCCCGCGGCGCAGCGCTCGCCCGTCGCATCCTCCACCGGATTCATTTCCGGAGGCGCCGCCATGGCCCACTGCCACCACGCCGCCGACAGCTCCCCTGGGGAACGGCCAGCCTGGCGGTAAGCCGGGTCGCGCACGGCCATGGGGTCCGACGCGCACGCCGCGAGTGCCAGTGCCAGAAGCGCAATGCAGAGCCTGTTCATCGAATCCTCCCGGACGGTGGACGTGCATGATCAATTCGGGCAATACGGGAAGTGCACGGGCAGGCGCGGGGCAGCGGTGGGCTCGCCGCGGCACCCTCAACGAATGGGTTGATTTCTACAGCAGCAGGGCTGAGTCAATCGGTGCGCCAACCCACAGTGGGCGGCGGGCCGGAGAATATCCGGAACATGGCCGTCACTGCGGCTCGCGGTCATCGGGCAATGCCAGCTCGCCGCGGTTGAACGCCTCGATGAGTTCCCGCGCTTCGGCCGCCCGGCCGGCGCGCACCCGGACGCGTACGCCGCCGACCGCCGACGCCCACAGCTGGTTCATCTGCACGGTGTTGGCGTCCGCCACGACTGCGGGTATGCCGGCGGCCTCAAGGGCGGCGCTGACGATGTAAGCGTCGGTGGGGTTCAGAAATTGCGCAACGGTCAGGAAATCCCCCGCGGCGCCGTCATCCGTAGCCTGAACCGGGCCCGGCCGTTCGAGCCCGCGCGCCGCAAGCTCCTTGTTGGCAACGGTCTGTGCGGCTTCATTCAGGGTGCCGGAGCCGCAGCGCGCCCTGAGCTCCGCGTCGCTCAGGGCGCGAAACCGTGTGGCGAGATCGTCCGGGTCGGTATTGGTATCCATGCGCTGCCATTTCAGCGGTAGCGCCGGCGCATCCCGCGGCGGCTTACCAGCGGTACTCCTCGGGCAGCTCTCCGCTCAGCCTGCGGTGCCTGGCCTCGGTTTTGCTTTCGTCGATCAGCACCAGTTCGTCCTTGTCAAAGGCGAGCCTCGCCTCCTTGTGCACCGACTGCCCTTCCGCAGACAGGTCCATTTGCAGGACGGGGCCCGGCGCAATCTTCCACGACCCGCTTATCCAGTGGGTGTTCTGCGCACCCCGCTCCTCCTTGGTCAGATAGACGCGCAGGCTGTGGTCGGGCAAGAATTCGGTCACGCCCGAATCCGGCTGATACTCCTGCCAGACGCCGACCAGGCGCTGATCGGGCGACGCCGCGGGCTCCGCGGCGAGCGCATGGGACAGGAACAGGACGCCGGACAGGCAGGCCAGGGAAAGGGCGCGGATGGTTTTCATCGTATCAACATGCTTCTCAGGTTGTTCGGAAAGACTGCGCAGCGCGCAGGACAGCGGCGAAGTATGGCCCAAGCCGCGCGCGGGCTGTATCGGGTAAATGGAGGACGAGGGGGGCCGATGCGGCGGGAACCCACGGCAGGCAAAATCGCAACCCGTGATCAAACGCACGGGATTCAATCGGTTACGGTTCCGGCTGGCGCCGGTCCGCAGCGCCGCCTTACGCTTCCGCCCTGGCGGCGAGATGGGCGACGATGCGCTCCCGCAGCACGCGGCGCTGGATGGCCCTGACCGCATACATGGTGGGCAGCGCATAGGCCAGCACGAGCAGCAGCTTGTGCTCGGCAATGGGAAAGAGCACGAAGAAGATCAGCACAAAGCCCGCGATCTGGGCGAGGTAAGCGCCCCATACGCGCGGGTCCTTGAATACGCCCGGAACGACGGCCAGCCGCACTTTCATGCGCTCGGCCTCGGGCAACGGCTGCAGTTCGGGGATGGGTTCGTATTTCATGGGCTCTCCTTTGGGGGGCATGGTCACTCAAGCGCGGCGAAACGCTACGGCTTGTCCGCTGGCACTTGCCACCGGCCGGCCGGACTCACCGCACTGCTGAGAGCGATCGTGACGAGACAGGGAATTTGGGGTGGCTGATGGGACTCGAACCCACGACAACCGGAATCACAATCCGGGGCTCTACCAGCTGAGCTACAGCCACCATAGAGACAATTACCGCGACTTGCTGGCGTCACCGCTTACTGGCAGCTGCCGGGCATGATTGGCGTGCCCGACAGGAATCGAACCTGTAACCCCCAGCTTAGAAGGCTGGTGCTCTATCCAGTTGAGCTACGGGCACATTCCCGGCGGAACCAAAACGCTTGGCGAACCAAGCGGCACTTCAACTTCGCGTTTCATTCTGGTCGGGGTGGAGAGATTCGAACTCCCGACATCCTGCTCCCAAAGCAGGCGCGCTACCAGGCTACGCTACACCCCGAAAGCGCGGCACTATACCCTGCGCGCGCCGAAAAATCAATTATTCGTGCTGTGCGTTGCCGCGCCGGCGCCGGATTTTGGGGCGCTTCTTGCGCTCCATCCTGGGCATGGCGAGCCACATGTAATAGCCCATCGACACCAGCGTGAACAGCGCGGCGATGTCGATCAGCCAGGTGCCCACCAGCGCGGTATTGATGCCCAGCAGATGCTCCTGGTAGAGCAGGAACAGGATGGCGAGCATCTGGAACGTGGTCTTCAGCTTGCCCAGCATGGATACGGCGGTGCTCTTGCTCTCGCCCACCTTGGCCATCCATTCGCGCAGCGCCGAGATGGCGATCTCGCGCCCGACGATGATGAAGGCGATGGCGGTATCGACCTGCCGGAAACTCAACAGCAGGATCAGCGCCGCCACGACCATGAGCTTGTCCGCGACCGGATCGAGGAACGCGCCGAAGGCCGAACTCTGGTTCAACTTGCGCGCAAGGTAGCCGTCCAGCCAGTCGGTGATGGAGGCCAGCCAGAAAATGAAGGTGCCGATGACATGCTTGTGATGCAGGCTGAGGCTGGCGTCGGAAAAATAGTAGATACCGATGAACACCGGAATCAGGGCGATCCGGAACAGCGTGAGGATGTTGGGGATGTTGAATGGCATGCGGTATTCTAGTCTATTTCCCCAGCCAAGGACAGGCGCGGGGCTTGATGCCTGGGCTCAATGCAGAGAAAAGTAACTTGCTGCCGGGCAACCCCCGGCGGTTTTGCTTTTACTCAAGAGACAGCACGCTACCTCCCGTAAATTCCCCTCAGTCTCACTTCAAAGGGGGTGGAGGAGGGCGATCCTCAATGCAATTGCTTATAAATCTGTTCCGCCAGCGCCGCGCTGATGCCCTCCACCTGCGCCAGTTCTTCCACGCTGGCCGCCTGCACGCCCTTGATGCCGCCGAAGTGCGCGAGCAGGTTGCGGCGGCGCTTTTCGCCGACGCCGTCGATTTCCTCCAGCGCGGAGGCGGTGCGGGCCTTGCCGCGCCGGGCGCGGTGGCCGGCGATGGCAAAGCGGTGCGCCTCGTCGCGCACTTGCTGGATGAGGTGCAGGGCCGGGCTGTCGGGCGCCAGCTGCAACGGCGCTTCGCGGTGGGGGAGCAGCAACTCCTCTTCGCCCGGCTTGCGCGAAGGCCCCTTGGCCACCGCCAGCAGCTGGATCTCGTTGAGCCCCAGGTCGGCCATCACCCCCATGGCCACGCCGAGCTGCCCTGCCCCGCCGTCTATCATGATCAGGTCGGGGCGCTTGCCCTCCCCCGCCTCCAGCTTCTGGTAACGGCGCGCCAGCACCTGGCGCATGGCGCCGTAGTCGTCGCCGGGGGCGATGCCGGTGACGTTGAAGCGCCGGTATTCGCTGGAGCGCATGTCCAGGTTGTCGTACACCACGCAGGAGCCGACGGTCGCCTCGCCCATGGTGTGGCTGATGTCGAAGCATTCGATGCGGCTGAGGTCGGGCATGTCCAGTGCCTCGCGCAGGGCCTCCAGGCGCCGGGTCTGGCCGGATTCCTGCTCGGCCTGGCGGCGCAGTGCCATGGTCGCATTCTGCACGGCCATGTCCAGCCACTTCCTGCGCTCGCCCGAAACGCCGCTGCGGATGCCGACCTTGCCGCCGGATTGGGCGGCGAACAGCTCTTCCAGGCTGGCCACCGCTTCCGCCTCGACTTCCTCGCTCACGATGATCAGCGGCGGCACGCTGCGGCTGAGGTAGTGCTGCGCGAGAAAGGCCTCCAGCGCCTCGGCGCGCGTCAGGCCATCGGAAGGCGCAAGGCCGGTGGCCCCGCCGTTCTGCGGAAAAAAGCTCTTGTCGCCGAGATGCCGCCCGCCGCGCACCATGGTCAGGTTCACGCAGATCCTGCCCTCCAGCTCGGCCACGGCGACGATGTCGGCATCGGTCGCACGCGCGCTTTCCACGAACTGCTTCTGCTGCACCGTGTGCAGCGCGCGCAGCTGGTCGCGCAGCGCCGCCGCCTGCTCGTAGCGCTGCGCCTCGGAGGCCTCGTGCATGGCCTGGTGCAGCGCAGTCTCCAGTTCGGTCTGCTTGCCCTGCAGCAGCATCACGGCGTTGCCGATGCTCTTCGCGTAGTCTTGTTCCGTGATGTAGTCCACGCAGGGCCCGGTGCAGCGGTGGATCTGGTACAGCAGGCAGGGCCGGGTGCGGTTGGCGAACACGCTGTCCTCGCAGGTGCGCAGGCGGAACACCCGCTGCAGGAGCTGCAGGGTTTCCTTCGCCGCATAGGCATTGGGATAGGGGCCGAAGTACTGGTTCTCGCGGTCGGTCGCGCCGCGGTAATAGGTCAGGCGCGGAAACTTGTGCCCGGTGAGCACGATGTAGGGATACGACTTGTCGTCGCGGAACAGGATGTTGTAGCGCGGCTTCAGCGCCTTGATCAGGTTGTTTTCCAGCAACAGCGCCTCGGCCTCGGTGCGCGTCACCGTCACCTCGATGTTCGCGATGTGCGACACCATCAGGCGGATGCGCGGCGAGATGCTGGTCTTCTGGAAGTAGGAGGAGACGCGCTTCTTGAGCTGCCCGGCCTTGCCCACGTAGAGCACCTGGCCCTTGTCGTCCAGCATGCGGTACACCCCGGGCAGGAGCGGCAGGGTGGAGAGGAAGGTCTTAGCGTCGAATTCGGGCCGGTTCAAGGGCGGACAAATATCCGGTAACTGCGCCGAACACCGCGTGGAACATCGCTTCGGTCAGGCGCCGGGTCTGCGTATTGTAGCGGCTGCAGTGGTAGCTGTCATACAGGCGCAGGCCGTTGGGCAGCGCGTGCTCATGCCCGTGGCCGAAGGCGTAATCCTTCACGCGCAGGCCGAGCGCGCGCAGCACGGCCTCATGGGCCACGGTGCCGAGCGCCAGCACCGCCGCGCCCTGCGGCAGCGTGGCCAGTTCCTGCGCCAGGTAGCCGTTGCACTGCCGCACCTCGGCGGGCTCGGGCTTGTTCTGTGGCGGCAGGCAGCGCACGGCGTTGGTGATACGGCAACCGCCCAGGGTGAGCTCCGGGTTGGCCCGGCCCGCGGCATCGAGCGGCGTGCCGGAGGTGGCGTAGCCGTACTTGTGCAGCGTGGAATACAGCAGGTCGCCGGCATAGTCGCCGGTGAAAGGGCGGCCGGTGCGGTTGGCCCCGTGCATGCCCGGGGCCAGCCCCACCACCAGCAGGCGGGCCGCCGCGTCGCCGAACGAGGGCACGGGCTTGGCGAAGTAGCCGGGTTCCCTGGCCCGGACTTCATCCAGGAATCCCGCCAGGCGCGGGCACTGGCGGCAGGAAGTCGAGAATTTCATGGGGGCGAAGTATAGCCGAGTGCGGTGCAGCCGTTCGGAAGATTAGCCACGCCCCCGCCTGAAGCGAGGGGCCGCGCTTGCCCACGCGCCGCCGGAAATGTGCCGCCCGTTGCGCCCCGGGGATTCCACTAGCTTGCCATCCGGCGTGTTTCAGGGCACGATGCACGGTGAATGTCGTTATTCTGTCATCGCGTTGGGCTTCAAATGAGTAAACTCACCAGCAAGCGCATCACCTGGCCGTTGATCGTCGGCCTTCTCGGCCTGGCAACCACGGCCGCATGGGGCGACGACTGGCCCATCTCCTTCGCCAAGCTGGCCGTGCCGTCCGCCGCCTATGGCGGCGTGGAACACAAGGCGCCGCACGACTGCCAGCCCGAATCGTTCGATCCGAAGATCACCCGGTATCGCCTGGCGGCGAGCGCCGTGCCCGCGACCGCCGCGAGCGCGCCCGCCGCCGCGCGGCCCGCGGCCTACGCGGTCGAGGGCGCGGATGAAACCGTGATGACCATAAACAGCCGCAACCGGCCGGATGACGTCAAGACCACGCTGCCTGAGCCTTACGCCGTGACCACCTACCTGTTCGCGTGCGGGGGCCAGGTCAGCCAGGCATTCGAGTTCGACAAGAACGACAAGCGCTACGCGCTCTACACGCACGTCTACCAGGCCGCTTTTTCGCCGGACCTGAAGAAGCTGGTGCTGTTCAACTATGCAAAGCCCTACATCGGGCCATGGCAGGAGCTGCGCAGGATCATCAACATCAGCAAGCGCAGCTTTGCGGCGCTGCCGGTGATGAATGAAACGGCGTTCCTCGCCGATGTCGGCAATGACCGGGTGGTCACCTACGGATTGTTTGTCCGCGCGAGCGGCAGGCAGAAATCCCCGCACCGCATCGCCGCCGTCTGGGGGCCGGACGGGCAGCTGGTGCGCGCGCTCTCCCTGTCCGCGCAGGCCGCCGACAGGCCGGCTGACGCGATCGGCCTGCTGCCGAACGAGCCTTCCACCTTCTACCACCTGAGCCGCACCGGCGAAAACGCCTGCACGCTGCGCCTGCAGGACATCCAGCATGCGGAAGGACGGCGCGCCATCGCGCTTGCGGTTCCAGGCGCCGCCACCGAAGCGGCCGGGCTGGGCGCACGGGTGCAGATCGATTTCGGCGCGCTCAGGCTGAAGGACGGCGCGGTGAAGTACCGGGTTTCCGCCAGCGGCAAGGGAGACGTTGCCAACGATTGGGGCCCGTGGCAGACCGCACAGTGAGCCGGGCCGCCGCGCCGTGCCCCCCATGCCCCGGCGAGCCGGGCGGACCTCACAATTTTCGAGCGTAATCTTTCCCTTGATGGTTCGGCCCGCCCGCCGCATGCGGCCCGGTGAAGCGCCGGTTTTGGCAGTTGATGTTTGCAGGGAGTGAGCAGTCTATGCCGTTCTATTGGTCTTTGAGGAGCGTCCCCGAGCTGGGCCATCGCTCCCGCAAGGAGCGCCGCCAGGCGATATGGCAGGTGGGGCTGCGGCCGTTCCGCCATCTGCATGTATGGGCGGCGCTCGTGGTCACCAGCTTTGCCATACTATGGGGAGCGGAAGCCGTGCTGGGGCATCTGCTGCTGAACCCGGCCACCGCCAACACCACGCGCGGGCTCGTCCTGCTGGGGCTGGAAGCGGCGGCGGTGGTGCTGCTGTCGATGCCGCTGTTCCGCCACTTTTACCTGGGCGCCTTGCGCGGCTATCTCCGCCATGTGTGGTTCGACCGCACCGGCAGCTGGTGGTCGGCATGGACAAGGAGTTTGCTCATCCGCCTCGTCGTGACCGTGCTGTTCCTGGGCTGCCTGGGGGGGCTGGATTGGGCGATCAACAGCTTCGACGAGAAGCCGGATCCGCGCATTTCCGCACTGCTGCACTGGCCCGAGCCCATCCCCGACCAGAGCAACGGATTCTTTGCCGCCGCCGGCCTGCAGGCGGCGCCGGGTGCCTCGCCGTTCGAGGCCGGGAAAGCCTGGGCCGCGGCCGCCGGCGAGGCGGGGCAAAAGCATGCCGCGGATTACCCGAAGCCGCCGGAGGAACTGAAGTTCGTCCGCTACGAGACCAAGCCCCGCGCGGACGCGAAATCCGGGGCGCTTGACGCAGCCGCCAGGCGGGGCACATACGGTCAATTCTGCACCGCGGGCGCCGAGCAATGCTGGAAGGTGTTGCAGCAGGAACGGAACGACGTACAGGCCTGGGTGGCCGCAAACCAGGAGCTGCTGACGCGCTACCTTGCCCTGCAGCGCTATCCGCAATGGCAATATGCGAGCGGCACCAGCCTTCCCGCCTACACCCCCATGATGCACGGACAGACCCTGCTGCACGCCACCGCCCTGCTCGCCATGGACAGGAAGCAGACAGCCAAGGGCCTTGAGCTGATCGGTGCCGACATCCGCTTCGCCAGGAACATGCTGGGCTCGAAGGACGTACTGATAGGGAAAATGGTCGCCGCTACCATGCTCTCCCGCGACCTCGCCCTGCTCGGGGAGACGCTGGCGCAGCGTCCCGGCGACCTCAAGCCGTATTGGGCGCAGATCGAAAAAATGGTGGAGCCGCTGGCGCCCGATCAAGTGTCCATGGCGGATGCCTTCCGCTTCGAGCAGCGCTGGATCATCTCCGTCGTGACGCAGAGCGGGTTTGCGCAATCCGGAATGGAGCTTCCCGCCCTGGGCGCGACCTGGGCCGAGCACCATTTCAAGCCCAACGCCACCGCCAACCTGCTGCTTGTCCAGTGGGACCATCTGCTCAGGCGGATGCAAGCCCGCGGCGCGGACTCCGCGCCCTTCGGCGCGCAGACACTTTCTCCGCCGCAGCCGCACCTGTCGCGCTGGACGGGGTTCATGTACAACCAACTAGGCAAGGTGTTCGTGGCGACAGGAACATTCGATTATCGGGAATACGCCGACAGGCTGTTCGACCTGAATGCGCTGAACAGTCTGGTGAGGCTGCAGCTGGCGCTGGCGGAAAAAGGCGTGCGGGCCAAGGATGTGCCCGCTTTCCTGGGCAACGGCGACAAGTCGCTGTGGAATCCCGAAACAGGAAAGCCGTATGCGTGGGATGCGGAGCGCAAACAGGTCTACTTCGCCCCCGCCACGGACCACTTCAGCAAGCGCCTGTCGCTCGGCTGCGGCGTGCCCGGACGGGTGGGACTGACCGTGATGTGATGCCGGGCGGGCCGCAAAGCGCGCCCGCGCCGCGCGCTACGCGCGCAACCCCGCGAGCGGCGATGCAGCCGGGGGACGCGGCGCGGCCAGCATCTTTGCAATGTCGCCGTGCCTGTACCTTAGCGCCAGCGAGAGCGGCGTGCTGCCGCTCGGATGCCGGACGGTGGTGTCCGCCCCCTTGGCCAGCAGCAGCGAAACCACCGCGGTATGGCCGTTCGCCGAAGCCTTGTGCAGGGCGGTCCAGCCATCCCTGGTCGTGGCGTTGATGAAGGCGCCCCTGGCCAGCAGCTTGGCCGCCACGATCAGGTGGCCGCGCGTGGCGGCCTGCATCAGCGGCGTCCAGCCGGACTGGCTGGCGGCATTCACGTCCGCGCCCTGGCTGAGGAGCAGGTCCACTACCCTTTCGTGGCCGCGGAACGCGGCCCAGTGCAAGGGCGTGTAGCCTTGCTTGTCCCTTTGCGCGACTCTGGCGCCGTGGCGCAGAAGCAGGCTGGCCAGATGGTCGCGCCCGTCGAACGAGGAAATGGTGAGCGGCGTCCACCCGCGCTCGTCGCGCAGGTCCACGTCCACGCCGCAGGAAAGGTACAGGGCAACCGCCTCCTCGTTGTTGGCTTCCACGGCCCGCTCGAAGCCGCGGGGAGTGAACTCGAAGCCGAGGTTTTCTATCGCCAGGCGCTTGTCCGGCGGCACATGCTCCCACACGTTGTCCGGCCTGGCTGCCTTCGCGGCAGCGGTCGCCTGGTGCCATTGGGCGTAAGCCAGGCTGAGCGCCATGATGTCGGAAGCCACGTCGGGAGGAAACCCCTCGCGCACCATGCCGCGCTTGACCAGCAGCAGGTCATCGAAATAATCGTCCAGCGCGGGGGTGCCCCACAACTCGACGATCTTGTCCAATATCCTGCCGAACCTCCGCTCAAGGGCATGCGGGTAGCGGTCGGTATAGTCGCCCACCAATCTGAGGAGTTCCTCATTCATCGTGCGCACCCCTGTTGCTGTTGGCGCATGAAGTTTAGACACCGCTGCGCGGCGAAGTTCTCCCTCCGGCGCGCCTTGTACAACTGCAACTCGACCGTGCCACCCGGTCGGCGACCGGACGGCCAGTTGCGGGAGCACCCAATTCCGTCTAGCATCCTGCCTGCAATGGGGGAGCAACGATAATATGGCACGAACGAAAATCGGCATCATCGGCGGCAGCGGCGTCTACGACATAGACGGCCTGACCGGCAAGCGCTGGCAGAAAGTCACCTCGCCCTTCGGCGAACCTTCGGACGAACTGCTGTTCGGCGAACTCAGCGGCCAGGAGATGGTATTCCTGCCGCGCCACGGGCGGGGGCACAAGCTGCCCCCTTCCGAGATCAATTTCCGCGCCAACATCGATGCGCTGAAGCGCGCGGGCGTAACCGACGTGATTTCCGTGAGCGCGGTGGGCTCGCTGCGCGAGCATCTCTCCCCCGGCACCTTCGTGATCGTGGACCAGTTCATCGACCGCACCTTTGCGCGCGACAAATCGTTCTTCGGCAGCGGGCTGGTGGCGCACGTCTCCATGGCGCGCCCGGTGTGCCATCGCCTTGGCGGCCACATCGAGGCGGCGGCCAAAGAAGCGGGCATCGCCGCGATGCGCGGCGGCACTTACCTGGTGATGGAAGGCCCGCAGTTCTCCACCCTGGCCGAATCGGAACTCTACCGCAGCTGGGGGTGTGACGTGATCGGCATGACCAACATGCCCGAGGCCAAGCTCGCGCGCGAGGCCGAGCTGTGCTACGCGACCGTCGCCATGGTGACGGACTACGACTGCTGGCACCCCAACCACGACGACGTGACGGTGGACCAGATCGTCAAGGTGCTGCTCGCCAATGCCGACCGTGCGCGCTCCCTGGTGAAGCACATCGCACCCAAGCTCGGCGCGGACGGCCATGCCGCAACCTGTTCCTGCCGCACCGCCCTGCAGCATGCGCTGATCACCGCGCCGGAAGCGCGCGATGCCGCGCTGAAGGAAAAGCTGCAGGCCGTGGCCGGACGCATGCTGAAATGAGCGCCGAAGCCGAACAGGAGCTGCGCGCGGCGCTGCTGCATGCTTCGCGCCGCATGGTGGAGCTCGGGCTCAACCGCGGCTCCTCCGGCAATGCCAGCGCGCGCTGCGGCGACAACATCCTCATCACGCCCTCCGCCCTGCCCGCCTCCGCCATGCGCGAGGCGGACCTGGTGATCGTCGACGCGGCCGGGGCGGTGCTCAAGGGCGGCAAGCCCTCCAGCGAATGGCGCTTCCACTGCGACATCCTGCGGGCGCGCCCCGAGATCGGCGCCGTGCTGCACACGCACTCTACGTTCGCCACCACGCTCGCCTGCCTGCGCCGCGAGGTGCCCGCCGTGCATTACCACATCGCCTTCGCCGGCGGCGACAGCCTGCGCTGCGCACCCTATGCCCTGTTCGGCGAACAGGCCCTTTCCGATCTGGCGCTCGAAGCCCTGCACGGCCGAAGGGCCTGCCTGCTCGCCAACCACGGCATGATCGCGCTGGGGCGCGACCTGGACGATGCGCTGGCCGTGGCGCAGGAGGTGGAATTCCTGTGCGAAATCTACTGGCGCGCGCTCGCCGCGGGGGAGCCGCAGCTACTCACGACGCAGCAGATGCACGAAGCCGGCGCAAAATTCGGCGAATACAAGAAACGCAACTAGGGAAGCCACATGGTCATCAAGTCCAAAATCCGCACCGTGCCCCACTACCCCAAGCAGGGCATCATGTTCCGCGACATCACCACCCTGCTCAAGGACCCGGCCGGGTTCCGCGCGACCGTGGATGAACTGGCGCAGCGCTACCGGGACACGCCGATAGACAAGATCGCCGGGATCGAGTCGCGCGGCTTCATCCTCGGCGCGCCGCTCGCCTACGCGCTGGGCAGGGGCTTCGTGCCCATCCGCAAGAAGGGCAAGTTGCCCGCGGAGACCATAGGCCACGACTATGCGCTCGAATACGGAACCGACCGCATCGAGATCCACACCGACGCCATCGCCAAGGGGGAAAAAGTCCTGCTGGTGGACGACCTCATCGCCACCGGCGGCACGGCGGAAGCCGCCTGCAAGCTGATCGAAAAAATCGGCGGCCGGATCGTGGAATGCGCCTTCCTCATCGATCTGCCGGACATCGGCGGACGCGCGCGGCTGGAGAAGCTCGGGCACAAAGTGTTCGCGCTGTGCGAGTTCGAGGGGGATTGAGGTGGCGTTTCAGAAAGCGTGAACATGCGCGTCTACTACCTGACCGGCTCCCAGATTGCCCTCGGCAACATCGCACTGCGCCGCCTGCGCATTTCGCGCTTCTCCGACCTGAATGACCCGTTCGAGCTGCTGGCCGTGGAGCTTGCCGACAAGCGACACCGCGCCGCCTTCCGCAAGAACAAGGAACAGATCGACCAGAAGCGCGGGCTGCTCTGCTTCACCCGCTTTTGGCACAATCCGCTGGTCTGGGGGCACTATGCGGAAAAGCACACCGGCATCTGCCTCGGCTTCGATGTGCCCGACGAACTGCTGGCTCCGGTGATTTACGCCGAGCGCCCGGCCAAGATCAGGATAGACCCCAAGACCAACATGCCGATCTTGAGCGAGCAGCTCCTGAACCGACTGCTGCGCACCAAGTTTTCGGACTGGAAATATGAAGAGGAAATCCGCCTGTTCGTGGAGCTGGACCACAAGACCCGGGAATCGGGAAGCTACTTCTATTCCTTTTCCGAAACGCTGGTGCTGCGCGAAATCATCCTCGGGCCCCGGTGCGAGATTCCCATCGCCAAGGTGCGCGACCTGGTCACCTCCTTCGAGCAGCCGGTAAATGTCGTCAAGTCGCGGATTGCCGCCCGGAGCTTCCGCGTGGTGGAAAGCCGGAACGAGAGCGGGCTCGGGCAGGGGACCTAGGGCCGCCTGCCCATCGCCTCGCCCATTCGGATCGTGCGCGCGGGCTGCCAGTCCGGATTGAACGCCAGCGTGTCCTTGGGGAACAGCATCACTACCGTGGAGCCGAGCAGAAAGCGGCCCATCTCCTCCCCTTTCTTCAACTCGATCACCCGGCCTTCGTAGCGCCATTCACGGATGCCCGGCGTGCGCGGCGGGTTGATGACGCCCTGCCACACCGTGGCCATGCTGCCGACGATGGTCGCCCCCACCAGCACCATCACGAAGGGGCCCCTCGTTCCGTTTGATAATTCACCCTCGAACACGCACACCACGCGCTCGTTGCGCGCGAACAGCCCCGGCACGCCGCGCGCCGTGGCGGGGTTCACCGAGAACAGCTCCCCCGGCACGTAGGTCATGCGCACTACCCGCCCCGCGCAGGGCATGTGGATGCGGTGGTAGTCCTTGGGGCTGAGATACAGCGTGGCGAAGCTGCCGTTCTCGAACCGCGCGGCCAGCGCCGCGTCGCCCCCCAGCAGCGCCGTGGTGGTGTAGCTGTGACCCTTGGCCTGGAAGATGCTGTCGCGCTCGATGCCGCCGAACTGGCTGATTGCGCCATCCACCGGGCACACGAAAGCCGTCTCGGCCAGCGGGCGCGCCCCGGCGCGCAAGGGCCGGGTGAAGAAATCGTTGAACGTGGCGTAGCCAGCCAGATCGGGGTTTTCCGCCTCCTGCATGTTCACCCCGTAGCGCGCGGCAAAGCGGCGGATCAGAAAGGTGGTGAAGCCCCCCAGTCGCGCGCCCGCCAGCTTTCCGGCCAGCACGGTGAGCGTGCGCTTGGGATAGAGGTATTGCAACAAGACGGTCAGGCGGTCAGGCATGGCGATTGTCGAAAATTGGAGCGCGGCATTATAACCCAGCCGCGGACATCGGCCCGCGAACGCTATAATTGGCGTCGTGGCACCGCCCAACCTCTACATTCGAGAGACGAAATGAAAGTCGAAACCCTGCGCTGGACCCGCGACAAGCTGGAGATGATAGACCAGCGCATCCTGCCCGCTTCGTTCCAGTACATCGCATACGATTCCGCCGCCGCCGTGGCGGAGGGCATACGCAGCATGGTGGTGCGCGGCGCACCCGCCATCGGCGTGGCGGCGGCCTACGGCGTGGCGCTGGAGGCGCTGCGGCTTCAACACAAGACGGCACCGGAATTCGGGGCAGGCATGGAAGCGGGCTTCAAGGTGCTGGGCGCAAGCCGCCCCACCGCGGTCAACCTGTTCTGGGCGCTGAAGCGCATGCGCGCGGTGTGGCAGGGCATCGCCGCACAGCCGCCCGCGCAGATCGCCCAGCGCCTGCTGGCCGAGGCGCATGAAATACTGGCCGAGGACATCCGCATCAACAAGGCAATGGGCGCGTACGGCGCGGCCCTCTTGGCCGACGGCGCGCGCGTGCTCACCCACTGCAACGCCGGCGCGCTGGCCACCGCAGGCTGGGGCACGGCGCTGGGCGTGTTCCGCTCTGCCGTGGAATCCGGCAAGAAGATCTCCGTGATCGCCGACGAGACCCGCCCCTTCCTGCAGGGCGCGCGCCTCACCGCCTGGGAGATGGTGCAGGAGCGCATTCCTGTCACCCTCATCACCGACAACATGGCCGGCTTCATGATGGCCCGCGGCGAGATCGACGCGGTGGTGGTCGGCACCGACCGCGTGGCCGCCAACGGCGACGTGGCCAACAAGATCGGCACCTACATGGTCGCCGCCCTCGCCCACCGCCACCACATCCCGTTCTACGTAGCCTGCCCGCTCTCCACCATAGACATGGGCATCGCCACGGGCGCAGACATCCCCATCGAGGAACGCTCGGCGGACGAGGTGAAAGGTTTCCGCGATTGCCGGTGGGCGGCGGAAGGGGTGCAGATACGCAATCCCTCGTTCGACGTGACGCCCGCCGAGCTGGTGACGGCGTTGATCACGGAAAAAGGGGTGGTGAGGGAGCCGAATTTGGAAAAGTTGAGGGCGTTGTTTGGGTAGTTTTGCGTTTCGTTGATCGGCTTGGTGGAGTGCGGGGATTCCGTCATTCCGGCGGATGCCGGAATCCAGCAGATTGAATGGGCAGCGGAGCGACGTATGCTCTCCTGAACGGCTCGGCGGCACTCAATGGCTGAGCGCCGGGGGCGGCCCGGCATGCCGATCACTTTCTTTGCTTGTGCAAAGAAAGTAATCAAAGAAAGCACACCCCGGTTTGCCGCCCCTGCGGGGTTCCCTGCGTTGCTCGGCAGGTCAGGCGGCTGCGGAACTCGCGCTACGCGCTCAAACAGTCCTCGCCGACATCCCCTGACCAGCCTGCGCTACTCGGCTGCGCACAGGGGAAGGGAAAGCAGAAGGTTTTGTGTGCGCTGCGCGCACGGCTCTTGATATGATCACGAGGTACCTTACGCTACGCTCGCGAATGATGGGTATCGCTCCGCTCCACCCATCCTACCGCGCTTCGTCGGGCACATCATTAAAGCATTTGAGTTTGACAGGGCGCACAGACAAAAAGAAGTGCATGGAACATCGAGATTCGCGAGATCATTATTGACGTTACATAAACCCGAATTGTCGGAATCGAACATACACCTTCAGTTGACGAACGTGCTCCTTAACGTTTGGACACCGCTACTTCAAATTCTGGATGGGCAGAAACCAACATCAATTTCCGTGTTTGACTCTTGTGACAGTTTCGCAACGAAGTATTTTGAGAACCATTCCGATTCAAATAGCTTCTCAGAATTTGCTCGCGCTCTTATAGCAGACAAAATGCAATAGTCGGCAAGGGCGCAATAACCAACGGGCATTGCGCCGCATGTTAAAACATCCGGTGCAATGCGCTACGCTCATTGCCTTACATCCACCTGATGCCAGCGTAGCGCACGCTACGCTGGCGACAAACCAAAAATCGTGCGCTTGCGCACACCACACCCCGCCTTCATTCCCCTGTGCGCCGCCGAGTAGCGCAGGCTGGTCAGGGGGTGTCGGCGAGGACTGTTTGAGCGCGTAGCGCGAGTTCCGCAGCCGCCTGACCAGTCGAGCAACGCAGGGTACCCCCGCAGGGGGCGGCAAACCGGGGGCGACTTCTTTGGGTTACTTTTCTTGGCAAGACAAGAAAAGTAACTTGCTGCCGGGCAACCCCCGGCGGTTTTTGTCGCGTACCGGCGAACTCCGTTCTTGGTTCGACGAGCTCACCACGAACCGAATCGCGAAACCGTCGCGCGGCGCCCATCCCCGCACTCAGCCGCCCCCATAAAAAAGCACGCCGCTCCGCGAGCTTCTTCAATTGCCGGATTCCGGCATCCGCCGGAATGACGACCCCACCCCCTATCCTCCCCCCTTGACAACCTGACCCCACCCAGCGCACTATCCTCTCCCGGAGGATAGGATATGACCATACACCACGCATCACACCCCAAGATCGTCCAGCGCCTCAAGCGCGCCAACGGCCACTTGGCCAGCATCGTCCAGATGATAGAGGAAGGCCGCCACTGTCTGGACCTGGCGCAACAGCTGCACGCAGTGGAAAAAGCCATCGCCAACGCCAAGCGCGAGTTGATCCACGACCACATCGAGCATTGCCTGGAAGAAGGCGACGCCGCGGACATGAAATCCAATCTCGATGAGCTGAAGCAGCTCACCAAATATCTTTGAACCGCAAGGAGACAGCAATGAGCAAGAAGAAAACCGGGGAGGCACATAGCCACATGTGGCTGGTCGGCATGCTGGGGCTGAGCTCGGGGTTGGCCCTGATGATCTATGTGCCTTCCCTCAAGCCGGTGTCGAATGTGCTGTTCTTGTTCGCGGGGTTCCACATCGTCGGCGCGGTCGTGGCGATCACCTCCGTTTACATGATGAGCGGCGGCAGGCTGCTGAGCCGATTCTCCCGCCCTACGCATGAGTCAACGGCCGCCCGCTTCGATTTCGGCTGGGCGCCTTCCTGGACCCTCGGGCCGCTGGTGGCGGCCGTCGTGTGCATCGCCGCGGCCGTCGCCATCGAGGTGGCCGCGCCGCACTTCTGGCCGCTGGCCGTGCTGGGCACGCTGCTGGCCGCGAGCTTCTTTGCGGGCCATCTCGCGGCGGCGGCCACGGCCGATCCCGGCAATGCGCCGCTGCCGATGGTGGACCTCGTTTCGGGCGAGCACGAGCGGGTGCTCGATGGCGGCTGCGGCGCAGGGCGGACAACCATCGCCATCAGCCGCACGCTGAGAAGCGGCAGCATCGTGGCCATGGACCGGTTCGACTCGGACTACATCGCAGGCGGCGGGCGCCGGCTGCTGGAGCGCAACCTCGCCCTCGCCGGGCTTGCCGATCGCGTCGAGATCAAGCAGGGCGACCTCACCAGCCTGCCCTTCCCCGATGGCAGCTTCGATGCCGCCGTAAGCGCACACGCCATTGACCACCTGGGGCCGGGCAAGCAGAAGGGGCTGGCGGAAATGCGGCGCGTGCTCAAGCCCGGCGGCAAGTTCCTGTTCGTGGCGTGGGTGCCGGGCTGGAGCATGTTCGCCATTGCCAGCGTGCTTTCGCTATTCCTGACGGGCAAGCCGGCCTGGCGGCGGATGGTGTCCGCGGCCGGCTTCCATATCGAGGAGGAAGGCACTTTCAACGGCGTCTGGTACCTGCTGCTCAAGAGCCCGGCGCCACCCAGCGCCGAATGACCGGGCCGCTCCGAAGAACCAACCGCGAGAAAGGCTGGCACAAACAATGAAAGCAACGATGCACGTCCACGTCTTCAACGAAGGCAACTACGCCGCGGAGCGCAGCACGCGGCTGGTGGCCTGGATCACCGCCGCGATGATGGTGGTGGAGATCATTGCGGGCTGGTGGTTCAAGTCCATGGCGCTGGAGGCGGACGGCTGGCACATGAGCACGCACGCGGTCGCCATCGGCCTTTCCGCCTTCGCCTACGCCGCGGCGCGCCGCTATGCGCGCGACCCGCGCTTCGCCTTCGGCACCTGGAAGATAGAAATACTCGGCGGCTTCGCCAGCGCGATCTTCCTGCTCGGCGTGGCGGCGATGATGGTGTGGAGCTCCGCCGGGCGCCTGATTGCGCCCGAGCCCATACACTACCGGGAAGCGATCACGGTCGCCGTGCTGGGGCTCGCGGTGAACATCGTGTGCGCGCTGATCCTGGGGCGGAGCCACAGCCACGATCACGGGGGGCACGGCCATGCGCACGGCGAACCCGCGCATGACCATGCTCACGAACATGGGCACGGCCGCCACGCCGACCTCAACCTGAAATCGGCCTATGTGCATGTGCTGGCCGATGCCGCCACCTCGGTGCTGGCCATCGCCGCGCTGGCGGGAGGCTCGCTCTACGGCTGGGCGTGGCTGGATCCGGCCATGGGCATAGGCGGCAGCGTGCTGGTGGCGCTGTGGGCAAAGAACATCCTCGGGGCCACGGGCAAGATACTGCTGGACCGCGAAATGGATCACCCGGTGGTGGATGAAATCTGGGAGACGATCGAGGCGGGCCATCCGGAAGGCGAAAACCGGATCACCGATCTGCACGTGTGGCGCGTGGGCAAGGAGGCCTACTCCTGCACGGTGAGCATGAGCACGCGCGACCGCACGCTCACCCCGGAGCGGGTGCGCGGCTGGCTGACCGTGCACGAGGAAATCGTGCACGCCACCATAGAAATCCACCACCGGGAATAGCGGGACCCTTCCGGATCCGGGGCGGGGCCGCGGAAAATCGCCCCCGTGTGTACGCTATCGCACAGAGCGGGCGGCACTGCATCGGGAGAATGCGCTCAGGTGACTCTGTTCCTCCTCCACGAGCACCTGTAGGTTTGGGGCCCGCTACGTCCATCCATCCGTAACGGGCCACTTTTTTGCCCGCACTTTCCTCTGCCGGTCCCGACAGAGAGCGCTGGCGAAACCTACGCCTTCGCCGCGCGCTTGCGGTCGTGCTCCTTCAGGTGACGCTTGCGGATGCGGATCGACTTGGGCGTCAATTCCACCAGTTCGTCGTCGTCGATGAATTCCACGGCGGATTCCAGCGTGAGCTTGATCGGCGTGGTGAGGCGCACGGCCTCATCCGTTCCGGACGCGCGCACGTTGGTGAGCTTCTTGCCCTTGATGGGGTTGACGATGAGATCGTTGTCGCGGCTGTGGATGCCGATGATCATGCCCTCGTACAGCTTGTCGCCGGGGGAGACGAACATGCGGCCGCGGTCTTCCAGGTTCCACAGCGCATAGGCCACGGCCTCGCCGTCCTCCTGCGAGATCAGCACGCCGTTGTGGCGGCCGGGCAGGTCCGGCTTCACCGGGCCGTAGTCGTCGAACACGTGGCTCATCAGGCCGGTGCCGCGGGTCATGGTCATGAAGTCGGATTGGAAGCCGATCAGGCCGCGCGCGGGAATGTGGTATTCCAGGCGGGTGCGGCCCTGGCCGTCCGATTCCATGTTGGTCAGCTCGCCGCGGCGGCGGCCGATTTCTTCCATGATGCCGCCCTGGTGCTCGTCTTCCACGTCGATGGAGAGGTTCTCGTACGGCTCGCACTTCTCGCCGTTGATGTCCTTGTACACCACGCGCGGCTTGCCCACCGCCAGCTCGAAACCTTCGCGGCGCATGTTCTCCAGCAGGATGGTGAGGTGCAGCTCGCCGCGGCCGGAAACGCGGAACACATCGGCATCCGCCGTGTCTTCCACGCGCAGCGCCACGTTGGTGAGCAGTTCCTTGGTGAGGCGGTCGCGAATCTGGCGGCTGGTGACGAACTTGCCTTCGGTGCCCGCCAAGGGCGAGCTGTTCACCAGGAAGTCCATGGTCAGCGTGGGCTCGTCCACCATCAGCATGGGCAGGCCCTTGGGGCTATCCTTGTCGCAGATGGTGACGCCGATGCCGATGTCTTCCAGGCCGGAGATGATGATGATGTCGCCCGCCTCGGCGCCCTCCACCGGCACGCGCTCCAGGCCCTGGAAGCCCAGCACCTGGTTGATGCGGCCGGATCCCACCTGCTTTTCGTGGTTCATCACCACCACTTGCTGGCCGGGCTTGATGCGTCCGTTCAGCACGCGGCCGATGCCCAGGCGCCCGGTAAAGGTGGAGTAATCCAGCGCCGCCAGCTGCAGCTGCAGCGGCGCATCGGCGCTGCCGGGGGGCGTGGGAACATGTTTCAGCACGGTCTCGAACAGCGGCTTCATGTCGTTGGCCGCGCCGCCCTTGGAGGGCGCATCCTTCAGGTCCATGCAGGCCCAGCCGTTGAGGCCGGAGGCGTACACCACCGGGAAATCGAGCTGTTCGTCGTTGGCGCCCAGCTTGTCGAACAGGTCGAAGGTCGCGTTCAGCACCCAATCCGGGCGCGCGCCGGGGCGATCCACCTTGTTGATCACCACGATGGGGCGAAGGCCCAGGGCCAGCGCCTTCTTGGTCACGAAGCGGGTCTGCGGCATCGGGCCTTCCACCGCATCCACCAGCAGCAGCACGCCATCCACCATGCCCAGCACGCGCTCCACCTCGCCGCCGAAGTCGGCGTGTCCCGGCGTGTCCACGATGTTGATGTGGTACTCGCCGTAGTTGATGGCGGTGTTCTTGGCCAGGATGGTAATGCCGCGCTCCTTTTCCAGGTCGTTGCTGTCCATCACCCGCTCGTCCAGCTTCTGGTGCGCGGCAAAGGTTCCGGACTGGCGGAGCAGCTGGTCAACCAGCGTGGTCTTGCCGTGGTCAACGTGGGCAATGATGGCGATGTTGCGGATCGGGCGGGACATGGGTTTTACCTGAAGATTCAAAAAGTCGCGCATTCTAGCATAAAGGCGCTGCGGGCTTAGGCATTTGGGCGGGATTTCGGTTCAACGGCCGCTGGTGCAAATTTGGGGGCAAAAAGCAGTGCCCTTGATGCGTGAATGCGCGCCGACAATCCCGCCCGATCCCCAAAGGGGCGGCGCGTCTCGCCAAGGGGCTGGCCGCCCCCAAACCACGCACGGAGGCCAGCAGATGGACGCACCCGCAAACCCCGAGAACGATACCCCAGACCAGACCCCGCCGGATGCCAGCGCAGCGAACCCCAGCCCCGTGCCCGCACCAGCCGAAGCGGCGCCCGCACCTCAACCCGGCGCAGAAAACGCCCTGACGCCCCGGCAGCAACTGGAGCAGGCCGCGCGGCAAGTGGACCAGGTCGCGAAAGCCGCCCCCGACAGCCCGCTGCACTACGCGGCCCTCGCCCGCTATTTCGGCATTCCTCCCCAAGCGGTCGCCGCCTTCCCGGAGGAAGTGAAGCTGCGCTACGCGCAGGAGCGGTTCGATGCCCTGGTGCAGGGGCTTGATGGAAAGAATCTCTCTCCCTACCTGGGTGACCTCGACGCCAATTCCGGAAAGGGCATGCCGGTGGGAAAAAATCCGCTTGCGGCGGCGCAGGATGTGCGCGACGACTCCCAGGATTTCGGCCCCACCGCGCCGGACGATGCACAAGCGAAACGCCAGCATGAGGACACGCAACCCTACTGGCTCATGGGCAAGGGCCCGCTCGATCTGGGCGGCAAGGACGAGCCTGCCGCCGGCCTCGCTCCTGTACCATCGCATGCTGAAACAGAAAAAGAGGGCCAATCCCCCCATTCGACATTTTCTTTTACGTCGCCGAGCACAATTGTGGCAAACAACGGTGAAACTTTGCGCGATATTGCCGCCCGCACTCACATCGGTATCGAAAGGCTTATGTATGTCAATGGCATCAAGGACCCAGCCGCGCGAATCCGATCTGGCACCGAGATCAAACCCCCGCAACAGTCACCCTACGAGAAACTCAGAGACTGGTTCGACGACGTGACTCACCCGACAAAGGCCATGGACATCGAAGCTGCAAACAATCAACTCATGAAGCAAGCCCTGGGCGATTACAGCGGACAGTGCGCTCATTACGTATTTGCAGCGATTGCCGCTGGCAAGCACGTCAAACTTGATGACATTGAGCACCCGCATTATGCCAAGGATTCAGGCCCATACCTGGAGAAACTGGGTTTCAGGAAACTGACTGATACGCTCGACGGATATGTCCCGAAAAAGGGCGATGTTGTGGTTATTCAAGATTACCCGGGTCAGCAAGACAAGCAAAAAAAACCGCTGCCCGCCGGGCACATCGCGATGTTTAACGGTGAATATTGGGTTTCGGACACGGTCCAGCGCGGGTACTCAGGAATGTGGTCAAACCTGAAGTTCAGAGACAAGGCGAAAGGGCCCCTGGCGATATACCGGCCGTGAGGCGGGAGGCTCGTGTATCATCCGGCAAAACAACAAGGGGCACCCTTCATGTCGCACGCGCTTGCCTTTCTGCCGTTAACTCTTGCGGTCGCGCTTCTCGCTGCATGCGACAGGCCGAAAGACGTCGAAAAGACGGGAACGCCAATCTTGCGAAAATTAGAGCCTATGCCGAAATGCCGGGAGGCCCAAGCGGGCGGGCCAGAAGAGTTAGTGAAAACGCTGTACGGGCGGTACCCCCGTACACGTGTCTTTCTCGCGCCTGAACAAGAGCTCGCGCATTATTTCGATGATCGACTCCGCGCGGCAATCGTCGAAATCAGCGACTGCAAAAAGAGCACTGATGAAGCATACACATGCATGGCGCCAGACATCATGTACGGCGAACTGCTTGGGGACGCATCGGAGTTGAAGGTTTGCAGAATGGCTTTGCAGGACGGCACTGTACGGGTGCAGTTCAGGGACACCGACAACGGCGAGCCGCGGTCCGTAAGCTACAAACTGACCAACACAGCGGGAGGCTGGAAAATATCCGATGTATATTATTCAAACGGACTAGGCAAGAGTTCCTTGCTTGCCGAGGTATCGGAATACTACAGCGAGCTTGCCGGAGGCTGGAACAGAGCGCAAGCGGAAGAAAAGCCGCAGACATTGGCCAACTACAAAGAACAATTTCCAGAATGTCCACCTGCAACGACCGGCGGGCCGGAAGACTTGGTGCGTGCACTGTACAGGCAGTATCCCTGGAAGCAGGACAGGAGCATCATCAATGAAAAGAGGGAGGTGTTGCTGAACTACCTGGATGAAAACCTTACGAAGCTGATCCTCAGGAGCCAGGAAATTAGGGCGAAGAAGCACGCCTGGTACCTGCCGTTGCCGAACCTCATGATCAATAACAACATGGAATCCTTGCAGGAAGTCACCGGGTTTCGCATCTGCGCGATGGATGCCGCTGAAAAGACCGTGAGGGTACAGTTCAGGAACCGCGGCGAGCCATCCCTTGTGGCATTTAAGCTCACTAATACGCCAGCTGGTTGGCGAATATCGGGAATTTTCATGATGGCTGGAACGCGCTCCCCTGCGCCAAGTGAAGAATACGACTGGTCACTGGCACAAGAGCTGTCAAAAGCTCCGTGATTCGACGCAAATTTTCAAAACATCCTGAGCAACGCAGTCATCTAGTCGCGCAGCATAATTGGCTGAAGCCGATAACCTCCGCTCCGTTTCGTCCCGAACTGGGTGCGCATCCGCCATCCGGAGCATACGCCATTGGCATGGATGCGCGGCGTCCCGATTTGTCATTCCGGCGAAGGCCGGAATCCAGTGATTTCAAAGAACTGGACACCGGCCTCCGCCGGTGCGACGACTTATTCAGCGTTTTCCTTAGATCGGAATGCCGTCCTCGCCGCGTGGATTCCGTCCTGTTTGGTTCTGTGCGTCCTCTTCTTAATGCGTGCCTTCAAAGTGCCGCCCTTACGCCACTGACATTTCCGAGCGGGTGAGGCGCGTGGGAATAGCCGCCGCCCTACCCACCGCGCCTGACTTCCCGTATCCGCACCACCGCCGCCTCGTGTTGTACCATTCGGCTTTCACAGGGAGGGGACGATGCAATTTGCAGGAATGCAGCGCGCAAGGGCGGGGCGCGGCCATGGCTGAAACCGTGAATGCGGCACTGCCCCGCAAGAAGGTATCGCGCAAGCTGGGAGTTTACGCGGGCCTGTGGGTGTTTTCGGTCTCGCTGGGATTTGACATCGTCGGCACCTTGCTGCTCCAGACGATCTTTGCCGGCCTGACGCTGTGGACGGTGGGAAGCATGATCGTGAGCGACGCAAAGGCGGGCGGGCGAGGGCTGAGGTTTTCGTCTGCCCTCTATCTTATGTGCTGGTTCTTCTGGATGCTGGTCACCGGGTTGTCTCCGCTGTGGAAGACCGTTGTGGCCACTGCTGCGAATGCTTTCATGTCCCGGAATTGACTATCGAGCTTGGTAATTCATGGCACTGTTCTGATGCGGTGCACAAACCCTCTCCCGGCCCCGCGGCCACCCTCTCCGCAAGGGAGAGAGGGTGGCGTGATGATTTCGGAAGGCATCAATCGCACGCGGCGTTGACCTAATCCGCCACCTGCCACTGCGGATTCCAGGCCACCTCCCACAGGTGCCCGTCCGGGTCCTGGAAATAGCCGGAGTAGCCACCCCAGAAGGCATCCTGCGCGGGCTTCGCGATGACCGCCCCTGCGGCCTTTGCCTGCGCCATGACGGCATCCACTTCGGCCTTCGACGCGACGTTGTGGCCGAGGCTGAACTCCAGTGCGCTCCGGGTCGCCGCGCCTGAACTCAGCCCAGAGTCTTTCGACAGGCTTTTGCGCGGGTAGAGGGCGAGCTTGAGATGGTCCTGCAGATCGAAGAACACCACCGCGCCGTATTCGAATTCAGTGCCGATGATTCCTTGCGTGGCGAGGCCCAGGCCGTCGCGGTAGAAGCGCAGCGATTTTTCCAGGTCGTCCACCGCCAGCGTGATGAGACTGATGCGTGGTTTCATTTGGGGCCTCCGGTAAGGAGTTTGCCGCGGCGAAGCACGTGCCGCTCCCCTCGCACAGCGGGGAAGCTAGACCGGCTCGCCCTTCGGCCGGTGCGGGCACCTCTGCTTGGTGCAGTCCGCGTAGATCTGCAGGGTGTGGCCGTGCACGGCAAAGCCGCGCTCGGCGGCTGCGCGCTTCTGCCGCTCCTCGATGGCCGCGTCGTAGAATTCTTCCACGCGCCCGCACTGCATGCACACGATGTGGTCGTGGTGCTCGCCCTGGTTCAGTTCGAACACCGACTTGCCGCCCTCGAAATGGTGGCGCACCAGCAGCCCCGCCTGCTCGAACTGGGTGAGCACGCGGTAAACCGTGGCCAAGCCGATGTCGTCGCCGCTGGCGAGCAGGCGCTTATAGACATCTTCCGCGCTCAGGTGGCGCTCGCCGCCCTCCTCGAACAGGTTCAGCACCTTGAGGCGGGGCAGCGTGGATTTCAGTCCGGCGCTCTTGAGATGGGAAGTCGGGGCCATATCTGCTCTATGGGATTGCGGGATTGCTTTCGAGTGGTGTGCAAATTCTAGCGAAATGCTGTTGCAAATGCAAATGAGAACAATTATCATTTGCGAAACTTTAGTGAGGATGCCATGAAACGCCTGCTCTGCGCTGCACTACTTGCCCCCGCCGCCCTGATATTTTCCCCGGCCTCCCTGGCGGAAGAAGCCGATTACACCCTGGTGATCCAGGATCACCGCTTCAAGCCGGAAGAGATCACCATCCCCGCCAACAAGAAGGTGAAGCTGCTGGTGGAGAACCGCGACGACACGCCCGAGGAATTCGACAGCCACGACCTCAACCGCGAGAAGGTGCTGATGGGCAACACCAAGGGCATCGTGTTCATCGGCCCGCTCAAGCCGGGACGCTACAAGTTCCAGGGCGAGTTTCACGCCGAGACCGCGCAGGGCGTGGTGATCGCCAAATAACAGGGAATCGCCATGCTTGCCACCGCCGTGATTGTGTTCCGCGAAGTGCTTGAAGCCGCCCTGATCATCGGCATCATCGCCGCCGCCACGCGCGCGGTTGCCCGCAGCCGGCGCTGGCTTGCCGCGGGCGTGGTGGCCGGGCTGTGCGGGGCGGGAGCGGTCGCTGCTTCCGCGGGCGTCATCAGCAACCTGGCCAACGGCATCGGGCAGGAGTTGCTCAATGCCATCGTGCTCGGCGTCGCCGTGGTGATGCTGGCCTGGCACAACATCTGGATGTCCTCGCACGGGGCGCAGCTCGCCGCCAGCGCCAAGGCGGTGAGCAACGACATCCGCGAAGGCCGCAGCGAGCTTTCCGTGATCCTGGTGATCGTGGGGCTGGCGGTGCTGCGCGAAGGCTCCGAGACGGTGCTGTTTCTGTACGGCATTGCGGCCGGCGGCGGCAGCGACGGTTCCATGCTGGCGGGCGGCATCATCGGCGTGCTGGCGGGCGTGGTACTGGGCTATGGGGTGTATGCCGGGCTGCTGCGCATCCCGCTGCGCTGGTTCTTCACGGCAACCGCGGTGCTGGTGCTGCTGCTGGCGGCCGGCATGGCCTCGCAGGCTGCGCGCTTCCTGATCCAGGCGGACCTGCTGCCGAGCCTTGCCTCTCCGCTATGGGACACCTCGGCCTTCCTTTCCGAAGAAAGCGTGCCGGGCATGCTGCTGCACAGTTTGGTCGGCTACGACGAGCATCCGGCGGGCATGCAGCTGGTGTTCTACGTGGCGGCGCTGGCGGCCATCGGCATCGGCATGAAGCTGGCGTCCCGGCCGCATAATTCCAAGCCCGCCCCGACGGCTTCCAGCAGGTAAGTAAATGCCGGCGACCGAAACAAGCCGGCAGTCGGCGGCGCGCGCGCTGAAGACCTGGATTGCCTGCGGCGCAATCGCCTGCGGCGGCGCGTTCCCGATCGCGGCGCACGCCGGCCCCGCGGACTACATCTACGTGCCCACCGTCGAATACGGCGAGCGCGAGGTGGATGTCAAATACGGCCTGGCCGCGCCCGCGCCCGGCAACCCCGGTGCCTACGGCGCCAGCCTGGGCCTGGGCTACGGCGCGACAGAGCACTGGTTTACCGAGGTGTACCTGAAGCAGGAACGCTACGGCAGCCAGAACGCCAACGTCGCCGAATTCGAGAACAAATTCCAGCTCACCGATACCGGAGAATACCCGGTGGACGTGGGGCTCATCACCGAGGTGGAAGCGCCGCTGAGCAAGGCCGCAGCCTGGGAGGTCACCGCCGGGCCGCTGCTGCAGACCGAGTTCGGCCGGGTGCAACTGAACGGCAACATGCTGTTCAGCCGCGCCTTCCAGAAGCCCGATGAACGCGGCGTCCCCTACACCACCAACATGAGCTACCAGTGGCAGGCCAAGTACCGCTGGCAACCCGCCTTCGAATACGGCCTGCAGGGCATAGGCGGCATGGGGCAGTGGAACAACTGGAGCACGCAGGCCAACCAGAGCCACATGGCCGGCCCCGCGGTGATGGGCAGGGTGCGCCTCGGCGGGCGCAACGTGATCCAGTACAACGCCGGCTGGCTGCTCAGGGCCAGCCGCAACGCGCCCAGCAATACCTTCCGCATGCAGGTGGAGTATGAGTTTTGAGACGCGGGAATTCTGAGGCGGGGGCGTTCCGGCGCGTCCCTCAATAGGTGGCTTGCGCCGCCGGGCGGCGGCCTATCGTATCCGCCCAGCGCCTGAGGTTGGGGTAGCTGGCGAGATCCACCTCCGCCATCTCCTCCACAATTGCGGTCCACGGATACAACGCAACGTCGGCGATGGAATAGTCGCCGCACAGATATTCCCTCCCCTCCAGCTGCCGTTCGAGAATGGAACAGTAGCGGGCGACCTTGTCCTGGTAGCGGGGAACCACGGCTTCGGCACCTTCCGGTGCCTTGAGCAGGTAGTGGTAGAGCTCGCCCATCGCCGGCCCCACGTTGGCCGCCTCGAACATCAGCCATTTCATCACCTGGCCGCGCACGCCGGGATCGGCGGACAGCAGCTTGCCGCTCTTCAGCGCCAGGTAATACAGGATCGCGCCGGATTCGAAGATGGCCTCGCCGCTTTCCCGGTCCACGATGGCGGGCACCGTGGCATTGGGGTTGATCGCACTGAACGCTTCCGGGAGCTTGCCGTCGCCCTGCCGTTCCAGCCGGACCACGCTATAGGGCAGGCCGGTTTCGGCAAGCATCACCAGCGCCTTGCGCACGTTGGGGCTGAGGCTGGGTATGGTGTAAAAATCTATCATCTGGATATTCGCTTTCAAGAAGGCACCGAACAAGCCCCGATTTGTCATTCCGGCGAAAGCCGGAATCCGGTGATTTCAATGCACTGGACACCGGCCTCCCCCGCCAGCGGGACACCGTGGTTGCCTCGAAGAGGTTCTCGCACCCGAAGGGTGTAAGGGGTTTAAGCCCCAGCAACACACGCAGCGCCGGTGTGACGACTTGTTCGGTGGTTTCTTCAATATTATAATGACCGCTACATAATATGTGCGCAGGCTCCGTTCTGTCAACCGCGATGACCCAGCAGGAACCCCCCAGGCGCTCGCGCGGCAGGCCGCGCGAATTCGACAAGCAGCGCGCGCTCAACGCCGCGCTGCTGCTGTTCTGGCGCCAGGGCTATGAAGGCGCATCCATCGCCCAACTCACCCGCGCCATGAAGATCACCGCCCCCAGCCTGTATGCCGCCTTCGGCTCGAAGCAGCAGCTCTATCGCGAGGCGCTGGAACGCTATGCCAGCACGCACGGCGACCCGGTGGCGCGCGCCCTGGCCGCGCCCGGCCCGTGCCGCGAGGTGATCGGGCACGTACTGGCCGCGGCGGCCCGGCAGTTTACGCAACCCCGCCTGCCGCACGGCTGCCTGGTGGCCAACGGCGCACTGCGCTGCGCCACGGAAAATCGCGCCGCCGCCGCGGCCACCGCCCTGCTGCGCCGGCTGGGGCAGGACGCGCTGCGACAGCGGATAGAAGCGGCCATCGCCGCAGGCGAATTGCCGGACGACACCGATGCCTCCACCCTTGCCGCGTTCTATGCCGCAGCCGTGCAGGGCATGTCGGTGCAGGCCGTGGACGGCGCGACGCGCGAGCAATTGCTCAGGCTGGGCGAATACGCGATGGCGGCGTGGCCGGCGGGGTGAGGGGCACGGGGCAAAGACAGCTCGCCGCCTGTTGCGGTATAAACGTTGGCGAACCTTATAGTGTTCCTGCTATTCGGCCAAAGCGGAAGTTCAGGAAAGAGTTGCGCTCCTTCTGCAATGCGCCAGTTAGGAGACATTCGCGCGCGTCCGTACTATTATGCATATGCGGACAGACAAAACAGCGGAGAGGTAATGAGTCAATTGGTTATGAAAAGAATGCGCGCTTCATTATTTATCGGTGGGTCTGTCTATTAACGGTTGGGCGTCACATTCACGCAGAGCGTGCATTACATGGATTGGGTAAAAATCGGCCTCATTGCCGGAATTGTGTTAACGATTACAACGATCGTCCTCAATAGCCTCGGTATATTGGGAAAGATCGGATCTGCCTCTGCAGCCATGCTCCGGAGTCTTGCGAAACTCTTCCGCCGCGCACCGGATTTGCCTGAGGGTGTCCCGTCGAAAACAGTTGCCATAGTTCAGCAACCACGCATCAATGCTCTTTGGTGGTCTGAAGGCTCAATGGCTGATCGGCCAATGCTTCAAGTCGTGGGTGACTTCAACGTAACCAATGTTTGGTCAAAGGAAATAAAGCTAGCGGGTGCGCTGCTCCGGTATAAGCGATGGCTCATCCTAACTCGCACGATACGCGGGGACTCAAGCGTCAAAGACCTGAAGTCTGTTTATTCCGGCACCTTTCCGATCCCTCCCAACCAGATGACGTGGCTACGTGTCAGCTTTCACTTCATACCTAAGGATGGTGTGCCGAAGAACGTAGGCATACTCAAAGCAAGTGTTGCCGTCATAGACCAATTCGGAAACCATCACTGGGTTGAGAATCTCTCGTTCAAGCATCCGAGCGCGATGCTAGAGCCGTGAAGCTCCTTTGTTGGGGCCTGTTAATACAAAGAAGAAATTTTCAATGAATATGATAAGAAGTCTTCTGGTTTCGGCTTCGTTGCCGCGTCCACTGCAGGATCGAGCGCACAACCCAATAAACGGTGGCGATGCAGAGTCGTTCGCAATGGCAAAGTTGGTTTTAGCATGCAGAGGGGAGGGGCAATGGAGCTCAAGAGAAGAGGACAGTTCCAAGATCGACTTAATATTCTCTTGCGAGCACCCTTGGTATCCGGGTGAACGGCTTTTCGTCTTGACTCAGGTGAAATCTGGATCTACGTATGGTGAAGTTACAGAAAAAGGATTCAGGCTCAAGGAGAACGCAAAAAAGGCAGCTCGACGTACAAGCCATGGGATTTGTGTAGTTTGGGTCGATAGAGATGCAAATCGTACTTGGTGGGCGTATGTTCATCCAGATGTTTCTTCGGGACCTCAGGAATATGGGCTGTACCACGAGGTAAGCCCCGCTACGGTTTACGACCTAGCGAGGTGCATGTCCGTTAGGCGTCAGGGAGCTACAGGAGCTAAAGGAATCATTGTAAGAAGGCGGACTTCTTCGCTTACGGCCCGTCGGAAGCGGGTCAGAGATATTTACCGAGGATTTAAACGAGTCAAATCACCGATATTGGGCGAAGTAGAGCTAACTCGAACTGGCTGGCGGCATATGTTACGAGGCGGTCGATTGAAAGAAAACAAGGCTGCCAGCCTCGATTTGATCCCACATCTTGGCAGGTTACTTTTGAGATGGCCCTCTTCGCAGGCGATTACCGCAAGTCAGCACTTTCAAAGGAATGGTTATTGGTACCGGAGGTGCGAGCACTTGTTGAAATATAATAATCTTACTGTATCAGATGCAAGTACCGAGACAAGCGGCAATCAAGTTGCGTATATCCGACTAATTGAGGAGGTTCGGTATCCAGACGACTGGGAATCTAAAGTCATGCGCTCCCAACTTGTGGAGCGGAGAGTAGTTTTAAAATCCGCTTACTTTAAACCGGAATAACAGAGGTGACGAGGGCCGCCAGCACTTGCTTCAATGCTCTGCCAGATTCACCGGGGCTACCCGACTCTACTTGGCATATTTATTAGCTGATAGCGCACTGGGCAGTAACCGAAGCTACTGCGCACAACCCACCGTCGAGGGTAGTTTGCCAATAGGTTGCGCCGAGTGCAACTGAAATCTAACAAATGATCCCAATCAATGGGGTATGCGCGAATCTCCAAACCTTAACGTCAGATTTGACACACAAAGCGGAAGAAATTCCGATTCACCTAAACTGGCAGCTATGGCCGACCAACAGCCCCGAGCGCCAGCCCCCGGGCAAACATCTGCTATGCGCCGACGCCACCCGGTTCAGGCATCTCCGCGCGCAAGCTCGCAACATTCCGCTTGCATTCCCCTCATATAGGCATATAATGCGCTCCGCTGCGATGTTTGCAGCACAGGTTCATCGTTTCCTGACCCCTCGCGCCCGAGCCGTTTTGCGGCGCAATGTGACTCACCGGTTAGCGACGATGTTTCGTTTGCGCCGGTAGCGGTTCATCTCCCCTACTGAATTTTTGTGTGTGGCTTGTGCCATGCACGCGCTTTGACTTATACGTTAAGGATACAAGTTTGTCTTCTCAAAACACCCTCGGGTCTCCCGAAAACACCCTCGGCAGCGCTGACGTTGCCGCCGCCCCTTCCGTTTCTTTCGATACGCTGGGGCTCGACCCCGCGCTGCTGAAGGCCATTGCGGACGCAGGCTACACCGCGCCCACGCCGATCCAGGCGCAGGCCATTCCCGAAGTGCTCGCCGGCCATGACCTGATGGCCTCGGCCCAGACCGGCACCGGCAAGACCGCCGCCTTCATGCTGCCCGCGCTGCACCGCCTGTCGCAGCCCTCTGCCGTGCGCAGCAAGGGGCCGCGCGTGCTGGTGCTGACGCCCACGCGCGAGCTGGCGCAGCAGGTTTCCGACGCCACCAACAAGTACGGCAAGCACATGCGCCTGAAGGTGGTGAGCATCCTGGGCGGCATGCCCTACCCCCTGCAGAACAAGCTGCTGTCCGGCTTTGTGGACATCCTGGTGGCCACCCCTGGCCGCCTGATCGACCACATCGAGCGCGGCCGCATCGATTTCTCGCGCCTGGAAATGCTGGTGCTGGACGAGGCGGACCGCATGCTGGACATGGGCTTCATCGACGATGTGGAGCGCATCGCGGCAGCCACCCCGCAAACCCGCCAGACGCTGCTGTTCTCGGCCACGCTGGAAGGCGTGATCGGCGGACTGGCGCAGCGCCTGCTGAAGAACCCCAAGCGCATCAGCGTGGCCGCCGCCCGCGCGCGCCATGAGAACATCGAGCAGCGCCTGATGTACGTGGACGATCTGGCGCACAAGAACCGCCTGCTCGACCACCTGCTGCGCGATGTGGACCTGAACCAGGCCGTGGTGTTCACCGCCACCAAGCGCGATGCCGACCAGCTGGCCGACGACCTCTCCGCGCAGGGCCATGCCGCCGCCGCCCTGCACGGCGACATGAACCAGCGCGACCGCAACCGCACGCTGACCAATCTGCGCCGCGGGAATGTGCGCGTGCTGGTGGCCACCGACGTGGCCGCGCGCGGCATCGACGTCTCCGGCATCACCCACGTCATCAACTTCGACCTGCCCAAGTTCGCCGAGGACTACGTGCACCGCATCGGGCGCACCGGCCGCGGCGGCGCTTCGGGCATTGCCGTGTCGTTCGCCTCGGGGCGCGACGCCGCGCACCTGAAGAAGATCGAGCGCTACACCGGGCAGAGCATCGAAGCGCACACCGTCGCTGGCATGGAGCCGAAGTACAAGCCCCGCCCGCAGCCCTCCGGCCCGCGCCGGCCGGGCAAGGGCTTTGGCGGGCGCCCGTCTGCGCCGGACAACCGTTACGGCGAAGGCCGCAGCGGCCATCCGCGCAACGGCCAGCGCCATGACGGCAACCGCCAGCCGCATCACAGCGACGGCGCGCGCCATGGCGACCAGGCACGCTACGGGGAGCAGCGGCGCTATGGCGACCAGCCGCGCTTCGGCGACCAGCCGCGCTTTGGCGACAACCGCCGCAATGATGACCGCGGCCGCTACAACGACCGGCGCGAGGTAAACGGCAACCGTGCCCAGCCCGCCGGCGCCACCGGCCAGCGCCGCCAGGGCACCAGCTTCACGCTGGGCCGCGGGCACAACAGCGGCAACAAGCGTTAAGCCTCGCTTAAGGCTTGAGGAAACGGGCGCCGCGGCGCCCGTTTTTTTTGGCTGAAGTGCGCGTGGACCCCGGCGGAAGTATGCCGACTGCCCAAAGCGAACCATGAGCTGAGAAGGATCGCCTCACAAAGCAAAAAGGCTTGCATCGCTGCAAGCCCTTTTTTTGCACCCGGCGTCCCTAGCCGTACAGCCGCCGCCCGCGTATCCGCGCGCGGTGCGCGGCGCGCTGCTCGCTTTCGGTGAGCTCGCGCTTCTTGCCCTCGAACGGGTTCTTGCCGGCCTTGAATTCGATGCGTAGCGGCGTGCCCTGCAGGTGGAAGGCTTCGATGAAGGTGTGTTCCAGGTAGCGCTTGTAGCTGTCCGGCACGTGCTCCAGCGCGCTGCCGTGGATGACGATGAGCGGCGGGTTGCTGCCGCCCTGGTGGGCGTAGCGCATCTTGGGACGGAAGCGGCCGCGCGGGGGCTGCTGCTTCTCGATGGCGGCGATGAGCACGCGGGTGAGCTTGGGCGTGGGCAGCTTTGCCATGGCGGCGGCATAGGCTTCGTCCACCGATTTCAGCACGGCGGCCACGCCGCTGCCCTTCAGCGCCGAGATGAAGTGCTGCTTGGCAAAGTTGAGGAAATACAGCTTGCGCTCGATCTCGCGCTTGGCCATGTCGCGGCGGTAGTCGTCCAGCCCGTCCCATTTGTTGACGGCCAGCACCAGTGCGCGCCCGGCCTGCAGTACGAAGTCGGCGATGTGGGCATCCTGCTCGGTGATCTGGTCGCGCGCGTCCACCACCAGCACCACCACGTTGGCGTCTTCCACGGCCTGCAGGGTCTTGATCACGGAGAATTTCTCGATGGCCTCTTCCACCTTGCCGCGGCGGCGCACGCCGGCGGTGTCGATGATGGTGTACTGGCGGCCGGCGCGCTCGAAGTCGATGTAGATGGAATCGCGGGTGGTGCCGGGCTGGTCGAAGGCGATCACGCGCTCTTCGCCGAGGATGGCGTTGACCAGGGTGGATTTGCCGACGTTGGGGCGGCCGACGATGGCGATCTTGGGGTGGTCCGCCTCTTCCTGCGCGCCCTCCTCCGGCATGGGGAAGGCTTCCAGGGCGATGTCCACCACTTCGTCCACGTTGTCGCCGTGCGCGGAGGAAATCGGCAGCGGATCGCCCAGGCCCAGTTCGTAGAACTCGGCGGTGACGCGGGCGCGCTGCATGCCTTCGGCCTTGTTCACCAGCAGCAGTACGGTGCGGCCGGTCTTGCGCAGTTCGGTGGCGATGATCTGGTCCTGCGGGGTCACGCCCTGGCGGCCGTCCACCAGGAACAGCACCACGTCGGCTTCGTCCACTGCCTGCCGGGTCTGCTTCGCCATTTCGTGCAGGATGCCTTCCTTGGCCACCGGCTCCAGGCCGCCGGTATCCACCACCAGGAACGGCTTGTCGCCCACGCGCCCGCGGCCGTAATGGCGGTCGCGGGTGAGCCCCGGCAGGTCGGCCACCAGGGCGTCGCGGCTGCGGGTGAGGCGGTTGAACAGCGTGGATTTGCCCACGTTGGGCCGTCCAACCAGGACTAGCGTAGGTAGCATTGCAGGCTTCCGGTCATTGAATCATCCGCTCCCCCACCTTTGCGGGTGGGACGGAGCAGAAATAAGTTAATGCAGCGTGACGAAATACAGGCCGCCGATATAGGTTTGCGCCAGCACGCCCCCGTTCAGCGCCAGGGGCGGTTCGAGGATGGCGCTGCCGTCGGTCTTGCGGCGGGCCGCCAGGCTTCCGTCTTCACGCTTGAAGGCATAAATGTAGCCATCGCCGTCGCCGGCGACAAGATAGTCTCCCAGCACCTGCGGCGCGGCGGTCTCGCGCTGTGCGAGGTCAGAGTTTTTCCAGATGGAGGCGCCGCTCGTCATGTCCATGGCGAACAGTTCTCCGTTCGCGTTCACGGCGTAGAGAACCTTGCCCGCCAGGGTCAGGCCCTTGTCGCTGGAGAATTCGTGGCTCCACAGCAGGTTGCCCGCCGCCGCGCCGAAGCAGCCGATGCGCCCCTGGAAGGAGACCGCGCACACCGTGTCGTCTTCGACCTCGGGCGGGCTGGTGATGTCGCTGATGCGTTCCAGTTCCGTGGTGCCGCGCGGCTCCGACAGGGTGGCTTCCCATTTGACGTTGCCGGTGGCGAGGTCGAGCGCCGCCAACTTGCCCCCGGCAAATCCGGCGAATACCGTGCCGTGGCTGATGGTCCCCCCGGCGCTGCTGCGCACCACCAGCGCGGGGGTGGCATGCTCGTACAGCCACTTGCGCTTGCCGTCCGCCGCATTCAGTCCTGCAATGCGGCCATCGCCGCTGCGCACCACCACGATGCCGTCGGCGATCTGCGGGGGGCCGAGCACTTCGCTCGACACCACCGACTTCCAGCGCAGCTTGCCGTCTTCGCCGTAGGCCACGACCTCGCCCTTCTCGCCGCCGGCCAGGATCAGCCCTTCGCCCGCACCCAGCCCGCCGGTGATGGTGACGTCCGTATCCACGCGCCACACCTGCTCGCCGCTATCCGGATCGAGCCGCAGTATCTTGCCCTTGGCATTGACGGCATACAGCGCGCCGTTTAACAGCACCGGGCGCAGGATGCTGTTGCCCATCAGGCCGTAGTCGCGCCGCATGCGCCAGCGCACCTGGCCGGGATGGACGATGGGATTGGCGGACTGGTCCACCGCGTAGCCCACGTCTCCGACGTTGCGGTGCCAGCGCACCTCAATTTGCGCGCTCTCCTTGAAATGAGCCGCGTCCGGGTGCGGCGCCTTGGCCGGGCCCGGCTTGGTGGGGGCCGCAAGGGCGCCCAACGCGACGTAGGTCGCCGCTTCCGCCGGCTGCACGACTCGGGGCTGCGCAGCGTTCGGCTGCGTCGTGCCCGGCTGCGTAGCGGGCTGTTTGACCGCGGGCTGGGGAGGCGTGGACTCGCAGCCGGCCAGCAACATCAGCAAGGCCAGCGCGGCGTGGCGCATTTTCACTTGCTGCCCCCGGCGGGCGCATTGGCAGCTGCGCCCGGCTGGGCGCCGCCGCCGATACCATCCAGCTTCATCTGGACGATGTTGCGGTAGTTATCGGTGGGCGCGAGCTTGTCCAGTGCCTGCTGGTAGGCGGCGCGCGCCTGGTCCTTCTTGCCCTGGGCGTCGTACACATCGCCCTTCAGGTCGTAATACAGGCCGTTGAACGATTCGGGATGGGCGGCATCCAGCAGCTTCAGCGCATCGTCGTATTTCTTCTCGTCCAGCCGCATGGCCGCGAGTTTCAGGCGGGCGACGTCCTGGATGCCTTCATCGCCGGCGTGGTCGATCACCCATTGCAGTTCGGATGCGGCCGCGGACGTGTTCTTCGCCTCGATGTTGGTCTGCGCCGCCAGCAGCTGCGCGCGCACCGCATAGATGGAAGAAGCGTGCCTGCTCACCACTTGGGCCGCCGCATCTTCCACGCGCTTGGGGTCGTGGCTGCCGACCTGCTTCAGCACTTCGCCGAACAGCGTCGCGGCCTCAGCCTGCCGTTGGCCCTGAAGGTAGCGCCAGCCGAACACGCCGCCCAGCACCACGGCGGCGGAAACCACGGCGAGCAGCAGCAGCCTGCCGTTTTCCTTCCACCACGCCTTGAGCGCGTCCACCTGTTCCTGTTCGTGCAAATCCAGAGCTGCCATGTTTTTCCCCTACTGTTTGGTCAATTAGAGTCTTTCAACAATTCGTGCACCCGCTGCGGCAATTCCGCGAGCGCCACCGTCACCTGTTCGCCGCCGCGCAGGGGCTTCAGTGCCGCCTGCTTCGCCGCCGCCTCGTCGTCGCCGATGATGACCGCGCAGGTGGCATTGCTGCCATCCGCCTTCTTCATCTGCGACTTGAAGCCGCCGCCGCCGCAGTGCAGCAGCACCTTCAGCCCCGCGTCGCGCAGCTGCTCGGCGACCCCATGGGCGATGGCGTCCGCCTGCTCGCCCTGGTGCACCAGGTACACATCCAGGGGCGGCGGCGGGTTTTCCATGCCATCTTCCTGCAGCAGCGCCAGCAGGCGCTCGATGCCCATGGCGAAACCGCAGGCGGGCTGCGGCTTGCCGCCGATCTGGCCGATCAGGCCGTCGAAACGCCCGCCGGCACAGATGGTGCCCTGCGCGCCCAGGCGGGTCGTCACCCACTCGAACACGGTGCGGTTGTAGTAATCCAGCCCCCGCACCAGGCGGGGATTGATCTCAAAGGCGACGTCGTGGCGGCGCAGGATGGCCTGCACCGCCTCGAAATGCTTGAGCGCCTCGTCATCCAGCTCGTCCATGAGCCGGGGCGCACCGGCCACGATCTCCTGCATGGCCGGGTTCTTGCTGTCCAGGATGCGCAGCGGGTTGCTGTGCAATCGCCGCGCCGCATCGGCATCCAGCGCGTCCTTGCTGCGCTCGAAATAGGCGATCAGCTTCTCGCGATGGCGATGGCGCGCCTCGGAATCGCCCAGCGTGTTGAGCTGCAGGCTCACATCGCGGATGCCCAGCCTGCGCCACAGCCTGGCGCACATCAGGATCATCTCGGCATCGATGTCCGGCCCGGCAAACCCCAGGGCCTCCACGCCCACCTGGTGGAACTGCCGGTAGCGCCCCTTTTGCGGGCGCTCGTGGCGGAACATGGGCCCGCCGTAATATAGGCGCTGCGGCGCATTGTACAGCAGGTTGTGCTCCAGCACCGCGCGCACGCAGGAGGCCGTGCCTTCAGGGCGCAGAGTCAGTTCGTCGCCGTTGAGCTCGTCGGTGAAGCTGTACATCTCCTTCTCGACGATGTCGGTGACCTCGCCGATGGCGCGTTTGAACAGCGCCGTCGGCTCCAGCAGTGGCATGCGGATGTTGCGGTAACCGTAGGATTCCAGCCAGTCGCGCACGATGTCCTCGAACCACAGCCACAGCCCGGCCTCGTCGGGGAGGATGTCGTTCATGCCCTTTACGGCTTGCAACGTTGGATGGCTCATGACCTGGCGTACTTCCTGGCTACGTATTCATCCACGATTTTCTGGAACTCCTGCGCGATGTTCTCGCCGCGCAGCGTGGTGACCTTCTCGCCATCGACGTAGACCGGCGCAGCCGGGTTTTCGCCGGTGCCGGGCAGGCTGATGCCGATGTTGGCGAGCTTGCTCTCGCCCGGCCCGTTGACGACGCAGCCCATGACCGCCACGCTCATTTCTTCCACACCGCTGTATTGCGCGCGCCACACCGGCATCTGTGCACGCAGGTAATTCTGGATGCTCTGCGCCAGCTCCTGGAACACGGTGCTGGTGGTGCGCCCGCAGCCGGGACAGGCGGTGACCATGGGTGCGAAGGAGCGCAGCCCCATGGTCTGCAGGATCTCCTGCGCCACCACCACTTCTTTGGTGCGGTCGCCGCCGGGTTCCGGCGTCAAGGATATACGGATCGTGTCGCCTATGCCTTCCTGCAGCAGCACGGATAGCGCCGCCGTGGAGGCAACGATGCCTTTGGAGCCCATGCCCGCCTCGGTGAGCCCCAGGTGCAGCGGGTAGTCGCAGCGCCTTGCCAGTTCGCGGTAGACCGCGATCAGGTCCTGCACTTCGCTCACCTTGCAGGAGAGCACGATCTGGTCATGCGGCAGGCCGAGTTCCTCCGCGCGCCTGGCCGAATCCAGCGCGGAGACGATCAGCGCCTCGCGCGTCACCTCCTCGGTCTCTTTCGGCTGGGGCAGTTTGGCGTTTTCGTCCATCATGCGCACCACCAGGTCCTGGTCCAGGCTGCCCCAGTTCACGCCGATGCGCACCGGCTTGCCGTATTGTTTCGCCACCGCGATCATCATGGCGAACTGGTCTTCGCCCTTGCGGTTCTTGCCGACGTTGCCGGGATTGATGCGGTATTTCGCCAGCGCCTGCGCGCATTCCGGAAATTCGGTGAGCAGGCGGTGGCCATTGTAGTGAAAGTCGCCGACCAGCGGCACGCGGCAGCCCAGCGCGTCCAGCCGCGCCCGGATGTGCGGCACGGCAGCCGCGGCCTCGGAGGTGTTGACGGTGATGCGCACCAGTTCGGAACCGGCCTCGGCCAGCTGCTGCACCTGCTTTACCGTGGCGGTGACGTCCGCGGTGTCGGTGTTGGTCATGGACTGCACCACCACGGGCGCGCCGCCGCCGATGACGATGCCGCCGGCCGTGACGCGCTGCGCCGCGCGGCGCCGGATGAAGTGGTGGCTCACGCGGCTCACTCCAGGATCAGATGCGCGACATTGGCTTCCGACTCGGGCGCCAGGTCGACAGGCTCGCCCTTGTAGTAAAGCCGGACGCCCTTGGCGTTGCCGATGGTGACCGACAGGGGCGGCGCGCCGCCTACAATTTGCGCGGTGCCCTGTTTGCCCAACATCCCCAGCAGCAGCTTGCCGTTGCCGTCCCTCACCTCGACCCAGGAGTCTTCGTCGAATTCCAGGCGCAGCTGCCTGCCGCCGGCCTTGGCCGCGGCGACCGCAGACGCCGGTTTGGCGGATGCAGGCTTGGCTGCGGCCACGCCAGATGCGGGCTTGGGCGCCGCGGGTTTGGCCGCCGCGACCGCGGATGCGCCCGCGCGCTTGGCCGGTTCCTGCGCCTTGCGTGCGGCAGCGGGCGCGGAAACCGGGACCACCGGCGCCATGCCTGGGACGTTCGCGCCCGTCCCTGACTTGGCGGCCTGGGGCGCCCGCGCAGCTTCCGCCGGTTTTGCCTGCTCGGCTGCTGTCGCCTGTTCGGCCGCGGCAACGGTTTCGGCGCCCGCCGGGCCGGAGTCGGCCGCGACGCCGGATGCGGCTTCCAGCACGAGGCCGGTTTCCGTCCGGGGGTTCGCGGTTGGCGCGGGCTTGGGCGCCTCCGGCCCTTCATGCTGCCAGGCCAGCAGGCCGATCACCAGCGCGACCACCAACGCCCCGCCCAGCCACATGACGTTCTGGGTGCGCGCCCCGGAACCGGATGGCAGGAACGCCTCTTTCGCGCCGGTCTGGGAAACCGCGGCCTGCGCGGGGGCGCTCGGCAGCAAGGCCAGCAGGGGAGTTTCGTCCAGCTGCAGCAGCCTGGCGTAACTGCGCACGAAACCCCGCACGAATGCCATCTCGCCCGGCTTGCCGAGATTGCCCTCTTCCAGCGCCGAGATCTGGCGCGGCGCAAATTTGAGCCTCGCTGCGACGTCATCGATGCTCATACCCAGGCGCTCACGCGCCTCGCGCAGTCTTGTGCCGATGGTGACCGCTGCCGATTCCTGCTTGTATTCCATACCTTGTTGCTGCTCCATTATTATCGTATTTGACCCAGTACCTTCGCTTCGCGCGAGTCCGGGAAGTCCCTTTTCAGCCTCGCCGCATAAGCGGCCTCTCCGCGGCGGTCGCCGAGCTTGCGCTCGATGCGAACCGCCAGCAGCAGATTTTCCGAGCTGGGCTTCACGCCCTGAAGCTTCTCGAAGCGCGCGAAATAGGATTTCGCGCCGTTGTAGTCGCCATTGGCGTATGCCAGGTCCGCAAGCTCGGCCAGCGCCTGCGCGAAGTCCGGCTGCAGAATCAGCGCCCGTTGCAGGAAGGTTCCGGCTTCGTCCAGCTTGCCCGCTTTCCTGGAGCAGATGCCGGCGTTCAGGTAGGCCCCCGCCTTGGTCTCATACAGCGGATCGCTCGCCGCGATCAGGAAATGCTTGATCGACTCGCGCTCGCGCCCGCGCTGGCACAAAAACCAGCCGTAATTGTTGTGCGTTTCCGAATCGGCCGGATCGACCTGGAAGGCGCGCTGGAAATCGGTTTCCGCCTCCCCGTCCTCCTGCAGCTGCATGTGTACCAGCCCGCGCAGGTTGTAGGCCGGTGCGTAGTCGGAGTTGGCCCGCAATGCTTTTTCGATTTCCTCGAGCGCCACGCCGTATTTCGCCTGCTGGTAGTAGTTGGCCGCCAGTTCGGTGCGCACCTTGGCAAGGGCCTTCCGGCGCTCGGGATCCTTCGGCAGATCGCCGGAGGACGCGCAGCCGGCCACCCCAGTCACCGCCGCGGTCAGTGCCAGCAGCCTCGCCATCGCAGCCCATCTCATGTGCGCACCTCCGTCAAACGTTGGGTTCTCTTGGTCTTGTCCTGCACCCGCCCGGCCAGTTGGCCGCAGGCCGCCGCGATGTCGTCGCCACGCACCTTGCGCGTGGTGGTCACGATGTCCGCCTCCATCAGCACGTCACGGAAGCGCAGCACCGCGCCCTGCGAGGAGCGGGCATAGGGCGCCTGCGGGAACGGGTTGAACGGGATCAGGTTGAATTTACACGGCACGTCGCGCACCAGCGAAATCAGTTCGCGCGCGTGCTCCACGGAATCGTTCACGCCTTCCAGCATGACGTACTCGAAGGTGACGAAGTCGCGCGGCGCCTTTTCCAGGTAGCGCCGGCAGGCCGCCATCAGCTCGCGCAGGGGATATTTCTTGTTCACCGGCACCAGCACGTCGCGCAGCTTGTCGTTCGGGGCATGCAGCGACACGGCGAGCGCCACCGGGCATTCCTCGCGCAGGCGGTCCATCGCCGGCACGATGCCGGAAGTGGACACAGTGACGCGGCGGCGCGACAGGCCGTAGGCGTTGTCGTCCAGCATCAGCCGCAACGCGCTCACGGTATTGTCGAAATTCAGCAGCGGCTCGCCCATGCCCATCATCACCACGTTGGTGACCGGCCAGTTGCCGTTCTCATCGCGCCCCACCTCGCGGTTCGCCCACCACAGCTGACCGACGATTTCCGCGGTAGACAGGTTGCGGTTGAAGCCTTGCTTGCCGGTGGAGCAGAACGCGCAGTCCAGCGCGCAGCCGGCCTGGGTGGACACGCACAGGGTCGCCCTGTCCGTCTCCGGGATGAACACGGTTTCCACGGCATTGCCGGTGCCCACGTCGAGCAGCCACTTGCGGGTGCCGTCTTCCGATTCTTCCTCGCGCACCACCTGCGGCGGCTGCACGCATGCGGTTTCCTTGAGCTTGGCGCGCAACGACAGCGCCAAGTCGCTCATCGCGTCGAAATCCGCCTCCCCGGATTTGTGCACCCAGCGTAGCACCTGGCGCGCGCGAAAGGGCTTTTCGCCCATTTCCGCGAACCAGGCGCTCAAGGCCTGAGCGTCAAAATCGAGGAGGTTGGACTTCATCGGCACGGCGGCATTAGCGCGAGTGGATGTTGCGCTTGGAGAAGAAATAGGCGATCTCGGTCTTCGCGTTTTCCTCGGAATCGGAACCGTGCACCGCGTTGGCATCGATGCTGTCGGCGAAGTCGGCGCGGATGGTGCCCTTCTCGGCCTTCTTCGGGTCGGTCGCCCCCATCAGGTCGCGGTTCTTCTGCACGGCGTTCTGGCCTTCCAGCACCTGGATCATGACCGGGCCGGAAACCATGAAGTTCACCAGGTCGCTGAAGAATGGGCGCGCACGGTGCACTTCATAGAAGCCCTCGGCCTCGGCGCGGGTCAGGTGGCGCATCTGTGCGGCGACGATCTTCAGGCCGGCTTTTTCGAAGCGAGTGTAGATCTGGCCGATGACGTTCTTGGCGACTGCATCGGGTTTGATGATGGAAAGGGTTTGCTGGACAGCCATGCTGCTTTCTCCAAATTATGAAAAATTATCAGGGTTGAGGGGGAATTCAGCCCGCTATTTTAGCAGGGTTTCCGCCCACTGTCCCATCTCAGCGCCACCCCCGCCTCGTGCGGCGCGGCGCGCCAGCCGCATTGCATGCCGATTTCGGGTACCGCGACCAGCGTTTCGCCGCAGTAGAGCAGCGGCCAGCCCGCGCGCTGCCAGGGCGGAATGCCGTATTCCTGGAACAGGTAGCGCAGCGAGCGCGCCGGGCGCGCGGCATCGGGACACAGGGTCTCCTCGCCGCGCCGCAAGCGCACGGTGACGGGTGCGGACGCCAGCCTGCTTCTGCCGAGACCCTCGCCGCTGCAAGGCACGAAATGCAGCGTGCCGCCGGGCAGCCGCAACGTCTCCTCGCCGCGCCATGTGACACGCAAATCGACCGCAGGTTCAGTCCCCGTTCGGCACACATGGGCGCGCCCCCGGTAGCGCCGCATCTGCCAATCGCCCCAGGCGATGCAGACCTGCGCGTCCTCCCGCGCCTTGGCAAGCTGGCGCAGCATTTCCTGCAGCCGGGATTCTTCCGGCAGCAACGCGCCGCGCCGCTGCAGGAACCAGCGCAGCAGGTTCTTTGCGCGCACAAGATCCAGTTCCGCCAGCCGCGACACCGCCAGCGTCTCACCGTCGAAGGCCTGCCGCGCATCCTGTTCCGCCAGCGCATCGAGCAGCGCATCCGCCTCGGCGAAGTGGCGCGCGCCGCGCGCCAGGGTGGCACGACAGGCGGGAAACCGCTGCTCCAGCAGCGGCAGCACGCGCCTGCGCAGGAAATTGCGGGGATAACTCTCGTCGGCGTTGCTCTCATCCTCCACCCAGCGCAAGCCTTGCTGCGCGGCATACGCTTCAATCTCGGCACGGGAGACATCGAGCAGCGGGCGCAGCACGACGGGGCCGGCGACGGCCGCCTTGGCCGGGGCCATGCCCGCCACCCCCTTTACGCCGGCGCCCCGCAACAGCTGCAGCAGCAGGGTTTCGGCCTGGTCATCCTGGTGGTGGGCGAGCGCGATGAAATCGACCGGCTGCCGCATGAGCGCCTGGTAGCGGAACTGCCGCGCCGCCGCCTCGATGCCCAGGCCGCGCAGCGGGGCGATATTTACGCGCTCGACGTGCAGCGGGATGCCGTGCGACGCGCACAGCTTGGTGCAGAACGCCGCCCAGTCGTCGGCATGCGGGCTGATGCCGTGGTGCACGTGCAGGGCCGAGAGGCTCCAGAAATGGCGGGGGGCGACTTGCGAGAGCAGATGCAGCAGCGCGACCGAATCCACGCCGCCGCTCAAGCCGATCAGGATTGAACTGCCCGCCGGGGCGGCGGGCGCGAGCGCGTCGGCTACGCGCTGGGCAAGGCCGTCAGACTTCGACTTCCTTGAACTTGCCATAGGCCATCAGGCGGTTGAAGCGCTCCTGCAGCAGGTCTTCCATGCTTTTCGCCTGCAGGTGCTTGAGTGCCTCCTTCAGCGCCTTCTGCACCGCCTGCATGGTGGCGGGATAATCGCGATGCGCGCCGCCCAGCGGCTCGTTGATGATCTTGTCCACCATGCCCAGCTTCTTCAGGCGCTCGGCGGTGATGCCCAGCGTCTCCGCGGCCTCGGACGCCTTGCCGGCGTCCTTCCACAGGATGGAGGCACAGCCTTCCGGGGAGATCACCGAGTAGGTGGCGTATTGCAGCATCAGTGTCGTATCGCCCACGGCGACCGCCAGCGCGCCGCCGGAACCGCCCTCGCCGATGATGGTGCAAATGATGGGCACGCGCAGCTCCGCCATCTCGTACAGGTTGTGGCCGATAGCCTCGGACTGCCCGCGCTCTTCCGCGCCCACGCCGGGATACGCGCCCGGGGTATCCACAAAAGTCAGCACGGGAATGTTGAATTTCTCGGCCAGTTTCATCAGGCGCAACGCCTTGCGGTAACCTTCCGGACGCGGCATGCCAAAATTGCGATACTGGCGTTCCTTCACATCGCGCCCTTTCTGGTGGCCGATCACCATCACGCTCTGGCCGCCGAAGCGCGCCAGGCCGCCGACGATGGCCGCGTCGTCGGCAAAGGCGCGGTCGCCGTGCAATTCCTCGAAATCGGTGAACAGGTGCTGGATGTAATCCAGGGTGTAGGGACGCTGCGGATGGCGCGACACCTGAGAAATCTGCCACGGCGTGAGCTTGGCGTAGATCTCCTTGGTCAGCGTGCGGCTCTTCTCCTCCAGCTGGGAAATCTCCTGCGAAATGTCCAGCGCAGGGTCTTCCTGCACGTTGTGCAGCTGCTCGATCTTGTTTTCGAGCTCGGCAACCGATTGTTCAAAATCCAGAAATGTTACTTTCATAGTCCGATGCGGGTTATTGCCAGGCCGCCATGATACAGGATAACCGGACGAAATGAATCAGGCGCCCGGGCCGTGTGGCGGCCTGAACACATGGCGCTCACTGCAGGCCGAAAAAGCGCCGGATGGTGGAGAGTATCTCGTGGCCTTGCTGGGGGATCCGCTGGCGCGCGAGCTCTTCGTCCAGGTGGTGCAGGGCAATATCCTGTTCCGCCTTGCGCGTGGCCATGACCTGCGCCATCCCCTCGGCGATGGCGGGCCGCGCGCGCAGAATCTCCTCGAACATCTCCTTGTCCAGCCGGTAGCACTCCACGTCGTTCTTGGCCATCACCGTGGCGGAGCGCCGTGCGCCGGTCATCAGGCCCATCTCGCCGAAGAAGCTGCCCTTGCCCAGGACGCGCAGCACATGCCGGCCGCCGCCGGGCAGTTCCAGATAGACCTCGGCTTCGCCGCTGACCACGATATACAGCCAGTGCGCGGTCGCCCCCTGCTTGGAGATGACGTCGCCCGTGGCGAACTGGGAAAACTTCAGGCGCTCGGCCAGTACGGTCAGCTCCTCGTCGGTCATCTGCCGGAACAACTCCACTTTGCGCAGGATCTTCTGGCGCAAGGCTAGCTCGCGGTGACGCTGAGCCTCCTCATACTGTTCGGTTTCGGTGGTGACATGTATGCTGCGCTCATCCATCGCCAGTTTGATGCCCTCCCGCTGCAATGCCGTCATGATGTGCCAGCGGATGGCGGCGTCAGTGGGGTCGTCCGGCTGCAGATCGGTGAGCCAGTAGCGCATGGCATAGCGCGCATAGCCCTTGTCGTCCATCTCCATCAGCACGCAATTGGGAAGCGGACTCTTGGCGACATTGGCGATGTCCGCCCGCCGGATGGCGTCCTCGACGGTGGCGATCACCCTGGGCGCGGCCACTTCCAGGCTTACGTTGAACCACACCCAGCGCCGCAGCTGCACCGGCTGCCCGGCGCGCCTGCCGAGCACGATGACTTTGCTCTTCATCAGCTGGCTGTTGGGAAACACCACGGTCTCCCAGTTGCGCGTCTCAACCAGCGTGGCGCGCCAGCGGATGTCCACCACTCGGCCGGAAATGTCGTCCACCTTGATCCAATCGCCGACCTGGATGGAGTTGTCCATTTGCAGGGCCACCCCGCCCAGGATGTTGCCCAGCGTATCTTGCATGGAAAACGCCACCACTGCAGTGATCATCGCCGAGGTCGCCACGATGCCGCTCAGGTCCAGCCCGGCGTAGCGCAGCCGCACCATGCCCCAAGCGATGTAGGCGATGATGACGCAAATATCCTCGGTGATGCGCGGGGGAAACAGCTTGAGCGCGGGCAACACGGTGCGGAAGATCAGCAGCCCCCACAGCCGTATGATCGCGATGCCGCTGCCGATGACAAAGGCTTCGTGCAGTATGGCGGCACTCTGGATCAACTCGGCCGCATGCAGCATGCCGCTGACGAATTGACCGGCCAGGCAGGCAAAGAACAGGGCCAGCGTATTCAGCAGCGGCTTGCGCTCGCCCCTGTCGTGAAAGTGAAACAGCAGTCCGGCCAGCACCAGCGCCATGACCAGCACGAAGGCGGATTCCTCGCGCCAGAAGAAGGCGATGACTGAATTCCAGAAGGGCATGTTATGTCTGTCTCCGCCGCATGAACGCCACGATTCTACACCGCAAACGCCCGGCCGGATCATCCCGGCACCCGCCGTGGCAAACCATTTCCTTTCCAATCCGGACGTTACCCGTCTTATCCCGCATCGCCGAGAGCCGAACTGCCGCCCGTCGGTTGATCGCGCCGCCGGTCGCTTTCAGTTTTTGCCGCGGGCCGCTTTCAGCTTTTCGCCGATGGCGCGGCGGTGGCTGCTGCCCTACTGTGGTGGCCGCGCACGGGTGCGCATGTGTTTAACTACGTAGGAGATTCGCATCATGAATAAGTATCCAGCAGCAATTGCCTTTTTGGCGCTGTCCTGCTTGTCCGTTGCGTCGTTCGGGCAAGTCGCCCCGCCCGCGCGGACGCCGGTGGGAACGCCGACGACGCCCCCGGCGGTGACCCCTCCGCCCGTGACCCCCGTGGCCCCCGCCCCCGGCGCGCCTGTGGCGCAAGCTCCTGCCGCGAATGGCGATGACCGTGATGCCGATGAGGGAAAGGGCGGGGAGAAGCACCACGACCAGCGTCTTGTCGTGATGGGGACCACCGCGGGCGACGTGCTGACGGTGACATCCATCACCGGGAGCCTGAAAATCGGCTCTGAACTTTCCGGCCCGGGGCTGCCCCAACAAGGAATCGTCGTCACCGGCTTCCTGACCGGCACCGGCGGCGTGGGCACTTACAAGTTCAAGCTGCAGGACTAGCCCAGGCTCGGCGCAGACTCCCGCGCAAGCGGGAGTTCTTGCCGGTCACCGACGCACTGTGCCGCAACCGCGGCTAGGCCGGTTCCGCCGCAACGGGGGAATAGCTTGCCAGCCGTCTCGGCAGGCGCCAGAACTGCCACGCCCCGCCCCGCGCCAGGGCAAAACGCTGCGAGCCATGCTCCTGCAGCGCATCCAGCGTGAGCCATTCGATGCGCCCATGGCGCAGGGCCGTGAGCATGGGAGCGATGCAGTAACGCTCCAGCGCGCGCAACGAATCGCGCCATTCGGCGAGATCACCGTGCTGGAAGGCATGGCGCAGGCCGTCCCATACCAGCGCCGCCCCCCCCTCCGCCGCGCTCCACCGCGCGGCCTCATCCGGCAAGGACGCCAGTCCGATGCCGGCTGCCTGCGCGAAGGCCGCGGCCAGCGGGCTGTCGGTGTGCATTTGCGCGAAGGGGTGCTTCAGCGCCTGCGCTGCGCTGCCCCCGCCCCATAGCCATAAGCTGTTGATGATCCATTCGCCGCGCGCCTCGCGCGCCTGGTTCACCGGATGGTGGTAAAGCAGCATCTGCAGTTCGTTGAGCAGCCGGTGCCAGTGCAGGGCTTCCTCGCCCTGCGGCAGATACTCGCGCATATCCTTGCCCGCAACGCGCGCCAGCGAATGGGTGCTGATCCGCGGCACATGCTCCAGGCGCAGATACCAGTGCCGCGTCTGCGGCGGCGCGATGAAGTGCAGGCCGTCTTCGGCGAAATGCCGGTTCAGGCTGTCGCAAAGCGCCTCGGCTTCGCCGGCCCCCATCGACGCAATGGGCCGCAGGATAACCTCGCTGCCTCTGAGCATGAGGTGCACGGGGTCCGCACGCAGCCAGTATGCGGCGCCGGGTTGCCCGCCATCGGCCCGAAGCGTGACGGGCGCGACATCTTCCGCGCCGAACGCCGCGCACAGCCACGCTTCGAGCGAGGCCGCCGGCAGCGGCCGCGACTTCCCGCGTGCCAGCACCTGCTCCAGCGCGGGCAAGCGCAGCCCGGCGCAAGCTTCGGCGGCCATGTCCGGCGGCAGCAACAGATCGGGGATTGCCAGATGTACATGCCTGCTCATCCTGGCAGTTTACCATCCCCTTTTTGCCGCGCTTGTGGCAAACTAGCGGCTGTACAAAATATTCCGCCCTCACCTTGCGCCCTTTCGAACTGTTTATCGGCCTCCGATACACCCGCGCCAAGCGGCGCAATCATTTCATTTCCTTCATCTCGCTCATCTCGATAGGCGGGATTGCCCTGGGCGTGACGACGCTGATCGTCGTGCTGTCGGTGATGAACGGCTTCCAGAAGGAAATACACGCACGCATGCTGGGCATCACGCCGCACATAGACGTGGGCAGCGACACCGGCCAGATCGCGGACTGGCAGCCGGTGCTCGACATCGTCTCCAAGGATCCCGAAATCAGCGCAGCCGCCCCCTACGTGGACGGCCAAGGCATGCTGTCGCTGAGCGACCGCGCGCAGGGTGTGATGGTGCGCGGCATCCAGCCTGACGCCGAGGACCGCCTCACCGGGCTGGCCGGAAAAATGAAAACGGGCAGCCTGAACAGCCTGCGCCCGGATGAATTCAACATCGTGCTGGGCTCCGACCTGGCACATGCGTTGGGGGCGCAGGTCGGCGACAAGGTCCTGCTGATCACGCCGCAGGGACAGATCACCCCCGCCGGAATGCTGCCGCGCCTGAAGCAGTTCACGGTGACCGGCATCTTCGAGGTGGGCATGCGCGGTTATGACGATGTGCTGGCCCTCATCAACCTGGGCGACGCGCAAAGGCTGTTCCATATGGGCAGCTCCGTCACCGGCATCGGCGCGCGCCTCCACGACCTGGAACGCGCACGGTCGGTTGCCGCCGAACTCGACGAAAAGTTGCCCAAGTACCTCTATGCGGTGGACTGGACCCGGAAGAACGCCAACTATTTCCGCGCCGTGCAGATGGAAAAGACCGCGATGTTCATCATCCTGCTGCTGATCATCCTGGTCGCCGCATTCAACATCGTTTCCACGCTGGTCATGGCGGTCACCGACAAACAGGCTGACATCGCCATCCTGCGCACGCTGGGCGCATCGCCCCTCAGCATCATGAAGATATTCATGGTGCAGGGCGTCGTGATCGGCCTGACCGGCACCGCGCTGGGGGTGCTCTGCGGCGTCGTGCTCGCGCTCAACATCGAGACCATCGTCCCCTTCATCGAGCACCTGTTCGGCATCAAGTTCTTCTCCCCCGACGTGTATCTGATCAGCGACGTGCCGTCCGATTTGCACCGCGGCGACGTGCTCACCGTTGCCTACTTCTCCTTCGTGATAAGCGTGCTGGCCACGCTCTACCCCAGCTGGCGCGCCTCCAAAACGCAGCCCGCGGAAGCCCTGAGATATGAGTGAGCACGCAGCCATGACCGACCAGCCCGAGAACAGCGAAATCGCCGCCGCACCGGCCGCAGTGCAGCCGGAACTCGTGATCGCCTGCCATGATCTCCGCAAGATCTATTCGCAGGGCCACCTCAACGTGCTGGTGCTGAACGGGGTCAAGCTCGAGGTGGCCGCCGGCGAGAGCGTGGCCATCACCGGCGCATCCGGCTCGGGCAAGAGCACGCTGCTGCACCTGCTCGGCGGGCTGGACGAAGCCAGCGCAGGCAGCATCAGCATCCTCGGGCAGGAACTCGAAGCCATGAACGAGGTACAGCGCGGCAACCTGCGCAACCGCAGCCTGGGTTTCGTGTACCAGTTTCACCACCTGCTGCCCGAGTTCACCGCGCTGGAGAACGTCGCCATGCCGCTGCTGATCCGCGGCGTGAGAAAGGAAAAGGCCTACCCGCGCGCCGCCATTCTGCTCGAACAGGTGGGCCTGTCCAAGCGCATAGACCACATGCCGGCCGAGCTTTCCGGCGGCGAACGCCAGCGCGCCGCAGTGGCCCGCGCGCTGGTGACCGACCCGGCCTGCGTGCTGGCGGACGAGCCAACCGGCAACCTGGACCGCATCAGCGCCCATGCCCTGTTCGAGCTGATGCAGGATCTCAACACGCGGCTCAACACCAGCTTCATCATCGCCACCCACGATATGGAACTCGCAGCCAAGATGCAGCGCCGGCTCAAGCTGGTGGACGGCTTGCTGACGGAGTGACGGGCGCCTGCGCGCAAGCGGCGGCGTTTTACCAAACGCCGAAACCGGAGTAGCATCACCCCATCTGGTCTGAACGAAAGAAGAAGCCGCTGATGGACAAGGAACACGAACTGCTCGCTATCAGCAAGCTGGTATTCGAGCTGACCATGTCCAGCGGCTTCGGCTCCGACCTGGATCAGTTGCTGGACAGGTTGCTGGCGATACTCGCCCATCGCTACGACCTGCCACTGGAGTCGCGCGCGGCCCTGCTGCTGCTCAACCCGAGGGGCGAATACTTCCAGGTTGCGCAGTCCGGCATGGAGCCCTTCTGGAAAAACGGTTTCCGCTGGGACGCCGGCCCTTTCGCCCATGCCACCGTCAGCGCGACCTGCCTGGTCCAGGACCTGGCGGTGCCAACCGGCAATACCGGCGACAAGACCACTGCACGTTTGATCCTGCTTCCCCTGCGCATCGAGGAGCAAGGCGTCGGCTACACCGTGTTGTTCGCTCGCCCCGGCTACCAGCCCGACCCGCCGCAGGCGGATTTCCTGGGCGACCTTGCCCATGCCCTTTCCGGCTTGGTCAACCGGGCGCTCACCCTGGAAACGTTGCATGTGCGCGAACTGGAGCTGGAGGATGCGCGCGCCAATGCCATCCGCTCGCTGGGCGTCGCGGCCGAATACCGCGACAACGAAACCGGCTGGCACATCATGCGCATGACCAACGTTGCGCAGGCCATCGCCAAGGCGCTCGGGCTGCCGGAGCCCATGCGCGACCTGCTCTATATCGCCGCGCCCATGCACGATGTCGGCAAGATCGGCATCGCCGACGCGATCCTGCTCAAGCCGGAAAAGCTGTCGCCCTCCGAGTTCGAGATCATGAAGACGCACACTACCATAGGCGTCACCATCCTCACCGGCAACGACCCCCTGATCGAGGCCGCCCGCCAGATCGCCGGCGCGCACCACGAAAGGTGGGACGGCACCGGCTACCCGCAAGGCCTCGAGGGCGAGCAGATCCCCATGCTGGCGCGCATCTGCGCGGTGGCCGACGTGTTCGACGCGCTGACTTCCACCCGCCCCTACAAAAAGCCGTGGACCGTGGAGCAGGCCACCAAGTGGATCGAGGAGCAGTCAGGCACGCATTTCGACCCCGCCGTGGTGCAGGCCTTCATCCGGGCCATGCCGGAAATACTGCGCATCCGCGAGCTGTACCGCGACGACATCATCGACCCCAAACAGGTGCTGACGCTGCCGCCGGTGGAACGCACGCACGAAGGCTGGGTCAGCTGGAACGACGGCCTGAGCGTCGGCATCGACACCATAGACGAGCACCACCGCTACCTGTTCGACCTGGTGAACGACCTCTACGAAGTGGTGATCCGGAAGCGCGGCGCGCGCAGCGTGGCCAGGCTGATCAAGGCGCTGGACGCCTATGCCAAGGTGCACTTCCGCGCGGAGGAGATGATGATGGCACACTACGGGTTTGCCGGCATCGCCCGCCAGGAGGCGGAGCACCACGACTTCGAGCACAAAGTGCAGGAATTCTACGAGGAGCTCCACACCAACCCCCTGGTCGCGCAGTTCGACATCCTGTTCTACCTGCGGGCCTGGCTGGTCACCCACATCCAGACCGAGGACGCGAAGCTGCGCTCGCTGATCGAAAACCGAGGCTAACGAGATCTTTGCGACAAATGGCGGCATGCAGCGCTGCCGCCATCCCCAGGGCATTTCACACAAACGGGCGAGCGGGGGTTTCCCACCCGCTTGCTTAATCAACGGCGCTCTATTGAACCTCGATCCACCTTGAATCGGTGTTTGCCGGATTGCCGTGCCGAGTGATGTAAGGCGATTCCTTGGAAAGCCACATGTATTGATTCCAGTGAAGGCTCTTGATTGCCAGATACCCCGGCGCGACTTGCCCGACATGGTAGGCCGCCTGTGTGGGCGACGCCCAGAATTTCACGGCGCCGGTCGTCGCGTTATAGCTCAGGAACAGGTCTGCATCGCTGGCCAGCCGATAATAGATGCCGTCCATCGTTGCAGGTACCTTGACGAAGGTAAGTGCCTCGTAGCCGGGTTTGCAGTAAACCCACTGGTTATCGCCGATTCCATCGGCCGCCACCATGAATTGCCCGTTTGCCGCACTCTTGATCTTCACTTGCACGCCGGTGTCCGCGGGCCGGTCAGGAATTTGCCAGTTAGCCGGCGGGGTCTCCCATACGTTGGCATTTCTCCATTTCCAGTTGTATGGCATGTGGGACGAGCGGTCAAACAGGTCTGTATATCCTTCTTCCGGAACGACGTTGTAAAGGCACATGCGCTGATCGTGCTCCAACTGGCGCACTTTCTCCATTTGGCTGCCGGAAGCCACGCCCAGGTTCTTCATGCAGTCCGGGACGGTCTGTCCGGGACCGGATTGGCCCTCGGCCAACACATAGGCCTCGATCCGGTTTGCCGGATTGTCATACCAGGTGCGCATTTCCTGTTCATCAAAGCCCAGCCAGTTATTCACCAGGGTGGTTGCCTCGGCCCGCGCGGCTTGCTCGCGCTGCGCGGGCGGAACGCCCAGCGTCCTGATAAACGCAGCCCAGAGGTCCTTGGTTGCCTCGACGGCGACAAGTGCGACATTTTTCATGTTGCTGGGCTTGTAGGCTGGCCAGCCGGGGTTCAAGCCAGTGCCTTTCTTCCAGATCACATCGCCGCTCGAATAATCGAGGACTGTCATCGTCGAATGCGAGTGCTGCTCCGACCCTGCAGCACACAGATAACTCTTAACTTGACGCACGCGCTCGAAATTGTCCTGCGAAGTACGCACCACGTGCTCCTCGCTGAACGCATCCTCGAACAAATGTGCCGCACGGCCAAACAGGAAGAAGTTCAGGTCTACATTGGTTTGCGCAGCATAGCCGCCGCCGTCCCATACTTTCACTGAAGTCTTGGGCGCGGTGGCGGCGGCGACGAAATATTGTATGAACCGCTCGCGCGACCCGTTCGCAGCGTGTATGCCGCCGTCGCCCCCGCGATCGTCGTAACGGCGCATGAAGTGATCGTACTGCACTTCTACGGGCTCCTGCGCCACCGCATCAAAGCAGTCATAGCTGTCAAATTTGCCTTTGGCGACATTGAACCCTCCAATATCCACCCAGCGCTCGCCCACAATGGCGTCGTAGACGGGCTTGTAGGTTGATTGATAGCGTTGATCGGCATAGCTGCTGCGTTTGATGCTCGCCACCTCTGCCTGCGCGCCGGCGCTGGAAATGTTCAGATTTTTTGCCAGGCCTTTGGTCCAGTGCAAGCGCGGATCATTGGGGTCCGGCGGCATGATCGGATCATGGCCCGGTATCAGCAGCTCAAGCGCGGCCAGCCGCGTCACCCATTCGTGCCCCATCGGAATGCCGTTGGCGGCAAAGGTACCCACCCCGCTTTGCGTAAAGGCGAAGGCCAAATGCGCGCTCAGCGAAAAACCAAGCGCGATGCCAGCGAGCGACAGCACGCCCTTTCTGGCGTGCCGGAGCGCGGCGAAGTTGAAGGTCCTGAAATTGTTCATGGCCGATCTTTCCCTTTTCGTTATTGTGATATTCCCTGAAATGAGGAGCAGGGCTTCGCGTTTGGGGAGGTACTTTCCGCACGCAAGCTTTCGCCACCCGGCTACGACGCCTGCCGCACAATGCGGCCCGTTTCAGCGAGGGAACTTTGCCACCGGCTCTACCGGATGCACAACTATCTACTCTGATAGGTAAGCGGGACGTCCGGCAAATCGGGGCCGGCGCGGGTTTTCCTGTTCGGGCGGATGCCGGATGCATAGACTCCTGCATCCTCAGTCCTTCCGCACCAGCTTCCCGAAGTACTCCCGGAATTTCGCCAGCTTGGGCGCGATGACGGCCTGGCAGTAGCCCTGCTCGGGGTGCCTGGCAAAGAAGTGCTGGTGGTAATCCTCCGCAGGGTAGAAGGCCAGCGCAGGCTTCAGTTCGGTGACGATGGGGTTGTGCCAGATGTGCATCTCGTTCAGCCCGGCGATGGTGTCCTGCGCCACCTTGCGCTGGGCGCTGTCGAGATAGAAGATCGCGGAGCGGTACTGGGTGCCGATGTCGTTCCCCTGGCGGTCGGGGGTGGTCGGATCGTGGATGCTGAAGAACAGCGCCAGCAACTCCTCGTAGGAGACCTGCGCCGGATCGAAGATGATGCGCACGGCTTCGGCGTGGCCGGTCTTGCCGCTGCACACCGCCTCGTAGCTCGGGTTGGGCACCTCGCCGCCGGTATAGCCCGACACCACCTGCTCGACACCCCGGACATGCTCAAACACCGCTTCCAGGCACCAGAAGCATCCGCCCGCCAGAATGGCGAGCTGCCGTGGCTTATTTTCCATGTCTTTCCTCTTCTCCGGCTTTTTTCCTGGCGCGCCGTGCCGCGCGCCGCCGCCATTCCCACACGACGCCAAGGTACCACAATCCGCGCACCGCGACATAGCCGAGTACGGCCAAAGTGACCGCCAGCATGGGCAGCCCGACCGCAAACGGCTTGCCCAGCGCCGCGAACCAGTGCGGCAGCACCGTGGTCCAGTTGCTCCAGTCCATCTGCGGCAGTCCCAGGCGCGCGGGAGATGGGCCGCTGCGCTCGCCGAGTATGAACGCGCCGTATTCGTAGGCCAGCGCATACAGCGGCACGATGGTCAGCGGATTGGTGTACAGGGTGGTAAACAGCGCCACCGGCAGGTTGACCCGAAACACCACGGCCAGCACCCCGGCGGTGATCATCTGCAGAGGTCCGGGGACCAGCCCGGAAAACAGCCCGAGCGCGACGCCGCCCGCCACCGAGCGCCGGTGCAGGTGCCACAGGTTGGGATGGTGCAGCCTGCCGCCCACCAGAACGCGGCCCCAGCGCGTGCGCATGATGGATTCATGCGTCGGCAGGAATTTCCTGAAATGCTTTTTCGGCCTGAAATGTCGTCTCGCCATGATCAAATTTCCCGGCCCGCGATATTTTCCGGCAGCAAACGATGCTTTCCGGCAAAATGACAGTGATAGGTTACCTGATTGCGCCAAATATGCCACTAGATGCCGGGGTAACTGCGGACACCGGCCGGGCGACAGCCGATCAAGCCCGGCCGCGAGGCCTCTCGCACGACGAGGCGCGTGCCCGGCTGCACGCCGAAGGCCCCAACGAGCTGCCTGCCGCCGCGCGCCGTGATATTCCCGCCATCGCTCTGGAGGTGCTCAAGGAGCCCATGTTCCTGCTGCTGGTCACGGCCGGGGCGATCTACCTGCTGCTGGGCGACACCGGCGATGCGCTGATGCTGCTGGGCTTCGTATTCGTGGTGATGGGCATCACCATCTATCAGGAATACAAGACCGAGCGTGTGCTGGAAGCGCTGCGCGACCTCACCAGCCCGCGCGCGCAGGTGCTGCGCGATGGCGGCGAACGGCGCATCGCCGGACGCGAGGTGGTGCGCGGCGACCTGCTGCTGCTTTCCGAGGGCGACCGCGTGGCGGCGGATGCGGTGCTGCTCTCCTGCAACGATTTCGCGGCGGACGAGTCGCTGCTCACCGGGGAATCGGTGGCGGTGCGCAAGACCGCACAGCCGGACGCCGAAGGCATCGCCATCCAGGTACCGGGCGGCGACGGCCTGCCCTTCGTATATTCCGGCACGCTGGTGGTCGGCGGGCGCGGCATAGCGCGCGTGCTGGCCACCGGGCCGCGCACCGAGATCGGCAAGATCGGCCGCGCCCTGCAGGAGCAGGCGCCGGAGGCCACCCCTCTGCAAAGGGAAATCGCCAGGCTGGTGCGCAACCTGGCCCTCATCGGCGCGGCGCTCAGCCTGCTGCTGGTGGCGATCTATGGCCTGACGCGCGGCGACTGGCTGCACGGGCTGCTCTCCGGCATCACGCTGGCGATGTCCATACTGCCCGAGGAATATCCGGTAGTGCTGACGGTGTTCCTGGCGATGGGCGCGTGGCGCATCTCCCGGCACCGAGTGCTGACACGGCGCATCCCCACGGTGGAGGCGCTGGGCTCGACCACCGTGCTGTGCGTGGACAAGACCGGCACCCTCACCCACAACCGCATGGCCGCGCGGCAATTGGTAGCGGGTGACGCCGTGTTCGACATCACCGACAGCGCGGCCCCCCTGCCGGAGCCATTCCACGAACTGGTGGAATTCGCCATCCTGTCCAGCGAGACCGCGCCGTTCGACCCCATGGAAAAGGCCTTGCATGCGGTGGGCGCGCGCTACCTCGCCAACACCGGGCATCTGCACGGAGACTGGGAGCTGGCGCACGAATATTCGCTCTCGCCGGAGCTGCTCGCGCTCTCCCATGTGTGGCGCGCGCGCGGGCGCGAGGAATACCTGGTTGCTGCCAAGGGCTCGCCGGAGGCGATAGCCGACCTGTGCCACATGGATCCGGGCCGGCTTGCCCAGCTCGACGCCCAGGTCAACCGCCTCGCCGCCCAGGGCATGCGCGTGCTCGGCGTTGCCCGCGCCGATTATGCCGGCAGGGAATGGCCGGACCTGCAGCATGCCTTCGATTTCGAATTCCTCGGCCTGGTGGGCCTGGCCGACCCGGTGCGCCCCGGCGTGGCCGCCGCCCTGAAGGAATGCGGCACGGCGGGCATCCGCGTGGCGATGATCACCGGCGACTATCCCGCCACCGCCGCCGCCATCGCGCGCGAAATCGGGCTGGAGGCGGGCAGCGGCGGGATCGTCACCGGCCCCGAGCTCAGCGGCATGGACGAGGCCGCGCTGCGCGAGCAGGTCCGCCGCAGCAACATCTTCGCGCGCATGGTGCCGGAGCAAAAGCTGCGGCTGGTGAATGCGCTCAAGGCGAACGGCGAGGTGGTGGCGATGACCGGCGACGGCGTGAACGATGCCCCCGCGCTGAAGGCTGCGCATATCGGCGTTGCCATGGGTGCGCACGGCACCGACGTGGCGCGCGAGGCCGCAGCCCTGGTGCTGCTGGAGGACGACTTCGCCTCCATCGTACGCGCCGTGCGCATCGGCCGCGGCATCTTCGACAACCTGCGCAAGGCCATGGCCTACATATTCGCGGTGCACATTCCGATCGCCGGGCTGTCGCTCGTCCCGCTGCTGCTGGGGTGGCCGCCGATGTTCGCGCCGGTGCACATCGTGTTCCTGGAGATGATCATCAATCCCGCCTGTTCCATCGTGTTCGAGGCAGAACCGGCGGAGCGCGAAGTGATGCAGCGCCCGCCGCGCGATCCCAGACAGCCGCTGTTCGGGGCGCGCACGCTGTCGCTCAGCCTGCTGCAGGGCACGGTGCTGCTGCTGGCTTCGCTCGCCGTGCTGGGCCTGGCGCTCCACGACGGCGCCACGGAAGCCCAGGCGCGCGCGATGACTTTCCTGGCGCTGGTGAGCGGCAACCTCGGCCTCATCCTCACCAACCGCTCCTGGCGGCACACGGTCCGGCACTGGCTAGACAGCCGCAACCCCGCGCTGTGGTGGGTGATCGCCGGCGCCGCGGCCTTCCTGACGCTGGCGGTGACGATGCCGTTTCTGCGCGGCGTATTCCACTTCGCGCCGGTGACCGCGGGGCAGGCCGGGCTGTGCGTTGCGGCCGGGCTGTGCAGCGCGCTCTGGTTTGAATTGCTGAAGCCCCTTGCACGCTACTGAAAGCCGCCTCCGGCATTTGCCTGATTGACACGGCGTTTCGCGCCCTCCTACACTCGGCACACCAACCATAAGGGGAAGCCATGCCGGGCAGTGTCTTCAGGCCGAAACCTTCAACCCCGATGCACGTAACGCGAGGATTGCGCGCGGCCATCTGCTGCGCCGCTTTCCTGCTCGCCACGGCAACGCTTGCCAGCTGCACCGCCGAACCGACGCGCCCGTCACGAGTCGCCCCCTACGACTATGCGTCGGTGACGGAATACGCCACCCGGCTGATCCGGTATGAGATGGACAAGAACTCGGTGGCCGGACTCAGCATCGCGCTGGTGGATGACCAGCGCGTCCTGTGGGCCGCAGGCTTCGGCTATGCCGACCGCGAGCGGCAGGTGCCGGCAACCGCCGACACGATCTACCGCGTGGGCTCGGTTTCCAAGCTGTTCACCGACGCCGCGGCGATGCGGCTCGCCGAGCAGGGGAAGCTCGACATCGACCGCCCCCTGCGCAATTTCCTTCCCGGCTTCTCCATCAGGACGCGCTATCCCGGCTCCGGCGAGATCACACCGCGCCTGCTGATGACCCACCATTCCGGCTTGCCGCGCGACAGGCTAAAGGGTTTCCTGAACCCCCACCCCGCCCCGTTTTCCGGGCTGGTGAATGAGATCCGCGAGGACTACACCGCCTATCCGCCCAATTTGGTGTACTACTACTCGAATCTCGGGGTCACGCTGCTGGGTGCCGCCATCGAGCACCAGGCCGGTATGCCCTTCGCGGATTACATGAAGCAGTCGTTGCTCGACCCTATGGGCATGACGCATTCCTCCTTTGACTATGGCTTGGCCGCCTCGCCACAGGCAGCACGCGGCTACCGCGGGCTGGTGCCCGAGACGGACCCCCCGTTCCGGGTGGTGCCCGCCGGGGGGCTCAATTCCAGCGTCAGCGATCTGGCCCGGTTCATGTCCATGGTGTTCGCCGATGGCATGTCCGGCAACCGACGCATTCTCAAGGCCGAAACCGTGGCGGAGATGCTGCGCCCGCAAAACACCGACGTGCCCCTGGATTTCAATTTCCGCATGGGCCTGGGCTGGATGCTGAGCACCTTCGGCACGGCGGGTATTGCCAATGCGGGCACGGTCGCCCATCACCAGGGCGGGACCTTGCTGTTTCGCAGCCATCTGTACATCCTGCCCGAACACAAGCTGGGGGTGGTGGTGGTCTCCAATTCCAGCACCGCCGGCCTGGCCGTGGACCATATCGCCGCCGAGACCCTGGCGCTGGCGCTGGAGGCGAAGACCGGGATCCGCCAGCCGGAAATCTCCAAGGTCCAGCCCGATGAAAAACCGCTGCCTGACGATGCCGCGCGCGAATTTCCCGGCGACTACACCACGCTGGCGGGCTTTTCCACCATCTATCCCTGCAGCCAGCAACTGTGCGCGCACACCGGCGGGCGCAACCTCGACTTGGTACACGGCAGCGACGGCTTATTCCGCCTCGACTATGCGCTGCTCGGCCTCGTCCACATCGACCTGGGCCCGCTCGGCGAATATGGCCTGTTCCGGCGCACGGTGCAGGGCCGCGAGGTGCTCGCCGCGAGCCAGGGCGCGGAGCAGATGCTGGTCGGGCAGCGCATCTCCCCGCCCGCGAACATCGACCTGTGGCGACGCTATCTGGGCGAGTATAAGATCGACAACCTGGGCGACGACATCAGGCTGGTGAGCGACATCCGCCTGGTGGAGGAACACGGCTACCTGCTGCTGGAGCTAACCACCGAGCAGCCGCCCAAGGCGACCTCGCGCTCGCCGCTGATGCCGGTCTCCGACACTGAGGCGATCGTGCTCGGCCCCTTGAGCGGAGGCGGCGCGACGGCCCGCGTGGTGAGGGTGAACGGCGAGGAGCGGATCCTGCTTTCCGGTTACCTGCTGAGGAAAATAGCGCCCTGATTTGCGCCCCATGTTCTTTGTGCCGTTGATCTCCGCCGCATGACATCGCAC
>Ga0316628_100000043_pt1 | contig 75607 bp, 87 predicted proteins | sample OWC_Aug_M2_C1_D5_FD_207648 | JGI IMG/M metagenome (GOLD analysis project Ga0316628, IMG submission 207648) | Wetland soil microbial communities from Old Woman Creek delta, Ohio, United States - OWC_Aug_M2_C1_D5_C | ecosystem: Environmental > Terrestrial > Soil > Wetlands | place: USA: Ohio...
AGACCTCGAGCTTGTGCCGGGTCGGCGCCGGGCGGTGCGATCGGTACGGGGTTTGGTGGGTGCTGCGGGCGATGGTGGAAAGGCGGGGCGCGCCCCCGCGCAGCGGGGGAGCGGCGTCGCCCCGCCCTTCACTAGATACATAGGGCTATATTCTGATCGGGTTGAGGACAATGGGAATGATCAGGATATAGGTCTATGTCGTCGGTCAGAATTTGACGAAAACGGACTCTCGGCGGGTCCGCTTGGGGTCGGTGGGGTCCCTGAACAATTGGACCGTACTGCACATATGCGCACATCAGTTCGGTCGGCCGGGCGGAAGCGGCAGGCGCGCAACCGGGATGCCTTCGTCGACCAATGCATCGTGCTCCGCCTGGCTGGCCACCCCGCGAATCGCCCGCGCAGGCGCCTCTTCGTAATGAATCCGCCGCGCCTCGACGGGGAATTCCCGACCCACGTCCTCGGTCTTGGTCAGGATCTCGTCGACCAACCGCGAGTAGCGCATTTGAGCGATCGCCAACGGATCCTTGCCTGCCAGCTTGGGGTCCGGCCGCGCCTGCGGTGCCTTTTGCTCGGGCGCGACCGAGCGCGCACCGATCATGCGCGTCGCCGAGGGCACCCGCTCGACACTCGCCGACCCGCATTTCGGACAGCTCAGCAGTCCGCGGCGAACTTGCGCGCCAAAATCATCCGGCGACCCGAACCAGCCCTCGAAACGGTGTCCCGCGCTGCATAGCAAATCGAACACGATCATCCGAGGAATTTTATCAGGTAGTGAAGGTACTATCGGCCTGCAACTGAGGAGCTTGGGGGCGCGATGATCGCCGATCGAATCGAAGGCAAATGGATCGACCTGTTCGCGGAAGTATTCACGCGCTGCAAGGTCGCCCCCGGTGACCAATGTGCGGTGCTGTCCGAGTCGCAGTCCCGGGAGCTGAACGTCCGTCTCGCCGAGCTGGCCCTGATGAAGCTCGGCGCCAGGCCGTTTCATGTCGTCGTGCCGACGCCCCGGCAGACCGCCCCCGTCCCGATCCGCTCGACTGGCGCTTCGGTCGTGCTGCAGGGCTTCGGTGCGGCGGTCGAGGCGCTCGCCGGCAGCGTGTTCGTGGCCGATTGCACCGTCGAAGGGCTGATGCATGCTCCCGAGCTGCCCGAAGTGCTGAAGAGCGGGGCGCGCGTGCTGTACATCTCGAACGAGCATCCCGAGGCGCTCGAGCGCCTCGCCCCCTCCTCCACCGACGAGCAGAAGGTGAGGGCCGGGATGCGTCGCCTGCGCGAGGCGAAAACGATGGACGTCACGTCGCCGGCAGGCACGGAGCTCGCCATCCGCGTCGAGGGCGCGCGCGTCGGCGGAGTATGGGGCTATACGGAAAAGCCCGGGACACTGTCGCACTGGCCCGGCGGCCTGTGCCTCTGTTTTCCGCGATCCGGCAGCGTCAACGGCACTCTGATGCTGGCGCCGGGGGACCTGAACCTGACGTTCAAGCGCTACCTCGAGTCGCCCGTGCGGCTGACGATCGAAAGCGACTACGTGGTGGCGATCGGCGGCGATTCGCTCGACGCCGAGCTGATGCGCGAATATTTCGCCGCCTGGGGAGAGCGCGACGCGTATGCGGTATCGCACGTCGGCTGGGGCATGAATCCACGCGCGCGCTGGGACGCGCTGATGATGTACGACCGTCGCGACGTGAACGGCACCGAGCAGCGCGCGTTCGCGGGAAATTTTCTTTACTCGACTGGCGCCAACGAAGTCGCAGGCCGCTTCACCCTCGGCCACTTCGACCTGCCGCTGCGCCATTGCACCATCCGTCTGGACGGCAACACGATCGTTGACGGTGGCAGGCTGCAAGGCGAGCTTGCGTGACGCTGCCCGCGTACGTCGAACAAGGCCGTGGCGCTGCGACGCTCGTGTTCTTGCACGGGGTGGGCGGCGGGCACGCCGCCTGGCAGGACCAGTTGCCGTACTTCGCCGCGCGCGGGTTCCGCGCCGTCGCCTGGGACCAGCCCGGCTACGGCCGGAGCCCGATGGTCGATCCCTACGATTTCGAGCACGTCGCCGATGCGCTGCGCCGGCTGCTCGAGCACTTGGGCGGCGCTCCCGTGACCCTGGTGGGGCACAGCATGGGCGGATTCGTCGCGCAGGAGGCCTACGCACGCTTCCCTAACCTGATCAAGGCCCTGGCCCTGTCATTTACCAGCGCCGCATTCGGTGGTTCCGGAGGCGACTTCCAGCGACAGTTCATCGCCGCGCGCATCGCACCGCTCGACGAGGGCAAGACCATGGCCGACATCGCCGCCCGGCTGATGCCACCCATGCGCGGCACGCGATCGAAAAGCGGCGGCGTGGAGCATGCAGAGCGCGTCATGGCGAGCGTGCCGGCCGGCACGTACCGCAAGGCGGTGGCGCTGCTCACCACCTTCGACAGGCGGGCGCTGTTGCCGCAGATCGCCGTCCCGACGCTGATTCTCGCGGGCGCCGACGATCGAACTGCCCCCGCCTCCGTCATGCAGCGCATGGCGCAGAAGATCCGGGGCGCCGAGTACACCGTACTCGATGGCTGCGGCCATCTCGGCCCGATGGATCAGCCGGATGAATTCAACCGGGCGCTCGGCAGCTTCCTCGAGCGCCACCTGCACTGAGGACATCGATGGACGCTGCCAAGCCGATCCGGATCGACCCACGTTACTCGGTCACGGGTTCGAACTACCCGCTTGACGCCAAACAGCGAGAGCTGGTGCAACTCGCCGAATCGCTGGGACCGAGTTTCGCCGCGCGCGCGGAGCGCTACGACCGTGACGCGAGCTTTCCTTTCGAAAACTATGACGACCTGCGCCAAGCCGGCTTGCTTGGGCTGTGCGTGCCCGAAAGATTCGGCGGCAAGGGCGCGGATCTGCGCACCTACGCCATTGTCTCGGCGACGATCGGCAAGTACTGTGGCGCCACCGCCCTCACCTTCAATATGCACGCCTGCTCCACGCTGTGGCCGGGAATCCTCGCCGACGACCTGGACATGACGGAGGCGCAGAAGAAGGAGCACGAGACGCACCGTGCGGTCCATTTCGAGCGCGTGGTCCGGCAGGGTGCGGTCTACGCCCAGCCGTTCTCCGAAGGCAGCGCCGCCGCGGCGGGCAAGGCGCCGTTCGGCACGCTGGCCACCAAGGTCGAGGGCGGCTGGTCGATCAACGGGAAGAAGATCTTTGCATCGCTCGCCGGCGCCGCGCACTACTACGGGGTCCTGTGCACCGAGGACAAACCTGATCGCAGCATGCGCGACACGCTCTACATGGCCGTTCCCGGGGATGCCGCGGGGCTCACCATCACGGGCGACTGGGATCCGCTCGGCATGCGCGGCACCGTGTCGCGCACGCTGCTCTTCAAGGACGTTTTCGTGCCAGACGAAGCACAGATGATGCCGCGCGGCGTCTATTTCCAGGCCGCGAGCCGCTGGCCGCACATGTTCACCACGCTGTCGCCCACGTATTTCGGGATCGCCATCGCTGCGTACGAGTTCACCGTCAAGTACCTGCGCGGCGAGATACCGGGGATGCCGCCGGTGAAGCGGCGCATGTACCCGACCAAGCAGATCGCGGTGGCCGAGATGTACGTCAAGCTCGAGCAGACGCGGGCGCTCTTCCTGCGCATGCTCGACGACGCCCGCGTCGACCCGCCGAAGGATGCGCGCCTGCGCGCTTATGCCGCCCAATACACGATCATGGAAAACGCCAACGACCTGTGTCGTCTCGCGATCCGGACCTGCGGCGGCCAGTCGATGCTCAAGTCGCTGCCGCTCGAACGACTCTACCGCGACTCCCGTTGCGGTGCGCTGATGCTGCCCTGGACCGCCGAACTATGCCTCGACCGTATCGGGCGCGAGGCATTGTACGAGCACGGTGAAGTGGACGATTGAGTTGAACCTTTCTCGCATCGTCGAGCGCTGGGCGGAGCACCGTCCGTCGAAAATCGCGGTCCACTATCTCGACGCGGACACCTCCTACTCGCGGCTGTGGGAGCGTATCGAGGAAGCGACGCGCTCGTTGGCCTCGGCGGGCATCGAGCGCGGCGACCGGGTCGCCTTCCTCGGCTACAACAACCCCGAGATGCTGGTGATGCTTTTCGCACTCGCGCGCCTGGGCGCCATGCTGGTACCGCTCAACTGGCGCCTGACGGTCGCGGAGCATCGCGCGATCGTTGCCGATTGCATGCCGAGACTGGTGTATGCGGAACCGGAATTCGCCGCGCACGCGCAGGCGCTCGAAGCGCACGTCGTGATGTTCGATGGCAAATGGCGTGAGGGCGACGGCCGGCCGGATATCTCGGGGCGCGACGACGACGACGTGCTGCTCGTGTACACCTCCGGCACCACCGGGCACCCGAAGGGCGCCGTGCTGCGACAAAGCGCGTTGTTGTGGAACGGCTTCAATTCGATTCACGCGCACGACCTCGGACAGTCCGACCACGTGTTGAGCCCGTTGCCGATGTTCCATGTCGGCGGGCTGAACAACCAGACGCTCCCCGCCCTGCTTGCCGGTGCGACCGTGACGCTGCAGCAGCGGTTCGAGCCCGGGCAATGGCTCGCCGACGTCGCCGCGCGAAAACCGACCGTCAGCCTGCTCGTACCGGCAGCCATGCAGGCGGTCATATCTCACCCCGCGTGGCACGACACCGATCTGTCCTCGCTCAAGATGATCAATACCGGCTCCATGGTGGTCCCGGAGTCCATGATCCGCGCCTTCCACGCGCGCGGCGTCCCGGTCGGGCAGATCTACGGATGCACAGAGACGGCGCCGATCGCGACGGTGCTGCTTCGGGAGGATGCGATGGCGATGGTGGGCAGCGCCGGCAAGCCGGCGCCGCATTGCGAGGTGAAGGTAGCCGTCGGCGAGGCCGGGGACGAGGCACCGCCCGGCATTGTCGGCGAAATCTGGGTGCGAGGTCCGAATGTGATGCGCGGCTACTGGAACAATCCGAAAGCCGACGCGGCGGCGTTTCACGACGGCTGGTTCAGGACCGGCGACCTCGCGCGCCGCGATCACAATGGGTTTTTCTGGATCGCGGGCCGGTCCAAGGACGTGATCATCTCCGGCGGGGAGAACATTTTTCCGGCGGAACTGGAGAACGTGCTGGCGGATTGTCCCGGGGTCGCCGAGTCGGCCGTGATCGGAGTAGAGGACGCCAAGTGGGGTGAGGCAGCATGCGCCTGCATCGTTCGCAGCCCAGGCGCACAAATCGGGGAAAGCGACGTGCTCGCGCTATTCAAGGACAGGCTCGCCCGGTACAAGCATCCGCGCCGCATCGTATTCGTCGATGCGCTGCCCAAGAACGCGCTGGGCAAGGTTCAAAAGCACGAGCTGAAGCGCCTGCTCGACCCACGCTAGGACGCCGGTTTCACTCGACCGCGAGCACCACCTCGCCGAGATGATCGATCGAAAACTGCACTTGGTCCCCTGGGCGCGGAAACTTCGACGTCACGAGGCTTCCGGTAATGACCACGTCGCCGTCGCGGAGCGACCGGCCGCGCCCCGCGAGGTGGTTGGCGATCCAGGCGAGCGCTTCGAGCGGGTGTCCGAGCGCGTCGCCGCCCCTGCCCTCTCCCACCCCCACGCCATTGATGGTGGCCCGCCCGCGCAGGCTCGCCAGGTCCAGTCCCTGCCAGTCACCGGTGGGTGGACCGAGCACCGCCCCCTCGTTCCACGCATTGTCTGCGATCAGATGAAGGAGGTTCTGCGACAGCCCCGCATAGTCGGCATCGCGGTCATCGGCGAGCTCCAATGCGGGCAGCACCGCGGCGACCGCGCGTGCCACGTCCTGGCGGGCAAAAGGGGCGTCCGACGCCGGCAGGTCGGCCCCCAGTTGGAGCCCGATTTCGAACTCGACCAGCAGACGCGTATAGTCGGAGGCGCGGACTCTTGCCGGGGAGCGCTGCAATCCATGGCGGAGCAGCACGCCGGCGATCGAATCTCCGTACCCCACCATGCGGCGCATTTGCGGGGTGCTCAACGCGAGCTTGTAGCCCGCGATCGGCCCGTGTCGACGCGCTTTGAGGGAGACGAACGCATCTTGCACGTCGTAGGCCTCGCCCACCGACCGCGGAGCCATGGTTTCGGGCATCGCCCGGAACCGGTCACCTGCGCGGTGCGCATCGAGCAGAAACCGGGCTGCAGCCGTCACGCGGTTGGTCACGGGTCAGGGCCCACCATGCGCGGTCGGAGACCAATGACGCCAGCGGGCGACAAAATTGTCGCCTTGCGGCGTTTATCAGACATCATAATAAAATATGTGCCTGCCCCATGACGACCACCTTGACCCTGACGCACCGGAATTACGCCTCGACCATGGTTCTGACACCGGCGGGACGGCTCGACCACGACAATTGTGATGCCTTCCGGGAGACCCTGCAGCCGCACTTGCAGGAAGGGGCAAAAGCAGGTGGTGGCATCGTGTTCGACCTCTCGGCCCTTGAGTACGTGTCGAGCGCAGGCCTGCGCTGCTTCATGATTGCCGCCAAGGAAGCAAAGACGCTGGGAAGCACGATATTGATCGCCGCGATGCAGCCCGTCGTGGCCGAGATCTTCCATATTAGCCGCTTCAACCTCGTGTTCGACACCTTTGCTACCGTACGCGAGGCGCTAGACGCGCTTTCCCCAAAGTCGGCTGCCGCCTACGGGCGGGACTGACGTGCGCGTTCGCTTCTGGGGTACGCGCGGATCGATTCCGATCTCCCTCACTTGGCGCGACGTGCGCGACCGGCTGGCGCAAGCGCTGGTGGCGGCCAACGGGCAATCCCTCGACACGTTCGAGAAGGCCTGCGAGTTCCTGGAACAGCGGCTGGCCTTCTCGCTTTCGCGAACGTTCGGCGGCCACTCCGCGTGCGTGGAATTCGAGCCCGGAAGCGACGAATATTTCGTATGCGACATGGGAAGCGGTGCGCGCGCCTTCGGGGCCCACGTACTGGCACGTCAGGCGGGCCGGCCCGCGACCATCAACGTGTTCATGTCGCACATGCACTGGGACCATATCATGGGGTTCCCATTTCTCGGCCCAGCCTACGTACCGGGAACGACCATCCGGATTTACGGCTGCCACGCGGTGCTCGAGCACGCCTTCAGGCTGCAGCAGGATCCGCCCTGCTTTCCGGTCACGTTCGACCAGCTCGCTGCGGACATCGAGTTCGTGCTGCTGATGCCGGGCGCCACGACGACGGTGTCGGGCGTAAAGGTGACGCCGAAGCTGCAACAGCATTCGGGCGCTTCCTACGGCTACCGTTTCGAGGCGAACGGCAAGGCATTCATCTACACCACGGATTCCGAGCATAAGCTCGAGGAGCGCTCCCAGACGGAGGAGTTCGTGCAGTTCTTTCGCGGGGCGGACCTGGTCGTGTTCGACGCGATGTATTCGCTTGCCGATGCGATCTCGGTCAAGGCCGACTGGGGACACTCGAGCAACGTGATCGGGGTCGAGCTGTGCCAGATGGCGAAGGCCAAGCGGCTGGCCCTGTTTCATCATGAGCCCTCCTATGACGATGCAGCCGTCGAGCGCATATTTGCGGAGACGCGGCGCTTCGAGGAGCTCACGCGCGGGGAACATCGACTGGAGGTCGTCGCAGCGTACGACGGCCTGGAGATCGATCTCTGAAGCTGCTTGGCGCGCGCCGTTACGCGGGCGCCGGGCTGCTGCTCGTCCTCGTCGTGCTGTTCGTTCTGGACCCGTCGCCGGCTCGAGACCTGCGAAACGCGCTTTTCGATGGCTATCAACAGGTTCTGCCGCGGACACGCAAATCCACGCCCGCGGTGGTCGTCGCGATCGACGAGGCGTCCTTGGCGGCGCACGGGCAATGGCCCTGGCCCCGGGCGCTGACGGCGGAACTGCTGCAGCGGATCGAGGCGTTGGGGCCTGCGGCGATCGGCGTCGACGTGGTGTTCTCGGAGACCGATCGTTTCGCGTCGGACGGTTCCGGTGATGCGGCCTTGGCGCACGCGGTGAGCGGTAACAAGGTGGTGCTCGGCATCGCGGGCATGCCGCGCCGCGCGGCAATCGGTCCCGCGCGTCCAACGGCGGCGCCGTTCATGTGGAGGACTCCGCCGCCGCAGGGACTGCAGGACTTCCTCGGCCACCTGCAGAGCCTGCCCCGCATCGACGCGGCGGCGGCGGGGCATGGCCTACTGAATCCTGCCGACGCCGACGCACGGGTGGTGCGGCGCGTACCACTGGTCGCGCGCGTGAGCGACACCTACGTCCCGGCCCTGGGGGCGGAGATGTTGCGCGTGGCGGCCGGCATTCCCGCGTTGCGCGTCGCAGGCCGCGCTGACGGATTGCTGGCGCTGCAGCTTGGAGACGTCTCGATTCCGATGCAACGCGACGGGAGCGCCTGGCTATATTTCAGTCCGCACAAGGAATACCGCGACGTATCCGCCGCAGCGGTCCTTGCCGGCCAGGTCAACGCAGAGCAGCTGCGCGGCAAGCTGGTGCTGGTCGGAGTGACCGGTCTGGGACTGCTCGATCAGAAGGCGACACCGCTTGGCGAGATGGTCCCGGGGGTGGAATTGCACCAGCAGCTGTTGGAGCAGATCTTCGACGGGCGCTACCTGATCCGCCCGCTCCACGCCCGCGCGATCGAGGTGGTCCTGCTGCTCGCGGCCGGTTCGCTGATGATCGTCTTCGTTCCAATTCTGCGCGCTTGGGCGTCGGGCGCGCTGTTCGTCTCGGTCGTAGTGGCCCTCGCCGCGATCGGGCTGGTGACCTTCGGATTGGGATCGCTGATCGACGTTGCCTCGCCCGCCCTCGGCGCGACGCTGGTCTACGGGACGGTCTTGGCTGCAACGCTTTCGGAGGCCGACCGGCAGCGCCGGTCCTTGCACGATGCCGCCGAGCGCATGGCGGGCGAATTGCAGGCGGCGCGTCGCATTCAGATGGGCCTGCTGCCTGTGCCAGACGAGTTGTTCGCGAAGGAGCGGCGCTTTTCGCTTGCGGCATTGCTCGAGCCCGCCCGCACTGTGGGCGGCGATTTCTACGACTGCTTCATGCTTGACGCGGACAGGCTGTTCTTCGTGGTGGCCGACGTCTCGGGCAAGGGACTGCCGGCGAGCTTGTTCATGGCGCTTTCAAAGACCCTGCTCAAGAGCGCCGCGCTACGCGCGCCCAATGACATCGGCGGCATCGTCGGTCGTGCAAGCGCGGAAATAAGCCGCGAGAACCCCGAAGCGCTGTTCGTATCCGTGTTCGCGGGCATCTTCGACGCCCGCACCGGGGTGCTCGAGTACTGCAACGCGGGGCACCAACCGCCCTACGCGAAGCCGCGGCACGGCCCCTTGCGATGCTTCGAGATCGCCGACGGCCCCCCTCTCTGTGTCATCGAGAACCACCCCTACCAGACGCGCACCAGGCGATTCGAGCCGCGGGAGTGGCTCTGCGTAGTGACGGACGGCGTGACCGAGGCCATGGATCCACGTGGGACGTTCTATGGAACCGAACGCCTTGAAGCGGCACTCAATGCGCTGCCTGCCGATTGCAGTGCCGGCGACATCGTGAATGGGGTGCGCGATGCCGTGGCGCGCTTCGTCGACGGCGCCGACCCCTCGGACGACCTGACGCTGCTGTGCCTGAAGTGGGCCGGCCAGAGCCTCAGCGAACGTTGATCTCCACCCGGCGGTTACGGGGCTCGTCGACGTTGTCCGCGGTCGGCACGAGCAGTTCGCGCTCGCCGCGGCCAGCAACCGTGATGCGGCTGGGGGCGACTCCGATGCCGACCAAAAAGCTCTTCACCTTCTCCGCGCGCTGCCGCGAAAGGATGTCGTTTGCCTCAAGGTTCCCCTGTGTATCGGTATGCCCAATTACGAGCACATCGGGTACCGGACGCTTCCTCATTTCGGCCAACACATTCTGCAGGTCGATCTCGGACTCGTCGGTGAGCACGTCCTTGCCGGTGACGAAATACAGCATGAACGTCGTGGGGCGCGGCGGCAGTGCCGCGAGGACATCCGAGTAGGACTCATGCACCTCCGCCTGCGACGAGCGGGCGGGCTGCAGTTCACCCGTTCCGCGAATCCGGCTCGCAGCGTAGGGTGAATCCAGGACTTGCGTTTGGCCGTCCCGCGTCACCACTACCCCGCCGATCTTGTGGCCTGGAGGGGGCGGCAGGACGATGACAGTTTCGTCGTACTTTCGCGGCGGCTCTTTGCTGAGGATGATGAAGGCAGCGAAGATCGCCGCTACGATCGCGACGGGCATCAGTTGCCGGTGTCGTTCACCTGCACGATGAACTCTGTTCCGCGCACGCCCATGATCGAGGCCGGCGTATGAATGCGCATCGCCTCGGGCGATTGCTTCACGATATTCCCCGACACCACGGCAAGCGTACCCTTGCGCACGGACGCGTCGAATTGTCCCGCGTGCGTGGTGCTGTCGAACGCGTAGCGGTCGATCGCGAGAACCGTGTTCGGACCCGCCGACAGCAGGCTGTTGTCGGTGAACGTCACGCCCACCGCGCCGTCAGCGCCGGTGACGATGACGTCGGCCTGCTGCACGCCCATCCCGGCCGTCACGTTCATTTTCTGCCCGCCGCGCTCAAGCTGGACGCCGCCGTGGGCAGTCTTGACTTGCCCGACGTCATCAGCGAAGGCCGGAAACGCCAGTACGAAGCTAGCCATCAACGCAACGATTCGCATGAAGCTCTCCTACGGTCGGTAACCTTGGTTAATTCTATAATGCATTCTCGATGACGACGACGCGCTCAGAAATGTTCCTGGCCCGCCTGGACTCACTGCAGAGGGTACGCGAATTCCTCGGGGCATTTTGTAAAGAAATAGACCTTGGAAGGGACAATTGCCTGCGCCTGAATCTGGTCCTTGAGGAATTGTTCACGAATTGCGTCCGCCACGGGCACCAAGGGGACTGCGGAGCTCCGGTGTGGGTGACGCTCAGCGGCGACAGTGCGGCCGTAACGGTCGCTTTCGAGGATACCGCCCCGGCCTTTAACCCCTTCGCCAGGGCCGACGTGCCGATGCCGACGACGCTCGAAAACCGACCCGTGGGGGGCCTTGGATTGTTGCTCGCGAAGGGGATGGCCGCTTCCCGCGACTATGCCTACGTGTTCGGGCGCAACTGCGTGCGCCTGCGCCTTTTGGATGCCTGACGCTCGCTGGTGCCCGGGGCGGGAGTCGAACCCACATGGCCCTTCGGCCTGGGGATTTTAAGTCCCCTGTGTCTACCAGTTTCACCACCCGGGCAAGACCCGATTGTCGTGGAAAAACCTGGAGCCGGGAACAAGCTGCTGCGCGACGGCCGCGCCGAGCACCTCAGGCGATGCTGCCGAAGCCCTTGTCGCTTGCGCCCGCGGGCACATTGAGCCCGGCGATCCGGCAGCCTTGCGACACCGGCCCTCCGGGAAAGAGCCGATAGAGGTACTTGATGCCACCTCGGCGGTGAAACCTTTCGTCGAGCGCATCGTGCAGCTCGCGCAGGTTGACTGCGGTCGCCTCGTGTCTGGCGTAATAGTCCTGCAAGGCGCGCACTGCTTCCCAGTGGTCCTCGCCCAATTCCAGGCCTTCTTGCCGCGCCGTCGCTACGGCAGCCGCAGGGGTCCAGTCGGCCGCCGCGTGAGGAAATCGGGGATCCCGATCCGGTTCGCCACGGGTGATCGCTTCGATCAGGCTCGTCATGGGACTATCCTCCACGGGGCAAAACGAAGCTTCGCATCAGCGCTTGCGGATATAGAACTGGTATCCGCCCGACGCGCTTTTCCGTGCATGCGCCAGTTCCAGGCCGGTCGCCCGGACCCAGCTGCGCACGTCCGCCCTGATGCCCGGGCAGTCGCTGACGAGCTGCAGCACTTCGCCCTTGCGCATGCCATCGAGAAGCTTCTTCGCCTCCACGATCGGTCCGGGGCAGGTGGCGCCGCGAACGTCGAGCACGGCGTTGGCGGAGACACGCCGGGCTTTGCCCTTGCGAATGTAATACCCGGTACCGCCATGCGGCAATTTCTTGGTTCTCAGGATCTCGACGTCGGCGTACTTGGGCCAGGAAAGGAGGTCGTCCTTCGTTGCGGGGCAATCGGAGACGAGGAACAGTACCTCGCCCGCGAGCAGCTCATCGAGAACTCTCTTGGCACCCAGCATCGGCCCGGGACACGCCGCTCCCATCATGTCCAGGGTGACATGCGGCTTCGCGTAGATTGTTCGGGGCATCCGAGCCAACGAAACACCCGATGGTAAACTCACCGACGAGTATATACCCGGTACGACCATGCGCAACTTCCCGCAGCTCGCGAGCGTGGTGCAGCACAACTGCGACATCTCCGATGCGCGTCATGCCGGCGACTACGGGCTTTGCACCTTCCTGCTCAAGATGCGCGAGTACTATCGGTGGGAGAACGAGTTGCCGTTTGCGCGAGCGCTGCCCAAGGACGATCTGGGCGACTGGCTGAAAATGCGCGAGCAGCAGTGGGACGGCATCGAAACGGAGGAATTCGCGCCGCTGCCGCTGGTGCACGGCGAGCTCGATCCATTCGACGCCGATGCCGCGAATCGCGAGCTGCTGCCGCAGGGCTACGTCTACAGCGCCGGCTACGGACGCTTCCACAAGCCGACGTTTTTCCTGGGCCGTCTGCTTCGCATCGAAGCGCGCGCCGGCTTCAGGGTCCTGGTTTCGTCCTGCGAATACGCGCGCGAGCTGGCCGCGCCGCCGGCGATGCTTCAGGGCCACACGATCTATCTTCGCCAGGAGTCGGTGCGCCGCTATCTGTGGGAGAAGATCGAGGAGTGGCAGTGGCGCAAGCAGGACAACCCCATGGCGCGCGCGCTGGCGAGCTACGATCTCATGACCGATACGGAAACGGCGCTGCAGCGCATGGCCGACAACGAGACGGAAACCATGATCCTGCACGAGGTCGGCGAGGCAATGGCCGGCGAGCTGCTCGGCGAGCCGTGGCATGAAATGGCAGTGTCGGTCGCGCGCACACGAAGCGAGCCGATCGCACGCGCGGTGCGCGACCTGCTCGCCGATTGCCTCTCGACGCTGCCGGGGCTGCTCGAGCGGGGCAACCTGCCGGCGCTGCACTTTTATTTCGCGACCTTCGACGCGCCGCGGCGCCAGTTGTTCCCGCAGGCGCTGGACGCCTACGAGCATTTTCTGCGCGGCGGCACCCTGGACCGGCTCTGGCAGGTCGCGCGCGAAGGAAGAGAGCGCTGGCTGGCGGGCGCGCGCGGGCTGCTCGCGCTCAACCCGGCTGCGCGCGAGGCGGCGATCGAGTCCCTGCTTCCACCGCTTGCTCGACGAGCTTCCTGACGAGGCGCACCATTTCCGGCGCCTCGATGTCCATCATCTGCTCGACCACCCACTTGTTGTCGCCGCTCGCCATCGCGTCGGACACCTTGGCGGCGAAGAAGCGCAAGGAGGGATAGCCCGGCTCGCCTCCGGGGCACTCGAAGCCCGCGTACTCCTCGAAGCGAGCGTTCAGCAAGTCGATGAAAGGCTTGCGGTATTCTCCGGGTCCGAGCAGGTCCAGCTGATTGTTTTCCATAGTCGCCGCGAGGTGGCGGGCCACCTCGGCGATGAGCGTGGCGCGATCGGCCTCGCTCAGCTTGCCGTACACCGTGCGGTCGACGAGCTGAACGAGAAAAGCGATGAACTCGGCCAGCACGTCGGTCACCAGCCGATCCGAGCCGAACCTGAATCCTTCCTTTTCCATGTGCTTGAATATCTCGAGCGAGATCTTCCAGACGTTCGCGCCGATCACGCCCGCGCGATCGGCGAGCGTGCGCGGCGCGCCTTTCTTGCGCCAGCGGGTCTTGACGAGCGCTACCGAGGGGCGGCTGCTGATGATGGCCATAGTTGCCGGTCAATGCACGTTGTTGAGGGATAATAATCCCGGGAGCGAGACATGGCAGGACTGGATATGGAGCTGGTGAGCGGAATCGCCGCCTTCGAGGCCAAGGAATTCGCGCGCGCCATGCAGCTGCTGCAGCCGCTCGCGGAACGCGGCGATCCGCAGGCGCAATACCGCGTCGCGATCATGGCGCAGGTCGGCTTGGGGATGGTGAAGAACTGCGCGAGCGCGGTGAAATGGATGCGTGCGGCCGCCGAGCAGGGCTTTGCCCTCGCGCAGCACGGCCTGGGCTTCATGTACTTTCAGGGCGAATGCACCAAGGCCGATCCCGCCGAGGCCGCCAGGTGGTTCAGGCTGGCCGCCGATCAGGGCCTGGCGGGATCGCAGGCGACGCTGGCGACGATGTACGAGAAAGGCGTGGGCGTCGCGCGCGATGCCGCCGAGGCCGCAAAATGGCGTGCGCTTTCCGAGAAGGGCTCGGGCGCGGCGCCGGCTACCTCCTGACCCAGGCCTCGAAGCCGCCGGTATTCTTCTCCAGTCCGTGCGCGTAGCCGGCTTCATAGGCTTCGTTGACGCGCTGCTCTTCCCGCTTCGGGTTGTGCAGGAAGCCGGACGCCCAGCCGTTGACGTACTCCGGATCGACGCCTTGCTTCTGCATCCTGTCGATCGCTTCGTAATATGCGGTGCTCATGGTTCGCGCTTCCGGTTGCTGTGGAGCGGCAAATGGTAATTGATAGGCAGGCGGTTTCCAATACACGGATGGGGAGGCACGACATGCAGTTCAAGGTCATCATCGACGAGCAAGTTTACGCGGTGGAGCTGCCGGAGCACCTTCTGCAGGAGGCGGCCGAGTCCCACGCCAAGCTCGACCGCGACATGGACCGCGGCTGGCAGATGAGCCGGCAGTTCGTGGAGCGGCCGGACCCGCTGCAGCGCTGCCAGATCGTCGCCGACAAGCTGCTGACCAGCATCGAGAACGGCAACCAGGCCACCGCCATGCTGATGGCGGGGTACATCGCGTCGCGCATGCCCGGCGCGGTCGGCGTGGACATCGACGCCTCCGGGGAAATGCAGAATACCGAGCTGCTCTACGCCTAGGCCATGAGCTTCGCCGGCGGGCGGATTCGCGAGGTCAAGCCCCTCAGCTTCATCTATGAGGTGACGCAGGCGCTTTCGGCCGACGTGTGCCTCGAGGCGATCCGGCGCTTCGAGGCCAATGCCGATCAGCAGGTTGCCGGGCGCATCGGCCAGGCGGGGCACGAGGCGCCGGACGTGAAGCGCTCGACCGACCTGCGCATCAGCGGGCGGGACGACTGGCGCGACATCGACCGGTCCCTGTCGCAGCAGCTCGTCGCGACGTTCAACGAGTTCGCGCGCGAGTTCCCGTTCTTTGCCGCCAGCTCCTTCAAGGACATCGGCTACAACCTGCAGCGCACCCTGCCCGGCGAGTATTATCATTGGCACGTGGACAGCGGCCCCGGCGCGTTCAGTGAGCGCCAGCTGGTGGCGATCTGGTACCTTAACGATGTCCCGGGACCGGGCGGCGAGACCGAGTTCCCGCTGCAAGGGGTCGTGATCCGGCCGGCGCAGGGCAAGCTGATCCTGTTCCCGCCGTTCTGGACCCACGTTCATCGCGGCGTCACGCTGGAGAAGGGCGTCAAGTACATCGCCACGACATGGATCTGTTTCGCTTGAGCCGGACGCCGCATGATGCTCGCCATTCCCGGCGTCCTTAAGTCCGACGAGGTCGCGCTCGCGCGTGCCTGGCTTGCCGACGCACGCTTCGTCGACGGGCGGCTTTCGGCCGGGTCTGCGGCGCGACGCGTCAAGAACAACCAGGAGCTCGAGGCCGGCGCGCCGGATCTCGAGCGGCTCAACCGCCTGGTGATGGGAAATCTGGTGCGCCATCCCGCCTATCGCGGCGGTGCGCTGCCGTTGCATGTCGCGAGCCCGTTGTACGTGCGCTATCGGCCGGGCATGGACTATGGCGCCCATCTCGACGACCCGATCATGGGCGCGGGCGGTGTGATGTACCGCTCGGACGTCGCGGTGACGGTTTTTCTGAATGCGCCGGATGAGTACGACGGCGGCGAGCTGGTGATCCGCACACCCCCCGTCGACCAGGTGGTGAAGTCGGCGGCGGGCGACGCGGTGCTTTATCCGGCGGGGAGCATCCACCACGTCAATCCGGTCACCCGGGGCGAACGCCTGGTGGCCGTCACCTGGGTGCAGAGCCTGGTGCGCGATGCGGCGCGGCGCGAGCTGCTCTACGGACTCAACGCGGCGCGCGAGAAGCTGCTGCAAAACGCGCCCGAGGAGGTGGAAACGGCGCAGGTGAATGCCGCCTACCAGAACCTGATCCGCATGTGGTCCGACATTTGAGGCGCGCGCGATGAGTGAGTCGGAACTTTCCGTGGAACAGCGCATCCTGCAGGCGGTGAAGCTGACGCTTGCGAACGTCATCAAGGACACCGCCACGCCGCACGGCATGCGACACCCTCTGTCGGACGCGACGATCCAGGATCTGCGCCAGTGCCTGGCGCTCATCAGCGCGCGCGAGCGCGAGCTCGCGCAGGCCACCGGCCGGCCGATGGCGAAGCGCCCGCGCTTCACCGACGAGCCGGCGCGCGGGGACACGGTGATCCGCGTTCACAAGAAAAAGTCCTCGGACGAAACCTAGGGCGGAGGAACAGCCGCGATGGCCGAGAACAGTTGCAGCACGCTCGAACCTTATGCCTTGCGCGTGATCGGCGACAGCATGGAGCCCGAGTTCACCGATGGCTGCGTCATCATCGTCGATCCGGGCTACGCGCCGCGCGACGGCTCGTACGTGATCGTCGAGTTCGCGGGCGACGTCTTCTTCCGCCAGCTCGTCTTCGATGGCGAGCGCCGCTTCCTCAAGCCCCTCAATCCGAAGTACGGCGGCTTCGAGCTCACACCGCCCTACATTATCCGCGGCGGGGTCGTGCAGCGGGCGGGCCGAAGGCGCTCGCAGCGCAAGCACTACGCGTAAGCGGTCTCAATAGCCGCCCTTGCGCATGCTCTCGGGCAGCCCCGCGATCTTGCCCGCCTGCTTGGAGGGGTTGCCGGGGTAGAGATCGAACAAGGTCTTGTTGTCCACCTTGCGGTCCGGCCATTTGTCCTGCATGGCCTTGAGGATGGCGCGGTTGTTCGGTTGCTCGCCATTGTGGTTGAAGTAGGCGTCGCGCAAGTATTCGATCACGTCCCAGTGGTCCTGCGTGAGGGCAAGCCCCTCCTCGGCCGCGATTGTCTGCGCGACGTCCTTGTCCCAGTCGTCCGGCGATACCAGATAGCCGCTTTCGGTCGCCTCGAGCACTTTCCCGTTCACTTCGTATGCCATGGTCTCCTCGATTGCGCTCAGTTGCGTGTCATTCCGACCGGGAGCGCAGGTCGGCGATATCCTTGTGCGGGATGAACAGGCCGCAGCCGATCTTGCGCCCGGCGCCCAGGCCGCTTTGCTGCAGCCGCAGCGATTGCTCGAGCGTAAGGCCGGCGAGCATCAGGCTGCGGGTCTGGTACGTGCCGGCCGGGGTCGTGACCGGCGTCACGCGGCCGCACACCATTCTTCCGGGATTGATGCCGAGCGCGCCGAGCTCGCCGGTGGCGGCGCTGACGAACGCCGCTTCGTCGCCCACAGCGAGGACGACGCAGCGCGAAAACAGGGTCGTGATGCGCGACAGCGGCCGCAACGTCATCTTTTCCACGCGCAGCGGCCAGCCGGCCACCTGCAGCGTGCGCCCCAGCAGCGCTGCGGCGTCCTCCAGGCGGTGCCTGGGCAGACGCAGCGCGAGCCTGGCGCGATGCGACAGCTGCAGCAGCGCGTCCGCGCCCTCGGGCCGCATCCAGCCGCTGCCCGAAGCCGCGCCATGAATGGTATGCAGGCCGGCGCGCGGCTCCTCCGCGAACCATGGCAGCGCATCCTGTATCGCCCGCGACAGCGCGTAGGCATGATCGACCGGCAGGCTGCGGCAGGCAATTGCGAACACCGCGTCTACGATATCGGCGGGAGCATCCTGCATTTCAAGTCACGGGCAGCGCCGCCTGCAGGCTGTCGCGATCGAACCACCAGTCGTCCTGCACCAGCACGTCGACGACGTTGCGCAGGCGCGGCAGGAACAACGCCGGATCGCTCAGCTCCATGTCCTCGATCCACTTGTTGAATTCCTGCTGCCCGTCGACGCCGCTGTGCCGGCGCGCTACCGTGGCGAGCACCTGATTGGCGTACAGGAGCAGGTATTCGCGCTGGGGATCACGTGCGCGCAGGTCGACGATGTAGTACGCGGTGACTGCGGCGACCGCCGCGCCGTCGGCTTCGGGCGGCGTCTCCTCGACCACGCGCTGCAGCAGCGCGACGCTCAGCTCCGGATCGACCGGATAGGTGACGGCGAGCCAGATACCCTGGCCGAGTGCGGCGAGCGACTGCGGCTGGTCGGACAGGAACAGGATGTCGCAGGCCTGCGCCGCGCCTTCCCAGGCCTGCTCGTCCAGGTAAAGGTCGAACGCCTCGCGCGCCGCGACCCAGGCTTCGGGCCGCTTCTCGAGCCGCACGAGGGCGCGGCCGAGCTGCAGCAGGACGTCCGCGCGCCGCAGCGGTTCCGCGCCGAGGGAAAGCTCCGCGAGCTGGCCGCGAAGATCGGCGACCAGGCGCTCGAGCATCCCGGTCGACTCCCTCGCGTCCGTGCTGTCGTCCGCATTGCCGACGCCGGGGTCTTCCTTGATGTACTTGAGCGGGATGTATTTCATGTCGATGCGACGCGATCCGAATACCGGGCGCGATACACGAGCCGGCTCAGGCCGCGTGCAGAGTCGTCGGTGAAAGCGCTGCGGTCGTGCAGCACGTTGTTGCACACCAGGCCCTGGCCGCCGGCCAGCCGCAGCGCGAACACGTAAGGCGAGTCCGCGTCGAGGATCCGATTGAGAAACTGCACCGCGGCGAGCGTCGTTTGGTCCGGCCGCCATTCGATGCTGCGCGTGCGCGCGGTGTAGCGCATGTGAAGTGCACCTGCGTCCGCGGAAAACACGGGGCCGGTTCGGGCGGGACGCAATTCCGCGCCCTCCTCCGCGTTGGCAGGGATGGTCATCGCGTCAGGCGACGAGAGCGCCTTCACGTACTCCGGGTCGGCGTCGCGCAGCAGGAGGTAGGCGATCTCGTGATCGAGCAGGCGGTTCTCGCCGCCGGCAGCGGCGGGCCGCACGCAGTGCAGGATGAACGCGCGGATGCGCTGCTCCGGGGCGTTGTAGTAGCCGTCGGTATGCCAGAGCAGGCGCCGATTCGAGTAGGGGATATAGCCGCGGGCGGATTTTTCCGGCGCCGCCTCGAGCGAGCTGATACCGTCCTCGTCCGCGAGCGGGTTGGCATGCAGGCGCGCGAGGCCCAGGCGCGCGCCCAGGCGGCGCGGAACGTCCTTGTCGGCTGCGCCGGAAAGCGGGCCGGCATAAACGGCCATGTTCGCGGCGCCGCAGATGCGCTGGATTTCCTGGACCTCGCTGTCGCGCAGGCTGCGCGGATCGCGCACCTGCACGATGAGGTCCTCGGCGCGGCGCGGATAGCGCGCCAGCTTGCGCTCGCGCCAGCGCGCATACGCCCGCGAGCGGTCCAGCGTAAACGGGTCGTCGGCTGCGTTAAGCAAAGTGGCGTTCAAGGCGCGCGGGTCGTCGGATTCGGGCTCGGGGAGCCGAACGTACCGCATTGGCGCCACGTGGAGAACGTTGCCGCGGCGATCGGTCGATGACCCACGAGCGCGCATGCCGATGCCCGAAATGAGAGCAAGTGCTTGAGAATACGCACTTTATTTGTGCAGACTGGCAGCCTGCCTATCCCCTAAGAGAGGGGTCCGGCGGCGCGGACTATCCCGAAAGACCATTGAGGCTCGAGGGTGGGGCATCACTAAACTGACACCGCTCGACTTCGAACTATCTGGAGGGATAGCGATGTCCGAAACCCGCAAGCCGCCCAAGAATCCGGATCGGCACAGCACCTATGTGCCCAAGGAAAAGAAGTCCACCAAGGCGTTTCATTCGACGCCCATGCTCGACCAGCTCGAGAGCGGGCCGTGGCCGAGCTTCGTCACCGGGCTCAAGCGCCTGGCGCACGAGAACAACATGATGGTGGACCTGCTCGGCCAGCTCGAGCATTCCTACAAGACGCGCCTGGGCTACTGGAAGGGCGGCACGGTCTCGGTGTTCGGCTATGGCGGGGGCATCATCCCGCGCTTTTCCGAAGTCGCCGCCATGTTCCCGGAGTCCAAGGAGTTCCACACGCTGCGCGTGCAGCCCCCGGCGGGCAACCACTACACCACCAAGCTGCTGCGCCAGCTGTCGAACTCCTGGAACAAGTGGGGCTCCGGGCTGATCGCGTTCCACGGCCAGACCGGCAACATAATGTTCATCGGCTCGACCAGCGAGAACACGCAGCATTTCTTCGACGAGATCAACGAATACGGCTTCGATCTGGGCGGCGCCGGCCCCTGCGTGCGCACCGCCATGTCGTGCGTCGGCGCGGCGCGCTGCGAGCAGTCGTGCACCAACGAGCACCGCATCCACCGCACGCTGGTCAACAATTTCATCGACGACATGCACCGCCCGGCGTTGCCCTACAAGTTCAAGTTCAAGGTCTCGGGCTGCCCGAACGATTGCATGAACTCCATCCAGCGCGCCGATTTCGCCGTGATCGGCACCTGGCGCGACGGCATGCAGGTCGACCAGAAGGAAGTCAAGGCGTATGTCGACAGCCATGGCCGCAAGTACACGATCGACAACGTGATTGCGCGCTGCCCGACCAAGGCGCTGTCCCTGAACGACGACGACACCCTCGAGGTCGACAACCGGAGCTGCGTGCGCTGCATGCACTGCATCAACGTCATGACCAAGGCGCTCAAGCCCGGCAAGGACCGCGGCATCACGCTCCTCATCGGCGGCAAGCGCACCCTCAAGATCGGCGACACCATGGGCACGGTGATCGTGCCGTTCATGAAGATGGACACCGACGAGGACTACGAGAAGCTGCGCAGCCTCGCCGCCACGGTGATCGATTTCTGGGCGGAGAACGGCCTGGAGCACGAGCGCTGCGGCGAGATGATCGAGCGCATCGGCCTGGCGAATTTCCTGGAAGGCATCGGCGTCGAGGTCGACCCGAACATGATCGCGCATCCGCGCACCAGCTCCTACGTGCGCCTGGACGACTGGGACCAGGAAGCCCAGAAATGGATCGATCGCCACCCGCAGCCGGTGGCCTGAGTCCGGACTGAGGAGGTCGCAGTGGCACAAGCACAGGTTGTGGAAAAGAAGCAGATGCGCACGCCGATCGAGAGCGGGTGTCCCGACGGCATGCAGTTCATGCATCCGCTGATGGTGAAGAACTTCGGCAACTGGAAGTACCACGACCGGCCGCGGCCGGGCGTGCTGCACCACGTTGCCTACTCGGGCGACGAGATCTGGACGGTGCGCGTCGGCACCCAGCGCCAGCTCGGGCCCTACGAGATCAACCTGCTGTGCGACATCGTCGACCAGTACGGTGAAGGCCACGTGCGCTTCACCATCCGCTCGAACCTGGAGGTCATGGTCTCCAAGTGGGAGAAGGTCGGCCCGCTGATCCAGGCCTTCAACGACGCGGGCTACCCGGTCGGCGGCACCGGCAATTCGGTGACCATGATCTCGCACACGCAGGGCTGGCTGCACTGCGATATCCCCGGCACCGACGCCTCTGGCGTGGTGAAGTCGCTGATGGACGAGCTCTACGGGGAGTTCATCAAGGAGGAGATGCCGAACCGCGTGCACATCACCACCTCCTGCTGCCAGATCAACTGCGGCGGCCAGGGCGACATCGCGATCAACGTGCAGCACACCAAGCCGCCGAAGATCAACCACGACCTCGTGGCGAACGTGTGCGAGCGTCCCTCGGTGGTAGCGCGCTGCCCGGTGGCGGCGATCCGGCCGGCGATCGTGAACGGCAAGCCCTCGCTGGAAGTGGACGAGAAAAAATGCATCTGCTGCGGCGCCTGCTATCCGCCCTGCCCGCCGATGCAGATCAACGATCCGGAGCACTCCAAGCTCGCTATCTGGGTGGGCGGCAAGAATTCGAACGCGCGCTCGAAGCCCATGTTCCAGAAGCTGGTGGCCGCCGGCCTGCCGAACAACCCGCCGCGCTGGCCCGAGGTCGCCGCGGTGGTGAAGAACATTCTCGCCACGTACAAGAAGGATGCGCGCGACTGGGAGCGCGTCGGCGATTGGGTGGAGCGCATCGGCTGGCCGAGGTTCTTCGAGCTGACCGGGCTGCCGTTCACCAAGTTCCACATCGACAACTGGCGCGGGGCGCGCAACAGCCTCAACGCCTCGGCGCACATCCGATTCTGAGCGCGCGCGGCCATGAAGCTCGGCATCCTGGTCAATGAAGGGCCGTACACGCATGCGGCTTCCGACACGGCCTACCAGTTCGTCAAGGCTGCGCTCGCGAAGGGGCACGAGATCTACCGCGTGTTCTTCTATCACGACGGCGTGAACAACGGCACGCGACTCACCGTGCCGCCGCAGGACGACCGCAACATCGTCAAGCGCTGGAGCGAGCTCGCCGCGCAGCACAAGCTCGACCTCGTAGTGTGCATCGCGGCCGCGCAGCGGCGCGGGCTCATGGACGCAGCCGAGGCCAAGCGCAATGGCAAGGACGCCGACAACCTCGCGCCGGGTTTCCGCATTTCGGGCCTCGGCCAGCTCATCGAAGCCGGCATCCAGGCCGACCGCCTGGTGGTGTTCGGCGACTGAAAGGGAAAAGGAATGGCGGAGGAATCCGGAAGCGGCATCACCAAGAAGTTCCTGTACGTGAACCGCAGGGCGCCCTACGGCACCATTTACGCGCTCGAGTCGCTCGAGGTGGTGCTGATCGGCGCGGCGTTCGAGCAGGACGTGAGCCTCGCGTTTCTGGGCGACGGCGTCTACCAGTTGGCCAAGGGCCAGGACACCAAGGGACTGGAGGTGAAGAACTTCTCCCCGACCTTCCGCGCGCTGGAGGACTACGACGTCACCAAGCTCTACGTGGAGCAGGAAGCGCTGCAGGCGCGAGGCCTGAACGAGGCCGACCTGCTGGTGCCCGTCGAGGTGGTGAGCGCGCAGCGCATGACCGAAATCATGGAAGCCCAGGACGTGATCCTGAGCTTTTGAGGACCGACAAGATGCTGCATACCGTCAACAAGTCGCCGTTCGAGCACCGCGGCCTGGCGACCTGCCTGAAATTCGCCCGGCAGGGAAGCACCGTGCTGCTGATCGAGGACGGCGTGTACGCGGCGGCCAGGGACACGGCCGTCTCCAAGGAGGTGCAGGAGGCCTTGAAGAGCGTTTCGATCTACGCGCTCAAGCCCGATGTCGAGGCGCGGGGCATGCAAAACCGGGTGATGGACGGCGTTCGCCTGGTGGACTACGCGGGGTTCGTGGACCTCGTGGTGGAGCACAACGCCGTGCAATCCTGGCTCTGACCTTAGAGGAAACTCACGACATGTCTATCGAACTGAACGGACAAACCATCGAAACCGACGAGGAAGGCTACCTCGCGAACCGCACCGACTGGACCGAGGCGGTGGCGAAAGAAATGGCGCGCCTCGACAATTGCGACCTGACCGAGAATCACTGGGAAGTGCTCAACTTCCTGCGCGAGTATTACGACGAGTACCAGATCGCCCCGGCGGTGCGGGTGCTGACCAAGGCGATCGGGAAGAAGCTCGGCGCCGACAAGGGCAACAGCAAGTACCTGTACGAGCTGTTCCCCTACGGCCCCGCCAAGCAGGCCTGCAAGTACGCGGGACTGCCCAAGCCGACGGGCTGCGTCTAGCACACGCGCCTCGCCGGAACCTGGAGCGAGCGTTGTCGGCGCTGACCGTCCTCTACGCGCTGCTGTTCTATGTCGCCACCGCCACGCTCGTCGGCGGTGTGGCCTACAAGTGCTGGGTGTATGCGCGCACGCCGCAGCCCCTGAAGATCCCGATCCCGCCGGCGCCGACTACGCGCCGCGGCGTCGCGCTGCGCATGCTCCTCGAGGTGGCGCTGTTCCGCAGCCTGTTCCGCTCCAACAAGTGGATCTGGCTGTTCGGCTGGACGTTCCACGTCGCGCTGCTGGCGGTGCTGCTGCGCCACCTGCGCTATTTCACCGAGCCGGTCTGGAGCTGGGTGGCGCTAATCCAGCCCTTCGGCCTGTACGCCGGCTTCGCCCTGCTCGCCGGGCTCGCGGGGCTCTGGGCGCGGCGCGTGCTCGTCGATCGCGTGCGCTACATCAGCAGCCCGTCGGATCACCTGATGCTGGCGCTGCTCGCGGCCATCGCCGCGAGCGGCCTGTCCATGAAGTACCTCGCGCACACCGATATCGTCGCGCTCAAGGCGTTCTTCCTCGGCCTGATGGCGTTCCACTGGCAGGCGCTGCCCGCCGACCCGGCGCTGCTCGTGCACCTTGCGCTGGTCGCGGCGCTGATGATCGTCTTTCCGGTGAGCAAGCTGCTGCACGCGCCGGGGGTGTTCTTCAGCCCGAGCCTGAATCAGGTCGACGACGCGCGCGAGCGGCGGCACGCGGCCGGCTGGTCGGCACGCATCATCCACGTCAACCGGGCGCGCGGAGGCTGAGTGGCCGCATTCGAGACGCCGCCGCTGGGCGAGTACCCGGTGATCCCGCCGGTGCGCGCGGGCGCCATGGCGCACAGCAAGCCGTTCGTGGCCAAGCCCGACCTGCAGAAGCCGCTCGGCTTTCCCGGCGAGTTGGTGCCGGACTGGGAAAAGGTCGCGGTCACCAAGCTGGGCGAGCTCGTGTCGCAGTCGCGCGCGCTGCAGGTGTTCCTGGACTCTTGCGTCAAGTGCGGCGCCTGCACCGACAAGTGCCACTACTACCTCGGCACCGCGGATCCGAAGAACATGCCGGTGGCCCGCCAGGACCTGCTGCGCTCGGTCTACCGCCGCTACTACACCTTCGCCGGCAAACATTTCCCGAAGCTCGTGGGCGCGCGCGACATGACGAAGGAAGTGCTCGACGACTGGTACAGCTACTTCCACCAGTGCTCCCAGTGCCGCCGCTGCTCGGTGTTTTGCCCCTACGGCATCGACACCGCCGAGATCTCGATGGCGGCGCGCGACATCATGGACAGCGTGGGCCTCGGGCAGAAGTACTCCAACGAGATCATCGGCAAGGTACACAAGATCGGCAACAACCTCGGCCTGCCCGGACCGGCGCTGCGCGACACGCTCGACGGCCTGGAAGAGGACGTGAAGGAGGCGACCGGGGTGGACGTCAAGTTCCCGCTCGACGAAAAGGGCGCCGAGGTGCTGCTCGTCACGCCGAGCGCCGATTTCTTCGCCGAGCCGCACATCGACGGCCTGATCGGCTATGCCAAGGTGTTTCACGCCGCGGGCATCTCGTGGACGCTCTCGACGCACGCCTCCGAGGCAGCGAACTTCTCGCTGTTCATCGGCAACCACGACAACCTGCAGAAGGTGGCCGAGCGCATCCGCGAGGCGGCGCTCGAGCTGGGGGTGAAGCGCCTCGTCGTGGGCGAGTGCGGCCATGCCTGGCGCGTCGCCTACAGCTTCTGGAACACGCTCATCGGGCCGTTCGATTTCCTCGACCCGAGCTACCCCGCCCCGCAGCACATCTGCGAGCTGACCTACGACCTCATCCGCCGCGGCGCCCTCACGCTCGACAAGAGCGCCAACAACGACAAGGTGGTGACCTTCCACGATTCCTGCAACGTATCGCGCGGCTCGCGCATGGGCGACGTGCCGGGCGGGCAGTTCACCATTCCGCGCGAGATCATCCGCGCCTGCGTGAACAAGTTCGTCGACATGGCGCCCGAAACGATCGGCGAGACCACCTTCTGCTGCGGCGGCGGCGGCGGCCTGCTCACCGACGACCTGGTCGAGCTGCGCGTCAAGGGTGCGCTGCCGCGCATGCAGGCGCTGCAGCAGGTGGTGGACGAGCACGGCGTCAACTACATGGTCGCGATCTGCGCCATCTGCAAGAGCCAGTTCACCAAGGTGCTGCCCTATTACAAGCACTCCATGGATATGATCGGCAGCGTGCACGGGCTGGTGAGCAACGCGATCGTGCTCGGGCCGAAGCAATGAAGCGATTCAACGGGAATCAGCGGAGATAAACATGTCAGCGCCAGCGAGCAAGCCCGAAGCCAAGAGCGGGCACACCTTCCGCAAGTTCAGGGACGGCGATCACGAGTGGGGTTCGCTGCAGGAGCGGATCTTCAGCGGCGACGAGTCCGACAAGTGCCCGACCTACGTGCACAAGACGCCGCCCTGCCAGGCGAGCTGCCCGTCGGGCGAAGACATCCGCGGCTGGCTCAACATCGTGCGCGGGGTGGAGAAGCCGCCCAAGGGCACGAGCATGCAGGAGTACGCGTTCCGCCGCTCTGCCGATGCCAATCCTTTCCCCTCCATGATGGGGCGGGTATGCCCGGCGCCTTGCCAAACCGGCTGCAACCGCAACAGCGTGGAAGATTACGTCGGCATCAACGCGGTCGAACAATACATTGGGGACTACGCGCTGCAGCAGGACTTCGCTTTCCAGGCCGGACCCGATACCGGAAAGCGCGTGGCGATCGTGGGTGGCGGCCCGGCGGGCCTGTCCGCGGCCTACCAGCTGCGCCGCAAGGGGCATGGGGTCACCCTGTTCGAGGATCACGCCGAGCTGGGCGGCATGGCGAAGTATGGCGTGCCGGGCTACCGCCTGCCACGCAAGCACCTCGACGGTGAGATCAACCGCATCATCGCGATGGGCGTCGAGGTCCGGACCAATACCCGCGTCGGCAAGGACATCGCCCTGAAAGAGCTGGAAAACGGCTTCGACGCGGTGCTGCTCACGATCGGCTGCAAGGCCGGTCGCGGCCTGGCGGTACCAGGGGGAAACGCGCCGAACTGCATCAGCGGGGTCGCGTTCCTCGAGGCCTTCAACCAGGGCCGGCTGAAGTCGGTCGCCGGCCGCGTGGTGGTGGTCGGCGGCGGCGACACATCGGTCGATGTCGTGTCGGTCGCGCGCCGGCTGGGCTATATCCAGGACATGAAGGAGACCGAGCGCCCGGAGTTCGTGGTGATGGGCCAGACGGCGCACGACGTCTCGGCCACGGCGGCGCGCCAGGGCGCCGACGCCATGCTGATCTCGATGCAGCCGATCGAGCAGATGAACGCGGCCAAGCACGAGATCGAGGACGCGCAGCGCGAGGGGGTGAAGATCCGCGGCAGCCTGCTGCCGGTCAAGGTCATCGTCGACGAGCAGAGCGGGCGCGCCAAGGCGCTGCGCGTGATCGAGGTCGAATGGGTCCAAGGCAAGCCGGTAGAGAAGCCCGGCACGGAAATGGACCTCGAGGCCGATCTGATCGTCTCCGCCATCGGCCAGACCGGTGATCTGCACGGCATGGAGGAGTTCGACAACGGCAAGGGCCTGATCGCGGCCGACAAGTTCTACCAGGTGCCGAACCGCCCGGGCGTGTTCGCCTGCGGCGACATCATCCGCCCGCACCTGCTCACCACGGTGATCGGCCAGGGTTCGATCGCCGCCGAAAGCATCGACCGCTACCTCGGCAACAAGGAGATGGCCAAGCGGCCGAAGGTCGACGTGCACCACTTCAACCTGCTCGACAAGCTGCGCGAGGTGAACCTCGAGCCCAAGCCCTTCAAACCGGTCGAGGAGCCGGGCTTGCGCGAGATCGACCGCGGCCTGCGCGGCACGTCGGTGCAGGGCAAGGGGGTCGGCGGCTTCGCCGTCCACAACTACGAAGACCGCAGCGCCGCGGAGGTGTGCCAGTCGAAGGAGCTGTTCCTCGGCCATTTCCCGTACCAGGAACGCATCAAGCGCACCGAGATCGGCCCGTCGGCCGAGGAGGTGCTCGGCCACTTTGCCGAGCGCATGGTCGGCCTGAACGACAAGCAGGCGGTGGACGAGGCGAAGCGCTGCATGAGCTGCGGCATGTGCTTCGAGTGCGACAACTGCGTCATCTACTGCCCGCAGACCGCGGTCAAGCGCACCCCGAAGTCGGAGGCAACGATGGGTCGCTACGTCTATACCGACTACGATCTGTGCATCGGCTGCCACATCTGCGCCGACGTCTGCCCCACTGGCTACATCAAGATGGGCTTGGGCGATCACTGAGCGCGGGCCCGTGGGCACGATGCGCATCGCAACCGGGGTCGTGGCCGCTCTTGTGGCGGTCACGGGGCTCGCCGACGCGGGCGGCGAGGCACCGCGCCGCGTCGCCGAGCCAACCATCAGGATCGAGAGAGGCGTCGCCTGCGTGGCGCCGACCGCGGAAATGCGCCGCAATCATATGACGATGCTCCTGCGCCAGCGCGACCTGACCATGCACCAGGGCCTGCGCGAGACACGCTTCAGTCTCAAGAACTGCGTCAACTGCCACGCCAGCCGCGAGACCGGCAGCGTCCTCGGCGAGGACGGCTTCTGCTCGAGCTGCCACGCGTACGCTTCGGTGCACATCGACTGCTTCGAGTGCCACAGCCCGATGCGGCAGGCCCGCGCCACCGCCACGCCATGAATCCGGACCGCCGCCAGTTCCTCGGTTGGGGCGCAGCCGCCGCCGCGGGCGCGGCGCTCGCGCCGGGCTTGCGGCTGGTCGAGCTCGCGCAGGCGCGCTCGCCCGAAGAGGCTGCCTCGGCGCTGCAGCGCTGGGGACTGCTGATCGACATCACGAAGTGCGCCGATTGCGACGCATGCGTCACCGCCTGCAGCAAGGAGAACGGCTGGACGGGCCATGGCCGGCCCGAGACCGATCCGCAGTGGATCCGCAAGGTGAGCCTGCGCGACAAGCGCACCGGCTACGCGCAGACGCTGCCGCTCATGTGCCAGCACTGCGAGCACCCGCCCTGCGTAGACGTGTGCCCGACCGGTGCATCGTTCAAGCGCGCCGACGGCATCGTGCTGGTGGACAAGCACATCTGCATCGGCTGCCGCTACTGCGTCATGGCCTGCCCGTACGGCGCGCGCTCGTTCGTCCACGAGGCGGTGAGCGGCCAGAATCCGGACGTGCCGCGCGGCCAGGGCACGGTGGAATCCTGCACCTTCTGCGTGCAGCGCGTGGATCGCGGCGAGACCCCGGCCTGCGTGGAGGCGTGCAACCGCGACGGCGGCAAGGCCATGGTGTTCGGCGATCTCAACGACCGCTCCACGGAGATCCACCGACGCCTGCGCAGCGCCTCCTCGACCCAGGTGCGCGCCGATCTCGCCCTCAACACCGGCGTGCGCTACCAGGGCCTGTAGGCGTGGCGCGCGTGCACTACCGCGAGATCGAAGGCCGCAGTGGCGGCTTCTACGCGCTGCTCGGCGCGCTCGGCGCCCTGATCCTCGCGGGCCTCGGCGCCGCCTGGTACATGGAGCATCACGGCCACTACGTGACCGGGATGAGCAACCGCATCGTGTGGGGCGCGCCGCACGTGGTCGCGGTGTTCCTGATCGTGGCCGCCTCGGGCGCGCTGAACGTCGCGTCGATCGCTTCGGTGTTCGGCCGGGACCTGTACAAGCCGCTCGCCCGGCTCTCCGGGCTGCTCGCGCTCGCGCTGCTCGCCGGCGGCCTGGCGGTGCTGGTGCTCGACCTGGGGCGGCCCGAGCGCCTGATCGTCGCCATGACGCACTACAACTTCAAGTCGATCTTCGCCTGGAACATCTTCCTCTACACCGGTTTCTTTGCCGTCGTGGCGCTCTACCTGTGGACCATGTTCGAGCGGCGCATGAACGGCTACAGCAAGCGCGCGGGGCTGCTCGCGTTTCTCTGGCGCCTGGTCCTAACGACCGGCACCGGGTCGATCTTCGGCTTCCTTGTGGCGCGCGAGCCCTACGACAGCGCGCTGCTTGCGCCGCTGTTCATCATCATGTCGTTCTCCTTCGGCCTGGCGATCTTCGTGCTGGTGCTGATGGCCGCCTGCCGCTGGAGCGGCCGCGTGTTGGGCGATGTGGTGCTGAAGCGGCTCGGGAACCTGCTTGGCGTGTTCGTTGCGGCAGTCCTGTATTTCGTCGCGGTCTATCATCTCACCAACCTCTACATCGCGCGCCAGCACGACGTCGAGCGCTTCTTGCTCTGGGATGGCGGCATCTACCCCGCGCTGTTCTGGCTCGGCCAGATCCTGATCGGCGGCATCCTGCCCCTGGTGCTGTTGTTCGGGATCGCGTCGCGTCGCGCGATCGCGGCCGCGGGGCTGTGCGTGATTCTGGGCGGTCTGGCGCAGGTCTATGTCCTCATCATCGGCGGCCAGGCCTACCCGCAACTGATGTTCCCGGACAAAGCGGTCACCAGCAGCTTCTTCGACGGCGTGGTCGCGGCCTACGCGCCGAGCCTGCCGGAAGTGGCGCTCGGCGTGGGTGGCGTGGCGCTCGCGCTGGCGCTCACCGCCGTGGCCCTCAAAGTGCTTCCGTTCCTGCCGCGCAGCCTGGCCGACGGCGACGTCGATTCGGCCGCGACGTGAACCGCTTGTTCGTCTCCGCCGCGCACAAATCCTCGGGCAAGACCACGGTGTGCATCGGTTTGTGCGCCGCCCTGCGCGCACGCGGCGAGGCAGTGCAGCCGTTCAAGAAGGGGCCCGACTACATCGATCCGCTGTGGCTCGGGCTCGCCGCAGGGCGGCCCTGCTACAACCTCGATCCCTATCTGAGCGGCGCAGAGGAGATCCGCGCCGAGGTCGCGCGGCGAATGCACGGCGCCTCGCTCGGCCTCGTGGAAGGCAACAAGGGCCTGTACGACGGGCTCGACCTCCACGGCAGCAACAGCAACGCCGCGCTCGCCGCGCTTCTCGGCGCGCCGGTAGTGCTGGTGATCGACGCGCGCGGCATGACCCGCGGCATCGCGCCGCTCATCCTCGGCTACCAGGCTTTCGACGAGAATATCCACATCGCCGGCGTGATCCTGAACCAGCTCGGCGGCGCGCGCCACGAGGCGAAGCTGCGCGCCGTGATCGCCCACTACACCGGGGTTCCGGTGCTCGGCGCCGTGCAGCACGACGAGCGCATGACCATCGTGGAGCGCCACCTGGGCCTCGTCCCAAGCAACGAGGCGCAGGCCGCGCAGGCCCGCGTCGACGAGATCGCGGCGCTCATCGCCGCCCAGGTGGACCTCGACCGCCTGCTCGCCGTCGCGCGCGCGGCGCCGCCCCTTCCCGGAGCCCCTGCCCCGCTCGGCGACGCACCTGCGCGGCCAGGCGGTGCGCCGGTGCGCTTGGGCATCGCGCGCGATGCGGCGTTCGGTTTCTACTATCCTGGCGACCTCGAGGCCTTGCGCGCCGCCGGCGCGGAGCTCGTGGCCTTCGACACCCTGCGTGACAAGCACCTGCCGCAGGTGGACGGCCTGTACATCGGCGGCGGGTTTCCCGAAACGCACATGGACGCGCTCGCCGCGAACCGCGGCCTGCGTGCCGACGTGCGCAAGGCCATCGAAGCGGGCCTGCCGGCCTATGCCGAGTGCGGCGGGCTCATGTACCTCGCGCGCGGCATCGAATGGAACGGACGCTGCGCCGAGATGGTCGGCGCCGTCCCGGCTGACATCGTCATGCACGCCCGTCCGGTCGGGCGCGGCTACGTGCACCTGCGCGAAACCGGCCGCGGGTTGTGGGCGGCGCCGCAGGCCGGCGAAGACGCACTTGTCCGAGCGCACGAATTTCACTACTCGAGCGTCGAGAACCTCGCACCCGGCGTCCGCTTCGCCTATGAGGTCGAGCGCGGCCACGGCATCGACGGTCAGCACGACGGCATCGTGCACAAGAACCTGCTGGCATCGTACGCCCACCTGCGCGACGTCGCCGGCAACCCGTGGGCGCGGCGCTTTGTCGATTTCGTGAGGAGGTGCAATCATGCAACTTGAAGTCGAGGGAAGCGCGCTGACGGTCGACGACGAAGGCTACCTGGTCGATCCGGCGGACTGGAACGAGCACGTCGCCGAAGCGCTGGCGCGCCAGGAGCGCATCGTTCTTTCCGACGAGCACTGGGCAGCGATCCGGTTCATGCGCGAGTACTACGAGCAGCACCATATCGCGCCGGATGCTCGTCATGTCATGAAGCATCTGGCCGGGTACAAGGGCGCGGGCAAGGCGGGACGCAACGACCTGTTCGTGCTTTTCCCCTACGGCTACGTCAAGCAGGCCTGCAAGATCGCTGGCATGCGCAGGCCGAGGGCCTGGAGCACCGGATGAAGCCATGATCACCGTCACGTCGCAGGCCGCGGAGCAGATCGCCAAGTCGGCGCAACAGGCCGGCGCGGGTGAGGTCTGTCTGCGCCTCGCCGCGCGCCTGGACGACAAGGGCGTGATCGAGTACGGCATGGGCTTCGACCACACGGCCGACGGCGACACGAAGGTGGTGACGAATGGCATCGGGATACTGATCTCGCCCGGCAGCGTCGAGCTGCTGACCGGCGCCACGCTGGACTTCGTGGAGATCAATCCCGGCGAGTGGCGCTTCATCTTCATCAACCCGAACGATCCTTCGCACAAACCGCCCAAGCCGGCGGGCTGAAGTTCGGAACTGGACGCCGCGGCGCCGGGGCGCTAGTCTGGTGCCCGGATCCACATTTCTTCGCCGCGTGCCGCGGCGCAGGCCGTATGCCCGAATCCATCGTCCCGGAGCCAGGCGCCAAAGCCGATGACGCGGCGTCCGCGGCGCACGCAGATCCGCGGGCTCGGGCTCAGACCGTGCGGCTTGCCCGCAAGACGCAATCGCTCGACATCCTGTACGAGGTCGCAATCAGCCTCAGCCAGCCCGGCAGCCTGCAGCAGCTGCTCGAGGGCTTTCTCGACACTTTCATCGATCTGGTGGACGCGCGCGCGGCGAGCGTGCGGCTGGCGACCGCAGAGGGCCAAACGCGCCTCATCGCGAGCCGCGGCCTCGCTCCGGAAGCGGTCGAGCGCGATTGCGCGGAATCGGTGTCGGTCCCGGTGCAGTACCAGGACCGCATTCTGGGCACCTACCAGCTGTTCCTCGATCATCCGCTCGCGGTGATGGGCGAAGACATGCCCGACCTGCTCGCCAGCGTCGGGCGCCAGCTCGGCCTCGCGATCGAGAAGGCGCGCCTGGAGGGCGAGGCGCGCCGCCTGGCGATCATGGAGGAGCGCAACATCATCGGCAGCGAGCTGCACGATTCCCTGGCGCAGTCCCTGATCGGCATGCGGCTGCAGTTGAAAATGCTGAGCGAGGCGCTCGATCGCAAGGACTTCGGCGCCGCCCAGTACGAAACCAAAGGCCTGCACCGCGCGCTGACGCAGACGAATGCCGACCTGCGCGATCTGCTGACCAATTATCGGCTGAAAATCGAGGGTTCCGGGCTGGCGCAGAGCGTCGCCAAACTGGTCGAGCGCTTCCGCCTGGAGTGCGGCATCGCGGTGTTCTTCCAGAACGACTGTCAGGCACTCGCGCTCACGGCGGCCCAGGAAATTCAGGTTTACTACATCATCCAGGAGGCGCTCGCCAACATCCGCAGGCACAGCGGCGCACACAACGTGCGCATCCTGCTCAACAACGAGGACGATCTGTATACCGTGCTGATCGAAGACGACGGCCTGGGCATGACCGGAACGCCCGAGGGCATGTCGGGCGAGCATGCCGGGCTGGCCATCATGCGGCAGCGCACCGAGCGGCTGCCGGGACAGATCGTGATCGAGAGCGAGCCCGGCGAGGGTACGCGCATCGTGTTGATCTTCAACGCGCCGCCACTCGAACCGCCCGCGACCGCGGTGCGCGCCTGACATGCGCGTGCTGCTGATCGACGACCATGCGCTGGTGCGCAAGGGGATCGAGGAACTGCTGCAAAGTCGCGGCGTCCAGGTGGTCGCTGCGGTCAGTTCCGGCCCGGAGGGTGTGCGGCGCGCAAGCGAGCTCGCGTCCGACATCATCCTTCTCGATATCAAGATGCCGGGCGTGTCGGGCATCGAAACCTTGAAACGGTTGCGCGCGAGCGGTATCGCCACGCCGGTGGTGATGCTCACCATGAGCCGCGAGGACGCGGACCTCGGCGACGCTCTTCGCGCCGGGGCGCAAGGCTACCTGCTGAAGGACATCGAACCGGAGGATCTGGTGCCGGCGCTCGAGGCGGTGCTGCGCGGGGAGAGCGTGGTCGCCCGCGAGATGGTCGGCACGCTCGCGCGCATGGTGCGCAGCGATGCCGGCGCGGGGCCCGAGCCGCAACGCCCGGCCTACCCGTTCGCCGAGCTGACGCCGCGCGAGCGGGAGATCCTCGAGCGCCTCGCCGACGGGTTCAGCAACAAGATGATCGGTCGTGCTCTCGAGATCACGGACGGCACCGTCAAACTGCACGTCAAGGCGATCCTGCGCAAGCTCGGCCTGCGCTCAAGGGTCGAAGCCGCCGTGACCGCGGTCGAGCATGGCCTGGGACGGAACCGCAGCAAGCCCGGCGCCGCGTCCGACGCGTGATGCGCGTGGTGCCCGGCGAACCCGCCGGCGCCTCAGGCCTCCGGGATGCTGACCACCAATTGCGCGCGCGGCAGCCCGTGTTCGAGCAGCAGGAACTCGGCCGCGTTCGCGAACGGCCCGGGTCCCGCAACGTAGACATCGCTATCGGCCAGTCGCGGATGATCCTGCAGCAGCGGTCGGAGCACCGCTTGCAGGGCATCTTCGTCGGACAGGGCGTGCGCCATCGAAATCGGGTCGTAGCGGAAGTTGTCCAGTGCATCGCTCCAGGAGCGGCAGAGATTGTCGAGGTAGTGGCCGCCCTCGTCGGAGGCGATCCAGTACAGGTGCAGCGTCTCGGCTACATCGAGCGCCATGGCGTGCTCGATCAGGCTCTTGATAGGCGCAAACCCGGTTCCGCCGGCGATGAAGATGAGCGGGTGTTGCGATTCCTCGTTGAGCACGAAATCCCCGCGCGGCCCCTCTACGCGCACCGCCTCCACGCCCTCCAGTCCGCCGAACACGCGCTCGGCGAAGGCGTCGCCCGCGCGGCGCGACACATGGAATTGCAGGTTGCGGTCGTCGCAGGGGCAACTCGCCACGGGGCAGGACGCGGACACGCCGTCGGCGAGCGACAGGGACACCGATTGGCCGGCAAGAAAGCGCAACCGGTTCGTGCGCGGGGTTTGCAGATGCAGCAGCCGCATGTCGTCGGAGAGCGGGTTTACCGCCTTGACCTTGGCTTCGATGCGCTGCAGCGGCATGTCGGCGGCGCCGTGCGCCTCGTGTGTCTCGATGACCAGGTCGACGGCGGCGGTATTGCAGCACATGAGCACGACCCCGGCGGTCTTCTCGGCGGCAGTGAGAACGTAGTCCGAATGGCGCGTTCTCTGCACCTGGCCCGATACGACCCGGGCCTTGCATTTTCCGCAGCTGCCGGCGCTACAGCCGTAGTCGAGCGCGAGCCCTGCGCGCAGCGCCGCCTCCAGCAGGGAGTCGTTGCCGTCAACGAAGAACTCGTGGCCGCTCGGCCTGATCTGTACGTGGGCCGTCATGATCCTCATGAACCGGTCGTGCACCACCAGCGTCGACGGTTCTTCGCCCTGCTCCGCCAATTCCAGGCTTCGCTGCAACCAGGCAAGCAGCCCGGCGGCCGCCTCCGGCGGCGCGGCGCCGCTGACCTCGTCGCGCAGCTTACCGTACAGCTGATCGAGGGCCGTTCGATAGGCGTCCGAGCGCGCCTGGGCCAGCGCCAGCTCCCTGCTCATCTCGGTCAGGCGCGTGATCAGCACCTCGGCGCTCGGCAGAACGCGCTCCCGCACGCGCCGGGCAAAAGCGGCATCCTTGATGCGCTCGAGACGCTCGAGTCCGGCGTTGTCCTCCAGCCGCGCTTCCGGAAACGCGCGCAGCAGGTCCTCCACCGACACCATCCCCTCGAACGCGGCAAGCTCGCCGCTGCGGATCCTGCTCTGCAGGGCACCGCGCCTTACGCCAACCAGACGCGCCGCACGCGACAGTGTCAGTAGCCGGGCCATGCATTATTCGGTGGGAACCGATCGCGTTTGAATCTATCATATCGAGGTCATCACGCCCGACCGCCGACGCAAGGCGCCTTGGATTTCCTGCCAATCTTTCTCGACATCCGCGAGCAGCCTTGCCTGGTGGTGGGCGGCGGAGCGGTGGCGGCGCGCAAGGCGGCGCTGCTGCTGCGCGCCGGCGCCCGCGTCACGGTGCTGGCGCCGGCGCTGGGCGCGGCGTTCGACGCGCATCTCGCCGCGGCCCGGATCGCGCACCGCGCGGCGAGCTTCGGCCCGCCGGACGTGGAAGGTTTCGCGGTGGCGATCGCCGCCGCGGACGACGAGGCGGTGAATCGCGCCGTCGCCGCCGCCGCCAGGGCGCGGCGCATCCCGGTGAACGTGGTCGACCAGCCGGCGCTCTGCTCCTTCATCCTGCCCTCCATCATCGAGCGGGCGCCGCTCACCGTGGCGGTGTCGAGCGGCGGCGCTTCGCCGGTGCTGGCGCGCCTGCTGCGCGCGCGCCTGGAGAGCCTCATCCCGGCGGGCTTCGGGCGGCTCGCGGCGCTCGCGGCGTCGTTTCGCGCCGCGGTGAAGGCGCGTTTCACGCCGCCGGAGCGGCGCCGTTTCTGGGAGCAGATCCTGCAGGGCCCGATCGCGGAGCTCGTCTTCAGCGGCCGGGACGACGAGGCCCGCAGCGCCCTCCAGAGCGCGCTCGAGGACCCGCGCCTCGTCTTCAGCGGCGGCGAGGTCGCGCTGGTCGGAGCCGGGCCGGGCGACCCGGACCTGCTGACCTTCCGCGCCCTGCGCCTCATGCAGCGGGCCGACGTCGTGGTGTACGACCGCCTGGTGTCGCGCCCCGTCCTCGAGCTCGTGCGGCTGGAAGCCGAACGCATCTACGCGGGCAAGGAACGCGCCAAGCACGCGTTGCCCCAGGAGGATATCAACCACCTGCTGGTCCGCCTGGCGCGCCAGGGCAAGCGCGTCGTGCGCCTCAAGGGCGGAGACCCGTTCATCTTCGGGCGCGGCGGCGAGGAAATCGACACGCTTGCCGCCGAGGGCATCCCCTTTCAGGTGGTGCCGGGAATCACCGCCGCGGCGGGCTGCGCTTCGTATGCCGGCATCCCGTTGACGCACCGCGATTACTCGCAGTCGGTGGTGTTCGTCGCCGGACATCTGCAGGACGGCAGCATGAAGCTCAACTGGCCGGTGCTCGCGCAGCCGCGCCAAACCGTCGTGTTCTACATGGGGCTCCTCGGCGTGGATATCCTGTGCCGCAAGCTGGTGGAGCACGGCCTGCCGGCCGCGACTCCGGCCGCGCTCATCCAGCAGGGCACCACCCCGGAGCAACGCGTGCTGGCGGGCACCCTGGAGACGCTGCCGGAAATCGTGCGGCGAGGCAATGTCAGGGCGCCCACGCTCATCATCGTCGGCGAGGTCGTGAGGCTGCGCGAGCAGCTCAAGTGGTTCGAACCCACCGCGGCAAGTCCGCGCAACGCCTGAACGAGGCCCCATGTCCGTACGGTTCATCCAAGCAGCGCAGGCCGGCGAGCTCGAGGAGGGAACCATGAGGCGCGTCGATCTCGGCGGCCGCCGCATCTTGCTTGCGAACGTGGCGGGCCGGATCTGCGCCGCCGACGATACCTGCACTCACGAGGAGGCATCGTTGTCGTCGGGGTCCCTCACGGGCGCGTTGGTCAAGTGCCCGCTGCACGGCAGCCGCTTCAACGTTTGCACCGGCGAGGCACTCGAGGAACCCGCCGAAGACAGCCTCCGGACCTATCCGGTGCGGGTGGCGGGCGACCGGATTCTGGTCGGCTTGCCCGACCCGGAAGCGCCATGAGCGCCTCCGGGCGGGCGGTGGCGGCCGGTCCGGCGGCGCTGATGCACTCCATCCTCAAGCGCATCGCCACCGGTCCGGAGCTCAGCAAGGACATCTCGCGCGAGGAGGCGCGCGCCGGCATGCGCGCGGTGCTCGACGCCCAGGTGGACCCGGTGCAGGCCGGCGTATTCCTGATCGCGCTGCGCATGAAGCGCGAAACGGACGACGAGAACCTCGGCATTCTCGAAGCCATCCGCGACGTCACGCACCGCGCCACCGCCCCGGTGGATGAGGTGGTGGATCTCGCGGACCCCTACGATGGTTTCATCCGTACGCTGCCGGCGTCGCCCTTCCTGCCGGCGGTGCTCGCCGCTTGCGGCGTCGCGGCCGTTTCCCACGGCGTCGAGCGCATGGGACCCAAGTACGGCGTCACGCATCGGCAGGTCTTGCGCGCCGCCGGCCTGCCGGTGGACCTCGGCCCGGAAGAAGCCGCCGCGCGCGTAGGCGATCCGCGCATCGGCTGGGCCTACATCGATCAGAGCGCGTTCTGCCCCGCGCTCCACGATCTCGCGAGCCTGCGCGCGCTGATCGTCAAGCGCCCCGCCATCACAACCACCGAGGTGCTGGCTGGGCCGGTGCGCGGCCGCGTGAAAACGCATCTCGTCACCGGTTACGTGCACAAGCCCTACCCGCGCATCTACGCGCTGCTCGCACGCCACGCGGGCTTCGACTCCGCGCTGATCGTGCGCGGCGTCGAAGGCGGCGTGATTCCTTCGCTGTGCCAAACGGGCAAGGTGTTCCGATACCATGACGGCGGCGAGGAGCAGCCTGCGGAATTCAAGCCTGCGGAACTGGGCATCCATCACACGCTGCGCGCCGCGCCGATACCCGGCGAAGCCGCGCCCGGCGCGCTGCAAGGCGATCACGACGAGGCGGCGATCGACCATGCGGCCGTCGCGCAGGCTGCCGCCGAGAGCGGCATGGCGGCGCTTGCCGGACGGCCCGGCCCTACGCGCGACAGCCTGGTGTACGGCGCCGCGCTGTGCCTGTGGCATCTCGGAAGCCACGCTTCCCCGAAGAGCGCCGCAAATGCCGTGCGCGGGGTGCTCGATGGCGGCAAGGCCTTGGAGCGTCTGCGGCTCATGCGCTGAGCGGCACAGCCGCCCTGAGCCGCTCACTTCGCAGGACGGGGTACCCGGATGCGCAGATCTGATTGGAGGCGGGAGTCGGAATCGAACCGGCGTACACGGCTTTGCAGGCCGCTGCATGACCACTCTGCCATCCCGCCATCGGGAGGCGCCCGGTTTCTAGCGCGGGCCCGGAACTAAAAAGGGAAGGTGGCAAGCCACCTTCCCTTCGAAACTGGAGCGGGAAAGGAGTCTCGAACTCCCGACCTCAACCTTGGCAAGGTTGCGCTCTACCAACTGAGCTATTCCCGCGTCATCGAGGCGCCGATTATAAGGCCTTCCGGCGTCCCTGCTCAACCCGGCTCAGCGGCATGCGGCAGTGCGCGGCGCAGGTAATAGAGCATGGAAATCACGGTCAGCACCGCAGCCACGTTGATCAGGACGGTGCCCAGCACCTGGCAATTCACCACGCCGAGCAGCTCGTCGTGGTAGAGCAGCAGCGGCACCGCGACCATCTGGCTCACGGTCTTGATCTTGCCCACGAAGGCCACTGCCACGCTCTTGGATTTTCCGATCGTGGCCATCCATTCGCGCAGCGCCGAGATGGCGATCTCGCGACCGATGATGATCAGGGCGACTGCGGACTCGACCCGGTCGAGCTGCAGCAGAACGATCAATGCCCCCGCGACCATGAGCTTGTCGGCAACGGGGTCGAGAAATGCGCCGAACGCCGACATCTGGTCAAGGGCCCGAGCGAGATAGCCATCTAGCCAGTCGGTGATTGCCGCGAAGACGAAGATTGCGGTCGCCGCGACGTTCTTTCCGCCCATCGACAACCACGCGTCCGGCAGATAGAAGACGCCGATGATCAGCGGGATCAAAAGGATCCTCAGCCAGGTGATCAGATTCGGCAGATTGAGTGGCATCAGCGCCCCGCGTGCTCGTGAAGATGCCGATAGATCTGCTCGGCCAGAGCGCGGCTGATGCCTTCGACATTGCACAGCTCGTCGACCGCCGCGGCCTCCACTTCCCGTAGCCCGCCGAAGTGTGCGAGCAGGCGTTGGCGCCGCTTCGAGCCAATGCCCGGTATCTGGTTCAACGCCGACGTGGTGCGCGATTTCCCGCGGCGTGCGCGGTGCCCGACGATCGCGAAGCGGTGCGCTTCGTCGCGGATGCTCTGGATCAGGTGCAGCCCGAGATGTTGCGGCGGCAGTGTGAGCACGCGGCCCTCGGCCTCGATGACGAGTTCCTCGAGACCGGGCTTGCGCTCCGGCCCCTTGGCGACGCCAACCACGCTGACGTCGTGCAGACCGAGTTCGACCAGCGCTGCCTTGGCAACGCCGGTCTGGCCCTTGCCGCCGTCGATCAGCACCAGATCGGGAATCTTCCCGCCCTCCCCCGTGACGCGCTCGTAGCGTCGCATCAGCGCCTGCCGCATGGCCGCGTAATCGTCGCCGGGCGTGATGCCGCGGATGTTGTAGCGCCGATACTCGCCGCGCTGCAGCGCGTGATGGTCATAGACCACGCACGATGCTACGGCCGCCTCTCCCATCGTATGGCTGACATCGAAGCATTCGATGCGTTGCGCGGACTCGGGCAGGTCGAGCGCGTCGCGCAATGCGGCAATGCGCGCCTCCTGGGTGATCCTCTCGCGCGCGCGGTGTGCCAGCGCGAGTTGTGCGTTCTTGCGCGCCATGTCGAGCCAGATGCGACGCTCGCCGTGGGCAGGTGACAGGATCTGCGTGTTGCGCCCGGCGCGTTCTGCCAAGGCATCTTCGAGCGCTTCGCGATCCACTTCGTCGCTCGTCAGGACGAGAGGTGGCGCCGGCTGCTCGAGATAGTGCTGCTCGAGGAACGCAGCCAGTACCTCGCCGGGGCTCGCGCCCTCGGCGTTCTGCGGAAAAAAGCTCCTGTCGCCAACGTGCCTTCCTGCACGGATCATCACCAGATTCACGCACGCGATACCGCCCTCCAGAACGCAGGCCACCACGTCGGCATCGACCCCGCGTTCGCTTTCCACGTATTGCCGTGCCTGGACGCGCGACAGCGCGCGAACCTGATCGCGGTAGAGCGCCGCTTCCTCGTAGTGCCGCTCAGCCGCGGCAGCCTCCATCTTCCCGGTAAGCGTCCGGATGACGTCATCCTCCCGGCCCTCGAGGAACAGCTCGGCATTGTGCACATCCTGTGCGTATTGCTCCGCCCCGATCAATCCCGTGCAGGGCGCGGTGCAGCGGCGGATCTGGTACAGAAGACAGGGCCGCGAACGGTTCTCCAGTACGCTGTCCTCGCAGGTACGCAGCCGGAAGACTCGCTGCAGCAGCTGAATCGCCTCGCGAACGGCGTGGGCATGCGGAAAGGGGCCGAAGTAGCGGTTGTCGCGATCCTTCGCCCCGCGATGGAAGCCGATGCGTGGCACGGCATGGCCGGTGATCATCAGGTACGGGTACGACTTGTCATCGCGGAACAGGATGTTGTAGCGCGGCGCGAGACTCTTGATGAAGTTATTCTCGAGCAGCAGTGCTTCACCCTCGGATCGCGTCACCGTGACTTCGATCGACGCGACCTGCGACAGCATCATCTGGATGCGCGGGCTGGCAGCTTGCTTGTGAAAGTAGGATCCGACACGTTTCTTCAGCTCACGTGCTTTGCCTACGTAGAGCGCTTCCCCGCTCGAGCCCAGCATCCGATAGACGCCCGGTAGATTGGGAAGCCCTGCCACGAAATCCTTGGGATCGAACCGCTCGTTCATCGTCTCTGGCCGCCGTCGCAGCCGAAATTGTAGCGCCATCCCCATGATTTCGTGTAAAATTCGCGCCCTTTCAATCTCGGCGGCAGGTCATGGCGAAAGTTTCGGCAGTCGATATCCGGGTCGGAAATCTGATCGAGTGGGACAAGCGCGTCTGGCGCGTATTGAAGTGTTACCACGTGCACGTGGGCGGCCGCGGCGGCGCCTTCATGCAGGTGGAGATGAAGGACATCGAAGCCGGCACGAAGACCAATCAGCGGTTTCGCACCGAGGACAAGGTGGAGCGCGCGTTCGTCGACCCGCGCGACATGGAGTACCTCTATCAGGATGGCGAAAGTTATGTCTTCATGGACAAGCAGAGCTACGAGCAGCTTTCGCTGTCGGCCGAGTTTCTCGAAGGCCAGTCGGGCTTCTTGCTGCCGAACACCGACGTGCAGATCAACTTTTACAATGGCCGCGCCATAGGCATCGAGCTCCCGCCTTCGGTCGTCCTCACGGTGAAGGATACCGAGCCGAGCATCAAGAACGCGACCGCGACCACGACTTTCAAGCCGGCGATCATGGAAACCGGCATCACGGTGCAGGTCCCGCCTTTCGTAAATCAAGGCGAGAGAATTAAGATCAACACGAACGACGGTACCTACATGGAGCGCGCCTGACGCTGAGCCGGCGCGCGGCGGTCATGCAAGCTTGCTGACGACCGCGGCTGCGTCGCGGTAGGCGGCTGCGGAGGTGTCCGGTCCGCGCGCTCGCCGCATTCGGGCGAAGCGTCGCTCGGCGACCGGCGGGGTGCCACGGAGGGCTTCGAGCAGTGCGTCTTGTCCGGCGGGATCGTTGCATAGCAGGACCATGTCGCACCCGGCGGCGAGCGCGCTACGGGCCCGATCGGCGATCCCCCCTGCTGTCGTTGCCCCCTTCATCGATAGATCGTCGCTGAAGATCAGGCCGTCGAATCCCAGCCGCCCGCGCAATACTTCCTGCAGCCAGAAGCTGGAATAGCCGGCCGGCCGCGCATCGGCCTGCGTGTAGATGACGTGGGCCGGCATCACGGCCGCGAGGCCAGCGGCGATCGCCGGGCGATAGGGCGCCACGTCCCGGGCAAGAATCTCCTCGAGCGCTCTGGAATCCTGCGGTACGTCGACATGCGAGTCGGCCGCCGCATAACCATGCCCGGGAAAGTGCTTGCCGACCGCTGCCATTCCGCATGCGCCCAGGCCCGCAATGAACGCCGCCGCAAGCTCCCCCACGGCCAGCGGATCGCTGTGAAACGCGCGGTCGCCGATAACGGCGCTGGTGCCGTAATCCAGGTCGAGCACCGGCGCGAAGCTGAAGTCCACGTCGTACGCGGCGAGTTCGACAGCCATTACCACTGCCGCGGCGCGCGCCGCTGCGATGGCTGCCTCGTGATCGCGGTCCCACAGCTCGCCCACGCGGCGCATCGGCGGAAGGGGCGTGAAGCCGGAGCGAAAGCGTTGCACCCTGCCCCCCTCGTGATCGACGCAGAGCAGCAGCTCACGGCGCACAGCCCGGATCTCGCGCACCAATTCCTGCAACTGGGTCGGGTCCTGGTAATTGCGGCTGAACAGGATCACGCCGCCGGCGGCCGGATGGCGCAAACGCGCCCGTTCGGCATCCGCCAATGTCGTGCCCTCGATGTCGATCACCGCCGGGCCCACGCCCCGGCTCAAGTGCGGCACTCCAGGATCACGGTCGCGCTGGCAAAGTCGCGTTCATCGGACAGCGAAACGTGCGTGCCGCAGACCCCGCGCTGCTCCAGCAATGCCGCCAGGGCAGCGCTGAACTCCAGCGTCGGCTGGCCCGATCGCAGGTTCACCACCCACACCCCGTGCCAGTTGGCCGGCGCGCGGATGCCGGTACCCAAGGCCTTGGTAAATGCCTCCTTGGCAGCGAAGCGCTTCGCGAGATAGGAGACCGGCTTGCGATGCGCGCGAAAGCGCAGCAGCTCGGATTCGCACAGAATGCGGTGCGCAAAGCGCTCGCCGTAGCGAGCCAGGGCGCGGTCTACACGTGCGATCTCGACGATATCGGTGCCGATGCCGTAGATCATCTTGTGGCAGTACGCGATGCGTCGACAATCAGGCGCTTCATTTCGCGCACTGCCTCGCGCATCCCTACGAAGACCGCGCGACTCACGATCGCATGTCCGATATGCAGCTCGCGCACCCCAGTGAGCCGCGCTACGGGCTCGACGTTGAAATAATTCAGAGCGTGTCCCGCATTGAACCGCATGCCGAGTTCCCGCACGGAATTGCCCGCTTTCTTCAGCCTGTCCAACTCGGCGATCACCGGCGGACTCTCCGCATCACGTCCCCTGGAGTGGAATGCGTGCGCATACGGCCCGGTATGAATCTCGCAGACGGCAGCGCCAATGCGCGCCGCCGCTTCGATTTGCCGTGTTTCCGCGTCGATGAACACCGAAACCATGATTCCCGCATCGGCAAGGCGCGCCACGGCGGTTCTCAGCGTAGCCTCCTTCGCCACGATGTCGAGACCGCCTTCGGTGGTGATTTCGTGGCGGCCTTCGGGAACGAGCATGGCCATCTCGGGCCGGATCCGGCATGCGATTGCGACCATCTCTTCGGTCGCCGCCATCTCCAGATTGAGCTTGATATGCGTGAGCTCGCGCAGGCGGCGCACGTCCTCGTCCTGGATGTGCCGGCGGTCCTCGCGCAAGTGCACGGTGATGCCATCGGCACCCCCGAGATGCGCCTCCACGGCTGCCCAGACCGGATCCGGCTCGTAGGTACGCCGCGCCTGACGCACGGTTGCCACGTGATCGACGTTGACACCCAGTTCGATCATAAGTCCTGCAGCTCCATCAGCACCGTGCGCGTATGCAGCGACTGTCCACCGAGGCGTTGCGCGATCAGCGTACGCAGCAGGCCGCGAGCTTCCTCGCGCGTCTCGGGCCTGTCATAGTCGTCGCGCGCGACATCCAGCAGCGTACGGCCGCTCACTACCATCTCCGCGCCGGAAGCGCCATTGGCCGGAACGGGTCCGCGATCGGGCTCGTAAACATAACGCCGCGTCGGCTCGATCGGCGCGCCGCTCACGGCATCGCGCTCGAGCACGGGAGCATACCCGAGTTCCGCAAGCAGGCGACGCTCGAACCCCCGCAACACGGACGCCTGCTGCTGGCCGAGGGTGAGTCTCGACAGGCTTTCCGTGTAGGCGTCGAACAGCCCCTCATGCGGGTCTTCGCGCGGCAGCAGCCTGAGGAGCAGTTCGTTCAGGTAGAAGCCGCACATCAGCCCCAAGCCCTCGAGCGACCGCAGGCCTCCCGACCACTCTACCGAGATCAGGGTTCCCAGCTCACCCGACACGCTCCAGCCCAGGCGCAGCGGGTGAAATGCCAGCAACAACCCGCGCATCGCCGAGCGAGGTCGCCGTGCCCCTCTCGCCAGAAGCGCCAGCCGTCCGTGGCGGCGCGTGAATGCCTCGACGATGAGGCTCGTCTCCTTGTAGGCATAGGTATGCAACACGAAGCCCGGCTCCTGGTCGGCGCGGCGCCTGCTCATCGGTCAGTGACCGTAGCCCAGCTGACGCAGCACCCGCTCGTCGTCGCTCCAGCCACGTCGCACCTTGACCCAGACGCCGAGATACACCTTGCCGCCGAACAGTCGCTCCATGTCCTTGCGCGCCGCCTGTGCGATGCGCTTGAGCTGCGCACCCTTCACGCCGACGACTATTCCTTTCTGGCTTTCCCTATCGACGAGTATGGTCGCCTCGATGCGCCGTAGCTTGCCCTCCTGCCGGAAGCTGTCTATCAGCACCTCGCAGCGGTAGGGCAAATCCTCCCCCAGCTGCTGGAACAGCTTTTCGCGCAGCAATTCGGCGGCGAAAAAGCGCTCGTCTCTATCGGTCAGCTGCTCGGGCGGAAACATCGCCGCTGCCTCGGGCAAAGCGTCGCGCAGTACGCGCAGCAGCTCCGGAAGGTTCTTGCCGGTCTGGGCGCTTACCGGGACGATGGCCCGGAAATCGCGTTCCCGCGCGAGCCGCTCCAGGAACGGAAGCAGTTCACTTGCGCGCTTAACGCGATCGACCTTGTTCACTACCGCTATCGTTGCCTGCTTGGCAGGGATCTGGGCGAGCACCGCACGATCTTCGGCGCCGAAGCGCAGCGGCTCGACGACAAACGCCACCACGTCGCATTCGCGCAGCACCTCCGTAGCGCGGCGGTTGAGCGTGCGGTGCAGCGCTTCGCGATGGCGCTTCTGCAATCCCGGGGAATCGAGGAACACGAACTGGCAGTCGGATCTGGTGAGGATGCCGGTGACCACGTGGCGAGTGGTCTGCGCCTTCGGGGAAACGATGGAAAGCTTCTCGCCGACCAGTCGATTGAGCAGGGTGGACTTGCCCGTGTTCGGGCGTCCTGCGATGGCGATGGTTCCGCAGCGATAGCCGCTCATCTGTCCAGCTCCGCGAGCAATGCCTCGGCTGCACGCTGCTCGGCGCGCTGCCTGCTGGTGCCGCTTCCGGTCGCGCGCCGCCCCTGGTCGAGCAGCAGGCACTCGACCTCGAACACTTGCTTGTGGGCCGCGCCGCGGGTCGCCACCACGCGGTATTCCGGCAATGGACGGTGCTGTGCCTGCATCAGCTCCTGAAGGCGGGTTTTCGGATCCGTCGGCGTTGCATCCGGGCTGACGCCCGCGAGCGCATCATCATAGGCACGACGAATCGTGGCGCGCGCGGCATCGTAGCCGCCGTCGAGGAACACCGCGCCAAAAACCGCCTCGAGCGCATCGGCGAGGATCGATGGCCGGGCAGCGCGCCCTACGGCGAGCTCGGCGTCGCCCAGGCGCATCACCTCGGCCAGCCCGAGTCGGCTGGCGAGCTCGGCGAGCGCCTCCTCGCGCACCAGGCTGGCGCGCAGGCGCGTCAGCTTGCCCTCGGAAATGTCCGGGAAACGGAGGTACAGTTCGCCGGCGATCACGCAGCCAAGCACCCCATCGCCGAGGAATTCGAGTCGCTCGTTGTGCGGCGATCCGTAGCTGCGGTGCGTGAGCGCCTGTTGCAGCAGCGCGGCACTATGGAAGCGGTAGCCGAGCCGGCTCTGGAACGACGCGGTCCGGGCCAAGGGAAGCTATCGACCTGTCGAATCCGCTCGAAAATCGATGTAGATCCCGATGTTGGAGAACAGCGGAATTTCCTTGCGGTAGGTGAACGAGATCACGGTCTGCCCGCCCTCCTTGCCGATATCCAGATCGCTGGGCTTGAGTGACGGCATGTTGTCGATCGCCTGACGGGCGTCGAACGCCTTGCGAATTTCCGTCGGCGTCGCCCCAGGCTGATCGCGCGCGATTGCCTCGATCGCCTTTTTCGCCGTGAAGTACTCCATGTAGTCCGGCGCCAACTTCAACCCGAGCAGCACGACCATGATGATCACTATTGAGCCGAACACCAGTCCGCTTAGACTGAGGCCGTATTGTCTATTGCGCATCTGTCCTCCCGGCGCAAGCATTATCGAAAGGTGCCGAACCGGCTTAGCTCGTTGAGATTCAGCCAGATGAAGAACGCCTTGCCGACGATGTTCTCGTCGGGCACGAAACCCCACACCCGGCTATCGCTCGAGTTGTCCCGGTTATCGCCCATGACGAAATAATGGCCCGGTGGCACGGTGCACACCAAGCCGTCGACATTGTAGTTGCAATTTCTGGAGAAGGGGAATGTGCGAACTTGTGGCACATAGGCCGGCGCTTCGTCGTCGACCAGAATTTGATGCTCGACCCCGTCCAGCTTCTCCAGATATCGCTTGTAGAACTGCATCGTGTCCTTGGAGAGATAGTCGTCGACCTGACGCTCGGGTATGGGACGCCCGTTGATGATCAGGTGCTTGTTGCGGTATTCGATCCGGTCACCCGGAAGCCCGACGACCCGCTTGATGTAATCGAGCGACGGATCCTCGGGGTAGCGGAACACCATCACGTCGCCCCGGTGTGGATTGCCGATCTGCACGACCTTGCGATCAATGACCGGCAGGCGAATCCCGTAGGTGAACTTGTTGACCAGTATGAAATCGCCGATCAGCAGCGTGGGGATCATGGATCCCGAAGGAATCTTGAACGGCTCGACGATGAACGAGCGGAGCAGGAATACGACCAGGATGACGGGGAAGAAGCTGGCCGAATACTCGATCCACCACGGTTGACGCGCCTTGTCCGACCGTCTCTTGCGCAGCCAGGCCACTTCGAGCGCCCACACCGCGCCTGTCGCGACAAGCAGCAGGAACAGAAACAGGGCGAAGTTCACTTGTCGCCCATCTGCAGAACCGCGAGGAATGCCTCCTGCGGTATTTCGACCGATCCGACCTGTTTCATGCGCTTCTTTCCTTCTTTTTGCTTTTCGAGCAGTTTCTTCTTGCGTGTGATGTCGCCGCCATAGCATTTGGACAGGACGTTCTTGCGCAACGCCTTGACGTTCTCGCGCGCGATGATGTGCGAGCCGATCGCGGCCTGTATGGCTACGTCGAACATTTGCCGCGGTATGAGGCCGCGCAGCCGCGTCACCAGGTCGCGACCGCGGCTCTGCGCGCTGGAGCGGTGCACCATGCTCGACAGGGCATCGACGCGCTCGCCGTTGACCAGGATGTCGAGCCTCACCATGTCGGCGGCGCGGTACTCCTTGAAATCGTAGTCGAGCGAGCCGTAACCCCTGGTCATCGATTTGAGCCGATCGAAGAAATCGAGCACCACCTCGTTCAGCGGCAGATCGTACGACAGCACTACGTGGCGCGCGGAATAATGCATGTTCGTCTGGACGCCGCGCTTTTGCGTGCACAGCGTCATCACCGGACCCACATAGTCCTGCGGCGCGAATATCGTCGTCGCGATCACCGGCTCGCGGATTTCGGCGATCTTGGAAGGATCGGGCAGTTTGGCGGGATTGGATACGTGCTCCAGAGTCCCGTCCTGCATCTGTACTTCGTAAACCACCGAGGGCGCCGTCGTGATCAAGTGCATGCCGTACTCCCGCTCGAGCCGCTCTTGCACGATGTCCATGTGCAACAGGCCGAGAAATCCGCAACGGAAGCCGAATCCGAGCGCCTGAGACACTTCTGGCTCGTAGTGGAATGACGCGTCGTTCAAGTGGAGCTTTTCGAGCGCGTCACGCAACGCTTCGTATTGATTCGCCTCGACGGGATACAGGCCCGCAAACACCTGCGGCTTGACCTCCTTGAATCCGGGCAGCGGCTTGGCCGCCGGCTTGTCGGCGTGAGTCAGCGTGTCGCCGACCTTCGCGGCGCGCACTTCTTTGATCCCGGCGACCACGAACCCCACCTCCCCTGCCGAGAGCTGTTCGCGCGCCTCCGCCTTTGGCGTGAATACGCCGATCTGCTCGCACAAATGCGAGGCCTGCGTGCTCATCAGAAGAATCTTTTCCTTCGGCCGCAAAACCCCGTCGACCACGCGAACCAGCATCACGACGCCCACGTAGTTGTCGAACCACGAGTCGATCAGCAGCGCCTTCAGCGGCTGATCCGCGCGGCCTCGCGGAGGTGGCACGCGCGCGATGACCGCCTCGAGAATCTCCTCGACCTTCTCGCCGGTCTTGGCGCTCGCGCGTATTGCATCGTGCGCATCTATGCCGATGACGTCCTCGATCTCCTGAATCGCCTTTTCCGCGTCCGCAGAAGGCAAATCGATCTTGTTTAGCACCGGAATCACGTCGACGCCCTGCTCGATCGCCGTGTAGCAATTCGCCACGGTTTGCGCCTCGACGCCCTGGGAGGCGTCCACGACCAGCAGCGCGCCCTCACAGGCGGCGAGGGAGCGACTGACTTCGTAGGAGAAATCGACATGCCCCGGCGTATCGATCAGGTTGAGCAGATACGTTTCTCCGTCGCGCGCCCGATACTGCAAGGCGGCGGTCTGCGCCTTGATCGTGATCCCGCGCTCGCGCTCCAATTCCATCGAGTCGAGGACCTGCGCCGCCATTTCCCTATCAGGAAGCCCGCCGCACAGCTGAATGAAGCGATCGGCGAGCGTCGACTTGCCGTGGTCGATATGCGCGATGATCGAGAAATTGCGGATGCGGCTCTGGGCGATCATGAAAAAGGGTGCCGCGGGCACCCTTCTGGAAGACGGCCGCTATTTTACCGCAACGCGGTCGGCAAGCGCCTCTAGGTCGAGGAAATAGTGGCAGATTTCCCGCCCATCGGGCCCCGCGAGCACCGGCACCAGCGAGCCATACCGCTCTTCGAGCACTGGATCGAGATCCACGTCGATGACCTCGAAGGTGAAGCGCAGCTCGTGTTGCAGACGCACGAGCGCGCGCTCCATGTCCTCGCACAGGTGGCAATAGCTGCGCCCGTAGAGCGTCAGGCGCACTTCAGCAACTCAGCCCTGGTCGGACAAGCCGGAGACCGTGACGAATGCGGTGCTGTTCCCTCGGCGCACCTGCAGCGTGATGACAGCATTCTTGTCGAGCCCATCGAGCAGCGCGTTGAGCTGCCCCACCGATTTGAGCGGGCTCTGCTTGCCGCTGTGAACCAGAGTCAGCAGGACGTCGCCGGGGCGGACCTCGGCACGCGCCTCGGGGCGCACCTCCGTGACTACGAGACCGTGGGTGAGACCGAGTTCCTTGCCCTGCGCCGCCGAGAGTTCGGTCACTACGATGCCCAGCCGGTTGGCCGCCGCCTCGGCCGGCTTCGGCGCCGGCGGCGTTTCCGCCGCAGCAACGCTATCTTCCTTCAACTCGGCCACCGTGATCGTTAGCCGCTTCGTTGCGCCCTTGCGCCAGACTTCGAGCGGCACCTGCGACCCCGGGCGCGTGGCGGCGACGATGCGCGGCAGATCGATCGACGACTCCACCGGCCTGCCGTCAAAAGTGAGGATGATGTCGGTCGCCTCGATCCCGGCACGTGCAGCCGGACTGCCCTTCTCCACCGTATTCACCAGCGCACCGCGTGGCCGGTCCAGCCCGAACGAGGTGGACAGATCCTTGGTCACTTCCTGTATCACGACGCCTATACGGCCGCGCGACACCCGGCCCTTGTCGCGCAACTGCCTCTGCACGTCCAGCGCCACGTCGATCGGAATGGCGAACGACAGCCCCATGAAGCCACCGGTGCGGCTGTAGATCTGCGAATTGATGCCCACGACCTCGCCCCGCATGTTGAACAGCGGGCCGCCCGAGTTGCCTGGATTGATCGCGACGTCGGTTTGAATGAAGGGCACGAAATTCTCTTCGGGCAGCGAGCGCCCCTTGGCCGAGACGATGCCCGCCGTCACGGTGCTCTCGAAACCGAAGGGCGAGCCGATCGCCACGACCCATTCACCGACCTTGAGGCGCGAAGGGTCGCCGAACTTGACCACCGGAAGGGCCGTTGCCTCGACCTTGATCAGCGCGACGTCGGTGCGCCGGTCCGAGCCGATCACGCGCGCCTGAAACTCGCGCTTGTCGGTGAAGCGCACATCGACTTCGTCGGCGCCCTCGATTACGTGCGCATTGGTGAGGATATAACCGTCCGGGGAAATGATGAATCCGGAGCCGAGCGAGCGGCTCTCGGAACGCGGTCCCGGGCCCGGCGGCGGCCGCCGTGGCATGAAACGCCGGAAGAATTCGAGCAACTCCTCATCGTCGATGCCGGGGATCTGAGGCACGCTGGTGCGCCGGATCGCCTGCTTGGTGCTGATGTTCACGACCGCGGGGCCCTGGGCTTCAACCAGTTGGGTGAAGTCCGGGAGGTCGCGCGCCTGCGCGACGGCCTGCGGACCGAGGGCAAGCAGGCACAACGCAACGATACTTCTCAACACTCGCATTCGAACTCCCCTATGTCCGCGATCCTGCGGATCAGAGCCGGTTCGCCCGACTCTCAGTGTGGCTGGCGATAATTGACGGCTTCGGCAACGCGTTGGACGCTTGACGCAGGTGTCTCGCCAACGACCGTGACCCGGTGGTTCGCCACCTCACGCGTATAGATGTTTATCGCGCCAACGTTCGCGAGCCCCGTCTGCACGGGCTTGCTCCCCGCCGCAACCGGCTCGATGAATACCGAAATTGCCGCGAGGCCGTCCGAATACACCACCTGGTCGACCGGACGCGACTTGTGCAGGGTCCTCGTGACCTCCGCGACCTTGCGGAATCCAGGCAGATCGGCGCCTATGGTCCAGCCTGCCTGCTCCAGATTTGCGGGGGTCGCATCGGTGTCCTCGACGCGCCAGTTGCGCGTGGTGGGCCACGGCTTGACCTTGTCGCGACTTACATTGCCGATCGCGAGTTGCGTGAACGTGAACTGCTCGACCGTCTCGCCCTTGTCGTCGAACGTTACTGCCTTGAGCAGCATCCCCGTGCTCGCGTCAGCGTAAAGCTTGTATCCGTATCTCAGGTCGTCCTTGGGCGTCAGAACGATCTCCTGGCATGCGTACCCGGCGACGCGCCGGCTTTCCCCCTTGGTCACCGTGTAGTTTTCGGCAAGCGCGCTGATCTCCCCCTGCAGGAGCGTCGGAAATCCTCGGCGATCCGAGCGGCGATCCACCTTCACGGTCCGGCTGCTCGGGAGATAACACCTGATTGCGTCGTCCGTGCGCAGGATCTCGCGCGGCACCCCGTCTAGGACTTCGAGCTTCTCGACGTTGCCGCGCGTGTCGGCACGGCGCGTGATGCGGGAAGTCTCGCTGTGGTTACCCTGCTGATACACGAACGTGCCGGTATAGGAAAGATCGTGCGTCGCCTGGTAAATCCTGCGCAGCCATTCGAGAGCCTCCGGAGCGCTCTGCGCCTGCGCTAGCCCCGCCGACGCGGCGATCAGGACGCCAAAGGTCTGCATCAGCAGCGCCCGGGCGAGTTGCTGCCTCATCGGCCAGCGCCCCCTACGGCCTCATCCGAGACCGTGCGCACGTACGGCGTCATCCCTTGCAAGGTGATGCGCGGAGAATAGGCCTGGTGCGCCAGGAGATAGTCATTCGTCGCGCTGGGGAGCGGGATCCGCGCCGGGCCCCGAGGCTTGACAGCGACGAGCGCAGTCGGCGCCGCTACCGCCTTCTGCGGAGCAATGGCCACCGGGCCGGCTAGCGGAGGCGCAGCTTCCCGGGGCGCGAGCGCGAGCCACCCGACCAGCGCCACGGCGGCTACGCTCGCGGCTGCCGAAAGGCCCAGCCAAGGAGCGCGCTCCCACCGGGTGCTCGACCTTCGCGGCGCCAGCACCGTCGGCTCGCTGGCCAATCGCTCGGCAAAGCGCGCGCCGAAGTCCCTCGAAAGCATGCAGCGATCGTGCATCGCATCGCCGATCAAGTGGTACATGCGCCAGCACGCGAGCGCATCTTCGTCGCGCGCCAGCAACCCGAGAGGCTCCGGCAGCTCATGCCTCTCCAACTCGCCATCCATCAACGCCGAGATCTTCGTTTTCATGGCTCTACCACCTCTTCTCCTTGCCCGTATCGAGCAGCGGCCGCAACCGTTCCGCGATCGCCTCGCGTGCACGGAAGATTCGCGACCTCACGGTGCCGATGGGGCACTCCATGATTCGGGCAATGTCCTCATAGCTCATGCCCTCGATCTCGCGCAGCTGGATCGCAGTACGCAACTCCTCGGGCAAGTCCGCAATCGCTGCATTAACCGTTGCAGCGATCTCATTGGACAGCAACACGCTTTCCGGCGTATTGATGTCGCGCAACTGCTCTGCTTCCTCGTACCCCTCAGCGTCCTCGGCCTCGACCTCGGTTGACGTCGGCGCACGGCGCCCGAGCGCCATGAGGTAGTTCTTGGCGGTGTTGATGCCGATGCGATACAGCCAAGTATAGAACGCACTGTCTCCGCGGAATGCCGGCAACGCGCGATACGCCTTGATGAACGCCTCCTGCGTCACGTCCTCGACCTCCGCCGGATCGCGCACAAACCGGGACAACAGTCGCGCCAGCTTGCGTTGGTACTTTTCGACTAGGAGCTCAAACGCCCGCTTGTCACCGCGCTGGGCCCTTGCGACCAACTCCCGGTCGATGTCGCGGTCGGTCACGGCCCCGCCCGCCCTATCGAGGACCCCGACCAGCGGGCCTGATGCCACCCCGCCAACGGATCGCAACATCTCTCTGCCACAGACAGTTGCCCCTGCAAATAGTTCTCCCGCCCGGCATCGACGGCATCAGGCCGCAAGCTGCTCCGGCGCAACGCCCTGGACCCTTCCCCAGAGCGCCCAAAGCCTCAGCTTGCGGAACGAATTCACGTCAAGCATGCCGCGGGTAACGATGACCGTGCGCCGCATCGCGCGCGGGATGGAGATGATCACGGCCAGCCCGGTGACATGCCTGCGGGTGGCCACGTGCACCGCAATTTCCCGCCCGCCGGCGGTCACCAGTCGCACGGCCTGCGGGCCCTCGATCACCAGCGCCCGAACGGAATCCGGGTGGCGCAACAACGCGCGATCCCGCGCCGTGGCGATTCCGAGGCCGAGGAGCAGCGCCGCCACGATGCCCCCTGCAATTCCGGGCACGGTTGCGGCGACGCAGCCCGCGGCCGCAGCGTGCACCGCAACAATGAGTGCCGCAAACCCCCGCGAAGGCGAAAGATCGAGCCGCAGGGTCAGCTGGCGGCTCAAACGCGTGCGAACACCAGGGTGCCGTTGGTGCCGCCGAATCCGAACGAGTTGGAGAGCGCGATGCCGATGGGCATCTTGCGCGACACGTTCGGCACGTAGTCCAAGTCGCACTGTGGATCCTGAGCCTGCAGATTGATGGTCGGCGGCGATACCTGGTGCAGCGTGGCCAGTGCGGTGAACACCGCTTCCACGCCGCCCGCGGCGCCGAGCAGGTGACCAGTCATTGACTTCGTGGAATTTACTGCCACCTTGCCGGCACGATCGCCGAGCAGGCGCTTGATTGCGATGGTCTCGGCGATGTCCCCCAGCGGCGTGGACGTGCCATGGGCGTTGATGTAATCGACTTCCGCGACCCCGACCCCGGCGTCCTTGAGCGCGTTGCGCATGCATCGGTATGCGCCTTCACCGTCTTCGCAGGGTGCGGTCATGTGGTACGCATCGGCCGACACACCGTAGCCGACGAGCTCGCAGTAGATCCTCGCGCCGCGCGCCTTGGCGTGCTCGTACTCCTCCAGCACCACTGCGCCCGCGCCCTCGCCCAGAACAAACCCGTCGCGATCCTTGTCCCAGGGACGGCTCGCGCGTGGCGGATCGTCGTTACGGGTCGACAAGGCGCGGGCCGAAGCGAAGCCGCCGATCGCGAGCTCGGTAACCGTCGATTCGGCACCGCCGGCGATCATCACGTCTGCATCCCCGTAGCGTATCGATTTCCCTGCTTCGCCGATGCAATGCGTTGACGTGCTGCAGGCGGTGACGATCGCGAGATTCGGTCCCTTAAGCCCGAGCATGATCGAAAGGTGACCCGCGATCATGTTGATGATCGTGCCCGGGATGAAAAACGGCGAAATGCGCCGCGGACCGTTCTTTAGCAGTTCGTCGTGGGTGGCCTCGATCATCGGCAGCCCCCCGATGCCGGAGCCGAAGTTCACGCCCGCACGTTCGGCGCTTTCGGGCGTCAACGTAACCCCCGCATCGCGCCACGCCTGGAACCCGGCAGCCATGCCGTAGTGTATGAACGTGTCCATGCGCCGCGCTTCCTTGGGCGACAGGTACTGGGACACGTCGAACCCTTTCACTTCGCCAGCGATCTGGCTGGCGAGCCGCGACGGATCGAAGCGCGTAATGCGCGTGATGCCGGACTTGCCGGCAAGCACGTTGTCCCACGCCTCGGCGACCGCGATGCCTACGGGCGAAACGATGCCGAGCCCGGTAACGACGACTCTGCGACGAGACAACTTTGCTCCTAGAGGGACGCGCGCGCCGATGGCGCCCGCGCATCCGGATCAGTGGGAAAGTTCAGGCTTTCTGATGGCCCTTGATGTAGTCGACGGCCTGCTGCACGGTGGTGATCTTCTCGGCCTCTTCGTCCGGAATCTCCGTCTCGAACTCCTCCTCCAGCGCCATCACCAGTTCGACGGTATCGAGCGAGTCGGCGCCCAGGTCGTCGACGAACGAAGACTCGTTCTTGATCTCGGCCTCGTTGACGCCGAGTTGCTCGGCAATGATCTTCTTAACGCGTTGTTCGATGTTTTCCATGTGGTGCTCCTTCCCTATGGGGCCAAGCGGGCCCGTATTCTACCAAAAGGATCGTGCACGCCGGAGGCGAGAAAACAGTTTCGCTACATATACATGCCGCCGTTTACATGCAGTACCGTGCCGGTCACATAGTTGCCCGCGGGCGATGCCAGATAGGCAACGGCTGCCGCCACGTCCTCCGGCTGGCCCAGCTTGCCGAGCGGAATCTGCTGCAGCAGGGCGCCGCGCTGCTCGTCGGACAGGGCCCGCGTCATGTCCGTATCGATGAATCCGGGCGCGACGCAGTTCACCGTGATGTTGCGGCTGCCGAGCTCGCGCGCGAGGGATTTCGTCATCCCGACGACGCCGGCCTTGGCGGCCGCGTAGTTCGCCTGCCCGGGATTGCCGGCCGCTCCGACCACGGAGGTGATGTTGATGATGCGGCCCCAGCGCGCCTTCATCATGCCGCGCATCACTGCGCGCGAGAGCCTGAACACCGCTCGCAGGTCAGTCTCGATCACCTCGTCCCACTCGGCATCCTTCATGCGCAGCGCAAGGTTGTCCCGGACCACCGCCGCATTGTTGACCAGCACCAGGACGTCGCCGAACTCCTGCTGGACGGCATCGACGAGCGCGTCGCATCGCGCGGACTCGCGCACGTTCAGCACCCGGCCGTCACCCTTGCCCCCGGCCTGAGCCAATGCCTCCCCGATCGCCTTGGCGCCGGCTTCGCTGGTCGCAGTCCCTATCACAGTGGCGCCATGCTTAGCGAGTTCCAGCGCGATGGCGCGCCCGATGCCGCGCGTGGCCCCCGTGACCAGTGCAACGCTGCCCGCGAGCATGGTCATGCCCCCTTCAGTACGGCGAGCGCCTGCTCAAGCGACGCCCGGTCCGCAAGCGGCAACGCCTGGAGACTGCCGTCGATGCGCTTGACCAGACCGGCGAGGACCTTGCCCGGGCCGCACTCGAGCACATGCGTGATCCCCATTCCCGCCATGTGCCGGATGACCTCGACCCAGCGTACGGGCGATGCCGCCTGCCGCACCAGCGCGTCCTTGATCGCCGCTGGGTCGCCCTCCAGCGCCACGTCGACGTTGTTGACCAGCGCAACCGACGGCGACGCTACGTTCACTCCGCCTAGGTAGCCTCGCAGCCTCTCCGCCGCGGGCTGCATCAGGCTGGAATGGAACGGTGCGCTGACCGGCAGCGGCAAGGCGCGCTTTGCGCCCCTCGCCTTGCACGCGTCGATGGCGCGCGTCACGGCGGAGCGGTGGCCGGCAATCACGACCTGCCCCGGGGCGTTGTAGTTGACCGCCTGGACGACTTCCCCCTGGGCGGCTTCGGCGCACGCCGCCCGCACGCTCTCGTCGTCCAGATTGAGAATCGCAGCCATCGCGCCCTGTCCTTCCGGCACCGCCTGCTGCATCGCCTGGGCACGGAACCTCACCAGCGGCAGGCAATCGCGAAACGAAATCGCGCCAGCAGCGACCAGCGCGGTGTACTCGCCAAGGCTGTGCCCCGCGACGATCTCCGGCTGCGGACCGCCTAGCGCGCGCCATGCGCGGTATGCGGCAAGACCGACGGTGACCATGGCCGGCTGGGTATTGATGGTCAGGTTGAGCGATTCCGCCGGACCTTGGTCGAGCAGCTCGACGAACTCTCGGCCAAGGACTTCGGCCGCCTCGTCCCGCACCGCGTCGACCTCGGGCAGGCCGGAATAGGCCTTGATCATGCCTACCGCCTGCGACCCCTGTCCGGGAAACACCATTGCGAGTCTCATCCGTGCCGGGCCCTCACATCGTCACCAGCGCCGCGCCCCAGGTGAATCCGCCACCGACGCCCTGCATCAGCACGCGATGACCCGCGCGGATCCGCCCGGCCCGCACCCACTCGTCGAGTGCGAGCGGCACCGAGGCAGCCGAAGTATTGCCATGGCGGTCGACCGTAACGACCAGTCGCTCGCTCGGCAGGCCGAGTTTCTTCGTCGTCGCCTCGAGGATGCGCACGTTTGCCTGATGCGGGATCAGCCAGTCGACATCCGCGAGCTGCATCCCCGCCGCCGCGATGGTCTCGCGAGCCGATTCTTCGAGCACCTTCACCGCGAAGCGGAACACCTGGTTGCCCGCCATCTGCAGGTATGGCGAGCCCAGAATGCGGCCGCCGCAAATGTTGCCCGGAACCGACAGGATGCCGGCATGGCTGCCGTCGGCGTGCAGCACCGTCGCGTGCACGCCAGGGGCGCCGCCCGCGACAAGCACGGCGGCACCGGCGCCGTCGCCGAACAAGACGCAGGTACCGCGATCGTTCCAGTCCAGGATGCGCGAGAACACCTCGGCGCCGACGACCAGCGCCCGCTTGTAGCGCCCAGCGCGAATAAAGCAGTCGGCGGTCGCCAGCGCGTAGACGAAGCCGCTGCATACCGCCTGCATGTCGAACGCCGGACAGTTCCTGACCCCGAGCTTGGCCTGAAGGAGGCAGGCGGTGCTCGGAAAAACATAGTCCGGCGTCGAGGTCGCGACGATGATGAGGTCGATCTCGTCGGCCGCGACGCCCGCCGCCTGCAGGGCACGGCGGCTCGCTTCGAGCGCGAGATCGCTCGAGGCCTGCGAATCGTCCGCAATATGACGCTGCACGATGCCGGTGCGCTCCCGAATCCACTGGTCGGTGGTATCCAGACGCGCAGCGAATTCGTCGTTGGTGACGATCCGCTCGGGCAGATAGCTCCCGGTGCCGACGATGCGGGTATAAGTCATTCGCTGGCTGCGTGCGGCCGATCGGCCGAGGTCGGTGGATGGTGCTGCGCCATTCGTTGTGCAATGCGTTGCGGGACGTTGTTGCGCACCTCGTCTACCGCGCGCGCGATCGCCTGCCCAAAGGCAAATACATCCGCCGAACCATGGCTCTTGATGACGATACCGCGCAGACCGAGAAGGCTGGCGCCATTGTAACGCCGGTAATCCATACGGCGACGAAACGAGCGAATGACCGGTTGCGCGAACAGCGCTCCGACTTTGCTCAGGAGATTCCGCGTAAACTCCTCGCGCAGCGCCGCCGCCATCATCTGCGCGAGGCCCTCCGATGCCTTGAGCGCGACGTTGCCTACGAAGCCGTCGCAGGCCACCACGTCCGTGGTGCCCTTGTAGATGTCGTCGCCCTCGACGTTACCGTAGAAATTCAAGCCGCTCGCGCGCAACAGCTCGGCGGCCTGCTTCACGGCTTCGTTGCCCTTGATGTCCTCGACTCCGATGTTGAGCAGGCCGACCGTTGGCCGTTCCTTGTGCTCGACCGCGGCGACCAACATCGCACCCATGATTGCGAACTGCAGCAGGTGCTCCGGAGTGCAATCGACGTTCGCACCCAGATCAAGAACGTAGGTATCCGTGCCGCGCATGTTGGGAAGCACCGTGGCGATCGCGGGGCGATCGATTCCCGGTAGCGTCTTCAGCACGAAGCGCGATATGGCCATCAAGGCCCCGGTGTTCCCCGCGCTGACGCAGGCGTGCGCCTCGCCGCTTCTGACGAGATCGATCGCGACGCGCATCGACGAGTCTTTCTTGTATCGCAGCGCCGCGGCCGGAGGCTCGTCCATTGCGACCACCTCGCTCGCGTGGTGCACGCGCAGTCGCGCCCCGGCGGCAGCCTGGCGCGCCGCGAGCTCGGCCTCGATGGCGTCGCGCGGTCCCACCAGCAGCACGTCGACATCGGCATGCCGTCGCTGGAAATCGAGCACGGCCGGCACCGTCACGTGAGGGCCGTGATCGCCCCCCATGCAGTCGATCGCTACGGTGATTTCCATCGGGCGCTAGACGGACCGTCACCGCGCCCGTGGCGGGCGCAGCGTGAGGTGCCGAGCCTATTCGCCCTTGGTCTGAACGACCTTCTTCCCGCGGTAATAGCCCGTCGGGCTCACGTGATGGCGCAAATGCACCTCGCCCGTGGTCGGCTCCATGGCGATGGCCGGCCGCCCTAGGGAATCATGCGAGCGACGCATGTTGCGTCTGGACGGGGACTTCTTGTTCTGCTGAACTGCCATGTCAAAGCTCCTCTCATCAAGTCTTTCGTCGGCGGGCGCCACCTGCGCCCAGCAGACTGTTTAGCTCCGCGAACGGCGAGCTTGCGCTGCCGCTTTCCTTGCCACCCTGCGCCTCGCAGCGCTCGTGCCGCGGCGCATACGGCACCGCCAGCAACAGTTCGTCCTCGAGCAACTCGCCAACGCGCATCTCCTTGCTCGCTACGATGCGCTCCGGCTCCTGCACGTCATCCGGCAGCGCCTCGATTTCAGTCTCCGATCGCGCCAGGACGAGCGTCGAATCGACGTTGACCGGAAAATCAAGCAAACCGAGACAGCGCTGGCATGCAAGACGCAACACGCCACCGATCCTCAGGCGCAACGCGGCGCGTCCCAACGCGTCGTGCACGCCCTCAACCGTGTAATCGACGATGCCCGCGGTCGACGCTAGCTTGTCGCGCAGTCGCGGGAAATCGCTGATCGCCCAGGAGCCTCGAAGCGTTGCGCCGGTCGCAGCGAAATCATAGCCGTCGATGACCGGCCGGTGCGGCATAAACGTGAAATGGTATCATTCTGGAAAAACCGTGTCAAAACAAAGTCATGCCTCGGCGACGTCAACTGGTCCTCGCATCCACTTCGGCCTATCGCAGGCAGTTGCTGCGGCGCCTCGCGCTGCCTTTCGAGTGTGCGGCTCCCGATGTCGATGAGACGCCGCTCGCGCGCGAGGCGCCCTGGGACACGGCGCTGCGTCTGTCGCTCGCCAAGGCGCGCGCCGTGAGCAGCCGTTTCCCGGAGGCGCTCGTGATCGGATCCGACCAGGTCGCCACGCACGAGGGCGAGCCGCTGGGCAAACCCGGCAATCATGACGCTGCGCTCGCCCAGCTTCGCCGGCTCAGCGGCGGGGTGGCAGATTTTCATACGGCCGTCAGCCTGTTGGACGCAGCTAGCGGGGAGGCGCGCTCGCACGTGGTCCCATGCCGGGTGGTGTTTCGCGTGCTGGACGAAGGGCTGATCGAGACTTACCTGCGCATGGAGCAGCCTTATGACTGCGCCGGAAGCGCCAAGTCGGAGGGCTTGGGTATTGCGCTGATTCAGCGCATCGAGACGGAAGACCCGACGTCTCTCATCGGCTTGCCGCTGATCGCCCTCACGACGATGCTGGAGCAGGCGGGCTTGCCGGTGCTCGCTTGATGCCGGCCACGCTCTACGCGATCCCGACGCCACTCGGCGGCGCCCCGGCCAATGCGCTGCCGCAGCCGACATTGCAGACCATCCGCCTGCTGCGCGACTTCGTCGTCGAGAACGAGAAAAGCGCGCGCGCGTTTCTCTCGGCAGTCGAGATGCCCTGCCCGCTGCGCACCGTGCGCATGCAGCGGCTCGACGAGCACACGGCGATCCGTGACATCCCTCACCTGCTCGCGCCGCTGCGCGAGGGCCGCTCGCTGGGCTTGCTGTCGGAGGCCGGTTGCCCGGCGATCGCCGATCCTGGCGCGGCGCTGGTCGCCGCGGCGCATCGTGAGGCTTTTCGCGTCGTCCCGCTGATCGGTCCGTCCGCGATCGTTCTAGCCCTGATCGCCTCGGGGCTCGAAGGTCAGCGCTTTGCCTTCTGCGGCTATCTGCCGCGCGAGGCAGTCGACCGTGAGCGCCGCATCCGGGAGCTGGAACGGCGCTCGCGCGCGGAGGATGAAACCGAGATCTTCATCGAAACACCTTATCGCAGCGACGCGCTGATGAGTGCGCTGCTGGCGACGTGCACGGAATCCACCCGCCTTTGCGTCGCTTCCGATCTGAGCCTGCCCGGCGAGAGCATCGTGCTGCGGCGCGTGAACGACTGGCGCCGCGCGCCGGCGTCCATCGGCCGGCGGCCGACGGTATTCCTGCTGCAGGCGGACTAGCGCATCGTCGGCGAGTAGCGAATCGCGAGCTCGGCCAGCGCGTTGGCCGCGGAAGCGCCAAAGCGGCGCGCGAACTTTTCCGCGATGTTTTCCTTCTGCGTGTAATCGACGATCTCGTCCGCCTTGATCACGTCACGCGCAACGTATTCGAGCGTGCCGAAGCCGTCGGCGAGGCCCAGGTCGACGCTTTGCTGGCCCGTCCAGATCAGGCCGCTGAACATGTCGGGCGTTTCCTTGAGGCGCTTGCCGCGGCCCTGCCTCACGTCGCCGATGAACTGCTGGTGAATTTCGTCGAGCATCGCCTGGGCGAATTCTTTCTGCTTCGCGTCCTCGGGCAGGAAAGGATCGAGAAACCCCTTGTTCTTGCCGGCCGTCAGCAGCCGGCGCTCGACGCCGAGCTTGTCCATCAGCCCGGTGACGCCGAAGCTGTCCATGCGCACGCCGATCGAGCCCACGATGCTCGAGCGCGTGACGTAGATCTTGTCCGCGGCGGCCGCGACGTAGTAGCCGCCCGAGGCGCAAATGTCCTCGACCACGGCGTACAGCGGGATGTTCGGGTACTTCGTGCGCAGGCGCCGCATCTCATCGTAAATATTCTGCGCCTGGACGGGACTGCCTCCGGGGCTGTTGATGCGCAGCACCACGCCTTGCGTATTCTTGTCCTTGAATGCGGCGCGCAGCGCCCTTCCCACTTTTTCGGCGCTCACATCGCCGCCCGGGGCGATCAGGCCGCTCAACTCGACCAGTGCCGTGTGCTTGCCGCCGGTGACCTCCATCGACTTGTCGCTCCAGCCCAGCGCCAGCATCAACAGGATGGTGAGGTAGGCAAATCCAAGCAGCTTGAAGAAAATGCCCCACATGCGCGAGCGACGCTGCTCGCGCAGCGCCGCCGTGGCGAGCTTCTCGATCAGCCCGCGCTCCCACTGCCCGTCGTTGTCAGTCATCTGCAAACCCCAGGAAGTAGACCTTGCCTTCGCGCTCCTCGACCCGAAGCGCCACCAGAGGCGCGCCGCCGCACGGCCCGCCGAGACAGTTGCCCGTCGCGGCGTCGTATATCGCGCCGTGCGCCGAGCATATCAAATCGCGTCCTTCGGCGTCGAAGAACTCGCCCTCCCTCCAGTCGAGCTCCAGGGCGACGTGGCTACAGCGGTTCAGATAGCCGCGCACGCGCCCGCTGTGGCGCACCACGAACGCGGGCGCAACCTCGCCGAAGTAGTCCACTTCGAAGCGCGCGCCGAGTCCCGCGTCCGCGAGATCGCTCGAGTCGCAGATCAGCCGTTTCGCTTCAGCCATCGCTCGAGCTCGTCCACGCTCGCCACGCAGGCCACCGGCTTGAGCGCGCGTAGCGTGCGCTCCGGGTGCGCGCCGTAGGTCACCGCCAGCGCATCCATCCCGGCGCTGCGCGCCATTTCGATGTCGTGCGTCGTATCGCCGATCATGAGCGCGCGTTCGGGCTCGACCGCGAGCTCCTCCATCAGCTCATGCAGCATCGCCGGATCGGGCTTGGGGACCGTCTCGTCGGCGCAGCGCGAGCATGCGAAGTGCGTGCCCAGCCCGGTCGACGCGAACGCGCGCTCCAGCCCCCTGCGGGTCTTGCCGGTGGCGACGGCGAGTCGGTGACCGCGTCGGCGCAGGCCCTCGAGCAACCGCGGCACGCCCGGAAACAGCGCCATCGAATCCTCGCGCGCCATGAAATGCGTTCGGTAGCGCTCGGCAAACTCCGGGTAGCGCTTGCGCGGCAAGTCGGGTACCGCGTGGCGCAGCGAGTCATGCAGGCCGAGACCGATCACGTGGCTTGCGCGCTCGCGGTCCGGCACCCCGATGCCGAGGTCGCGGCTCGCCTGCTGGATGCACTCGACGATGGCGGCCGGCGAATCGAGCAAGGTGCCGTCCCAGTCGAAAACCACGAGCGCATAGCGCAGCTCAGCGGCCATGGTCCGACGCCGTGAGGCGGCTCTCCACGAAGGCTTGCATGTCCTGCGGCAGCGGCGCGTCCAGGCGCAGCGGCTCGCCGCTGATCGGATGCTTGAACGCCAGCCGCCGTGCATGCAGGAACAGGCGCTTGGCGCCCTGCTTGGCCAGGGCGCGATTGAGCTCGAAGTCGCCGTACTTGTCGTCGCCGACCACCGGATGGCCCGCGTGCGCGAGGTGCACGCGGATCTGGTGCGTGCGCCCGGTCAGCAGGCGCAGCTCGAGCAGGCTGAATTCGCCGCTCACCGACAGCGGCTTGACGCGCGTCGCCGCGCGCTGGCCGTCCTCGCGCACGCTCACCCGCCGCTCGCCGCTCGCGGTGACGTGCTTGTGCAGCGATTCGCGCAGTTCCCGGGCCCCGCCGCGCCAACGCCCCGCGGCCACCGCGACATAGACCTTCTCCACCTGGCCTTCGCGCAGCATGCGGTGCAGCTCCACCAGCGCGGCGCGCTTCTTGGCGATCACCAGCAGTCCCGAGGTATCGCGGTCCAGGCGGTGCGCCAGCTCGAGGAACTTGGCCTGCGGGCGTGCCGCACGCAGCGACTCGATCACCCCGTAGCTGACCCCGCTGCCGCCGTGCACCGCGACACCCGAGGGCTTGTCGATCACCAGCAGCGCGGGGTCCTCGTAGACCACGGGCAGCTCGAGCGGCCTAGGGGCGGGCTTCGAGGGGCGCTCGCTGGTGCGCACCGGCGGCACCCGGACGCGGTCTCCTGCGCGCAGCCGGTAATCGGGCTTCACGCGGGCGCTGTTGACCCGCACCTCGCCGCTACGCACCACCCGGTAAACGTGGCTTTTCGGCACGCCCTTCATGCGCCGCATGAGGAAGTTGTCGATGCGCTGGGCGGCGCTTTCTTCCCCGACTTCCAGCACAGTGGCCCGAGCCTTGCTTAAGTCATTCATTTTCCGTATGATCTCGGGACTGCTTCGAGCTGCGAGGCACAGGTCCGGATGAGCGCACAGCGCGTCCAGAGGATCTGCAACCCGCCTCCTGCCCTGCTGAAAGCCGGGCCTGACGCAGCGGTTAATTTCGCTCACCGGAAGTAGCGATAGTACTAGAAGCGCGCGCAGTGGGTTTTTTCCCACGGAAACGCCCGCACCCCTTAAGGAAGGGTGCACGGATTCCGGCCGCCGCCGGCATTTCGCTCAACCGACACTCTTTGTCGCCTAACCGAAATAGGGCTCTGACTGGTAAAGAACTAGGAGAATCCTGACCGACGGACCGCCGGTTCCCCTGCAAGCGCAGGAGAATTGGAAGTGAAACGCATGTTATTCAATGCGACGCAGCAGGAAGAGCTGCGCGTCGCCATCGTCGACGGACAAAAGCTCGTCGACCTCGACATCGAATCCGCATCAAGGGAACAGCGCAAGAGCAACATCTACAAAGGCGTCATCACCCGCATCGAGCCCAGCCTCGAGGCCGCATTCGTCGACTATGGCGAAGAGCGGCACGGGTTCCTTCCGTTCAAGGAGGTGGCACGCAGCTACTTCCGCTCCGACGTCGACGTCGGCAGGGCCACGATCCAGGAAGCCCTCAAGGAAGGACAGGAACTGATCGTCCAGGTCGAGAAGGACGAGCGCGGCACCAAGGGCGCTGCCCTCACCACCTTCATCAGCCTGGCCGGACGCTATTTGGTCCTGATGCCGAACAATCCCCGCGGCGGCGGCGTTTCGCGCCGCGTCGAGGGCGAGGACCGCAACGAGCTGCGCGACACGCTCGACCAGCTCGAGCTGCCCGAAGGCATGAGCGTCATCGCGCGCACCGCCGCCATCGGCCGCTCGGCCGAGGAGCTGAACTGGGACCTGAACTACCTCATGCAGCTGTGGCGTGCGGTAGAAGGCGCCGCGACCGACCGTACCCCGGGACCTGACGGCCGCTACGTCGCCAAGCCGTTCCTCATCTACCTCGAATCGAGCCTCGTGATCCGCGCGATCCGCGACTACTTCCAGCCCGACATCGGCGAGATCCTGATCGACACCGACGAGATCTACGAGCAGGCGGTCGCATTCATGCAGACCGTGATGCCGGACAACGTCGGCAAGGTCAAGCTGTACCGCGACGACGTGCCGCTGTTCTCGCGCTTCCAGATCGAGCACCAGATCGAGAGCGCCTATGCGCGCCACGTGAATCTGCCTTCGGGCGGCGCGGTGGTGATCGACCACACCGAAGCCCTGGTTGCGATCGACGTCAACTCGGCGCGCGCCACCAAAGGCCACGACATCGAGGAAACCGCCTACCGCACCAACCTCGAGGCGGCGGAAGAGGTCGCGCGCCAGCTGCGCCTGCGCGACCTCGGCGGGCTGATTGTGGTCGACTTCATCGACATGGAATCCCAGCGTAACCAGCGCGAAGTGGAAGACCGCTTCCGCGAGGCGCTGCGCTTCGACCGGGCGCGCGTGCAGATCGGCAAGATCTCGCGCTTCGGCCTGATGGAGCTGTCGCGCCAGCGGCTGCAGCCGTCGCTCGAGGAGACTGCGCATATCAACTGCCCGCGCTGCAGCGGCACCGGGTTCATCCGCGGCACCGAGTCGACGGCGCTGCACCTGCTGCGGATCCTCCAGGAAGAGGCGATGAAGGAGAACACCGGCGCGGTGCACGCGCAGGTCCCGGTCGACGTCGCGAGCTTCCTGCTCAACGAGAAGCGCAGCGAGATCCAGAAGCTGGAGGGGCGCCTCAAGGTCAACATCGTGCTGGTGCCCAATCCGCACCTCGAGACGCCGCACTACAAGGTGCAGCGCCTGCGGCACGACGAGCTCAACGAGATGGAGCACGTCCCGGCGAGCTACGAGCTGGTCGAGCAGCCCGAAGAGCCCAAGCTCGGTGCCGAGGCGGAGCCTGTCAGGGAGCGCCAGGAGGCGGTGGTCAAGGCCATCACCCCGGCCCAGCCTGCCCCGATGGCTGCGGCGCCAAGGGCGCCCGAGGCGCGGGCGCAGGCCGCGCCTCGCGCGGCGCGCACAGCGTCGCCGCTGGTGCAGGCGGAAGCGCGGCCCGGCATCATCGGCCGCATCCTGGGCTGGTTCAAGCTCGAGCAGCCGAGCCAAGGCTCGGCGACACGCGCCACTGCCGAGCCGCAGCCGGGGCCGCGGGAAGCCTTGCGCGAGCAGCAGCAGCGCGGTGAACGGCGCGATCGACGGCCCGAGCAGCGTCGCGGAGGCGAGCGTGGCGAGCGTGTTGAGCGTGGCGAGCGCGGTGCGCGTGGCGAGCAACGCGGCGGGCGGCGCGAGCGTGGCGAGCGCGGCGGCGAACGTCGCGATATGCCGCAAGGCAGGCTCGAGCAGCAGCGCGGCAACGGCCAGCAGCGCGGCGAGCGCCAAGCTGGTGGCGAGCGCCGGCACGAGCAGCGACCGCCTCGTCCGCCGCAGGCGCAGGCACAGCAAGCCGGAGGGCGGCCGGCACAGCCGCCGGCCCCTACGGGGCCCGAGCGCGAAGGCGAGGAGCAGCGCCGTGGCCGCCGCGGCCGCCGCGACCGGCATCGCGAGCGTCGTCCGGAGCAGCCGATGGCAGCCGAGCCCGCGCCTCAGGTCGCGCCGATGCAGGAATTGACCGTTTCCGCACAAGCCGAGCCGGTCGCCGTTGTCACGGCGCCGCCGCTGCCGGAGTACCCGGCACCGACGCGCGTCGAGCCGACAGCCCACATCGCCATCGAGCCGGCGGCTCCGATGCCCGTCGAGCCGCAACCGCCTGCAGTCGCCGTCAGCGAGGCGCCGAGGTTTGTGCCGGAGGTCGAGCAGCCGAGGCGCGCTGCGCCCAGGGAGCAGCCGCCCGCTGCACAGGCGCCCGCTCCCCAGGCCGATCCGCAAGCCATGCTCGGCAGCAGTGGTCTGGTGATGATCGAGACCGATCCGTCGAAGGCCCGCACCGTGGCGCCAGCGCCCGAGCAGCCGATGCCGGTCGGACGTCCGCGTCGCGAGCGCCCGCAAGCGCAAGCTGCCGAACCGCTGGTGCAGGTCGAGACTCACAACAAGTAAGGTCGCGTCGCGTAGCATGAAAAAGCCGGCCTCGGGCCGGCTTTTTTATTGGCAGGATCGAGATATACAGTCGCCGTGCACAAGATCTGGCTCAACTCGTACCCCGCCGGCGTCCCTGCCGACATCGATCCGCGCGCCTACGCCTCGCTGTGCGAGCTGTTCGAGCGGAGCTGCGAGCGATTTCGCGCCCGCACGGCGTTCACCAACATGGGCGTCGCCCTGAGCTTCGGCGAGCTCGAGCGCCTGTCGCGCGATTTCGGCGCCTACCTGCAGAAGGTCGCCGGGCTGCGCCCCGGGGAGCGGGTCGCGATCATGCTTCCCAACCTGCTGCAGTATCCCGTAGCAGTGTTCGGCGCGCTGCGCGCGGGCCTCGTGGTGGTGAACGTCAATCCGCTGTACACCGCGCCGGAGCTGGAGCAGCAGCTCGCCGACTCGGGTGCGACCGCGATCGTCGTGCTGGAGAACTTCGCGCACACCCTCGAACGGGCGCTCGCCGCGACGCGCGTGCGCCAGGTCATCACCACGCAGCCCGGCGACCTTTTTCCCGCGGCCAGGCGCTGGCTCGTGAACTTCGCGGTGAAGCGCCTGAGGCGCCTGGTCCCGCCGTGGCGCATCGACGGCGCCCTTGGCTTGCGCGCGGCGCTCGCCCGGGGCGCGCGCTGCGCGCTGGAGCGCGCCGCGCCCGGCCCCGACGACATCGCTTTTCTTCAGTACACCGGCGGCACCACCGGCAGCCCGAAAGGCGCGATCCTCAGCCACGGCAACATGGTGGCAAACCTCGAGCAGACCCTCGCCTGGAGCCGCACGACGCTGCGCGAGGGCGAAGAGACCGTCGTCACCGCCCTGCCCCTATACCATGTCTTCGCCCTGACCGCGAACCTGCTGCTGTTCATCAGGCTGGGCGGCAACAATCTGCTGATCACGAATCCCCGAGATCTGCCGGCTATGATCGCCGAATTGCGCCACCACCGGTTTACCGCGATGACGGGCGTCAACACCTTGTACCGCGCGCTGCTGGACGCAAACGGCTTCGCGCAGGTTTGTGCCGCGAATCGCGGCGCGCTCAAGCTGGCGGTCGCGGGCGGCATGGCGGTGCAGCGCGCCGTGTCGGAACGCTGGCAGCAGGCGACGGGCGTGCCCGTGGTCGAGGGCTACGGGCTCACCGAGGCATCGCCCAACGTCTGCGCGAACCCGTTCGACGCCAAGGCGTTCAGCGGCAAGCTCGGCCTGCCGCTGCCCTCGACCGAGGTCGCGATCCTGGACGAGCACGGAGCCGAGGTGCCGCCGGGCGAAACCGGCGAGATCGGCGTGCGCGGCCCGCAGGTGACGCGCGGCTACTGGAACCGACCCGAAGACAGCGCGCAGGCCTTCGCGCCGGGCGGCTGGCTGAGGACCGGCGACATCGGGCGGTTCGACGAGCGCGGCTACCTCGAGTTCATCGACCGCAAGAAGGACGTCATCGTGGTGTCCGGCTTCAAGGCCTACCCGACGGAGATCGAGGACCTGGCGATGCGGCACCCGGGTGTCGGGGACGTCGCGGCGATCGGCGTGCCCGACGCGAGAAGCGGCGAGGCGGTCGCGCTGTTCGTGGTGAAAAAAGACCCCGCGCTCACCGCCGAGGCCCTGCGCGAGCACTGCGCGAGCTCCCTGGCGGGCTACAAGCGCCCGGTGCGCATCGAGTTCCGCGACGCGCTGCCCAAGAACCCCCTCGGCAAGATCCTGCGGCGCCGGCTGAGGGACGAGGTCGTCGGCGCCGATGGCTGAATATCCCGCGCACCTCGCGCACGAGCACCGTCTGTTCGACGGCAGGACGGTCACCATACGCCCGATCCGCCCGCAGGACGATCTGCTCGAGCGCGATTTCATCGATAGCGGCTTGTCGGGCGAAAACAGGTACCTGAGATTCCAGAAATGGGTCGCGGCGCCGTCGGACAAGCTGATCCATTTCCTCACCGACGTCGACTATGAGCGCCACATGGCATTCGTCTGCACGGTGCGCCACGGCGAAAGCGAGGAGATCGTCGGCGAGGCGCGCTATGTCACCAACCCCGACGGCAAAAGCTGCGAGTTCGGCATCATGATCGCCGACGCCTGGCACAAGAGCGGCATCGCCGGCCTGCTGATGGACGACCTGATCCGGGCTGCGCGCGCCAAAGGGCTCGAATCCGTCGAGGGCATCGTGCTCCGGAACAACACCACGATGCTGAAATTCGTGCGCGCCCTCGGCTTCGAGGTGCACCACGTGCCCGAGGATCCGGTCAACGCGCGCGTGGTGAAGAAGCTTTGAGCGTCGCCCTCACCGCGGCCAGCACGCCCCGGGAGCCTGCCTCGATCATGTCGAGCACGTGCTCGAAGCCCGCATCGCCACCGTAGTACGGGTCGGGCACTTCGGCGAGATTCCAGCCCTCGGCGAATTCCATGAACAGCCGCAGCTTGTGCCGGTGCTGCGGCGGCGCGAGGCGCTGCAGGATCCCGAGGTGGCCGCGATCCATGGCGAGGATCAGGTCGAATCGCTCGAAATCACCCTGCTCGATCTGCCGCGCGCGCAGCCCGCTCAGGTCGTAGCCGCGCCGCTGCGCGTGCTCCTGGGCGCGCGTGTCGGGGGCCTCGCCGACGTGGTAGCCGTGGGTGCCGGCGGATTCGACCTGGACAAGCTCGTCCAGAGCGCTTTCACAGAGAAGCTTCCTGAAAACACCCTCCGCAGTCGGCGAGCGGCAGATGTTCCCGGTGCACACCAGCAGGACGGCGCGCACCATCACTCGGAGGCGAGCGCGACGCCGAACACGCGCTTCTTGAGCTCGGCGAGCTGGTCGCGCAGCTTCGCCGCCTGCTCGAATTCGAGGTTGCGCGCGTGCTCGAGCATCTTCTTCTCGAGCTGCTTGATCTCGCGCGCGATCTGCTTCTCGCTCATCGACTCGTAGCGCGCCTCGTCCTGCGCCGCGGCCAGCTGGGCCTGGGCGTGGCCGGCGTCGTAGACGCCGTCGATCAGGTCCTTGATGCGCTTGGAGATGCCCTTCGGCGTGATGCCGCGCTTGCGGTTGTATTCGATCTGCTTGCGGCGGCGGCGGTCGGTCTCGCCGATCGCCCGTCTCATAGAGTCGGTCATCACGTCGGCATACAGGATCACCGCGCCGTTGATGTGGCGCGCCGCGCGGCCCATGGTCTGGATGAGCGAGCGCTCCGAGCGCAGGAAGCCTTCCTTGTCGGCATCCAGGATCGTCACCAGCGACACCTCGGGCAGGTCGAGCCCCTCGCGCAGCAGGTTGATCCCCACCAGCACGTCGAACTCGCCCAGGCGCAGATCGCGGATGATCTCGACGCGCTCGACCGTGTCGACCTCGGAGTGCAGGTAGCGCACCTTGACGCCGTGCTCGGAGAGGTATTCGGTCAGCTCCTCGGCCATGCGCTTGGTGAGCGTGGTCACCAGCACGCGCTCGCTCTTCTTGACCCGCAGGCGGATCTCGGACAGCAGGTCGTCCACCTGGTTGCTCGCCGGCCGCACCTCCACCGTCGGATCGACCAGCCCGGTCGGCCGCACCACCTGCTCCACCACCTGGGCCGACTTCCCGGTCTCGTAATCGGCGGGGGTCGCGGAGACGAAGATCGTCTGGCGCACCACCTTCTCGAACTCGTCGAACCTCAGCGGCCGGTTGTCGAGCGCCGAGGGCAGCCTGAAGCCGTAGTCGACGAGGTTCTCCTTCCTCGAGCGGTCGCCCCGGTACATGCCGCCGAGCTGGCCGATGGTGACGTGGCTCTCGTCGATGATCATCAGCGCATCGGGCGGCAGGTAGTCGATCAGGGTCGGCGGCGGCTCGCCCGGCTTGCGCCCGGACAGATGGCGCGAGTAGTTCTCGATGCCCTTGCAGAAGCCCAGCTCGACGAGCATCTCGAGGTCGAAGCGCGTGCGCTGCTCGATCCTCTGCGCCTCGACCAGCTTGCCCGCCTTCTGGAAGAACTCGATCCGTTCTCGCAGCTCGACCTTGATCGCCTCGATCGCCCGCAGCGTCGTTTCGCGCGGCGTCACGTAGTGGCTCGAAGGATAGACCGTGAAGCGCGCCATCGGGTGCAGCACCCGCCCGGTCAGCGGATCGAACACCTGCAGCGCCTCGATCTCGTCGTCGAAGAGCGATATCCGCACCGCATGCTCGGCATGCTCGGCCGGGAACACGTCGATCACGTCGCCCCGCACGCGGAACGTGCCGCGGCGGAAATCGAGCTCGTTCCTCTCGTACTGCATCGCCACCAGGCGCGCCAGCACGTCGCGCTGCGACAGCTTCTCGCCGCGGCGCAGGTGCAGGATCATGCCGTGGTACTCGGACGGGTCGCCGATGCCGTAGATCGCCGACACCGTGGCCACGATCACCACGTCGCGCCGCTCCATCAGCGACTTGGTCGCCGACAGGCGCATCTGCTCGATGTGCTCGTTGATCGAGGAATCCTTCTCGATGTAGAGATCCCTCGACGGGACGTAGGCCTCGGGCTGGTAATAGTCGTAGTACGAGACGAAGTACTCGACCGCGTTCTCGGGGAAGTACTCGCGGAACTCTGAATAGAGCTGCGCCGCCAGCGTCTTGTTCGGCGCCAGCACCATCGCCGGCCTGCCGAGCCGCGCGATGACGTTCGCCATGGTGTAGGTCTTGCCCGAGCCGGTCACCCCGAGCAGCGTCTGGAACGCCAGGCCGTCGCCGATGCCCTCGACCAGCTGGTCGATCGCCTCCGGCTGGTCGCCCGCGGGAGCGTACGTCTGGTGCAGCCTGAACGGGCTGGCCGGGAAGCTCTCCGTCGCCATGGTTTCCGGGTGCGGCAAAAGATTCGGATTTTCGCACAGCGGCGCGCCCGGTAGAATACGCACTTCACTCCCACACCATCATTTATGAGCGCATCGATCCTCGCGGCCCTCCAGATGGCGCCGCGCGACCCCATCCTCGGCGTCACCGAAGCCTTCGTCGCCGACCAGAACCCGAAGAAAGTGAACCTCGGCGTCGGCGTGTACACCGATGACGCCGGCAAGGTGCCGCTGCTCGAATGCGTGCGCCGCGCCGAGCGGGCGCGCGTCGAGGCCGCGCCGCCGCACAGCTACCTGCCGATCGACGGGCTGCAGGCCTACGACCGCGCGGTGATGCAGCTGGTGTTCGGCGCCGAGCTTGCCGCGAGTGGACGCATCGTCACGGTGCAGGCGCTGGGCGGCACCGGGGGACTCAAGATCGGCGCCGACTTCCTGCGCCTGCTCGATCCCAAGGCTCAGGTCTGGATCAGCGAGCCGAGCTGGGAGAACCACCGCGCGCTGTTCGAGAACGCGGGCTTCAAGGTGAACGCCTACCCCTACTACGACGCCAAGACCCACGGCGTCGATTTCGACGGCATGCGGGCGGCGCTAAACAAGCTCAAGGCCGGGTCGATCGTGGTGCTGCACGCCTGCTGCCACAACCCGACCGGAGTCGACCTGACGCAAGCGCAGTGGCAGGCGGTGCTCGAGACGGTGAAGCGCCGGAAGCTGGTGCCGTTCCTCGACCTCGCCTACCAGGGCTTCGGCGACGGCATCGATGCCGACGGCTACGCGGTGCGCCTGTTCGCCGACGCCTACAGCCCGGTGTTCGTGTCGAGCTCGTTCTCCAAGTCGTTCTCGCTCTACGGCGAGCGGGTCGGCGCCTTCAGCGCCCTAACCGAAAGCGCCGACGAAGCCGCGCGCGTGCTGTCGCAGGTGAAGCGCATCGTGCGCACCAACTATTCCAACCCGCCGACGCACGGCAGCCACATCGTCGCCACCGTGCTCGCGACGCCCGAGCTGCGCGCACTGTGGGAGAAGGAGCTCGCCGCCATGCGCGAGCGCATCAAGGCGATGCGCAAGGCGCTGGTCGAGAGAATCAAGGTGCGCGCGCCAAAGGCCGATTTCGGCTTCGTGCTGGCGCAGCGCGGCATGTTCTCGTACTCCGGTCTCGGCAAGAAGCAGGTCGCGCGTCTGCGTACCGAGTACTCGATCTACGCCATCGACACCGGGCGCATCTGCGTCGCGGCGCTCAACACCAAGAACATCGACTACGTCGCGGACGCGATCGCGAAGGTGATCTAGGCCGGCGCCGCCGGCTCATTTGCATCCGGGGACGGACTCCAGCTTCGCCACGGCGGTGGCGCCGAGCGTGGTGCCGACCCCGGGCAGCAGCAGCGTGCCGAGCAACGCGCCGATCGCCGCGCCGCGCGTCAGGCCGACCGAGGGCTCCGAGAGCGTGCCGCCGAGCGCGAGCGGGACGCCGACGATGCCGCCCGTCTTGGCCACCGACACGTCGAGCAGGCCGCTCAACGCGCCGTCGGGCGCGATTTCGGCGCCCCCGCCCGCCACCAGGCTCGGCGAGCGCGCGCAGATCTCCTCCAGGCGGATGGCCTTGCCGCGCAACGCCACCTTTGCGCTCAGCTCCTCGAACGGCGTCTCGCCGTCCGCAGGCAGCTTGCCGAGCGGCAGCTCCGCCGCGCGCGCCAGGTCGACGCCATGCCAGCTGCCGCCCTTCACCGCTGCGGGACCATCGAGCACGAACGCGTAGCCGAGCTGCGCGGCGCCCTTTGCGCGCGAGGAGAACACGGCTTGCGCGTCCAGCAGGCCACTCAGCCGCGCCGGCTTGCCGAGGTCCCGGAGCAGCGGCACGAGCTCCACTTGCGCGATGTCCGCGTTGCCACCCAGGCGCCAGCCCTTGGACCAATCGAGCTGGAAGCTGCCGGACAGCGTGCCGCCGTACAGGCTGCCCTCGACCGCCGGCAGCTCGAGCCGGCCGCCCTGCAGCGTGCCCTTCGCCTCGAGCGACTCGAACATCAGCGGCGCGACGCGCACCGGCAGCCGCCAGCCGTGCGCCTCGAGCGCCACCCGCGCTGCGCCGTCCCCCTGCGGTTCCAGGCGCGCCTCGAACGCCTGGTCGACCGTCGTCAAGACCGCGCTCTCCGGCGCATAGCCCAGACCGAGGTCGATGCGCGCGTCGAATGGCGGCACCTTCAGGAAGCGGTGCGTGAACGTCACGTTGCGCAGCTCGACGCGCGCCACGCGCGCCGTCGCCCCGCCCTCCTTCGGTTTCGGCATGCTGTTCAGGATTCTGAGCGCGGACTCGCGTATGCGTACGCCGTCGGCGCGCACCAGCCGGATCACCTTGTGCTCGCCGAGCAGCGACGTGACCTCCGGCACCACGCGCAGCTCGTCGATCGCGAGCGGCGCGCCCTTGCCCACCTTGATGCCGTAGAGTGCCACGCGCGGCGTCGGCAGGATCTCCAGGCGCATGTCCTCGACGCTCACCGGCCGGCCAATCCTCATGGATGCCGTTTCGGCCAGCTCGGGAATGAATCCGCGCAGCGGCACCAGGAACGGCGCCGCCAGCGCCACCACCAGCACCCCGCCCGCGATTGCGGTAGGCCAAAACCACTTGCCACGGGCAACGCGACTAAATTCGATCATTCAATTGCTTGGCCCACCGGAAATCCATAAAATAGCCGGCTTTCTCAGATCCCCGATAGCTCAGTCGGTAGAGCGACGGACTGTTAATCCGCAGGTCCCAGGTTCGAGCCCTGGTCGGGGAGCCAAGATCACACAAAGGCTTGGCGCGAGCTAGGCCTTATTTCCTTTCCCCACCGTAGCTAGAACGTAGCTTGACAGTCCGACTACGTTTCCACTCGGCCCGTCGGACTCAATCCGCGAGGCAGCGACGGTGCACTATCCCGACTGACCTAAACCGCTGGCTTGACGATAGGGGTCTATAGAGCCCCTCGCCCCCAGTAATTGCCGAGACTCGCGCGTAGGCGGAGTCAAATTTCCGCCGCTCCCAAACGTAGCGAAAACGTAGTGACCTGCCACCCCATGCCCGGCATCGCGTAGCGAAGCGCGAGGCCGGAGGCCAGCCAGCCTCGGCCCTCGCGCACCGCAGTTGCGCCCCGGCGAGCGGGAATCTGGCCATTTGACGCAAACCAAGAGCGCGATTGGTTTTGCTATCTCTTTGACAAGTATTCCAACAGTCAAGATACTTACCCATCACCCGTTGAATTGCCGCCTATCCCACTTCATCGCCCTGACAACTTCCGCACTTCTTTCGGAGCCGGCACTCATGCGAACCATCCCGTCCTCACTGTTCATACTCGCACTGCTGGCCGGCATGACAACTGCGGCGGTCCCGGCGGCCGCACAAGGCAACCCGATCAAGATCGGCGCCATTCTTCCACTCACCGGATCGGGGGCGTCGTACGGCGTCTGGATGAAAGGCGGCGCCGAGATGGCGGCCGAGGATATCAACGCGGCCGGGGGTATCGCCG
>Ga0316628_100000044_pt1 | contig 74538 bp, 71 predicted proteins | sample OWC_Aug_M2_C1_D5_FD_207648 | JGI IMG/M metagenome (GOLD analysis project Ga0316628, IMG submission 207648) | Wetland soil microbial communities from Old Woman Creek delta, Ohio, United States - OWC_Aug_M2_C1_D5_C | ecosystem: Environmental > Terrestrial > Soil > Wetlands | place: USA: Ohio...
GGTTCAGAGAGCTGGCCCGGATCGGCGCCTGACGCATGGCTCCGGCCCGGCCGACCGGTCGTTTGGCTTTGGCCCCGGACTCATGCTAGAATAAGCCGCGTTCCCCGACCGCGGAGAGGTGCTGGAGTGGTCGATCAGGAACGCCTGCTAAGCGTTTGCCCTGGCTCAAACTGGGGCCGCGGGTTCGAATCCCGCCCTCTCCGCCACTCATCCTCCTTTCGCCCGGCGCGTCTTGACTTTGGGTTCATGTTCCCCTAGATTTGACGCCGATGGATCCTATTCGGGGCGTTCGCCGGAGCGCCCCATTATTCCCGACCGTACGAAAGGCACGATCATGAGCACGAAGCGCCGGTCCCCGTCCGTGGTCCCCATCGCTCTGGCTCTGATCCTCGTCGCCGTCTGCGCGGCATGCGCGAAAAGGCCCGCGGGCCCCTCCTACGAGGCCTTCCGGGCGGCTTTCGCCGACCCTCCGGCCGGCTACTGCAGCGCGCCCCTCTGGGTCTGGAACGACCGCCTGACCCGCGAGGAGATCAAGCGCCAGCTCGAGGACTTCAAGGCGCGCGGGATCGGCGGCGCTTTCATCCACCCCCGTCCCGGCCTCATCACCCCCTATCTTTCCGACGAATGGTTCTCCCTTTGCGCCTACGCCGTCGAGACCGGAAAGACGCTCGGCCTCAAGATCTGGCTTTACGACGAGAACTCCTACCCATCGGGCTTCGCCGGGGGCCACGTGCCCGCGGCCATGCCCGACGCGGGCCGGGCCGGGCTGAGGATGAAGAAGTACGAAGGCGCCCCGCCCCCCGCTCTCGATCCCGCGGCCGTCGTCGTCCTGAGACGGACCCTGACCGGGTTCGAGGACCTCACGGGCAAGCCGTTGCCCCCCGGGGGCGACGGAGCGACCTACTATGTCTTCGACGTCGTTCACGCCGCGCCGTCCCCGTGGCACGGCGGCTTCACCTACGTAGACCTCATGCGCAAGGACGTCACCGAGAAGTTCCTGGACCTGACCCTCAACGGCTACAAGAAGGCCATCGGCCAGGAGTTCGGAGCTACCGTCCCCGGCGTCTTTCAGGATGAGGCGGAGATCGCCCCGGCCGGCGGCGCCGAGGCCGTGAATTACACGCCGGCCCTGTTCCAGGCCTTCCAGACCCGCTGCGGCTACGACCTGCGCCCCGCTCTCGTCGGGCTCTTCGAGGAGGTCGGCAGCTGGCGCCGCGTCAGGCACGATTTCTACGGCACCCTGCTCGACCTCTTCATCGAGAACTGGGCCAAGCCCTATTACGCCTACGCCACCGACAACAGGCTCCTTCTCACCGGCCACTACTGGGAGCACGAATGGCCCCGGCCGCGCAACACCCCCGACACCCTGGCCATGGATTCCTACGCCCACATGCCCGGCATCGATATCCTGATGAACGAGTGGTCCGAGGGCCCCGATGCCCAGTTCGGCAACGCCCGGGCCGTGCGCGAGATCCGCAGCTCGGCCAACCAGCTCGACCGGGAGCGGACGATGTCCGAGACCTACGGCGCCGGCGGCTGGGACCTGACCTTCGCCGACCAGAAAAGGATCGGCGATTGGGAATATGCCCTCGGCGTCAACTTCCTCAACCAGCACCTGTCCTACGCCACGATCAAGGGCGCCCGCAAGCGCGACCACCCGCTCTCGTTCTCCGACGTCGAGCCGTGGTGGCCTCTCTACAACACCCTGGCCGATTATTTCGGCCGGCTGTCCGTGGCCATGAGCCTGGGCCGGCAGGTCAATCGGATCGTCGTCATCGAGCCGACGACGACGGCCTGGATGTTCTACTCGCCGTCGGCGGCCTTCGACGATTTCAAGGCCGTCGGCCGGGACTTCCAGGAGTTCGTCGATCTCCTCGAGGCCGAGCAGATCGAGTACGACGTCGTCAGCGAGAAGACCCTCCAGGAATTCGGCTCGGTCAGCCACTCACGCCTCAATGTGGGCTCCTGTTCCTACGGCCTGGTCATCTTTCCGCCCGGTCTGAGGAACCTCGAGGATACGACCGTCAACCTCATCCGCGATTACCTCATTCGGGACGGCAAGATCATCTCCTGGGTCGCGCCGCCCGACTACGTCAACGGCCTGCCGACCGAGGACCTCCGGCAGCTCCAGGTGTCCTTCGGGGACCGCTGGCTCAATTCGGGGCCCGGCCCTGGCTTCGACAAGGTCCGCCAGTACAGCCCTCCGGCCATCGTTTTCACCGGCGTTCAGGCCGGGGCCAAGCTCTTCCACGAGCGCCGCGAGTTCGACGGAGGCCGCCTCGTCTTCCTGGCCAACTCGGAGGCCGAGGCGACCACGACCGGCGCCGTGACCTTGGCCGGCGGGTCGGCCGAGGCATGGGACCCGTTCACCGGCCAGATCAAGCCGGTCCCGTTCGCGCGCCGCGGCGACAAGGTCGAAGTCGTCTTCTCGCTTCCCCCCAAGGGCAGCCTCCTCCTTTGCGTGAGGGACGCGAGGGCCAAGCCGCCGGCCGCTGAGCCGGCCCTTTCCTGGCAGGAGCTCGCCGCCGAGGGTGAGCTCGTCGTCGAGGCCCAGGCCCCGAACGTCCTGACCCTCGATTATTGCGATCTCACGATCGCCGGCCGGACCGAGAAGGACCTCTATTTCTATGATGCCCAAAGGAAGACCTTCCAGGCCAACGGCCTGGATCGGAACCCCTGGGATTCGGCCGTCCAGTACAAGACGAGCATCCTCGACCGCGACAAGTTCCCGCCGGCCTCCGGCTTCGAGGCCGTCTTCTGGTTCCGCGTCGCTAAGGATGACGTGGGGGACTTCGCCGACGTCAGGGCTGTGGTCGAGCGGCCGGCCCTGTTCAAGGTCTTCATCAACGACAAGGAGGTCGCCGCGGCGCCGGGGGAGTGGTGGCTGGACCGGTCGTTCGGCGTCTATCCCATCGGCGGACGGATCGTCTCCGGAAGGAACAAGCTCACGGTCAAGGCCCGGCCTTTCACCATCCATACCGAGCTCGAGCCGGTCTATCTCCTCGGCGGCTTCCGCCTGGCCGCGATCGGCCGAGGCTTCGAGATGAGGTCGCCTGCGTCCTTGGCGGCAGGGGCCTGGAACGCCCAGGGCTGGCCGTTCTACGGAGAGGCCGTCCGCTACACCAAGGCCTTCGTCGTGCCGGAGGCCGAGGCCGGCTCGTCCTATCGGCTCCGTCTCGGCCCCTGGCTCGGAGCCACGGCCGAGGTCTTCGTCCGCGGCCAGCGGATCGGAACGGCCGCCTTTCCGCCGTTCGAGGTCGACCTGACGGGTTCGCTCTCGGCCGGCCGGAACGAGGTCTCGGTGGTCGTCTATGGGACCCTCCGGAACACTCTGGGGCCTTTTCACAACGACCCGCCCCTCGGCCGGGCCTGGCCCGGCTCGTTCCAGCAGGGAGCCAAAGGCGGCCTGCCGCCAGGGTCCGAGTATTCGTCGGTGGGCTACGGCCTGTTCGAAGGGTTCCAGGTCTTGAAGGGAACCGCCCGGTGAATCTCCCGAAGAAAGGTCGACGATCCCCATGACTCCTACCGTCGGATTCGACAACGCCCATTACCTCGCCGAGCAGAAGAAGGCCATCCTCGAGCGGATGAGCCGCTTCCCCAAGAAGCTCTACCTCGAGTTCGGGGGCAAGCTCTTCTTCGATTACCACGCCGCCCGGGTCCTGCCGGGCTATGACCCCAACGTCAAGATGAAGCTCCTGCAGGAGCTCCGCAGCCAGGCCGATTTCCTGCTCTGCATCTACGCCGGCGACATCGAGCGGAAGAAGATGCGGGCCGACTTCGGCCACACCTACGACGTCGACGCCATGAAGCTCATCGACGACCTGCGGGAGTGGGGGATCCAGATCCGGGCCGTGGTCGTCACCCGGTTCGACAATCAGCCGGCGGCCCGCATCTTCAAGAACAAGCTCGAGCGGCAGGGCATCCGCGTCTATACGCACCGCTTCACCAAGGGCTATCCCACGGAGGTCGACGTCATCGTCAGCGACGAGGGCTATGGGGCGAACGATTATATCGAGACCGAGCACCCGCTCGTCATCGTCACCGGGCCCGGTCCCGGCAGCGGCAAGCTGGCCACCTGCCTGTCCCAGCTCTATCACGAGCACCGCCGCGGACTGACCACGGGCTACGCCAAGTTCGAAACCTTTCCGATCTGGAACCTGCCCCTCAAGCACCCCGTCAACGTGGCCTATGAGGCCGCCACGGCCGACATCTGCGACTTCAACCTGGTCGACCCGTTCCATCTCGAGGCCTACGGCAAGGTGGCGGTCAACTACAACCGGGACGTGGAGATCTTTCCGGTCCTCAAGAGGATCATCGAAAAGATCACCGGCGAGCCGTCCTTCTACAAGTCGCCGACCGACATGGGCTGCAACGCCGCCGGGTTCGGGATCGTCAACGACCAGGTCGTCCGCGAGGCGGCCCGGCAGGAGCTCATCCGGCGCTATTTCCGCTACGCCTGCGAGTACACGCTCGGCTTCGTCGAGAAGGAGACCGTCCAGCGGGCCGAGCTGCTGATGAAGGAGCTCGGGGTCAAGGCCGAGGACCGTCCCGTCGTCGTCGCCGCCCGCCGGGCGGCCGAGGAGGGCCGGGCCTCCGGCAAGGGCAACAAAGGGGTCTTCGTCGGCGCGGCCATCGAGCTCGCCGACGGCACGATCGTCACCGGGAAGAACTCGCCGCTGATGCACGCCGCCGCGGCCCTCATCCTCAACGCCGTCAAGACGCTGGCCGGGATCCCCGACAAGATCCCTCTTCTCTCGCCGTCGATCGTCGAGTCCGTGGGCGAGCTCAAGACGGCCGTCTTCGGGGCGAAGAGCGTCAGCCTCGACCTGTCGGAGGTCCTGACCTGCCTCGCCATCAACGCCGCGACGAATCCTATGGCCCATATGGCCCTGGAGCGCATGAAGGAGCTGCAGGGCGCGGAAGTCCACATCACCCACATCCCGACGCCGGGCGACGATTCAGGGCTCCGCCGCTTCGGGATCAACCTGACGACCGACCCGAATTTCGCCAGCAAGCACCTCGTGGTGGCCTGAGGAAGGAGCGCGCGATCATGGCCTTTCTGGAAGCTCTGAGGTCGAGGCACCGGACCTTCAAGCGGCGGCACCCCATGCGCCGCGAGGCGCTCTTCCTCTGCCTGGTCGCTCTGGCCTATGTGGCGAGCTCCGCGGTCCTGGGCCTGGCCGGCGACGTCCCCGCCGCGCCGGTCCTCGTCGGCCTCGATGCGGACAACTACTATGCCTGGCAGATCCTCTTCATCGTGCCGCTCATCTTCGCCGTCTGGATCCTCTCCTCGGGCGTCCTGCTGGCGCTCGGGACGAAAGGGTGCCACCGCAGCAACGTGCTATGCGGCGCCTCGCGGGCGTGGGGCGCGCCGCTCCTTCTGGCCTGGGTCCCCTCGGCCGTGCAGGCGGCCTTCGCCATCTTGGGCATGGGGCAGGCGGAATGGGTCGAGATCCTCTCGAAGCCCGGACTCTGGCAGACGATCTATCTGGCCTCTTACGCGGCCGCGGCAATCTGGGCGGTCGTCAAATACGTTGGGACGGCGAGGACGATCCACAAGAGATCCTGGTCCACGGCCGTTTCGACGGGGATCGCCGCCTCGGCCGTGGCCATCGGGATCTTTGTCTTGTTCATCCGCTGAGGACGCCTCCGGCAAGGGCCGCGGCGCGGCGGACGGACCGAAAGGATTCGAGGATGCCGGCGCGTGATATGACGGACGGCCTCGTCGTCCGGTCGTTCCGGATCGAGGACTATGACAAGATCATGGCGCTCTGGGCCGAGGGCGGGCTGCCGCTCAAGCCGCAGGGCCGGGACAGCCGCGAGAACATCGCCCGGCAGATCGGCCTGCCGAACGTCCGCTTTCTCGTGGCCCAGGCGGGGGAGGGGGGACCGGTCGTCGGGACCGTTCTCGCCACCCACGACGGCCGCAAGGGCTGGATCAACAGGCTGGCCGTCGTTTCCGGTTCGCGGCGGAAAGGGATCGGCGCAGCCCTTGTCGGGGCGGCCGAGGCCTGGCTCGAGTCGCAGGGCATGGATATCCTGGCCTGCCTCATCGAGGCGGACAACGCCGTCTCCATGGCCGTCTTCGAGAAGCTCGGATACAAGAAGCATCCGGAGATCATCTACTTCGCCAAGCGCAAGTATCCGGGCGTCTAGAGGTCTTGATCAGCCCGGGACTTCCGGACGCTCCCTTTCGGCTTTGCTCGGGTATTCCCCCTCGTATCCCCGCACCCCGGAAACCTTGTAGCTGGTTTCCCCCAGCCTCCGGCTGGGTCCCCCTTCCCTTACGGGGACTTCGGGGGAACACACCTCGCCGCCTCGGGAGGTCCTCCAACCCGGGAGCAGACTAGCTAGAAGCTCGTGATCACGAGCTTGAAGGCGCGGCGGCCGGCCTCGGATTCGGCGAAGAGGCGCGGGACATCGTCGAGACCGATCTCCGTCAGCCAGTCTTTGACCTTGAAGCGGCCCGCCTCGAGCCAGCTCAGGGCGATCGGGTAATCGCCCGCCGCGAAATTCGAGCTCGTGGTGAGGCGGCGCTCGGCGCCGAGCCGCATGAAGTTGACCGCGAAGTCCCGGTCATGAACGGCCATGTTGACCAGGGTCCCTTTCCGGCCCAGGAGCCCCAGCCCGAGGTCGAAGCTCGCCCGGCCCCCGACGCTGTCGAAAACCGTGCCGAAGCCGTCCGGGGCGATCGACCGGAGCTCCGCGGCGAGCGCCGCGGCCGTCTTGCCGCGCGCGTCGACGACGTGGTCGAAGCCCGCCCGCCGGGCCGATTCGAGGGACCGGTCGGCGATGTCCGTGACCACGACCGAGCTCGCGCCGAGGACGCGGGCCGCCTGGGCGATGCCGTTGCCGGCCGGTCCGGCCCCCATCATCAGGACCGGCCGGCCGCGTTGGATATCGCCCTGGTGGGCGACGTGGACGCAGACGGCCAGGATGTCCATCATGGCCGCGTCGCCGAAGCCGAGCCCGTCAGGCAGGACATAGCAGCCCGCGCCCCAGGCCGGAGCGTATTCTGCGTAGGCCCCGGGATAGACGTCGCGCTTCCCCCATCCCTGGCCGTGGCCCATGTGGACGGTGTTGGGGCATAGTTGGGTCCGGCCGGCCCGGCAGTCGGGACAGACGCCGCAGACCTTCGAGCAGACCGGGGCGACACGGCGGCCGAGCAGGCCGGCGTTCTTTTCGTCGAGCACGGCCACGACCTCGCCGGCGAACTCATGGCCGAGGACGATGCCCGGCGGATTGTCGACATGCCGGCCGAGCGTGTGCAGCGCCCACGGGTTCTCGCCCACGTAGTACCTGAAGTCCGAACCGCAGACGCCGCAGGCCGCGACCTTGATCAGGACGAGATCGGGATCGCCGTAGGTCTCGATGGGCCAGACGGGGATCTCGCGCACGGCCAAACGGCGGGGGGATTCGAGGACGGCGGCCCTCATGCGCGGAGGGATGACGGCTGCGGCGATCATGGGAATTCCTAGACCCCGGAGTATGCGGAGAATCCGCCGTCGACGGGGATGACCGTTCCGGTCACGAAGGAGGATGCGTCGGACGCGAGCCAGATGAGGACCCCGGCCAGGTCGCGCGGCTCTCCGAAACGGCCGAGCGGCGTATGGGCGATGACGCTCCGGCCGCGCACTGTCATCTCTCCTGTCCCTTCGTCCGTGAGGAGAAAGCGATTCTGCTCCGTCAGGAAGAAGCCCGGCGCGACGGCGTTGACGCGGATGCGGAGCGGGGCAAGATGAGTCGCCAGCCAAGCGGTGAAGTTCGACACGCCGGCCTTGGCCACCGAGTAGGCCGGGACCTTGGTCAGTGGCCGCGAGGCGGTCATCGAAGAGATGTTGACGATCACGCCTCCGCCCTGTCGGGCCATCTCCTTTCCGAAGACCCGGCAGGGGAGAAGGGTCCCCAGGAGGTTCAGGTCGATGACGCGGCGCAGGTCGGAGATCTCGAGGTCGAAGAACGACCGCGCTCCGTCCGGGGCGCCCATGATGTCGTCCGGCGCCGCGGTCTCCTTCGATGTCGTGGCCGCCGGGGCGTTCCCGCCGGCCGCGTTGACCAGGATATCGAGGCCGCCCAGCTCGCGCGAAACCCGGTCCGCCGCCGCGGCCAGGCTCGCCTCATCGAGGACGTCGCAAGCGACGCCGATCGAGCGGCCTCCGGCCGCGGCCACCCGGCCCGCCGCCTCGACGGCCGCGGCTTCCCGGATATCGAGGATGGCCACCGCCGCGCCACGCCCGGCCAGGGCCAGGGCCATGGCCGAGCCCAGCGTGCCTCCTCCGCCGGTGATGACGGCGGTCCTGGAGCCTAGATCGAACGGATCTTCGGTCATGCGAATACCTCATCGACGGCCTCGCCGAAGGCCTCCGCCGATTCGATGAGCGCGTCCTCGGCGATGGTCAGGGGCGGGGCGATCTTCAGACACTCCCCGGCGATGCCCACCGGGGCGAACATCAGCACGCCCTTGCGCAGGCTGGCGAGGTTGATGGCCAGGGCCGTGGCCGGATCGGGGACCTTGGTCCCGGCTTGGACGACCTGGATGCCCGCGACGAGCCCCCGGCCGTGGAGGCAGCCCAGCCTCGACGGGTGGCGGGCCTGGATCGCGGCCAGGCGGGGCATCAGGACGCCTTCCATCCGGGCTGCACGGCCGGCCAGGTCTTCGCGGAGAAGGATCCCCAGGTTGGCCAGGCCCGCCGCGACGGGCAGGGGCGAGGCCGAATGGGTCGAAGTCATGGACCCGGGCGCGTAGAGCTCCATGATGTCCGCCCGGCCGATGACGGCGGCCAGCGGCAGGGACGACGAGATGCCTTTGCCGCAACAGATGAGGTCGGGCTCGATGCCGTAATGCTCATAGCAGAACATCTTCCCCGTCCGGCCGAACCCCGACTGGACCTCGTCGAAGATGGTCACGATGTCGTGCTCGCGGCAGAAGGCTTCGAGGCGCCGGGCGTAATCGACGGGCAGGAAGTCGGGCCCGACCCCCTGATAGCTTTCGGTCATGACCGCCGCGATGTCGCCCGGCGCGAGCTTCAGGTCGTGAAGAGCCGAGAAGAAGCCGTCGAACCCGAAGGCGGTATTCTTGTAGCCGTCGGGAAAAGGGACCTGGACGAAGGCCGGGTCGGGGACGCCGAGCCATCGCTTCTGCCCGTCCAGGCCGCCGGCGAGCTGGGCGCCCATGGTCCGGCCGTGAAAGGCGTACCGGAACGACACGACGCGATTGCGCGAGGGGCCGTACTTCTCGAAGGCGTAGGTCCGGGCCAGCTTGATGGCGTTCTCCGTCGCCTCGCTTCCCGTCGAAAGCAGGAAGACCCGATAACGCTCAGGATCGGGGGCCAGCGACCGCAGCAGGCGGCAGAGCTCGGCCCTTTGTTCGTGGACGAAGACATAGCTGGCGAGGAGGCCCTGGTCTATGACCGCCTGAAGGGCCTCCCGGATCTCTCGCCGTCCGTGCCCGGCGTTGGCGACGAGGACGCAGCTCGACCAGTCGATCCAACGGTTGCCCCACTTGTCGGAGACGATGAAATCCTCGGCCTTGTGCCAGACGACGGGCGGCTGGCCGGCCATCGAACGGGGCTCGCTCGCGGCCAGCGCCTCGAACAGTGGGACCGATTCGGGCACGGGGATCTTGGTCCGGATGGTGCGGTACTTCGTCTCGATGCGCGGCACCTCGAGCGGAGTTAGGTCATAGACCGCCATGACGCTCTCCCAGCCGGACCGTCCGGCCGGCGGTCAGGCTTTCGTGGACGGCGGCGGCGATGCGCGTCGCCTCCAGGCCGTCTTCGCCCGAGGCCCAGATCCCCTTGAGCTCGGCCAGTCGGCCGCCGCCCTTGAGGAAGGCGACGTTCCCGGCGAAGTCCTCGATGCTCTCGATCCCGTAGCCGCGGAGGACCCGGCGGCCGGTCCGGTCCGCGGTCTCCCGGCGGAAATTGTTGTTGTAGGTGGCCATGCCCTCGCCGGCCAGGCACGACCGCGTGCCGCGGTCCTGGCTGTCGCATTCGAAGAAGCCCTTGGTGCCGACGATCCGGAGGCCCTGGTTGACGACGGCTTCGAAGCCCTGGGGCAGGACCCAGCTCGTGTCGAACGAGACGGTGGCCCCGTTCGCGAAATCGACCTTGGCGTTGACGCAATCGTAAGCGTCGAGGCCGTGGTCCTGGAGAAGCACGGCCTTGGTCCCGGTCGCGGTGACCGCCACGGCCTCGGACTTCAGGATCCAGCGCACGAGATCGTAGAAGTGGACGCCCAGGAACCAGGCCGGCGACGAGAGGGCCGCCCAGCGGGGGAACCACTTGGTCGGGACCTCGATGCGGTCCTCCATGTGGACGCTGCCGTAGAGGATCCGGCCGAGGTCGCCCGCCCGGACGCGCCGCTCGATCGCCTGGTGATCGGGGTCATAGCGTTTGTGGAAATCGACCTGGAGAAGGACGCCGGCCGCGCGGGCCGCCCCGACCATGGCCTCGGCGCCCTTCACGCTGATGTCGAGGGGCTTTTCGACGAGGACGTGCAGGCCGGCGGCGACGGCGTCGAGGACGATCTCCCGGTGGAGAGGGTCGGGCGTCGCGACGCTGACCGCGTCGAGGGTCTCCCGGGCGAACATATCGAGATGATGGGGATAGACCGGGCAGCCGTAGCGCTTGCGCAGGGCCTCGGCCCGCGCCGGGTCGCTCTCGGCGATGGCCGCCAGAACGACGCCCGTCTCCTCGAGCTGGGTGAAGACGTCGAGGTGGGTCTGCCCGTACTGGCCGGCCCCGACGACGGCGATCCTAACGGACATGGCCCGACTCCTTTCCCCCGGTCCCGCACCAGCGGGCCAGGAACCGGACCAGCACCTCGGCGGCCCGGGCGATGTCCCCGAGACGGACCTTCTCGTCGAGCGCATGAGCGTGACGAAGGTCCCCGGCCCCGAAGACGACCGTCGGCATGCGGCCCCGGTGAAAGAGGAGGCGGGCGTCGCAGGAGGCGTTCCAGCCTTGCGCCGGACGCGGACCCAGGACCTCCTCGGCCGCCTGACGGAAGGTCCGAACGACCGGGTGATTGGGCGGCGTCTCGAAGGCCTCGTTGCGGAGACCGGCCAGCTCGAAGCGGGCGTGCTCCCGGGCCCAGGGCGTGGCCCGCGCGAGGATCAGGGCCTGGATCTCCGCTTCGATCTCGCGGGCCGTCCGGTTAGGCAGGAAGGCGATCCCGCCCTCGACGAGGCACCGGCCCGGGACCGTCGAGGGCCAATCCCCGGCCTGGACCCGGCCGATGTTGAGGACGACGGGGGAGGGCTCGTCCGGAAAGCCGGCCATGCCCTTCGAATCCCGCCGCAGCTTCGCTTCGTAGTCTCGAAGATCAGGCAAGAGCCCGACGAGCTCGTCGAACGCGCTGAGGCCCTCGTGATAGCGGCCCATGTGCACGGGCCGGCCCTCGACCGTGAGCTTGAACCAGGCGGCGCCGCGGTTCGCGGAGCGGGGGACAAGCCCGGTCGGCTCGAGGACCACGGCCGCGTCGGCTCTCCGGCCCGCGACGAGGGCCGCGAGGGTGCCGTTCCCCCCGGCCTCTTCTTCGATCACGAACTGGACCTCGACGTCGCCGTCGAGCTTCAGGCCGAGCTCGCGGAGGGCCCGCATGGCCAGGAGGGCCGTGACGATCTGTCCCTTGGCGTCGCAGGCGCCGCGGCCGCGGACGACCCCATCGCGGATCACGGCCTCGAACATCCCGGCCGGGCCGGGGACGACGTCGCTGTGGGTGTTGACGATGACGCTCCGGCCGCCGCGCGCGCCGGCGAGCTTGACGAGGACATTGGGACGGCCCTCATAGCCGGGGCGGCCCTCGACCGGCGTGTGATCGGGATCATCGCGGATCGTGCCTTCGACCGGGACGGCCGTCGCCGCCAGGCCGTCCCCGGCGAGGATCTCGAGAAGGGCGGCCTGGATCGCGGCTTCGGAGCCGGGCGTGCTGGGGAAGGCGATGAGCCGTCCGAGCAGTTCCCCGGCCCAGTCCGATTGGGCTATCAGGAACGGCCTCAGCGCGCCTTCCCAATCCACGGCCGTCGGGCTCCTTTCGTCGCGGCTTTCGCCCCTACTCTAGACGGAGCCCCGACGGATTGTCAACCGAACCGCCGCGCGATCGGGCTTCGTTGACAGCGCCCTCGGGCCGGCGATATAGTGCCGCCGAAGGAGTCCTGACCATGGCGCATGCGACCCTCTCGAGACTCGGGTTGGCCGTGCTGGCCGTGGTTCTCGCCGGCTCGGCCGCCTGCCGGAAGTCCCCGCGGACCGAAGCCGGCCTCAAGAAGACGAGGGGCTTCCATATCGACATGAACATCGCCCAGTTCCGCGGTCCCTATCTCAAGACCTGGCTCAAGCGGCTGGCCGCGGAGGGCTACGACACGATCCTCTGGGAGGTCGAGAACAACATCCGCTGGGAGACCTGTCCCGAGTGCGTTTCGCCGGACGCCTTCGCCAAGGCCGAGTTCAAGGACATCCTGGCCTACAGCCGCTCGCTCGGCCTCGAGCCGGTGCCACTTCTCCAGACGATCGGCCATTGCGAATACGTCCTCAAGAATCCCCGATACAAGCCCCTGGCCGAAGTCCCGGACCGGATCGACCAGTATTGTCCCCGGAACCCGGACGTCGTCGCCTTCCTGAAAAAGTGGATCGACGAGTATCTCGAGGTCTTCGGGGAGGTCCGCACGTTCCATCTGGGCGCGGACGAGGCCTACACGCTCGGCGAATGTCCCCGCTGCCGGGCCTACGCCGGCGAGCACTCACTGTCCGAGCTTTACATCGATCACATCAACGCCGTCAGCCGGCCGCTCATCGAGAAGGGGATTCGGCCCGCCTTCTGGGGCGACATGGTCCTGCATCACCCCGAGGCCCTGGACAAGCTTTCGCGGCGGATCGTCATCTACGACTGGCTCTATGACCGCTACGATGGCGTGGGCACGGTCCAGATCTGGGGGCAGGGAAGCCTTCCTCCGGGCGAGATCGACGCCGCGGCGCTCGAGCGGTTCGGCCGGTTCATCTTCCCGCTCGGCGCCGAGCCGGGCCGCGATCCCGACCCGTTCTACACGTCCGATTATCTCGCCGCGAACGGGTTCGACGTCGTCGTCTGCCCCAGCTCGAGCTGTTACGGCGACAGCGTCTTCGCCCCGCGCACCTACTTCCACATGAGGAACACCGCCGATTCGTTCCGCAAGGGGTCGTCGCCGCGGCTCCGCGGCGCCGTCCTGACCAGCTGGACGGTCCACCTCTTCCCTTGGGAGCTTCAGCTCGCCTCGATCGAGCTGCCGGGATTCTTGGCCCACAATCCGGGGGCGACGATGGCGGACTTCGAACAAGACTATGTCCGGCGGCACTTCGGGATCGACGACCTGGGCTTTTTTGCCGCCGCCGGCTCCCTGGCCCGGAGAGGGCTTTTCAACTACGCGGCCGACCTCGGCTTTTTCAAGGACGCCCGGCCCGCTCCTCCCGACTATGTCTCGAAACGTGTCGAAGAGATCGCGCGGCAGGGCGAGCTCGAGAAAGAGCTCGTGGCCGTCGAGCTGAGGCTGGCCGAATATCGCCGGGGGCTGGATCTCTTCCGGGCCTTTGCCAAGACCGCCCGAAGCGGTGAGGCCGAGCTCGAGGCCTGGATCCTCGCGGCCAGGAACCTGGTCAACCGGGCCGAGGCGGCGCGCTTCCTGCTGCTGGCCCGCTTGGGACAGAGCGGTCCCGCCGCGGCCGACGAAGGCCGGCGCATCCTTGGAGAGATGAAGTCTCTTCGGCAGGAAACGGAGTCCGCCGTCGCGGCCAGGATCAAGCCGTCGCGGACGGCTGAGATAATGGCCTGGATGTACGAAGCGACGGCGGGAGCCCTCGCCGAGGCCGCCGGTCCGCGGGGCGGGCGCTAGAGAGGCCAAGATGAAAGCGGAAAGGACGGCGGCGCCGGGCTCGAGCCGGGTGGCTTCCCTCGACGCCCTGCGGGGCTTCGACATGTTCTGGATCATCGGCGGCGACGCCATCTGTCGCAGCCTGCCCGCGATCACCGATGCGCCCTGGGCCCGCTTCCTGGCCGGCCAGGTCGAGCACAAGCCCTGGGCCGGCTTCACCTTTTACGATCTGATCTTTCCGCTCTTTCTCTTCATCATCGGGGCCGTCTTCCCGTTCTCGCTCCTGAAGCGGGTCGAGCGCGGCGAAAGCCGGCGGGCGATCCACCTGCATGTCCTGAAGCGATCCTTGATCCTGATCCTGCTCGGACTTCTCGCGAGCGGCCTCCTGAAGCTCGATTTCGCCGGACTGCGCTGGTCGGGAGTCCTGCAGCGGATCGGCCTCTGCTACCTTCTTGTCGCCCTGCTCGTCCTCCACACCAAGATCAAGACCCAGGCCGCCGTGTTCGCCGGCGTCCTCCTTCTGTATTGGGCCGCCATGGCCCTCATTCCGGTGCCCGGACACGGTCCGGGCGTGATGACGCCCGAGGGCTCGCTCCACAGTTATATCGACCAGAAGGTCCTGCCGGGCCGGATCTCGGAGGAATTCTACGGTCCGGGCGACAGCATGGGCGTGGCCGGGACCTTCCCGGCGGCCTGCTCGCTCCTCCTCGGCGTTTTCGCGGGCTATTGGCTGAGATCGGGACGCAGCGGCCGGAAGAAGACGGCCGGCCTGGCCCTGGCGGGGGTCGTTTGCCTGGGCCTCGGCGGCCTCTGGGGGCTGGCCTTCCCGATCAACAAGCACATCTGGTCGAGCTCCTACGTCCTCTGGGGCGGCGGATGGTCCCTGCTGCTGGCCGCTCTTTTCTACTGGCTCATCGACGTCAAAGGCTGGAAGGGCTGGTCGGCCTTCTTCGCGGTCATCGGCGTTAACGCCATCCTCATCTATTTCGGCCAGGAGGTCGTGGATTTCGAGGGCATCGCCCGGTTCTTCCTCGGCGGCCTCGAAAGCCATGCCGCGGTCCTCGCCCCCCTGATCATCCCGGTCGGGGCCCTGTCGGTGAAGTGGGCCCTGCTCTTCTTCTTGGATCGCCGCCGCATCTATTTCAAGGTCTGATGGGGACGGGCGGCTTTATTTTCGGGACGAAATCCTATAAAATGACTCGGAATTCAACGCGGGAGGGAGTTCATGAAACCTCGAGAGATCGTTCCCGATGTCCTCTACGTCGGCGCGCCGGATTTCGACCGCCGGCTGTTCGACAGCCTCATCCCCCTGCCCGACGGCACGAGCTATAACGCCTATCTCGTCCGTGGGCGCGAAAAGATCGCCCTCGTCGACTCGGTCGAGCCGATGAAGCGCGACGTCCTCGAGGCTTACCTCGCGGATGTGCCGAGGGTCGATCTCGTCATTTCGAACCACACCGAACAGGACCACTCCGGGAGCATCCCCTGGCTCCTCAAGAGATATCCCGGAGCCACCGTCCTCTCGTCTGAGACAGCCAAGCCCATGCTCGTCGATCATCTCGGCCTCGATGCCGGCCGGATACGGACCGTGGCTGACGGAGAGCGGCTCGACCTCGGCGGCAAGACCCTGCGCTTCATCTATACGCCGTGGGTCCACTGGCCGGAGACGATGTCGACGTATCTCGAAGAGGACAAGATCCTCTTCAGCTGCGACTGGTTCGGCTCCCACATCGCGCAGACCGATCTGTTCGTCGATGGCGTTGATCGCATCGAAGCGGAAGCCAAGAGGTACTACGCCGAGATCATGATGCCCTTCCGCCCCATCGTCCGGAAGAACCTGGACAAGATCAAGGACCTCGAGATCCGGCTCATCGCTCCCAGCCATGGCCCGATCTACCGCGACCCTCGGTCAGTCATCCAGGCCTATCGCGACTGGACCGACGACAAACCCCACAACGTCGTCGTCATGCCCTGGGTGACCATGCACGGCTCGACGGCCCTCATGGTCGACCACCTGATCACGGCCCTGGTCGAGCGCGGCATCAACGTCCTGCCGTTCAACATGGCCACGGCCGATATCGGCCAGCTGGCCATGGCCCTCGTCGACGCCGCGACCATCGTCGTTGCCTGCCCGACCGTTCACGTCGGCCCCCATCCGGCGGTTTTCAATGCCGTCATCTTGGCCAATGCCCTGCGGCCCAAGGCCCGCTTCGCGGCGATCATCGGAGCCTACGGCTGGGCGGGGCAGATGGCCGAGACGGTCAAGGCGGCCATGCCCAGCCTCAGGGTCGAGCTTTTGGGCCAGGTCGTGGCCAAGGGACTGCCGAAGCGGGCCGACATCGAGGCCCTCGACGCCCTGGCGGACGCGATCGCGGCGAAACACAGAGGGCTGGGCCTTTTATAGGTTCTTCTCACTTTTCATGGGTTCCCTCTCGCGGCGGCGCTCCAGGAATTCCACGATCTTGACGCTGCCGGAGGGCAGGGGATACCTCCGCATACCCCGGAGCGTGACCCAGCGCCGGCGCAGTCCCTTTTTCAGTTCGCCACTCTCGAGGCGGCCGCTGAAGACATGGAGGGTCGCTTCGAAGCGGGTATAGGCGTGCTTGACCGTCGTCAGGTGACGGACGTTCCTGATGCCGGCCCCGAGCTCCTCGCGGATCTCCCGCTTCAGCGCGGCGGGCAGGGTCTCGCCGGGCTCGACCTTGCCCCCCGGGAATTCCCACAGCCCGGCCAGCAATCCGCCGGCCGGCCTTTCCTGGAGCAAGATCCGCCCGTCCTTCTCGATGACGGCCACGACGACGTCGATCTTCTGCAGGCGGAGCCTCTTCGGCCGCGGGATGGTTTCCTGGGTCCCTTCGCGCTCCGCCCGGCAGTGGATGCGGATCGGGCAGGCCAGGCATTGCGGGCTCCGGGGACGGCAGACGAGAGCGCCGAGCTCCATCAGAGCCTGATTGAAATCCCCGGCCGCCCGCCGCGGGAAGACCGTTCCGAGGAAGGCCAGAAGGGCTTTGTCGACGCGAGGCGCAGCCTGCCCTTTAAGCTCCAGGACCCTCATCAGGACGCGGCGAACGTTGGCCTCGACGACAGGCAGGGGACGGCCGTAGGCCAGGCTGAGCACCGCGGCCGTCGTGTAAGGGCCGAATCCGGGCAACCGTCGGAGGAGCGCGGCCTCTGCCGGGACCTCGCCGCCGTGGTCCCGGACGACCCTCTGGGCCGCCGCGTGGAGATTCCGGGCCCGCTGATAATAGCCCAGGCCCTGCCATTCGCGGAGGACCCTTTGCGGCGGCGCCTCGGCCAGGGCCCGGACGTCGGGAAAGACCTCGAGCCAGCGCTCGAAGTAGGGGACGACGGCCGGCACGGTCGTCTGCTGGAGCATGATCTCCGAGACCCAGATGCGATAGGGGTCACGCGTCCGGCGCCACGGCAGGTCCCGCCGGTGGGCCCTGTACCAGGCGAGGAGCGCGGCCGCGAAGCTATTTCTTCTCAGCGGCGCTCTCTTCCGCCTTGGGCGGCGCGGCCCGCCAATCCTTCGCCTCCTTGGGCCAGGCCTGGAGGAACGAGGAGTCGACGAGGAGGAGGTAGCCCAGGCCGGGGCTCTTGACCGCGACCTGCTTCTTGGCCGCATCCTCGCGCCCGACGATGAGGACGATCTCCTGGACCTTGCCCTGCGGGTCCCTGGCCCTGACGCGGATTTCCGCGCCCGGATCGAAACCATGGGCGGCGAGAGGGCCCGGTACGTCGACGAAGGCCGCCGCCTCGAGGCCCGCGACCTGGCGGAGGAAGTCCTCGATCTTGGTCCGGTCGGCCTCCTCCTTGGCCGGTCCCTCGAGGACCCAGCGGTCCCCGGCGCCGGCCTTTTCCTTGACCGCGGCGATCTCGAGGCCGTCGCGCTTGAGCGCGATCCGGTCGGCGTCCCAGACGTAGAAATCGGCGGCTTTCTTCTCCCGCATCTCGTCGGCCTTGCGGTCGAGATCGGTGAGGAGCGTGCCTTCGAAGGTGACGATCTTGGCCGAGAGCGACGTCGAGGCGTACATGGCCTCGCCCTGCTTGTGGAGGGCGAAGACGATCTCCTGGTTCGCGGCCGGCAGCGACAGGGCGACCTCGTATTCGGGCTTGTCCAGGCCGAACTCCTTGAGCGTTTCAGGCGTCTTCGATTCAGACACGAAGGCCTTGGCCCGCAACCCCGAGAGGGACTCGAGGAGCGAGTCGATCTTGCCCTTGGCTGCCAACGAGACGACGGGGGCCTTGAGGAGCCAGCCCGCCTCCTCGCGAGAGGCCTGCCAGGCAATATCTTTGGCGCGGATGCGGATGCCCTTGACGTCGGCGACGGCGAACTTGAAGACGTCCTTCTGCCGAAGGTCGAAAACGGTCTTGTCGAGCGTCGATTTCAGGGTCGACGAGAGGAGGACGATCCGCGTGTCGTCCTCGCGCTTGGCGAAAAGATTCTTGTCGAGCGGATTCTCCATGCCCACGAGGAGCCGCACGGGCGCGTCCTTGCCCTTGACCCAGAGCGAGACCTCGGTCGTCGGGATCTCGTAGGCCTTGGGATCCTTGGCTTCCTTTTCGACGACGCGCTCGATGCGGAGGGAGGAGAGGGCGTCGACGAGGCTCGACGCTTCCGACTCATCGGCGGCGGCCTGGATGGGCGCCGTCAGCCGCCAGGCGCCGGCCTCGTCCCGCTCGAGGACGAGCGTCTCGACGCCGCGGACCAGGCTGACCTTGCGGACGTCGCCGGCCGTGAGGCTGATGAGGGTATTGGCGGCCTCGGTCGAGGCCTTCTTTCTCTCGCCCCTCGAGTCGAAGTAGAGCACCAGGGCGAGCAGGCCGGCGAAGACAGCGAGCAGGATCAGGGTCGTCTTGAACTTCACAGGGACCTCCTCCGGACCCACACGGAGATGCCGAGCAGGAGGACGGCCAGCGGCAGGAGGACGACGCTCACGAGAAAGAGCAGGCGCCCCTGGGAGGCGGTGAGATGGATCGTCCGGGGCGTCTGCGTCTTGGGCTGGATGGAGATGAGGTCCGACTCCTCCGTCAGCCAGTTGACGACGTTGAGGAAGAAGTTGCCGTTGCCGGACAGGGCGTAATAGCGGTTCTTGACGAAGTCGGAGTCGCCGATGACGGCCAGGCGGGCCTCCTTTTCCTCCGCGGGCTTGGCCGTCTCGGCCGGGGCCGGCTCGCCCGGCTTGGCCTCCTGTGCGGGCGCGGCGGGAACGGCCGGTTTGACCTTGAGCGTCTCCACGGCGGCCAGGCCGATGGGGCCCTGCTTGTCCTTGGCCGGATTGAACTTGACTTCCTTCAAGTCGAGTTCGAGCTCGGCCCAAGAGTTGGGGCTCGTCTTGGCCAGCTCGGTCAAAGTCGCGCCCTCGGGCTTCGTCTCGCTGATCTCGACCGACCGGGCGTAAGGAAAGAAGGTCGCGTAGGAGAACTTGGAGGTGATGGCGTGGGGCTCGTACTCGCTCACGACGGGCATGAAATAGTCGCCGCCGAGGAGCCGCGACACGGTGTCGACGACGAGGTCGTTCTCGAGCTTGAAGCCGTAGCCCGCCAGGAACGCGGGCAGGGTCGTAGCCGTCTCCGGATCGACCATGAAGAGGACCCGGCCGCCGCCCGCGAGATAGGCCTTGAGCGTCTCGTACTCGTTCGCGACGAGGTCCTTCTGAGGGCCGGCGACGACGAGCAGGGCGCAGTCCTTGGGGAAGCGGTCGGCCAGGGCCAGGGTCTGCTTCTTGACCTCGTAGCCGAGCTTCTCGAGCTCTCCCTTGAGCGTCGAATATCCGTTATCGCCCGATTCCTCGACCGACTCCTCGCCGTGTCCCTCGAGGAAGCAGAGGACCTTCTTCTGGGCCCGGGTGGCCTTGATCAGGGCGTTGGTCAGGTCCTCCTCGGTCGTCGTCGTGACCCGGCCCTCCTTGTCCCCGGCCTCGATGATCGTCGTCCCGTCCTGGGTGATGCCGTAGCGCTTGACCAGGCCCGGGTTCTTGTCCGGGTCGATGAACTCGTACTTGATCCGCGGCGAATGATAGGCGTAGAGCTTGAGGAGGTTCTCCATGGCCGCCCGGCCGTAGTTGCCCTCGCGGAAGAAGCTCTTGAAGGAGACGTCGGCCTTGAGGGCCTTGAGGACGCTGATGGACTGGTCGGACAGGCTGTGGACCCTGGCCGAGGTGAAGTCCCAGCGATGGTTGTGCGTCGAGAGGAAATAGTTGGCCAGGCCGAGGATGGCCAGGACGAGGACCACGATGAGGATCAGGTTCCCGGAATAGAGGAGCGATCTCCTCTGGAACTTCTGGGCCAGCTCGCGGCGGTTGAGGACGACGTAGCCGGCCAGGGCGATGAGGCCGAGAGCGGCCACGATCAGCGCCGCGACCTTCCTTTGCGGCCAGATGATCCAGGCGGCCAGGCCCACGGTGATGAGCACGGCCGCCGCGCTGTTGAGATTCCTTTTCAAGGTGTCCATGGCTTACCTCCAGCGCCTCGACTGGATGACGGAGTGCGTCAGGAAGAGGCCGAAGAAGGAGAAGGTCAGGAAATAGACCAGGTCCTTCGTTTCCAGGATGCCTTTGGTCATCTCTCCGAAATGGTCGGAGTACGAGAGATAGCCGAGGACCGACCGCCAGCCGCCGCCCCCCGAGGACGTGACCCAGTTAAGGACGAGGAGCAGGAGCAGGGTCACCACGGTCAAGAAGGCGGCCACGATCTGGTTCTCGGTCAGGGACGAGAAGAAGAGGCCGATGGCGATGAAGAGCGCGCCCGTGAGGAAGAGGCCCAGGTAGCCCATGAGCCAGGGGGTCAGCTCGGGATTGCCGGTGGCGAAGGCGAAGATCGACAGCAGCGCGGTCAGGACGAGCATGATCGTCCACATGGCCAGAGCCGCGATGTACTTGCCGAGGACGATCTCGCCGACGGACAGGGGCGAGGTGAACAGCAGCTCGTCCGTGCCGGCCTTCTTCTCCTCGGCCAGCAGGCGCATGGTCAGGAGCGGCGCCACGAGGATGAGGATGATGGTCACGTTGTGGAAGAGGGGTGAGAAGACCATCTCGTTGATATTGATCTGCTGGGCGTAGTAGGGGTTCTGGGCCATCTGAAGGGCCGTGGCGTTGAACCAGTTCATCAGGCTGTAGAAGAAATAGCCGACGAGCAGGAGGAAGCCGGCGATGACGACGTAGGCGATGGGCGAGCCGAAATAGGCCCGCACTTCCTTTTTGACCAGGGACCAGATGTTGGTCATTGTTCGGGCCCTCCCGCGACGATCTTCATGTAGAGCTCCTCGATGCCGGCCATCGAGCGCATTTCCCTGAGGCCGAGACCCTTGTCCAGGGCCAGGCGGGCGACCTCGTCGCGGAGGTCGCGGCCGCGGGGCCACTCGACGCGGATCTCGTCGCCCTCCACGGCGGCCTTCTCGATCCCCGGCAGGCCGCGGAACAGGGCCGCCTCTTCCTCCCCGGCGCGCCGGAGCCGGAGCAGGACCCCGTCGCTCTTTTGAAGCGATGCGGCCAGGTCGGCCAGCGAGCCCGAGTACCTCAGATCGCCGTGGTCGATGATGACGACGCCATCGCAGACCTGGGTGACCTCGGGCAGGATGTGGGTCGAAAGGAGGATCGTGTGCTCGCCGCGGAGGCCGCGGATGAGCTCGCGGATCTCCCGGATCTGGGCCGGGTCGAGGCCGATCGTCGGCTCGTCGAGGACGAGGACCTTCGGATCATGGATCATGGCCTGGGCGATGCCGACCCGCTGCTTGTAGCCGCGGGAGATGTTCTTGATCAGCCGCCGGCGGACGTCGCCGAGGCCGGCCGACGCGATGACCCGGTCGACCGAGGCCTTGCGCTTGGCCTTGGGGACCTGCTTGATCTCGGCCACAAAGGCCAGGTACGACTGGACGGTCATGTCCTGGTAGAGAGGCACGACCTCGGGGAGATAGCCGATGGAGCGCTTGACGTCGTCGGGCTTGTCGAAGACGTCGAACCCGGCCACCGTGGCCCGGCCGGACGTGGCCGGCAGGTAGCCGGTCAGGATGCGCATCGTCGTCGTCTTGCCGGCCGCGTTCGGGCCGAGCAGGCCCCAGATGCGCCCGGCCTCGACGCTGAAGGTCAGGCCGCGGACGGCTTCGAGCTCCCCGTATCGCTTGGTGAGCTCTCGAACTTCGATCATGTTCACCTCCGCATAAAGGCTTGGAACCTCTGGGGCGACCCGGCCGTTGCGTCACATCCGCTCGGGCGGGGGGATGCCCATGAGCCCCAGGGCCGTGTGGAGCTGCTCCTTGATCATCTTGAGGAGGAGCAGCCTGAAGGCCCGGACCTCCGGGTTCTCTTCGGCGAGGACCGGATACTTATGGTAATAGCCGTTGAGCTTCTGGCAAAGAAGGAAGGCGAACTTGGCCAGGTGGGAGAACTCAAGCGCGGCGACGGAGCGCAGGACCTCCTCCTCGAGGGAAGCCGCGGTCAGGACGAGGTCCCAGAAATCGGCCGTCTCCTGGGCCGAGAGCCCCGGCGGGATGAGGGCCTCGCCGCCCGCCGGCGGGGCGATGTCGGCCTCCGCGAGGCCGGTCCTCTCCTTGAGCTTGCGGAAGATGCTGGCCAGCCGTACGGCGGTGTATTGGAGGTAGGGGCCCGTCTCGCCCTCGAAGCTCAGGGCCTCCTCGAAGTCGAAGACGATGACCGAGTTGCGGGCGTACTTGAGCATGAAATAGCGCAACGCGCCCGTGGCGATGTCCCGGGCCGTTCGGCGGCGCTCGTCCTCGGGCCGGTCCGGGTCCCGCTTGGCGATCTCGGCCGCGGCCTTGGCCTCGAGCCGGTCGAGCAGGTCGTCGGCCTTGACGCCGAGCCCCTTGCGCCCGGAAACCTCGAGGAACGAGCGGTCCTTCTCCTCGTCGGAGGCCGCGTAGCCGAGCTCGCTCAGGCTCTTCGGCGAGAGGGCGACCATCTCGTAGGAGAAATGGACCGACTTCGCGGCCTGGGCCTCGAAGCGGAGGGAGCGCAGTCCCTGGACGACGACCTTCTGGAGGTAGGACTGGCGCGTGTCGATGACGTTGTAGACCTTGGTCGCGCCGCCGAAGCCCGGCCGGGCCGCGGTCGGCTCGGCCGTCGAGATCCAAAGCGTCCGTCCGGCCGTCTCGGCGAAGGGCTCGTAATAGAAGTCCTGCCCGAGGAGGCCGAACTTCCAGAGCTGGTAGGCGATGTCCTTGCCGACGTAGGTCACGGTGCCGTCCGAGCGGACGATGATCTTTTCCCGCTCGTCCTCGCCCTCCAGGCGCATGACCCAGCAGCCCTTGTTGTCGCCTTCAGCGGCCAGGGTGATAGCCCCGCGTTCCTTGAGCAGGGCGAAGGCCTTCTCCCAGAACTTGAGATGAAGGATGGTGCTCTCGCAGGGGAGAACGTCGTAGGCGATGCCGAGCCGGGCCATGGTCGCCAGATGGGCCCGGACGATGCGCCGGGAGATGTAGCGGGACAGGGCGTACTCGGGATCGAGGCCGTGCTCGATCCGCTTCATGATCTCCGACTTGCGGCCCTGCGCCTCCGGGTGCCCGGGGAGGTAGGCCGAGACCCGCGCGTAAAGGTCCCAGCAATAATAATCGAACTTGCCGGGGAGCTTCTCCAGGTCGGCGATGGTCTTGCCCTCGAGCTCCAGGAAGCCGAAGACGACGTCCACGACCTGGACGCCCGTGTCGTCGATGTAGTTCTGGACCTCGACCCGCTCGCCCTTGTAGCGGAGGCACCGGGCCAGGGTGTCGCCGAGGCAGGCGTTGCGGAGGTGCCCGATGTGGGCGGCCTTGTTCGGGTTGATGTTCGTGTGCTCGATGATGATCTTGCCCTCGTCCGGGACGAGCGAGGTCCGGCCGGCCGTGCGCACCGCCTCGGCCAGGACGGCGGCCTTATCGAGCCAGAGGTTGAGGAAGCCGCCGCCCGCGACCTCGGCCTTGGCGATCCCTTCGATCGACGCGAGCAGGGGAGCGGCCTCCTGGGCGATCGTCCGCGGCGGACGCTTGAGGGTCTTGGCCAGCTGGAAGGGGAAGGTCAGGGCCAGGTCGCCCATTTTCGGATCGGGCGTCGGGGCCATGTCGAGGTCCGCGAGGGCGACCGGGTAGACGGCCTTCAGCCGCTCGTAAATCGCGTCTTTCAAACGAGTTTTGAAGGCGATCATGTTCGGCTGACTATTATAGCAAAACGGTTTCCGGCGGCAAGCGCGAGCCTTCTTGGCTTGAACGGGCCCGCGAGATGTGATAATTTTGGGATTCACCCCGAGAAAGGAAGGATCATGAAGAAGACGCGCTTCAACGAGCTCCACCATAAGCTCGGCGGCAAGATGATCGAGTTCGTCGGCTGGGAGATGCCGGTCGAATACTCGGGGATCATCCCCGAGCACATGGCCGTCCGGACCAAGGCCGGCCTTTTCGACGTCAGCCACATGGGCGAGATCCTGGTCACCGGCAAGGACGCCCTCAAGTACGTCCAATGGCTGACGCCGAATGACGCCGGCAAGCTCGTCCCCGGCCAGGTCCAGTACACGGCCCTGATGACGCCGGAGTCGACCTTCGTCGACGACATGCTCGTCTACGTCATGGGGCCCGAGGAATACTTCCTGGTCGTCAATGCGGCCAACGACGACAAGGACTTCGCCTGGATCGCCGGCCATACCAAGGGGTTCGCGGTCAAGGTCGAGCACCAGAGCGACGTCTATTCGCAGCTGGCGCTCCAGGGCCCGCTGGCCGAGAAGATCCTCCAGCCCCTTACCGACATCGACCTGGCCTCGATGAAGTCCTTCCACTGGGCCAAGGGCAAGGTCGTCGGCAAAGCCTGCCTCGTCTCCCGGACCGGCTACACCGGCGAGGACGGCTTCGAGATCTACACCACCGACCCCGAGCCGCAGGTCATCTGGACGACGCTCATCGAGAAGGGCGGCCCGCTCGGCCTCCTGCCCATCGGCCTCGGCGCCCGCGACACCCTGCGCCTCGAATCCAAGCTCATGCTCTACGGCAACGACATCTCCGACAAGACGACCGTCCTCGAGGCCGACCTCAAATGGATCGTCAAGCTCCAGAAGGGCGACTTCCTGGGCCGGCCGGTCATCGAGAAGCAGCTGGCCGAGGGCCTGACCCGCAAGCTCGTCGGCTTCGAGCTCGTCGAGCCCGGCGTGGCCCGGCCCCATTATCCCGTCCATTTCAAGGGCCAGAAGGTGGCCGAGGTCGCCTCGGGCACGTTCTCGCCGCTCCTGAAGAAGTCCATCGGCCTCGTCTACCTCCCTATCGACGGCACGGCCGAGGGCACGGAGTTCGAGATCGAGATCCGCGGCCGGCGGACCAAGGCCCGCGTCATCCCCACGCCCTTCTACAAGAGGGCCAAGGCATAACGAGTCCCATCGCCAAGGAGGCACCATGTATCCGAACGAGTTCCGCTACACCAAAGACCACGAGTGGATCAAGCTCGAGGGGGACGAGGCCGTCATCGGCATCACCGATTTCGCCCAGAACCAGCTCGGTGACATCATCTATGTCGAGCTTCCCGCCGTCGGCAAGGAGCTGGCCGCCCATCAGTCCCTGGGCGTCGTCGAATCCGTCAAGTCCGTCTCCGACGTCTACGCTCCGGTCGCCGGCGTCATCACCAAGGTCAACGAGGCCTTGGCCACGACCGCCGACCTCCTGAACAAGGACCCCCACGGCCAGGGCTGGATCATCCGCATCAAGGTCAAGGATAAGAAGGAGCTCGACGGCCTGTTCACCGCGGGCGACTACGAGAAGTTCCTGGAGGGGCTCGAGCACTGAGGCCGATCAGGCCTCGCAGGGGGTTTTCCGATGAGCTATCTCTCTCTCAGCGACAAAGACAAGGCCGAGATGCTGGCCCGGACCGGCGCGGCCAAGATCGACGACCTCTTCTGCTGCATCCCCGAGGCCGTCCGTCTCAAGGGACCGCTCGACCTTCCGGCGGCCCAGTCCGAGCTCGAGCTCGTCCGGACGATCGACGCGCTCGGCCGGAAGAACGCCTACGGCGGCCATCTCTCCTTCCTCGGCGGCGGGGCCTATGACCATTTCATTCCCACCGTCGTCGATTATCTCAGCTCGCGGGGCGAGTTCGTCAGCCCCTACACGCCGTACCAGCCCGAGGTCAGCCAGGGCACGCTCCAGATCATCTTCGAGTTCCAGACCCTGATCTGCCAGCTCACCGGTCTCGACATCGCCAACGCCTCCCTCTACGACGGCTCGACGGGCGCGGCCGAGGCCGTCCTGATGGCCCACCGGGTCACGAGCCGGGACAAGGTCGTCGTCGCCCGCTCCGTGCACCCGCAATACCGGGAGGTCGTCCGGACCTACATCAAGAACCTCGGCGTCCGGGCGGTCGAGGTCGGCTTCGGGCCCGACGGCCGGATCGACAAGGACGAGCTGGCCCGGGTCCTCGACGACCAGACGGCCGCCATCCTCTTCCAGTCGCCCAATTTCTTCGGCGTCATCGAGGATGTCCAGGGCCTGTCCGACGCCGCTCACGGCGTCAAGGCCCTGTCCGTCGCCGTCGTCGCCGAGGCCCTGTCGCTCGGGCTCCTCGAGGCGCCCGGCAAGCTCGGAGCGGACATCGTGACCGGCGAGGGTCAATCGCTCGGCAACCCCCTGAGCTTCGGCGGGCCCTACCTCGGGTTCATGGCCTGCAAGAAAGAGTACCTCCGCCAGATGCCCGGCCGGATCACCGGCCAGACGACCGACACCGAGGGCAAGCGCGGTTTCGTCCTGACGCTGGCGACGCGCGAGCAGCACATCCGCCGCGAGCGGGCCACCTCCAACATCTGCAGCAACCAGGCCCTTTGCGCCCTGCGGGCCACGATCTTCATGGAGACCATGGGCAAGCAGGGCTTGCGCGAGCTGGCCCGGCAGAACGCCCAGAAGACGGCCTACGCCGCCGACCGGCTGGCCGCTGTCCCGGGCGTCAAGAGACGGTTCACGGGCGCGGTCTTCAACGAGTTCGTCATCGGGCTCCCCAAGGCCTGGGCGGCGGTCGACGCCGCGCTCAGGGCGAAGGGGATCGTCGGCGGCTATGGCCTCCTCGCGGACTACGCCGATCTCGGGAGCGCGGCCCTCGTTTGCGTCACGGAGCTTCGGACCAAGGACGACATCGATCGCCTGGCGCGGACGCTCCAGGAGGTGCTCCGATGATCAAAGAGATCCGCGAACCCCTCATCTTCGAGATCAGCGCGGCCGGCAAGCGGGCGGCCGAGCTGCCCGCGCTCGACGTCCCCGAGAACAAGAACCTTCTCGCCGGCGTGGCTCTGCGCCGCGAGCTCGACGGATTCCCGGAGGTCTCGGAGACCGAGATCGTCCGCCATTTCACCCGCCTGTCCCAGAAGAACTACTGCGTCGATCTGGGCCTCTATCCGCTCGGCTCTTGCACGATGAAGTACAACCCCAAGATCAACGAGCGCCTGGCCGCCCATCCCGCCTTCGCCGCGTCCCATCCGCTGGCGCCGGCCGACCTCGTCCAGGGCAGCCTCGAGGTCCTGAAGAGGGTGGAGGGCCTGCTCTGCGAGATCGCCGGCATGGACGCCTTCACGCTCCAGCCCGCGGCCGGGGCGCATGGCGAGCTGACCGGCATGATGCTCATCCGGGCCGCGCTCGAGGCCCGGGGCAACGCCCGGAAGTACGTCCTCATCCCGGACTCGGCCCACGGCACCAACCCCTCCTCGGCCCATATCTGCGGCTACACGGTCAAAGAGATCAAGTCCAACGCGAACGGCACGATCGACCTGGCCTCGCTCGAGCAGGGGATGACGGACGAAGTGGCCGCCCTGATGGTCACCAACCCCAACACGCTCGGCGTCTTCGAGTCCGACATCTGCCGCATCGCCGAGATCGTCCACGCCAAGGGCGGCTTCGTCTACATGGACGGGGCCAACATGAACGCCCTGACGGGCATCGTCCGGCCGGGCGACATGGGCGTCGACGTCCTCCACATCAACCTCCACAAGACCTTCTCGACCCCCCATGGCGGCGGCGGACCGGGCTCGGGCCCGGTCGGCGTCAAGGCCGAGCTCGTGCCCTTCCTGCCGGCGCCGGTCATCGTCGAAAAGGACGGGCGCTTCGTCCTCGATCTCGACCGGCCCCGCTCGATCGGCCGCGTCCGGGCCTTTTTCGGCAACTTCTCCGTCATCGTCCGGGCCCTCTGCTACATCCTGAGCCTCGGGCCGAAGGGCGTCCGGGAGATCGCCGAGTACGCCGTCCTCAACGCCAACTACATCCGCAAGAGCCTGGAGGGCCTCTATTACCTCCAGTACGCCACGGCCTCCATGCACGAGTGCGTCTTCTCCGACAAGCTCCAGAAGGAGTTCGGGGTCACCAACCTCGACATCGCCAAGCGGCTCATCGACTTCGGCGTCCATCCGCCGACGATGTCCTTCCCCCTCATCGTCCACGGCGCTCTGATGATCGAGCCGACCGAGACCGAGAGCCGGCGCGACCTCGACATCTTCATCGAGGCCATGACGACGATCGCCAAGGAGGCCAAAGAGAATCCGGAGGTCCTGCACGCCGCGCCCCACTGCACCTACGTGCGCCGGCTCGACGAGGTCGCGGCGGCCAAGTTCCCGGTCCTGCGCTGGGAGAAGAAGCCCTAGATGTCGGTCCAGGACCTGATCCTCGGCCTGCACCGGTTCTGGGCCGGCCAGGGGTGCTATCTTGCTCCGACCTACGACCTCGAGGTCGGAGCCGGGACCATGACCCCGGATACGTTCTTCCGCGTCCTCGACCGCCGCGACTGGCGGGTGGGCTATGTCCAACCCTCGCGGCGGCCCGACGACGGCCGCTTCGGCGAGAACCCCAACCGGGTCCAGAAGCACTTCCAGTACCAGGTCATCATGAAGCCGTCGCCGGCCGCGATCCAGGACATCTACATCCAGAGCCTGCGCTCGCTCGGCATCGTCCTCGAGGACCACGACCTGCGCTTCGACGAGGACAACTGGGAGTCGCCGACGATCGGGGCCTGGGGCGTCGGCTGGCAGGTCCTGCTCGACGGCCTCGAGATCACCCAGTTCACCTACTTTCAACAGTGCGGGGGCATCGATCTCGCCCCGGTGCCGGTCGAGATCACCTACGGCCTCGAGCGCCTGGAGATGTTCCTCGAGCAGAAGGACGACATCTACGATCTCGACTGGTCCCCCGACGTCAGCTACCGCGACCTCCGTCTCCGGGAGGAGAAGGAGTTCTCGGAATACAACTTCAACGCCGCCTCGGTGGCCATGCTCCGCCGGGCCTTCAACGCCTGCCAAAAGGAGGCCGCCCGGCTGGCGGCCAAGGACCTGGTCCTGCCGGCCTACGACATGTGCCTGAAGTGCTCCCACAACTTCAACCTGCTCGACGCGCGGGGCGCCATCAGCGTCACCGAGCGGGTCAAGATGATCTCCCAGATCCGGGCCCTGGTCAACGACATCGCCCGGCGCTACACCACGGTCAAGGACGGCGCCTGATGGAATTCCTGCTCGAGCTGCTGACCGAGGAGCTTCCAGCCTCCCACATCCGCTCGGCCCTCGAGCAGATCGAGGCCGGCTTCCGCCGGGAGCTCGCCGAAGCCCGCATCGAGGTCCGCCGGCTCGAGACCCTGGCTACCCCCCGGCGCCTGGTCGCGGCCGGCGATCTCGCCGAGGGCCAGGAGGACCGCGAGGAGGTCGTCACCGGTCCGCCGCTGGCGATCGCCAAGGGACCGGACGGCGCCCTGACGGCGGCCGGCCGCGGGTTCGCCCGCTCCCAAGGCGTGGATGAGGGCCTGCTCGAAACTGTCCAGACGCCCAAGGGCGAGTACCTCGGCTTCAAGCGCAAGGCCAAGGGCACCCCCACCGCGGAGATCCTGGCCGCGGCCGTGCCCCGCATCCTCGGCTCGCTCTCGTTCCCGAAGATGATGCGCTGGGCCGCGGGCTCGTTCCGCTTCTCCCGGCCCATCCACGGCCTCGTTTGCGTCTTCGGCGGGGCCGTGGTGCCGACCTCGTTCGAGGGCTTCGCGGCCTCGGACGCGACGGTCGGCCACCGGATCGCCGGGCCCGGACCGGTCCGGGCCGTCGATCTCGCCTCCTATCGCGAGGCGCTGCGGAAGAGCTTCGTCATCGTCGACCCTTCCGAGCGCCGGGAGATCATCCTGGCCCAGATCGAGATCGCCCTGGCTCCGCTCAAGGCCAAGGCCTATCCCGACCCCGAGCTGCTCGACGAGCTGACCCTGAATGTCGAATACCCGCTGGTCATCCTGGGGGAATTCCCCGAGGGCTATCTGAGCCTGCCGATCGAGGTCCTGTCCACGGCCATGCGCGAGGGCCAGAAGCTCTTCTCCGTCGTCCGCGACCGGAAGCAGCTGCCGAGCTTCCTCGGCGTGGCCGACGCGCCGGCGGACGCCAAGGGCTTGATCCGCCGGGGCAACGAGCGCGTCCTCAAGGCCCGTCTCGCGGACGCCCGGTTCTTCTGGGACCAGGACCGCAAGGTCCCGCTCGGCGACCGGGCGGCCGGTCTGAAGAACGTTCTCTTCCAGGAGAAGCTTGGGACCTACGAGGACAAGACCCTGCGCCTGAAGAAGATCGCCGCCTATCTCTGCGACAAGCTCGGCGAAGCCGAGGTCAAGGAAGCCGCCGTCGAGGCCGCCTCGCTCTGCAAGGCCGACCTTCTGACGGAGATGGTCAAGGAGTTCTCCGGCCTCCAGGGCCGCATGGGCGGCCTCTATGCCAGGGAAGAGGGGCTCCCGGCGGAAGTCCACCAGGCCATCTACGAGCATTACCAGCCGACGAGCCTCGAGGACGCCTCGCCGTCCACGCCGGCCGGGGCGGTCCTCTCGATCGCGGACAAGATGGATTCGATCGTCGGGGCCATCGGCATCGGGCTCCAGGTCACGGGCTCGAGCGATCCCTTCGGACTGCGGCGCAACGCCCACGGCGTCTGCAAGGTCGTCCTCGACCGCAAGCTCCGGTTCTCGTTCCCTCTTCTCGTCGACCGCATCCTGGCCATCTACGGCGACCGGCTGACGCTCGGCCGGGCCGAGGTCAAGGCCGCCTGCCTGGATTTCTTCGCCGGCCGGCTGCGCTTCATGCTGGAGAAGAAGGGATACCGCTACGACCTCGTCGGCGCCGCCCTCGGTCCGGGCATCGACCAGATCGTCGACGCCCAGGCCCGCGTCGAGGCCCTGGACGCCCTCAAGTCGAGCGCCCAGTTCGAGCCCTTCATCCTCATGGCCAAGCGGATCAAAAACATCGTCAAGGGTCTTCCGTCGGCCAAGGTCAACCCCGATCTCTTCGTGGAGAAAGAGGAGCGGGACCTCTACTCGACGCTCTCGATCATCGGCAGCAACGCCCAGCCGATGATGGCGCGGGGCGATTTCGCCCGGGCCCAGGGCATCATCTTCAAGCTCCAGCCGGTCCTGAACACGTTCTTCGACAAGGTGCTGGTCATGGCCGAAGAGAAGAAGACGCGCCAGAACCGGGTGGGCCTGCTCCAGTCGATCGCCAAGATGCTCCTCGGCCTGGCGGATTATTCGATGGTCGTCGTGGAGGGGGAGAAGGCGGCCAAGTCGAAGCCGTCGCGCTAGCCTGGCCTATTCATAAAAGCGCCCTCTTTTTCTCTATCTCTTCTTATTGGGCGCTTATACCCTCCGGGCGAACCGATCCGGCCCCATCTGCTTCGTTCTCGGGGTTCGCAGTACCAAAGAGTACAGCTTCACCCCTCGGGCCTCGCATCTGAGGCCGCCTCGATTCGTGAATAATCCAGGGGGATCAGGCCGCGGGGCCGCCGCCCTCGGTCGAACCCACCGGATGCGCGGGGTCCACGAATTTCGTTTCCAGGGCCACGATCTTCGTCAGCGTTTGCGGCACGTTCTGGCCCCGCTCGAGGCCGTAGGGATTGAATTGGACCCCGGCCTGGTACTTGTAGCTTTGTCCGGAGTTGAAGGTGGACCAGCGGACCCGGCCCCTCAGATCGAGAGGCACCCGCTCTCCCGGGACGGACAGCTGAAGAAGGACCCGGGATTTGAACTTCAAGGGCTTTTGGGTCAGGAAGCGGATGCCGCCGCGGCTGAGGTCGAGGACCGGGCAGAACTCCTCCTCCGTTCGCGTCTTCGAGGAAAAGAGCCCTTCCTTCCGATAGGAGATCGTCGCTCCGGGGATCGTGAAGCGCTGACAGAGACGCCGTTCGACATCCTTCTCACCCATCTCGGTCCTCCGTTGTCTCAGGCCGTTCCAAAGCCCGCAGCCGGAGGCTGTCCCCGGGAAGCCTCCGCCATGAGTGAAGATTAGCAGAGGCCGGGTTCCGAAGTCAAATCCAGCCTATTCCTTGAGGAGGAAGCCTTTGGCGGAGGGGAGGGACAGGGACGCCCGGGCCGAGACCGCCTGGCCGGCCGTGGTCGTCCGGGAATAGGAGAAGGACAGCACGCTGACCTTCTGATAGGAGGCGGCCAGGGGCTTGGGCGGTTTCTTGCCCACCAGGTCCTTGATGGCCTTGTAGGCCAGGGCCAAGGCGTCGAGGACGCTGACGCCTGGCGCGATCGCAGGGTCCCTGTTGGGCGGAGGCATGTAGGGCTTCTGGCCTTGCATGAGCGGTCCGCCGAGAGGGAACGAAAAGGGCGCGGGCCTGGCCGCGATCTTGCGGCTCTTGAGTACGAGCTTGCCGTCGATATAGACCGAGATCTCGCCCTCCTGGATGGGCCGGACCGGCGCCGTCGAAGGCCGGGCGGCGAAGGTCTCCTGGGGGGTCGGACCGCGGACCGGGGCCACATCTGCGATATCGACCTGGAGCCGGACGGGCCGGCGGACGATGAGGTCGCCGGCCTTGAGATCCAAGGTGAACTCATAGGTGTCCGAGCGTGAGAAGAGGCCCGAGAGGGGGATGGTCAGGATGTGGAAGCCCTTGGGCCAGAAGCCGCCCTCAAGGATATAGGGACCGAGAGAGACCCGGTAGAAAGCCTCATTCAAGACCTGGAGCCCGACGTCCACCGAGGCGGGCAGTCCCGTGGCCGGGGTCCTCGCGTAGGACAAGAGGTTGAGATCATAGACCAGGGGATAGCGCTTTTCCCACGGCCCCCAAAAGCCGAGGAGGCCGCGTAGGGCGTACTCCTCGAGGAAGCCGAAGTCGGGATAATCGTCGAGGTAGGTCTCGAAGTAGCTCGAGACGAGGCTCTCTTCGGCCGCCCTGTCGCCGGTCTTGGAGGCGAGGAAGGGCAGGATGAAGGCCGCCGCCTGCTTGTCGTCGCCCTGGAGCTTCTGCGACTCCCCGGACAAGAAATCCCAGGCGGCGCGGTAATCGGGATTGGCGCCGAGCCGGGCGTTGAGATCGGCCTTCCAGTCGGCGCGAAGGACGGGGCTCAGAGCCAGGGCCAGGGCGAGACCTGCCGCGAGCCTCTTACTCATTGTAGACGAACTCGAAGTTGATCTCGAGAAGGTCGCCGGGAAAGTCAGCGGGGAGAGCGGGGAAGGGGAGCGAGGCGCGCAGGGCCTCCAAGGCGGCCCGGTCGAGCGGCTCGAGGCTGGTGCCCTCGATGATCTCTATCGAATCGAGCTCGCCGGTTTTTTTGATGACGACGATCATGCTGATCCGGGCGGCCTCCGGCACCTCCGGCACCGCGGGCAGCATCCAGTTGAGCTGGAGCCGGTCGATGACGGCCGTCGCCCAGGGCAGAAGATCGTACCCTTTCAAAGGAATGGACATGCCGACCCGTTGCCGTCCGCCGCCGCCTCCGCCGCCAGGACCCCGTCCGCCGCGGCCGGACCCGGGGCCGTAGCCCCCGACGCCGCCGACGTAGGCGCCGCGGCTGTACTTGGTGAAGTCGGGAAGCGGGGCGCCGGCGCCGATGCCCGGCGGGCCGGGACGCGTGCCGGGAGGGGCTAAGGGCAAGGTTAGCTCGGACTTGCCGTGGATGCGGAGCGATTCCTGGAACTTCGAGGACAGGGACGGGATCGCCGAGCCCGAGCCGGGCGGCGGGACGATGCCTCCGCCGGCCCCTCCGGCTTCTTCGGGCGGGGCAAGTTCGGGCCCGGCCGCTTCCGGCTCGGGCCGGGCCGGCCCGGGTTTCGCGGCCGGCCTGGCGGGACCGCCCCCGGCCAGACCCTCGCCGGGGACCTCGGCCAGTCCACGGCCGCCGACGACCTTGGGGATAGTCACCTTGAGCGGCGGCACGAGAACGACCTCCCGGACCTCTTCCTTGCCGAAAGGCAGGACCTTGACGGTGAAGCGTCCGAAGATGATGCCCAGGGCCAGGATGGAATGGAACAGCAGGGTGACGAGGAGGCCGATGGCCCTGTCGCGGCCGAACGGTCTCTTGGTCCTGGGGCGTTCTAACGAATCTTCGAACACGGGTCTCGAATTCCTGGCTATCTATTATATTACAATCCCGTTCCTCCCCGAAGCGTTACAGAAGGGACTCTCTCTCCGTAGAGCTCTTCAGGGAGAGACCAGAAGGTAGAGGAAGCAGAGGCCGTTGAGGACGGTCAGGCGGAGGATGAGGGCCGGGATGCCGAACAGAGGGATGATCAGGCTGGAAGCCAGAACGACCCCGGCGAACGAGGCCAGCAGGTCGACGCCGTAGCCGAGGCCGGGATGCGGCGCCTCCGGCAGGAGCTTCCTGTTGGCCGAGACGAAGAGGTAGCCGCCGAGGATCCCGAACCCGGTGAGAAGGGCCATGATCGCCGCTTCGCTCCGCGCCGATATGAGGACCGGTGAGGTCAGGAGAAGGAGAAGCGTGAAGCCGCCCTGGACGGCCAGAAGCTCGGATCCGCCTGGGCGCTTCCTGGACCTCGCGGCGATCGCTCCGAGGCCGAGGCCGGCCATGAAGAGCGACAGAAGAAGCGGGATCCGGCCGTAGACGAAGCCGAACTGGGCCTGAAAGGCGATGAAAACGGCGAGCTCCACGGCGATGGACGTGAAGCCCATCACCGCCAGGGGGACGAGATAGCGGACCGCGGAATGCCTGCGGAAAAAAACCAGCCCGGCCAAGCCGAGGGCAAAGAGCCCCATCGGTAGGTCCAGGATCCAGGCCGGGGCCAGGCCCCCGGCTGCGCGAAGGAGGCGCGATTCGGCCCCCCGGAACTGACCGGCCCACAGCACGGCGTGGAAGTAGTAGCTGACCGGGACGAGGTCTCTGTTGATACGGGGTCCGGGAGCGGACAGCCGGCGGGCCAGGTATTCGACCCGGGCGGGATCCAGCCTTGACGGCAGCATGCCCGGGCCGAGGTACTTCAGGTCCAGGCCGAGGCCTGCGGCCGCGGCGGAGAGCGTCGCCAGGTCGATCGAGAGCGGCCCGTCGGAGGCCAGGAAGACGCAGTTCTCGCCTGGCACGGCCTTGATGTGGGAGTAGACGCTGCGAAGCGTCACGGCCAGCGAGCCCAGGAACTGGCCGAGCGTCTCGCTGATGTAGTTCTCGGCCGAAGGGACGACGAAGCTCAGAACGCCCTCCGGCCCGAGCCGTCGCTTGACCTGGACGAAGAATTCCCGCGTGTAATACCGATTGATCTGGGCCGTCGCCGGCTCCGGCAGGCTGAGGAGGATCGCGTCGTAGCGGTCGCCCGGCGCGTCGATGTAGGACCGGCCGTCCTGATAGATGATGCGCACCCTCGGGTCGTCCAGGGCCGACCGGTCGGGCCCTGTCAGATGGGCCCTCGCCAGCCGCACGATCTCGGGGTCGATCTCGACGCAGTCCACCCGCAGCCCGGGATATTTCAAGGCCTCGGCGGCGCCGCCGCCCACGCCGCCGCCGACGAGGAGGGCCCGCTGCGGTCCCCGCCGCTGGAGCAGCGCGAAATGGACGGCTTCTTCGGCGGCGCCCGCGTTGGGGTGAGAGAAGACCGGCAGGCCGTTGTCGAAGAGCGTGACCTGCTCCTCGTTGCGGATGACCTGGAGCTTGCCGTACGGCGTGTCCTTGGCCTCGATCAGGCCGAGCGGCCGCCAGGCCGCCTTCTGAGTCTCGAGATCGAAGCGGGCCAGGCCCAGGCCCATGAGGAGGGCCCCTGCGACGAGGACCTTCGCGCGTCCCGGCTTCATGGCCAGCAGGACCGCGAGCGCGCCCGCGGACCCGATCAGGGCCGCCCCTTGCCAGTTCGAAAGGCGCGGGATGAGCCCGAAGTGGACGACGAGCCCGGCCGCGGCGGCGCCGGCCGACTCCAGGATATAGACGGACGGAACGCCTCCGTAGACCGACGCGTTGATGCCGAACGCATGGCCGAGCGGGAAGCTCACGAAAAGACTGAGCAGGAGCGCGAATCCGAGGGCCGGGAGGAGGCCGGTCAGCTCCGCCGGCAGGATACCCATGATCCTGTGAGAGAACCTCAGGACGACGAGTCCGGCGAAGAAGAGCGCGATGGCCGATGCGTAGAGCCCGGCCAGCTTCTTTTCCCAAGCCTCCTCCCGCCGGCCCGGCTTGATCAGGCTTCCCAGCCCTCCCCAGAGGAGCCAGGAGCCGAGAAACAGGCCGAAGATGAGCTCGTTGCCGTAGAACTGGGCCCCGAATTCCCGGAGAAGGTAGATCTCGAAGGACGAGGCCAGAAAGCCCATGAGAAAGGGCGGCAGCCCCCGCTTCAGGCCCAGATTCCGGGGATCGTCGTGCCGCATTTCGCGCACTGGCCCTTCTTGAGACGGACGATCTCGCTTTGGAAGCCGACCCGGGCGATGACCCGCTCCCCGCAGCCGGGGCAATAGGTATTCTCACCCTCGTGCCCCGGCACGTTGCCGACGTAGACGAACCGGAGCCCCTCCTCGAGGGCGATCTGGCGGGCCTCCTCCAGCGTCGAGACGGGTGTCGGCGGCAGGTTCTTGACGAGATACATCGGCTGGAAACGGGTGAAATGGACAGGCACCTTGTCGCCGGCCTCGCCCCGGATCCAGCGGCACATCTCCCGGACGGTGTCCGGGCGGTCGTTCAACGTCGGGATGACCAGAGCGACGATCTCCAGCCAGGCCTTGGACTTGGCCACGGCCCGGATCGTCTCCAGCACCGGCTTGAGCTCGCCCCGGACGTATTGCCGGTAGAACGTCTCGGTGAAGCCCTTGAGGTCGACCTTGACGGCGTCGACCACGGCCAGCAGGTCCGCCAGCGGCTCGGGGTTGATGTGCCCGCCGGTGACAACGACGCTTCGGACCCCCCGGCGCTTGGCCTGGACCGCGGTATCGTACATGTACTCGAAGTAGACCGTGGGCTCCGTGTAGGTGTAGGCGATCGTGGGACAGCCCGACGACACGGCCCTGGCCGCGGCGGCCTCGGGCGAGAGGTCGTAGGCCTCGACCTGCTCGGGCCGGACCTGGGCGATCTCCCAGTTCTGGCAGAACTTGCAGTTGACGTTGCAGCCCGCGGTCGCCAGGGAAAAGGCCGTCGTCCCGGGAAGCACGTGGAAGAAGGGCTTCTTCTCGATGGGATCGACGTTGAGGGCGCAGACCTTGCCATAGACCAGCGAGTAGTAGGTGCCTCCGTCGTTCTCCCGGACGCCGCAGTAGCCCCGTTCCTTGTCGCCGAGACGGCAGAGGCGCGGGCAGAGGCGGCACTCGATCTCCCGGTCGGGGAGCTTGGCGTAGTACCGGGCTTCGACGCGCGCCAGGTTGGGCGCGGCGGCGGCCGCGGCCAGCCGCCGGCCGAGCGCGGGCAGGCCCCCGCCAAGGGCCAGGCCCGCTCCCGCGGCGCGATTGAAGAAGCTCCGCCGGTTCATGCGACCGTCTCCTCGACCGTCTCGATCTGGGCCGCATCGGCCTGGCCGAGGCCCATGGCCGCCGCGGTGCGGAGATAGACCGGGGCCCGGCCCTCGTCCTGAAGCGTGGGCAGGCCGGCGGCCGCGCGGAGCTTCTCGATGATCGCCCAGCCCACCGCGTCGGCGGCGACGGGGTCCGGGCTGAAGACCAGGCCCCCGTACCTGGCGGCCCATTTGGCGTGGTAGGACGGCCCCTTGTGGAACTGCACGAGGAGCGCGTCGAGGATGGTCAGCCGGTGGCGGGACTTGATCGGCGGCGCGTCGAAGACCTCGGCCACGGCGGGATCGCAGCCCGAGTCGTGATACTTGTTGGGATTGTGGATGGCCCCGAAATAGTTCTTCATGCCGGCCGTCACGCCCGCCATGCCGTGGTCCTTGAGGATGGCCAGGCTGATCGAGGCCGTGACCAATTCGGTCTGGATCTTCGAGAACAGGCTGCCCACGCCGAGATGGGAGACGAGGTCGGGCCCGTAGCCGAGGCCGTCGGCGTCCGTGCCGAAGACCCGGACGCCCGTCCGCCCGGCGGCCGGCGCGTAGCCCGCGCCCTTCAGCTCGCGGGTCGTCCGGTCCCAGACGAAAAGGTTCTTTTCCGGGAAACCGTTCGAGGCGAGCCAGCCGGCCAGCGCGAGAGCGGTCTCCGGCCGGGTGCTGATGGCCCGGCCGCCGATGGTGTTGACCTTGATGCCGATCCTGTCGTCGGGCCGGAAGAGCTGGGCGGCCGCGGCCCGGCCGTCGTCCCCGCCGTCGAGAAGAGCGAAGCCGCGGGCGAACATCCGGGTGATGACCGCTGGGTCGGGATCGCCGCCGGAGGTCCAGGCGCGGGCCGACCTGACGACGATGACGCGCGTCCTGGCCATGATTCAACCATGATGGGCCTTTTGGCGGGACCTGTCAATCGAGGCTGCAGGCGTCGAGATGCCTTGCCAGCCGGACCGCCCTCCGTTATATTAGCCTTGCCCGGAATCGCAGCGCGGAGGTCCGATGATGAGATATGCCCGGCTTTGGCGAGCGGCCCTGCCGGCCCTCCTGGCGGTCTTTCTCTTCGCGGCGGCTGGATCCGCCGGGGCGCAAACGCGCGCGCCGAGTCCCCAGATCGCCTCGCTCGTGCCCCGTCCCGCCGGCTGGGCCCCGACGGAGGAGCCTCGAGCGTATTTTCCCGACAACCTCTTCGAATACATCGACGGCGCGGCCGAGAGCTACCTCAGCTATGATTTCCGCGAGCTCCTGGTCGCCGACCTCGAAAAGAGCGGAACGAAGGCCACCCTGACGATCGAGATCTACGACATGGGGGCGCCGCTCAACGCCTTCGGCATCTTCGCCGCCGAGCGCTACCCGGAGAACAAGACGGTGGCCCTCGGCGACCTCGGCTACATCGAAGGCGAGGCCCTGAACTTCCTGGCCGGACGCTTCTATGTGAAGCTGCTGGCCTTCGGCCTCGGCGAGGCCACGGAAGCGACCCTGACCGACGTCGGGGCCAAGGTGGCCGGGGCCATCAAGCCGGCCGGGCTGCCGGCCCTCGTCCGCGCCTTCCCCCCGGACGGCCTTGTCCCCCGGAGCGAGAAGTACATCAAGAAGAACTTCATGGGCTACGAGTTCCTCCACGACGGCTACGTCGCGACGTACAGGTCCGGAGAGAAGGAGATCGAAGGCTTTTTCGTGGCGGCGGGCTCGGACCAGGCCGCGGAGGAGATGCTGTCCAAGCTCGTCGCCGCCCTGGCCGCGGACAAGCAGTCGGTCGGGAAGCAGCCGCTCGGCTACCACGTCCGGAACCGCTACGGCCAGAACCTCTACATCGACAGGGTCCGGGGGGTCCTTTGCGGCGCCATGCGCGTCCCCGACGGGCTCGAGCCGGCCGGAGAGTCGCTCCTCAGGGAGATGACGGCGGCCCTGGCGAAGGCGCCGGCCCCCAAATGACGGACGGGCCGGAGAGAAGCGGACCGGCATGACCGACGAGAAGTTCTTCAAGGCGGCCCTGGCGGTCGTCCTGCTGTTCACGGCCGGCCTCATCCTGAAACTGGCCCGCCCCGTTCTCATCCCCTTCATCCTGGCCGTCTTTCTCTCCTACGTCATCGATCCCGCGCTGACCTTCCTCACCCGCTGCCGCTGCCCGAGGCCGTGGGCCGTGCCCGTCGTCCTGGTCGGCACGTTCGTCTTTCTGTACCTCCTCGGCGTCCTGGTCTATTCGAGCGGAAAGGCGTTCGTGACCGATCTGCCGAAGTACCAGGAACGCCTGGCCGAGATCAGCGGCTTCCTGGCACGGGGCATCGGCCCCGTCAGGATCGATCTGCCGTCGGCCCTCGGCAGCCTGGACATCAACCAGCTGGGACGCGTCGTGGTCAAGGCCATCGGCCCCTTCTTCACCGTTCTCGGCAAGCTCCTTCTCGTCTTTCTTTTTCTCGTCTTCATCGTCGCCGGACGCGGCCGGGCCGATGCGAAGATCCCCCGGGCCATCGGCGACGGCCATGCCGGCCGCGTTCGGGCGATCATGGACCGCATCAACGGCCAAGTCCAGAGGTACCTGATCATCAAGACGGCCATCGGCCTCGGGAACGGCTTGATGGTCTGGATCGTCCTCTCGGCCTTCGGGGTCGATTTCGCGCTCCTGTTCGGCCTTCTGGCCTTCGCCCTGAACTACATCCCCAACATCGGCTCGGTCATCGCCACGGTCCTCCGCGTCGGCTTCGCCTTCTTCCAATTCGGGACCTTCTGGACGCCCTTCTGGATCCTGGTCATCACCACCGGCCTGGACAACGTCCTGGGCAACGTCGTCGAGCCCCGCGTCATGGGCAAGGGCCTCGGCCTCAGCCCGCTGCTCGTCTTTTTTTCGCTGCTCTTCTGGGGCTGGCTGTGGGGGATCCCGGGGATGATCCTGTCGGTTCCGCTGACGGCGGTCGTCCGGATCGTCTGTCAGAACGTTCCCGCCCTCAAGCCCGTCGCCGTTCTGATGGGCCCGTGACCGGGGCGGGCGTCGGGGCTCAGGGCCGGTCCAGGTCCTCGGCCTCGATGAGGAAGGCCTCGGGCGAGATCCGCTTGATCTTCCGGCCGAAGAACGACTTGAGGGCCTTTTCGGCGGCCGCCTGCTCGGCCGCCTTCTTCGAGGCCCCCCTGGACTTGGCCATGACCCTCTCGCCGAGGCTGACCTCGATGACGAAGGTCCGTCGATGGGCCGGGCCCTTTTCCGAGACGAGGCGGTAGAGCGGCGCGGTCAGGCCGGCCTTCTGGCAGATCTCCTGAAGGGCCGATTTGGCGTTGCTGAGCGTCTGGGATCCGGACTTGAGGGGCTTCAGGGAGGAGCCGAGAAGGCCGCTGACGAAGGCCTTGGCGACCTCGAATCCGCCGTCGAGGTAAAGGGCGCCCGTCAGGGCCTCGAACGCCCCGGCCAGGATCGAGACCTTCTTCCGGCCGCCGCTCTTCTCCTCGCCGCGGCCGAGGAGGATGGCCTTGTCGAGCTTGACCGCCTTGGCCAGCCGGGCCAACGCCAGCGTGCTCGAAGCCGAAGCCTTGAGCTTGGACAGCTCGCCCTCGCTCCGTTCCGGAAAGGTCCGGTAGTAGAACTCGGCGGCGATCAGGCCGATGACCGAGTCGCCCAGGAACTCGAGCTGCTCGTTGTCCTCCGGCGCCGCGGCCCGGGCCTCGTAGGCGTGGGAGCTGTGGGTCAGGGCCTTTTCGAGAAGGGCGCGGTCCGCGAAGGCGTGGCCGGCCGCCTTTTCCAGGCGTTCGAGCTTCTTCCGGTCGAGCGTCATGTCCGCCTCCCGCATTCTCAGCCGAACGGAAAGACGATCCGGCCGCCGACGATGGTCATGACCGGACCGCCCTGGAGACTCCAGCCCTCGAAGGGCGTGTTCCGCCCCTTGGACTCGAAGCGGCTCTTGTCGACCGTCACCGGCAGGTCGAGATCGAGAACGGTCAGATCGGCGTCGGCGCCGGCGGCGAGGCGGCCCTTGCGGGACAGGCCGAGAAGGCGGGCCGGTCCCGACGACAGGAGCTCGACGAAGCGGGGGAGCGAGAGCGTGCCGGGCCGGACCAGCCGATCGAGGACCAGGGACACGGCGGTCTCGAGCCCGACGACGCCGAACGGCGCCGCCGCAAGACCTCGGGCCTTCTCTGCGGCCGTGTGCGGCGCGTGGTCCGTGGCGATGGCGTCGATGACGCCCGAGCGCGCCGCTTCGCGGAGGGCCGCCGCGTCCGCGGCGGACCGCAGGGGCGGGTTCATCTTGAAATCGGCGTCGCGCGCGGCCAGAGCCTCTTCGGTGAGCAGGAGGTGGTGGGGCGTGGCCTCGGCCGAGACCCGGACGCCGCGGGCCTTGGCCTCGGCCACGAGGCGGACCGCGCCGGCCGTCGAGAGATGGGCGATATGGACGCGGGTCCCGTTCGCCTCGGCCAGGCCGATGTCGCGGGCGACCATGACCTCCTCGGCCGCGGCCGGGATGCCGGGGATCCCCAGACGGGCGGAGACGGCGCCCTCGTTGATGATCCCGTTCCCCGCGAGCGACTTGTCCTCGCAATGATCGATGACCAGCCGGCTGGCGGCGTCCGCGGCCCGGAGCGCCCGGCGCATGATCCCGTCGTCCGCGACGGGGCGTCCGTCATCGGAGAAGGCCGCGGCCCCGGCCGCCGCGAGATCGGCCATGTCGACGAGCTCCCGGCCGGCCGAGCCGACCGTGATCGCGGCGATGGGCAGGACCTGGGCCAGCCCGGCCCGGCGGGCCCGGTCGAGGACGAGCTCCGTCGTCTCGCGCCGGTCGTTGACCGGGCGGGTGTTGGGCATGGCGCAGACCGTCGTGAACCCCCCGCGGACGGCCGCCCGGACGCCGGTCAAGATGGTCTCCTTGGCCTCGTCGCCGGGCTCTCTCAGGTGGACATGCATGTCGATGAGTCCGGGCACGACGACGCGGCCGCGAAGGTCGACGAGTCGCGCGCCGGCCGCTTCGAGCCGGGGCCCGACGGCCGCGATCCGGCCCCCGTCGAGAAGGACGTCGAGGGGGCCGTCGAGGCCCTGGCCGGGGTCGATAACGCGGCCTCCCCGGAGAAGGATCAACGGGACCTCGATCCGATCTTGACCGGCTCGGCGATGACGATCTCCTCGCTGCCGTCGGTCTCCTTGAGCTTGACCCTGACGCGCTCGCGGTGGGAGGTCGGGAGGACCTTGCCCACATAGTCCGGCCGGATGGGCAGTTCCCGGTGGCCCCGGTCGACGAGGACCGCGAGCTGGACCGACTGCGGCCGGCCCCGGTCGATGAGGGCGTCTATGGCGGCCCGCATGGTCCGCCCGGTCATCAGGACGTCGTCGACGAGGAGGACGTTCTTCTTCTCGACGGGGAAGGCCAGCTTCGAGGCGAGCCCGGCCTTGGCCGTCCGGGCCGGCACGTCGTCCCTGTAGCGGGCGTAATCGAGAAGGCCGACCGGGATCTCGACGCTCTCGAGGTCCTTGACCTGCCGGGCCAGGCGGCGGCCGATGGCCAGGCCCCGGGGCTTGACGGCGACGATAACCAGGCTCCTGAGGTTCCGGTTCCTCTCGATGATCTCAGTGGCGACGCGGGCGAGGACGCGGCGGATCTTGGTCGCGTCCATGATGCGGGCTTTCGTCTTCTCAACCATGCGCGGGCTCCTCTCGGGGATTGGGGTATCTTTGAACATTGTCCTAAAGCCGGCTCCGTTGTCAACCCCGGCGGGCGAACCAGGCCCGGGCCTCGTCGATGTCCCGGCGGATGCGGGCGGCAAGGGCGGCCGCGTCGGGGAACCTCCGCGTCGAGCGGAGTCTCTTCAGGAAGCGGATCGTGATCCGGGCCCTGTAGAGGGAGCCGCGGAAGCCAAAAAGAAGCGTCTCGACGCTCACGGGACGCGGTCCGAACGTGGGATTGGCCCCCACGCTCGTCAGGGACCGGAAGGTCCGTCCTCCGGCGACGGTCTCGGTGATGAAGACGCCGGGGGGCAGGATCTCGTTCGCCGGCTCGAGGTTGGCCGTGGGAAAGCCGAGGAGACGGCCCCGCCGCTCGCCGCCCACGACCCGGCCCTGGATCTCATAGGGCCGCCCAAGGAGGCGGGCCGCTTCCTCGACCCGGCCGCGGCCGATGAGGCTCCGCGCGGCGGTCGAACTGACGGTCCTCCCGCCGAGGATGACCGGAGCCACGACGTGGACGCCGGGCCCGTCCCGCCGCCCCAGCCGTCTCAGCGCGGCGGCGTCGCCGCGACGGCCCCGGCCGAAGCGGAAGCCCCGGCCGACGACGACTTCGGCCGCCCCCAGCCGGTCCCTGAGGACCCCGCCGACGAAGGCCGGTCCGCCGAGACGGGCGAAGCGACGGTCAAACCGGACGACGACGACGGCGTCGACGCAGGTGCCGCGCAGCCGGTCCAGGCGCTGGGCGGGGGTGTCGATCATGCGGACCGATCTCTTGCCGAGGGCCCGCTCGGGATGGGGCTCGAAGGTCAGGACGAGCGAGCGCAGGCCGCGCTCTTCGGCCAGCCGGCAGAGGAGGGACAGGATCTTCCGGTGGCCGAGATGGAGGCCGTCGAAATTCCCCACGGCCACCGCGGCGGGGCGGGAGCGGAGGCGGGGATCGTCGAGGCCGTGATAGACGACCATGCGGCTACATCTTCACGATCTCGGCCTTCTTGAGGTAGGCCAGCTTGAGCTGGTCGAGGACGCCGTCAAGGAACTTCCGCTCTTCCTCCTCGAGATTGCCCTTGGTACGGTCCCGGAGCAGGTCGAGGAGGTCGATGTTCCTCTTGGCCAGGGCCAGGTTCTCCTGATGCTCGCCGGTCGCCGGGTCCTCGACCAGGCCGAGCTGGACGAGGGCCGGGAGGTAGAGGAGGATGACGATGGAGCCGAACTCGAGGGGCGGCAGGAACTCGGCCCCGCCCGGGCCGTTGCGTCGGGTCTCGTCGGGGGTCATGGGCGTGTCCTTCAGCTCGAGGCCTGCGGTGATCTCTTGCGCAGGACGAGGGCGGCCTTGATGAAGTCGTCGAGGTCGCCGTCGAGGACCCGGTCGGTGTCGCCGGTCTCGAGGCGGGTCCGTAGGTCCTTGACCATCCGGTAGGGGTGGAGGACGTAGGAGCGGATCTGGTTCCCCCACGCAATGTCGGACTTGGCGTCCTCGAGCTTCTCCATCTTCTCGTTCTGCTTCATCTTCTCGAGCTCGTAGAGCCTGGCCTTGAGGATCTTCATGGCCATGGCCTTGTTCTTGTGCTGCGACCGCTCGTTCTGGCACTGGACGACGATGCCGGTCGGGATATGGGTGATGCGGACGGCCGAGTCGGTCCGGTTGACGTGCTGGCCGCCGGCCCCGGAGGACCGGTAGGTGTCGATGCGGAGATCGTCGGCATCGATGTCGACCTGGATGTCCTCGTCGATATCGGGATAGACGAAAACGGCGGCGAAGGACGTGTGGCGGCGCTTGGCCGCGTCGAAGGGCGAAATGCGGACGAGCCGGTGGACGCCCGTCTCCTGGCTGAGGTTTCCGAAGGCGAAATCGCCCTCGACCCGGACGGTGGCGCTCTTGAGACCCGCTTCCTCGCCGGGCTGTTGGTCGAGGATCTCGGCCTTGAACCCCTTGCGCTCGGCGTAGCGGAGGTACATCCGCAGCAGCATCTGGGCCCAGTCCTGGGATTCCGTCCCGCCGGCGCCGGGGTGGATGGTCAAGATGGCGTCGCGCGGATCGTCGGCGTCGTAGAAGAGGGCCCGCAGCTCGGCCTCCTGGAGGTCCTTCTCGAGACGGCCCAGGGCGGCCTCGGCGTCGGCCTCCACGTTCTCTCCTTCGGCCGCCAGCTCGGCCAGGACCTCGATCTCCTCCTTCTCGCCGAGGATGCGCTTGAAGAACTGGAGGTCCTTCTCGAGGAGCTTCTTCCTCTGTTGCAGCGCTTGCGAAATCTTCTGGTCCTGCCAGACCTCGGGGGAGGCCAGGCGGCCGCTTATCGCCTCGAGCTCTGACGTCTTGGCATCGAGGTCAAAGAAAACCTCGGACCTCTTCGACTTTCGCGAAGAGGTCGTTCGTTCTGGATTTGAGGTCCAGCGTCTTGTTGTCGGCAGGTGTCATGGTGATGTTGGTCCTTCGCGGGCTCGGGCCGGTCAGTCCTGAACGACGCGGAAATCGGTGGTCTTGCCGGCGGCCGCGTTCAGCCTGGCGAGCAGGCTGACGGCGCGGTCCCGGGTTGTGTATCCCCCTAGCCGGACCCGGTACCACGTCTTGGTGTCGGACGGCTTGGGATCGGACACGAACGCGGTGTAGCCCTGTTTCCGGTATCTCTCCGCCGCCGCCTGGGCCTGGGCCCGGTCCGTGAACGCGGCGATCTGGACATAGTAGAGGCCCTTGGTCGCCGAGGCCGTGACCGGGGCCTTCTTCGTCTCGGCCGAAGGCTTCGGGGAGGCCTTCGGCGCCTTGTCGAGAACGGTCTCCGGGGCCGCGGACTTGGAGCGGGAGGTCATCGTGGCCAGGGGGTCGGACGGGACGGCCGTCCCGCCGCCGGAGGCCGTCTCGGAGGCGGACGGCTTGACCGGAGGCTCTTTGACGGGCTCGGGGATCTGCTGGGTGACGATCTGGGTCGGGGCGGCGGCGCCGGCCTGCCGCTTGCCGACCGAGACGCCGAGCAGGAAGATGAACACGCCCAGGGCCAGGACGCCGAGGAAGATGACGACGAGCAGGCTGCTCGAGACCTGGATCTCGCGAAATTCTTTATTCCTCATCTCGTCTATTTTTTCTCCAGGCTCTTATCGTACGAGAAAGCCCTCAAGATTTCCAGGGGCAGGGGGAAGACGATGGTCGAGTTCTTTTCGGTGGCGATCTCGGTGAGCGTGCTCAGGAAGCGGAGCTGGAGGGCCTGGGGATTCCGGGAGATGATGTCGGCGGCCTGGGTCAGCTTGTCGGCGGCCTGGAACTCGCCGTCGGCGTGGATGACCTTGGCCCGGCGCTCGCGCTCGGCCTCGGCCTGCTTGGCGATGGCCCGTTGCATGTTCTCCGGAAGATCGACCTGTTTCATCTCGACGAGCTGGACCTTGATGCCCCAGGGGTCAGTGTGCTGCTCGATGATCTCCTGGAGCCGGGTGTTGAGCTTCTCCCGTTCCGACAGGAGATCGTCAAGCGGGACCTGGCCGAGAAGGCTACGGAGGGTCGTCTGAGCCAGCTGGGACGTGGCATAGATATAATCCTGGACCTCGATGACGCACTTCAGGGGGTCGATCACGCGGAAGTAGAGGACGGCGTTGACCTTGACCGTGACGTTGTCCTTGGTGATGACGTCCTGAGGCGGGACGTCCATGGTGATGAGCCGCAGACTGATCCGGACGATGCGGTCGATGGGGGAGAAGACGAGGATGATGCCCGGCCCCTTGGGCTGGGGCAGGACCCGGCCGAGCCGGAAGATGACGCCGCGCTCGTATTCGCGCAGGATCTTGATCGAATTCAGGATGTACAGAACGACGATGCCGATGACGATGATAGGAACGGTGATCACGGATGCCTCCTTGTTCAGACTTTAGTGACCCGGACCGTCAGACCCCGGACCTCGACGACCTTGACCGGCTCGCCGGCTCTCACCGGCGCGTCGGCCTCGGCCTCCCAGAGCTCGCCGTGGACAAAGACCCTGCCGGCGGGGGAGAGGTCGGTCCGGGCCGTGCCGATCTCGCCGATCATGCCCTCGCGTCCGGAAAACGAGCGGCGGCGGTGGGCCTTGAAGACGAGCGTCAGGAGAAACAGGACGATGGCCGAGACGGCGATGACGAAGGGCAGGACATAAGTCAAGCCCGGCCTCATCTCCGGAATGGGGGCCTTGATGAGCATGAGGGCGCCGATGATCATGGCGATGATGCCTCCGATGGCCAGCATGCCGAAGCTCTGGACCTTGATCTCGAGGATGAACAGGATGATGGCCAGGATGATCAGACCCAGTCCGACATAGTTGATGGGCAGGATCTGAAAGGCGAAGATGGCCAACAAAAGGCTGATGCCGCCCAGGACGCCCGGCAGGACGGCCCCGGGGTGGGCGAATTCGAAGTACAGGCCCAGCAGGCCGATCATGAGCAGGAAGAAGGCCAGGTTGGGGTTGGCGATATTCAGCAGGAACCGCTGCCGGAAGGTCATCGGCCTCTCGACGACCGTGTGGCCGGCCAGGGACAGCACATGGGTCGTGCCGTCGAAGCGCTTGATCGTCCGGCCGTCGAGGCGCGCGACGAGGTCGTCCAAGGAGTTCGCGACGAGATCGACGAGGCCGCCGTCGAGCGCCTCCTTCTCGGTGTAGGACAGGCTCTTGCGAACGGCATCCTCGGCCATGCGGACGTTGCGTCCGCGCTTTTCGGCGATCGACCGGATATAGGCCGCCGCGTCGTTGGTGACCTTCTCCTCCATGGTCTTGTCCATCGCCTGCCCGGTGAGCGGCAGGCCGACCGGGTGGGCCGCGCCCGTGTTCGTGCCGGGGGCCATGGCGAAGACGTCGCAGGCCAGGGCGATGAGGAATCCGGCCGAGGCGGCCCGGGCCCCGCTCGGCCCGACGAAGGCCGCGACCGGGGTCTTGGCGTTGACGATCTTGGCGATGATCTCCCGCATCGAGGAATCGAGGCCGCCGGGGGTGTTGAGCGTCAGGATCACGAGGCTGTCGTGCTCAAAGTCGGCCCGCGCGATGGTCTGGACGATGTATTCGGCGGTGATGGGATGGATGGGCGCGTCGACCGTGATCTCGACTATCTGGGCCGAGGCAAGGGCGGGCCCGAGCAGGAAGAGCGCGGCGAAGAGCTTTCCTTTCACTACGCCTTCATTATATGAACGGGGCCGGGTCAAGTCAATCGGCCGGGCTAGGCGACACGGGGGCTTGACTTTTTGTTTTCAGTCAATTAAATATAGAAGTCCCTTTTCCGCAAGGAGTGATTCCGATGATCAAGAACGACGTCGCCCTGGCGATCGAGAAGAAGACCGAGTTCAACAGGGCCAAGTCCCTGTCGATCGTCGAGGCCGTCCTGGAATCGCTCAAGACCGCCCTGGCTAAAAAGGAAAAAGTCGAGATCCGCGGCTTCGGAAGCTTCAAGGTCGTGGCCAAGAAGACCGGCTTCGGGCGCGACATCCGCCGTCAAAAGCAGATCCGCATCGAAAAGGGGCAGCGGATCAAGTTCCGTCCCGGCCAGGAGCTCAAGACCCTCCTCTCCAAAGCCAAGACAGGGTCAAACCTTTAATTCTTTAATTTTCCGGGGCGGGCGTCTGCTGCCGTAAGTTGGAACCTGGAGATCCCCAAGAAAATTAAAGAATTAAAGGTTTGACCCCATCTTGAGCTCGGCGTCGCGCATGAGCTGCGCGTAGAGCCGCTCGGTCTGCTCGACCGTCCCGGCCAGGGTCCCCGACGTATCGACCGCGTAATCGGCGTGCCTCAGCTTCTCCCTGAGCGGCATCTGTGAGCGGATCCTCCGCAGGGCGGCCGCCGCGCTGATGCCGTCCCGCCGCCGCAGCCGCAGGACCTGTTCGGAACGGCCGCAATGGACGACGACGACGCGGTCGAACCGCGCCGCGTACCCGGCCTCGATCGTCAGGGCGGCCTCGACGACGAAGAGGCGGCTCCGGCCCTGCCGCTCGATCCTGCGGACGGCCTTCTCTTGATCGGCCAGGACGAGCGGGTGGACGATCCGGTCGAGGTCACGGCGGGCCGCGGCGTCGGCGAAGACGATGGCGCCCAGGGCGGCCCGTTCGATCGTCCGGTCGGGCCGGAGGATCGATCGGCCGAACCGGCTCACGACCCTTCGCCAAGCCGGCCGGCCCGGGCGCATCAGCTCGTGCGCCGCCTCGTCGGCGGAATAGACGACGGCCCCTTTATCGGCGAGGAGACGGGCGACGACGGACTTGCCGCAGGCGATCCCCCCGGTCAGGGCGACCCGGAGGACGCTACTTCTTCTTGGCGGCCTTCTTGACCGGGATGACTTTGAAGAGGTCATCGCTGAACCGCACGGCGACGCCCTGGCGCTTGGCCTTCTTGTCGGGCTTTTCCAGGCGGACCGTGATGCCGCCGATGCGGAGCTTTAGCTTCTTGCCGTCGGCCAGCTTCTCGGGGAGCTCGATGAAGAGGTTGAGCTTGGATCCGACGACGACCCCGGAGTCCAAGGTGAAATAGGCCCCCCCGGAGGAGATGTTCTCGAGGTGGGTCTGCTCCTTGAACTTGGCGCCGTCGGCCAGACTGCCCTCGATGAGGGTGTCCAGCGGGAACTCGAACCGCCATTCGCGGCGGCGGTTGATCTCCAGCTCCTCGGGCAGGGGCTTGGCCTTTTTCTTGGGAGCGGCTGTCTTTGGCATGGGGTCCTCGATTCCTCGCCTCAAAAGAGGGCCGAATTGATGGCGTAGAGCGCCAACTGGAGCCGGCTGTGGGTGTCGAGCTTGGCGTAGATGCTCTTGATGTGCGACCGGACGGTGTTCTTGCTGATGAACATGAGCTCGGCGATGTCGTCGTTGCTCTTGCCCTGGCCGATCAGGCGCAGGACCTGGAACTCGGTCGGCGTGAGCTGGTCCAGGGTCTTCTCCTTGAGCTCGCGCCCGACAACCGAGATGATGCGGTCCATGATGCTGGACATCTTGTCCCGGGGCAGCCAGATCTCGCCCTTGTGGACGGCCCGCACGGCCTCGGGGAGCTGGGTCGAGGCGTCGTTGAGATCGAAATAGCCGCGGGCGCCGGCGTTGATGAGGTTGACGATCTCCTCATGGGCCGGGATGCTGCCGAGGAGCAGCAGCTCCGAGCGGCCTTGGCCTTGGGTCTTGGAGAGCTCGCGGATGGCCTTGCAGATCTCCCGGAGATTGGGCAGGGCCTCCATGTGGGCGAAGAGGATGACCTGGGGCCGGAGCTTCTTGATCGAGTCCATGAAGGATTCGATCGTGTTCTTCTCGATGTTGAGGATCTCGAGCTCGGGGTCCGCTTCGAGGGCCCGCAGGATGCCGGCGAGGATGATGTCCGACGGGCAGAACACGAGAAGCGAGATCTTCGAAGGCTCGGGCGTGACGGGGATCTTCTTTTTCTCCATGCTGGTCTCGTCCCCTTTGGGCGTTCTTTGGGATTTAGGCGGCTTATCCATAGGGTCGGCCGGAATCATAAGTCAATCCTTTCCGGCTTGTCAAGCCGGGGGGGTGAGGGGGGGTGAGACCTACGCCGGCTGCAGGCTGTTCGGATGGAGACGGAAGCCGCGGTCGAGGCGGACGACGATGAACTGCGTCTTCTCGCTGCTCTCCTCCAGACGGACATAGACGACCGCCCCCGACAGGACCAGGCGCAGCGGGCTCTCGAGGATCAAGGTCCTCGGGATGTCGAGGAACAGGGTCACCCGCTGGTCGATCATCAGCCGGGCCTTCAAGCGGAGGGATACTTCTTGGGCGCTGATGCCGCAAACCGAGGTCCGCTCCTCGAACTTGCGGCCAGTCGCGTCGAGGCCCTTGACCAAGGCCGGCAGAGAGAGCTCGAAGGAGCGCTCCCTCTTGCCGGCCCTGGCCGCGCCTTGGGGGGAGGGATCATGAAGAGATTTGGCCATTTCCATGTCGTGGGGCATTTTGGCAGGCTTTTCCCCGGCCGGAATCGCTTTTCGTGGGGAATCGCGGGGTCATATTCGGCCCCTCGGCCTCACCGCCGGGGGCTAGGCGTCGGGGCCGGCGGCGGAGGGCCCGCCGGGGGCTTCGTCGGCCGTGGCCTGGATGATGTAGCGGGACTCGAGACGGATGGCGACCTGGGGCGCCTCGCCGTTCCCGTCGCCCGCGTCGACATCGACGATCGTCCCTTTGACGACGAGCGTAAGGGCCCGTCCCTCGCCGAGCTTGGGCGGCAGGGCGATGGCCAGCCTGAGCCGGGAACCAAGGGCGACGGGGCTCTTGAGGGGGAACAAAGCGCCCTGGTAGCTCATGAAAGTGAGCGTCGTGTCCTCACGGAAGAACGTTCCGCTCGCGTCGGGCCCGTCGACGCTCATGGGCAGGGAGAGCTTGAAGCCCCGCTCGGCGGGCCGGCGCCGGAGAGGCCTGGACTCCCAGGTGATCCTGCTCAGCATAGCCGCTTCCTTTTCCTTGAAACTTGGCGCCCCCAGCATCTCAGGTCCCTCCCGGCCGGTCAATCACCCCTTAAGGTGAACGCGCGGGGGAATTCTGGACGCCGGTCGGTTGGTTTTCTTGACAATCCGCGACCCGGCCGGTAGAATCGTAAAACGCTCAAACTCAAGGAGATGACGTGAACGAATCCGAACGCCAGGTCCGCCAGATCACGCCCAAGAGCGAGGACTTTTCGAAGTGGTACGTGGAGATCGTCCAGAAGGCCGAGCTCGCCGATTACACGCCCATGAAGGGCATGATGGTCATCCGCCCGCACGGCTACGCGGTCTGGGAGAACGTCCAGAAGGCGCTCGACCAGCGCATCAAGGCCGCCGGGCACGTCAACGCGTATTTCCCCCTCTTCATCCCCGAGAGCTTCCTCAAGAAGGAGGCCGAGCACGTCCAAGGCTTCTCACCCGAGGTGGCCTGGGTGACGATCGGCGGCAAGGAGGAGCTCGAGGAGCGCCTGGCCGTCCGGCCGACCTCAGAGGCCATCATCGGCCACATGTACGCCAAGTGGATCAAGTCCTGGCGTGACCTGCCCGTGCTCATCAACCAGTGGGCCAACATCGTCCGCTGGGAGAAGGTCACCCGCCCCTTCCTGCGGACGACCGAGTTCCTCTGGCAGGAGGGCCACACCTGCCACGAGACCGCCGAGGAAGGCGAGGCCGAGACGCTGAAGATCCTGGACCTCTACCGGGACATGTGCGTGGAGGAGCTGGCCGTCCCGGTCCTTGTAGGCCGCAAGTCGCTCAGCGAGAAGTTCGCCGGGGCCTCCATGACCTACGCCCTCGAGGCGCTCATGTCCGACGGCAAGGCCCTCCAGATGGGCACGTCGCACAACCTCGGCCAGCACTTCTCCAAGGCCTTCGACATCAAGTTCGAGGACCGCAACCAGACGATCCAGTACGTCTGGCAGACCTCATGGGGCATGACGACCCGGACGATCGGCGCGCTGATCATGGTCCACGGCGACGATTCGGGGCTCCGCTTCCCGCCCCGCGTCGCTCCGGTCCAGGTCATGGCCGTGCCCATCTCCATCGGCAACTGGAAGACGACCGTCCTGCCCGCGGCCGAAGCGGCCGTGGAAAGGCTGAAGAAGGCCGGCGTGCGGGCCTCGATCGACGCCCGCGAGGAGGCGACGCCCGGCTGGAAGTTCTCGGAATACGAGATGCGCGGCGTGCCCCTGCGCCTCGAGATCGGTCCGCGCGACGTCAAGGCCGGCCAGGCCGTGCTCGTCCGCCGCGACACGGGGGCCAAAGAGACCGTGCCGCTGGCCTCGCTCGAGGCCCGCGTCCCGGCCCTCCTCGACGAGATCCAGGCCGGCCTTCTGGCCCAGGCCCGGGTCTTCCTCGCGGCGAACATCCGGGACGCCGAGAATTACGACGAATTCAAGGACATCCTCGAAACCAAGCGGGGCTTCGTCCGGGCCGCGTGGTGCGGCGACGAGGCCTGCGAGGCCCGGATCAAGACCGAGACCATGGCCACGATCCGCGTCATCCCTCTCGACGACAAGGAGGCCCGGACGGATAAGCCCTGCGTCGCCTGCGGCCGCAAGGGCGAGGTCCTGGCCTATTTCGCCCGCGCCTATTAAGGAAGGGGCGCCATTGGACGGCGAATATGCCCGTGACCGGCGGATGATGGTCGAGACCCAGATCCGGGCCCGCGGCGTCCGCGATCCTCTCGTCCTCGCGGCCATGGCCAAGGTTGCGCGCCATCTCTTCGTTCCCGAAGGCCTGCGCTCCCAGGCCTACGCCGACGAGCCGCTGCCGATCGGCGAGGGTCAGACCATCTCCCAGCCCTACATCGTGGCATATATGACGGAGGCGCTCCGGCTCAAGGGCGGGGAAAAGGTCCTCGAGGTCGGGACGGGATCCGGCTACCAAACGGCCGTCCTGGCCGAGATCGCCGCCGAGGTCTGGACGGTCGAGATCGTGACGCCCCTCGCCGAGCGGGCCCGGGCCGCCCTCGACGGGATGGGATACGCCAACATCCATTATCGGGTCGGCGACGGCTCCTTGGGCTGGCCCGAGGCGGGGGCGTTCGACGCGATCATGGTCACGGCCGCGGCCGCCCACATGCCGGCCAAGCTCGAGGATCAGCTCGCTGTCGGCGGCCGGATGATCATCCCGGTCGGCACAGACCTCCAGGAGCTCGTCCTCGTCCGGCGGGACAAGAAGGGATTCGCCCGGGACAGGCTGCTCGGCGTGCGCTTCGTCCCTCTCGTCAGGCCCTCTTGACGTCGGCCGCGCCGCTCAGCGCTTCTCGCCGTAGTACACGATCTTGGGCGGCTTCTTGGGATCCTGCCCGAAGAAGAACAGCCACTTGTCGTGCGTTTCCTGATCGTTGTAGATCTTGATGGACTTGGCCGTCGAAGAGCTGACGACGCCGAGGATGCGCGGGTTCTTGATGGCCGCGAGGGCCCGCTCGGGCGCGACCAGGACTTCCTGGGCCACCTGGCCGCCGGTCGGGCTGTTGGCGCCGTAGTTCGGGTTGCCGGCGGCGGCGGGCGCCGTCGAAACGAGAATCACGTTCCACTCCCCGTCCCGCCCGAAGGGGTCGCGGTAGAGCCGCCGGATGCACTTCTTTTCGAGCAGCTCCTTGAGGCTGGCCGGGAAACGGCCGGGGTTCTTCTTGACGTAGACGCGGACTGCCTCGGCGTACTGCTTGCCGCGGAAGATCAGCTCGTCCTCCTTCGCGCGCTGGAGCTCGGTCTGCCAGACGGGAACGGCGATGAGCGCGCCGAGGCTGAGGACGAAGACCACCATCATCAGGATGATGAGAGCGTAGCCCCGGCCGGCGGTCGGGCTACCAGGTGTTGTAAGGCGATCCATCGATGGGCGATTTGCCGTCCGAGCCGGACTTGACGTCGATGACGCCGGGGATCTCGGCCAGCATGGGATCCTCGGCCGTGGGCACCTCCCGGACCTCGAGCCAGGTCGTGGACTGATGGGTCATCGGGTCGACCGGGATGGCCCGGATGTAGCTGTCCTGGACCAGGGTCTGGAGGGAGGCGGGATACTTGCCCTTGTCCTGGGCGTACTGGTCGATGAGCTTGCGGAGGATGTAGAGGTTCTCCTTGAGCACGGCCTCGCGGGCCTTGACGGTGGCCGATTTGTACGTGGGCAGGCCGACCCCGATGATGAGGCCGATGATGCCGAGGACGATGATGATCTCGATCAGCGTGAAGCCGCGCTCACCAGTCCTTGTACTTCGTCCCGTCGAGGGCCGTGGCCGGACTCTTGGTGTAGACATCGTACACATTCTCCTCTCCCCAGACGTCCGAATCGAAGTCGTCCTGGTAGGACCGGAGGCCCCAGTCGAAGGAATCGGTCATGGGGTCCTTGGGGATGCGGCGGAGGAACTTGACCGTCTTCTTGGCCCCCGCCCGGCCCTGGGCGTCCTTGTCCTGGATCTCGACGCCCTTGACCAGGGCCTCGAGGGTGGGCGGGTAGCCCTCGGTGTCCTCGTCGACCTCGAACTTCTTCTCGTCGGCGAGCTTCTTGTAGGCGTCGATCGCCTCCCGCACGGTCCGCAGGGCCCGCTGGAGCTCGATCTCGTTGGCGCGCTTGACGGCCATCTTGCCGAGGGGAAGCGCCAGCATGGCCAGGACGGCCACGATCGCGAGGGTGATGATCATCTCGACGAGGGTGAAGCCCGGCCGGTCGCGTCTGCGGAACATCGTCACTCCGGGCCGCCGCGCCGCCGCGGAAGCCCGACGTGAATTATAGGCCAACGGCCGCCGAAATCAAAACCGGCCGCGGCCGCCGCGGTCCCGGTCGTGCCCGCCCCGGCGGTCGGGGCCGTGCTCGCGGGGGTAGCGCCGGGGCGGGGCCTCCGGTCGAGGCGTCGAATCGGGGTTCTCCCCGCCGCCCTCCTCGCAGGCCTTCTTGCTCAGGCGGATCTTGTTGTCGGCCGGGTCGATGTTGACGACCTTGACCGTGACCGTGTCGCCGAGATGGAGGACGTCGTGGATGCTCTTGATCCGGTAGGGGGCGACCTCCGAGATGTGGAGCAGGCCGACCAGGTTGGGCATGATCTCGACGAAGGCCCCGTACTCCTCGACCCGGACGACCTTGCCGGTGTAGACCTTGCCGAGCTCGGCCTCGGCCGTGAGATCGAGGATCATCTGCTTGGCCGCCTCGGCCGCCGACATGTCGGTGGAGGCGATGAGGATCTTGCCGTCCTCCTCGATGTCGATCTTGGCCCCGGTCTGGCTGATGATCTTCTTGATGATCTTGCCGGCGGGCCCGATGACCTCGCCGACCTTCTCCGGGTTGATGTTGAGGATGAGGATGCGAGGGGCGTAGATCGAGATCGAGGGCCGCGGCTCGGCGATAGCCTCCTTCATGCGGGCCAGGACCTTGAGCCGGGCCGCCTTGGATTTGGCCACGATCTCCTCGAGCATGGGCAGGGTCACGCAGGGGATCTTGAGGTCGAGCTGGATGGCGGTGACGCCCTTCTCGGTGCCGGCCATCTTGAAGTCCATGTCGCCGAAATGGTCCTCGAGCCCGGCGATGTCGGTCAGGATGGCATACTCGTCGCACGTCGAGACGAGGCCCATGGCGATGCCGGCGACGACCATCTTCAGCGGCACGCCGGCGTCCATCAGGGCCAGGACGCCGCCGCAGACGGTGGCCATGGACGAGGAGCCGTTGCTCTCCAGGATGTCGGAGACGATGCGGATCGTATAGGGGAAGGTCTCCATGTCGGGGATGGCCGGGACGATCGACTTCTCGGCCAGGGCGCCGTGCCCGATCTCGCGGCGGCCGGGGGCCCGAAGGAAGCCGACCTCGCCGACCGAGAACGGCGGGAAGTTGTAATGGAGCATGAACCGCTTCTTGGATTCCTCGCCGAGGCTGTCCAGCCGCTGGGCGTCCTCGAAGGTCCCCAGCGTGACCGTGGCCAGGGCCTGGGTCTCGCCGCGGGTGAAGAGGGCCGAGCCGTGGGTCCGGGTCAGGGGCCCGACCTCGGCCGTGATGGGCCGGATGTCGTCGAAGCCGCGGCCGTCGGTGCGCAGTTTCTTCTTGAGGACGAGCTCGCGGAAGAGCTTCTCCTCGAGCTTGTAGAAGAGGCCTTTGGTCTCCAGCTTCACCTCGGGCTGGTCCTCGGGGACCTGGGCCAGGGCGGCCTCGCGGACGGCGGCCAAGGCGGCCTCGTTGGCCTTCTTGCCCCGGACCTGCATGGCCTCGAGGAGGGCCGGGCCGTGGACGCGCTCGACCTCGGCCAGCTTCTCGGCATCGACGGCCTTGGCCACGAACTCGCGCTTCTTGATGCCGAGCGTCGCGAAGAGATCCTTCTGGGCCTGGATGATGCGCTGGTTGGTCTCGTGGGCCAGGGCCAGGCCGGCCAGGATCTTCTCCTCCTCGATCTCCTGGGCGCCGGCCTCGATCATGATGATGCCGCTCTCGTTGCTGACGACGGTCAGGTTGAGCGGGCTACGGTCGAGCTCGTCGCAGGTCGGGTTGACGACGTACGCGCCGTCGACGAGGGCGACCTTGACGGCGCCGAGGGGCGTCGTGAAGGGGATGTCGGAGAAATAGAGGGCGGCCGAGGCGCCGACGACGCCGAGGGTGTCCGGCTCGGTCTCGAGGTCGGCCGAGAGGAGCAGGCCGACGATCTGGGTGTCGAAGAAGTAGCCGTCCGGAAAGAGCGGCCGGATGGGCCGGTCGATCAGGCGGGCCATGAGGATCTCCCGCTCCGACGGACGGCCCTCACGCTTGAAGAAGCCGCCCGGGATCTTGCCCGCGGCGTAGGTGTTCTCGCGGTAGTCGACGATGAGGGGCAGGAAATCCTTGCCCTCCTTGAGCTCCTTGCGCGAGGTCGCCGTGACGAGCATCATGGTGTCGCCGTAGCGCAGGAGGGCCGAGCCGTCGGCCTGCTTGGCGATCTTGCCGATCTCGATCGACAGGGTGCGCTTGTTGATCTCTAGACTGATGGTGTGTGACATGGGGGGTTCCTTTGGAGGCGGGGCCTACTTGCGCAGGCCGAGCTTCTGGATGAGCTTTTCGTAGCGGCTGACATCGTTCTTCTTGATGTACTCGAGGAGCCGCTTTCTCTGCCCGACCAGCTTCATGAGGCCGGCCCGGGAATGGAAGTCTTTCTTGTGATCGCCGAAGTGCTTGACGAGCAGGTTGATCCGCTCCGTCAGCAAGGCGACCTGGATCTCAGGCGAGCCCGAATCACTGGGGTGGGCCTGGTTGTCCTTGACGATCTTCGTCTTCTGGTCCTTGCTAATCACGCTTGTTTTGTCTCCTGATGTTTTTTCCGGGCTATTTTAACAGAAATCGGGTGAAATGACAATAGGTTCTTGGATTTACGGAAGGGGAGGGGAGGACGGACCCGGGCCTCAGGCCGAGAGGGCCTTCTTGCGGGCCAGGAGCTGGCGGGCGTATTTCGAGATGAGCCCCCCCTGCTTTTCGCGGCACTCGGCCAGCTCGGCCTCGATCTCCGCCAGGGTCAAGGCGTTCATCTTCTTCCTTTTCGGCGTGGCGTCCTGCTTTTCGTCGGCCATTCATCGGTCCTTTCGAGGTACTCGGCGGGCCTGCGGTCCGCCGGGGAGCGATACTCTACCAGAAAGGCGCCCTGAAGGCAAGACAGCGCGGGGCGGCGGGTTTACTCGGGGCCGCGTTTTGACTATGATGCGGGGGACATGAACACCATGAACCGACGGGCTTTCGTCCGGGGCGCGCTGAAGACGGTGGCGGCCGCCTCCGCCGGCGGCGCCGGCCTCCTTCTCCAGGGCTGCTCCAAGGGCAGGGACTTCGATCTCCTCATCGCCGGGGGGACGGTCTATGACGGCTCGGGCGGTCCGCCCATGACGGTCGACGTCGGCATCGCCCGGGGCTCGATCCGGGCCCTCGGACGGATCCCCCGGTCGAGGGCGGCGGCCGTGATCGACGCCAGAGGGCTGGCGGTCGCGCCCGGCTTCATCGACGTCCACGATCACACGGACACCGGCCTGCTGGTCAATCCGAAGGCCGAGAGCGCGGTCCGGCAGGGCGTGACGACGCTCGTCAGCGGCGAGTGCGGCGGGTCGCCTTTCCCCCTCACGGCCGAGGAGGCCGAGGACACGCGGCGGCGTCTGGCCGAGCGTCATGGGCTCGAGGCGGGCTGGAACGACATCAAGGGCTTCTTCGGCTGCCTCGAGCGGACCGGGATGGCCCTCAACTACTCGACCTTCGTGGGGCAGGGGACCATCCGCTCCGCGGTCATGGGCGACGTCGACCGGGCTCCCACCGCGGAAGAGCTCGACCGGATGCGGGCCTTCGTCGCCGAGGCCATGGCCGGAGGCGCCCTGGGCCTGTCCACCGGGCTCGAGTACACGCCGGGAGGCTTCTCCTCGACCGAGGAGCTCATCGAGCTGGCCCGCGTCGCCGCCCGCACGGGCGGCGTTTATGCGACCCACATGCGGGACGAGGAGACGGAAGTCGTGGCGGCCGTGGCCGAAGCGCTGCGCATCGCCCGCGAGACGCCCATCCGGCTCCAGATCTCCCATCTCAAGGTCGGCTTCGCCATCAACTGGCCCAAGCTGGATACGATCATGGACATGCTCGAGAAGGCCCGGGCCGAGGGCGTCGATTTCCACGCCGACCGCTACCCGTATATCGCCTCGGCGACCAGCCTGGGCACGCTCTTCCCCGTCTGGGCTCGCGAAGGCGGCCGCGAAGGGTTCATCGGCCGCCTCAAGGACCCCGCGTTCGACGCCCGCATCCGGGCCCACATGGCCGAGCAGGAGAAGGGCTACGGCTCGTGGGACAAGGTCCTCATCTCCGACGTCGGCTCGGACAAGAACCGGTCCCTCGAGGGCCTGAACGTGCTCGAGGCCGCCGTGGCGGCCGGCAAGGCGCCGTACGAGTTCATGCGCGACCTCCTCGTCGAGGAATCGGGCCGCGTCGGCATGATCAGTTTCTTCGGCAGCGAGGACAACCTCAAGCGCCTCCTGAGCCATCCGCTCGTCGGCATCGGCGCCGACGGCAGCGCCCTCGCGCCGTACGGGCCGCTCAGCAAGGGCAAGCCGCATCCCCGTAACTACGGGACCTTCCCGCGGGCCCTCGGCAAGTACGTCCGCGAGGAGAAGGTCATGCCGCTCGAGGAGATGGTCCGGAAGATGACCTCGCTCCCGGCGGCCCACATGGGCTTCGTCCGGCGCGGCCGGCTCCAGGTCGGCTGGGCGGCCGACGTCTGCGTCTTCGATCCGGACCGGGTCATCGACAAGGCCACCTTCAAGGACCCCGCGGTCTATCCGGAAGGCATCCGCAAGGTCATCGTCAACGGCCAGCTCGTCGTCGACGATGGGACGCACACCGGCCGGCTGCCCGGCAAGGTGCTGAGAAAGAACGCCAGGGGGGCCGTGGCATGAGACGGGCCGCGCCGGGGCTCGGGCGGTCCGCCGCCCTGGCCGGCGCGATCGCCGCCGCTCTCGTCGTTCTCGGCGCCGTCCCGCAGGCGGCCCAAAAGGAGGCCGCCGCGGGCGGTCCGGTCGTTCGCCTGGCCTACCGGGAGCTGCAACCGGGCGAGCCTGTCCTCGTCTTCCTCGACTCGGACCGCTCGGTCCGGTCCGCTTCCGTGACCCTGCTCGGCACGAAGGCAGAGCTGCGTCCCGCGCCGGGCGGGGGCCGTGTCTTCGCCTTTTTGGGTATCGACGTCCAGACCAAGCCCGGCACCTATCCGCTCGTCGTCAAGGTGCTCAGGACGAGCGGCGTCCTGGAGACCGTCCGCAAGGACCTTCTCATCGGGGGAAGGGAGTTCCCCACGGCCAAGCTCCAATTCAAGCCCGAGTACGTCACCCCCCCCGCCTCCCTCCAGGCCCGGATCAAGCGGGAGGCCGAGCTCGTGGCCCTGGCCATGAGCGTCATCACGCCGGAATGGCTGGGTGACGGGCCTTTCGTGCCTCCGAGCGACGCCCCGGCCTGGGAGAATTTCGGCCAGCGGCGCCTCAACAACAAGGTCCTGCAGTCGCTTCACACCGGTCTCGACGTCCGGGTCCCTTTCGGGCAGCCGATCAAGGCCGCCAACGCCGGCCGGGTGGTCATGGCCTCGGACCTCTACATGGGCGGCAAGACGGTGATCATCGACCACGGGCTGGGGGTCTTCAGCACCTACGGCCACATGTCGCGGCTCCTGGTCAAGCGCGGCGAGAGCGTGGCCAAGGGCCAGACGATCGGCCTCTGCGGCACGACCGGCCGCTCGACGGGCCCTCATCTGCACTGGGCCTTCAGGATCCTTGACGCCCGCGTCGACCCCGAGGCCATGCTCCGCCTTCCGCTTTAGACCCCCCTCACGAGTGGTCCGTCGGTCGGCTCATTAAGTTAAGTGGACCCGCAGAGGACGCGCCCGGGTGTTCGATCCGCGAGCGGTACAAATAGGAAGAGGCAGGTCGGGCGGCTATGGACAATGGCGTAGGGGCGATGCCCGGAGGAGGGCGTAGGAGGGGCGAAGCGGGCACGGTTGAGGATCGGGGACACGTACAAAGAGTACATGTCCCCGATCCTCAGAGCGAGCCCCGGATCCGAGGGGGTTTGGCGCGCTGGGCCAAACCCCCGACCCGACGGAGCGGCGCGCCCCGAGCCAAGAAGTCCATAGAGCGCGATCTGCGAGAATCCGTCTAGCACGCGGCTCGCGCCGCCCGAGCGTCCGAAGCGGGTTCGACCTATTTGAGATAGGTCGCGAGCCATTCGTGGATCGTCTTCCACCAGAGCTCCGCGTTCTGCGGCTTGGAGATGAAGTGGTCCTCGTCGGGGAAGAAGAGGAGCTTCGAGGGCACGCCCATGCGCTGGAGCGAGGTGAAGAGCTGCAGCCCCTGCTCGAGCGGGACGCGGTAGTCGTTGGCGCTGTGGATGATGAGCATGGGCGTCTTGAACTTCGAAACGAACATCGACGGCGACCATTTCGTGTACTGCTCCGGCGACGTCCAGGGCGGGCCGTGGTATTCCCACTCAGGGAACCAGAGCTCGTCCGTCGCGCCCCACTCGGAGCGCAGGTCGAAGACCCCGTCGTGGGACACCAGGCAGTCGAAGATGTCCGTCTGGCCCTCGATCCAATCGATCATGTACCCGCCGTACGAGGCCCCCGCCGCGCCGAGCTTGTCCGGGTCGATGAAAGGATAGGTCGCGCGGAGGTGGGCGACGGCCTTGATGATGTCCTCGTAGGGTTTGCCGCCCCAGTCGCCGGTGATCGAATCGGTGAAGGCCTGGCCGTAGCCGGTGCTGCCGTGGAAATTGACCATGGCCGTGACGTAGCCGCCGGCCGCGAACATCTGGGCGTTCCAGCGGTAATGGAAATCGTCGCCGAAGACGCCCTGGGGCCCGCCGTGGATGAGCATGAGCAGCGGATACCTCTTCGACGGATCGAAGGCCGGCGGCTTGAGGAGGAAGCCGTGGACCTTGTCGCCGGCGGCGCCCGCATAGACGAACTCCTCGGCCGGCTTCATGTCCAGGCCGGCCAGGAGCGCCTCATTGATCCGGGTGATCTGGGTGAGGGCCTTGGTCTTGAGGTTGAAGGACCAGACGTCGTTCGGCTTGTCGATGGCCTGCAGGAGGAAATAGAGCGTGCCGCCGTCGGGGGAGAGGGACAGCGAGCCGACGGTATGGCCGTTGAGGACGCGCTCGATCTTCCTCGTCGCGACGGTCACCTTGAACACGGCCGAGCGGCCCCGCTCCTCGGCTTCGAAGATGATGGCCGCGCCGCCCGGCGCCCAGAAGAGGTCGCTCGCGGAATAGTCGAGGTCCGGGGTCAGGTTGACGGTCGTCCCGGCCTTGCGGTCGTAGAGCATGACGCTCCGCTTGTCGGCCTCGAATCCCGGCCTGGCCATGGCCAGGTAGGCGATGCTGCGCCCGTCCGGGGAGTAGCGGGGCGAATTGTCGTTGGCCTTGCTCGTCGTCAGTTTCTTGATCTCGCCGCCGCCAGAAGGGACGAGGAAGATGTCGTTGTTCGTGCCGAGGCCCAGCCGCAGCTCGGAGTCCGTGTTGCGGACAAAGGCGATCTCGGCCCCGTCCGGCGAGAAGACGTAGTCCTGGGACCCGCCGAGGTCGATGGGCGGCGTATCAAAGTCGCCCGGCGTCACGTCGACCGGGCTGCCGCCGGCCGCGGGGACGACGAAGACGTGGCTCCGGCTCCCGTCCCACCAAGTGTTCCATTGCCGGTAGAGGAGGCGATCGTAGAGGCGGCCCTTGACCTTGCTCGATTCCATTTCCTCGAGCCGCTTCGCGTTGGCGGCGTCGTCGGGAAGGTCGGGGAAGACGGATGAAACAAAGGCCAGGTGGCGGCCCGTCGGCGACCAGACGACCCCCGAGGCGCCCGTCACGAGCCGGGTGAGCTGGACCGCCTCGCCCCCGTCCGGATCGATCGTCCAGACTTGGGGACGGCCCGAGCGGGTCGAGATGAAGGCGATCGTGCGCCCGTCGGGCGACCAGCGCGGGGTCGTGTCGGAGGCCGGGTTCGAGGTCAGGCGGCGCGGCTCGCCGCCGCGGGCGGGCACGATCCAGACGTCGCTCTGGCCGCGGTTGGCCGTCTTGTCCATGACCGTCACGACGAAGGCGATCCGCGTCCCGTCGGGAGAGAGCTGGGCGTCCGTGACCCGCTGGACCCGGATGAAGTCGTCGAATCCGATGGGTTTCGTCCCGGCGGCCGGGGCGAAGGGCGGGAGAGCGAAGAGCGCCCCCAGGAAGAGAACAACGAAAATCCGGGCGGTCTTGGCGGTCATGGCGGCTCCTTTCGGGCGGGTTCGCCGGGATTATAGCAAACTCGGGCCGAAGCCCAAAGACAAGGGAACCATTTCGCTTGCGCCCCGTATACCATTGAGAATACACTGGCTTTTCTATGAGCATCGAAGTCCGCGACCTGAGCTTCCGTTACGGCAAGATCGTCGCCCTCGACGGCGTGACCGTCCGGCTCGGCGAAGGGGCCGTGGGTCTGCTCGGGCCGAACGGGGCCGGCAAGAGCACCTTCCTCCGCATCCTTCTCGGCTTCCTCGCGCCCGAGCGCGGCCAGGGCAAGGTCCTCGACTACGACATCCGCCGCGAGCAGGCCATGATCCGCCGCTCCGTCGGCTACATGCCCGAAAGCGATTGCTTCATCGCCGGCATGGACGCCGTAACCTTTACCTCTTATTTCGGGGAGCTCTCCGGCATGCCCCGCCAGGAGGCCATGAAGCGGGCCCACGAGGTCCTCTTCTACGTCGGCCTCGGCGAGGCCCGCTACCGGCTGCTCGACACCTATTCCGCGGGCATGAAGCAGCGCCTCAAGCTGGCCCAGGCCCTCGTCCACGATCCGAAGATCCTCTTCCTCGACGAGCCGACGTCGAACCTCGATCCGACCGGGCGCCAGGAGGTCCTCGAGCTCATCCGCGACATCTCGACCCACAAGTCGATCCAGGTCCTCCTCTCGTCCCACATCCTCGACGACATCGAGAAGCTCTGCGAGACCGTGGTCATCCTCAAGCAGGGCCGGGTCGCGGCCGAGGGCCGCATGGCCGACCTCCGGGCCACCCATTACAGCCTCTACGAGGTCCGCATCAAGGGCGACGGCGCGGCTTTCCGCCGGGATCTCGAAGGCGCGGGCAGCCACGTCGACGAGACCGAGGACGGCCTGATCAAGATCTATATGCCGGAAGCGAGCGACCGGATGGACATCTTCCGGGCCGCCTCGCGGACGGGCGTCCAGCTGCGATCCTTCGTCAAGAGCCGGACCTCGCTCGAGGACCTCTTCGCCGGCGTGGTGGGGGTGGACTGATGGCCGCCACGGTCCGGGAAAAGGGCTACAGTCACTGGGACGGCCAGCTGGCCGAGCGCCGCTTCCCCTGGTGGCCGATCACCCGGACAGGCATCCAGCTGGCCTTCCGCAAGAAGAGGTTCAAGCTCGCCTTCGCCGGGGCCTTCATCCCGTCATTCGTCTTCCTCGTCGGCCTCTACATCTCCGAGCGGCTCGAGGATTTCAAGTCCTTCCTCCAAGGCAGCGACCGTCTCCTCAACATCAGCCCGAAGTATTTTGCGACCTATTTCACTAACGATTCGCTGCTCTTCATGATCGTCCTCGTCCTGACCTTCGGCGCGGGCGGGATCATCGCCGACGACCTCAGGCACAGCTCGCTTCAGCTCTACTTCGCCCGGCCGCTCGGCAAGAAGGACTACCTCCTCGGCAAGATGTCGGTCATCGCCTTCTTCACGCTCCTCTATACGGCCGTGCCGGGGATCGTCCTCATCCTCTTCAAGCTCATCTTCGCCGGGTCGTTCAAGTTCTTTCTCCAGTATCCCTGGCTGCCGCTCTCGGTCCTGGCCGACTCGGCGCTCTTGACCGTCTTTTTCGGCTTCTACGTCCTGCTGCTGTCGTCCGTCAGCAAGAACTCGCGCTACGTCATCATCCTGATGTTCGGCGTCTACATCTTTTCGAGCGTCCTCTACGGCATCCTCAACAGCATCTTCCGGACGCCCTATACCGCCCTGGTCTCCGTTCCGGCCAACCTTCAGCAGGCCGGGGCCTTCCTCTTCGGCCAGAAGCTGCCCTATGCCGTGCCCGCCGTCTGGTCATTCGTCGTCCTGGCCGCGATCTGTGTCCTCGCGGCGATCGTACTCAACCGGAAGATCCGCAGCGTCGAGGTGATCAAGTGACCGCCGTCATCGCCGCCTCGAGCCTGTCCAAGTGGTACGGCAACGTCCTCGGCCTCAACGACGTCACGCTCGAGATCGAGGACGGCGTCACCGGTCTCTTGGGGCCGAACGGGGCCGGCAAATCGACCTTCATGAAGCTCATCACCGGGCAGATGAAGCCGAACATCGGTGCCGTGACCGTCCGCGGCCAGAGGGTCTGGAACAACCCGGACATCTTCCCCGCCATCGGCTTCTGCCCGGAGCAGGATGTCTTTTATGAGGACATCACGGGCTGGGAGTTCGTGACCGGCCTGCTCCGCTTCTATGGCTATTCGCGGGCCGAGATCGAGGAGCGGGCCGCCCGGGCCCTCGCCATCGTCGACCTCACCGAAGCCAAGGACCGGCTCATCCGCGGCTACAGCCGGGGCATGCGCCAGCGGGCCAAGTTCGCCCAGGCGGTGGCCCACGATCCGGACATCCTCATCCTCGACGAGCCGCTGAGCGGCCTCGACCCGCTGGGCAAGCGCAAGCTCATCCGGCTCATCAAGGAGTTCAAGGACCAGGGCCGGACCGTCCTCGTCTCCAGCCACGTCCTGCCCGAGATCGAAGCCCTGACGTCGCGGATCGTCCTCATCCACCAGGGCAAGATCCTGGCCCAGGGCGACATCTCCGTGGTGCGGGAGCTCATCGAGGCCCACCCGCACCAGATCTCGGTCCGCTCGAGCGACCCGCGGGCCCTGGCCGCCCGGTTCGTGGGCGACCCGTCCATCCAGAAGATGACCTTCGGGGACGACGGCCGCACGCTCGTCGTCGAGACCCATAAGCGCGATGAGTTCTTCGGCCGCCTGACGGACGTCGTCCTGGGCGCGGCGATCGAAGTCGAGGAGATCTCCTCGCCGGACGACAATCTCCAGGCGGTCTTCGCGTACCTGGTGGGGAAGTGAGATGACCGCCGCCTCCGCCGTCCGACAGGTCTTCGGGTTCTTCGGCTTCCTCGGCCGGAGGACGGGCAAGACCCGCGTCTTCGCCATCCTGGGGCTCATCCCGATCGTCCTGGCCGTCGTGGCCCGCGTCATCCTGCACGGCCGGACCGGCCTCATGGCCGACGTCTCGACCGAGATCCTGATGGTCTTCTTCCTGCAGTTCTACATCGTCATCCTGGCCCTGTTCTACGGCACGTCCGTGGCCGCCGAAGAGGTCGAGAACCGGACCCTGGCCTACCTCATCACCCGGCCCCTCCCCAAGCCGGCCATCATCCTGGGGAAATTCGCCGCCTATTCGACGCTGATGTTCGTGCTGGTGGCCGTGAGCCTGGCCTTGTCCTATTTCGTCATCAACGCGGGCCGCCTGGGAGAGCTCGACGTCTACTGGACCTTTCTCCGCTACATCGGGGTTCTCGGCCTGGGCATCCTGGCCTACACCGCGTTCTTCGCCTTCCTCGGCACCCTGCTCAAGCGGGCCATCATCGTCGGGCTCATCTTCGGCTTCGGCTGGGAGAACGTCATTCAATACTTCCCGGGCTCGACACAGAGGTTCTCCATCGTCCATTACCTGAAATCCCTGCTGCCTTATCAGCCGGTGCGCGGCGTCCCGAGCGGGGGCCGGGGGGTGGCCCTGCTGCTCTTCCGGCTGGAGCCGACCAAGCCCTGGATCGCCATCCTGGCCCTGGCCGTCATCACGGCCGCGCTTCTCGTCCTGGCCTGCTGGCTCTTCCGGACGAAGGAATATCTCTTCGAAGAATAGGCTTCGGCCTGTTTCCCTATTTCTTCTCTTCCGGCGCCGCTTCCTTCTTCGGCTTCATGAATTGGCCGGCCTGGGACCTCGCCAGCTGGCCGAGCTTGTCCACGAGCTCGTGGGAGATGCTGATCGAGATGTCGGCGTAGTCGGCGCCCGAGGTGATCGCGACGCCGTTCAGCAGCTCGCCGACGGCCGGCTGCTGCCCGGCGGCCATCGCGCCCAGGGCCTTGAAGCCGTTGAGGGCCTGGGCCAGGTTGGTGTTCTGCTCTTTGGTCCCGCCGACCGCCTTGATGTCGGCCGTGACGCCGCTGACCTTATCGTCGAAGCCGAGGAGGAGGCCGGTGACGCCTTCGAGGGCCTTGAGCTGGGGATTGGCCTGAATGCCCTTCTGGAGAAGCTCCTGCGGCACGGCGAAGGCGGCCCAGAAGATCCCGGACTTGTCGACCCTCTTGAGCAAGGGCGTCATCTCGGCGCTCTTGGCCAGGGACTCGGCCTTCTTCTTGGAGACGTCGATGATGCCCTTGATCCCCTTCTCGCTGCCGAGAACGATATGGCCGTCGTCGAGGAAGGCCGCCCGGGTCGTCTGCTTGGCCTCGTCGCCGTCGATCTTGGAATAGATCGTCACGCCCTCGTAAAGCTCCTCCTGGGCCTGCGGCGCCTTCTCCTTGATCAGGGCCTGGAGCTTGGCCCGGTCATAGGTGAGGCTGATGATGGCGCCCCCGTCGGCCGAGCCCGTCGGGACGCCGATGAGGCCGGCCCCGACGTAGGTGATATCCTTGGCCGGATCGATGCCGCTCATCTTGATGAACTCGTCGAGCTTGGCCTTGTTCTTGGGTTCCTGAAGGGCCTTGGTCACGGCCTCCGTGGCCATGAGCCGCCGGATGTCGAGGGCCACGACGCCGGTCGCCGTCTTGGGGAGCATCTTGACCAGCGCCTCGCCCGCCGCGGCGCCGGACTTGACGTTCGCGCCGGGCGTGCAGGCCATGATCGCCATGGCCAAAGAAACAGCCAGAATGCCGAGAGATGCTTTTCTCATGATCGGAGCCTCCTTCTCGGGGGTTTGGATTCCCTTCCAGGACTATACCACCTTCGGACCCGGCGGGCAATCCGCCCGCCGCGCCGGTTTGGGCAAGGATGCCGATTTTGGTATAGTGAAGGCGCGAAAGGTCGTGCCGGAGCGGGGAGGATGGAGAGGAGTTCGCCATGAACCGTCGATGGATCCTCGCCGTCGCGCTCGCCGCCCTTCTCTGGCTTGGCCCGGCCGGCCCCGCGCGCGCCCAGCGAACGCCCGCCGTCCTCGATCTCCAGCGCCAGGCCGCGGCCTATGACGCCTGGCTCGCGGCCCGCTTCGACAGGCTCCTTCCCGAGCTCATGCGGCGCGAGAAGATCGATCTCTGGCTCATCATCTGCGAGGAATACAACGAGGACCCCGTCTATCTGTCCCTCGTGCCCTTCACCAGCCTGTCGGCCCGCCGGCTGACCATGCTGGCGATGTTCGACCGGGGAGGGGAGAAGGGCGTCGAGCGCTTCGGCGTCAACCGCTACCGGATCGGCGAGCTCTTCCCGACCATCTGGAAGGCCGAGGAGGAGGACCAGTGGCAGGCCCTGGCCAAGGCCATCAAGGCCCGCGATCCGAAGCGGATCGGCATCGACGAATCGGACGTCTTCGCCTTCGGCGACGGCCTCCCCGCGTCGAAGAAGGAACGCCTGGTCCAGGCCCTCGGGCCGGACTACGCCAAGCGCCTGGTCCGGGCCGACCGGCTGGCCGTCGGCTGGCTCGAGCGGCGCCTGCCCGAGGAGATCGAGGTCTACCACCACATCGCCGCGATCGCCCACGCCCTCATCGCCGAGGCCTTTTCCCCCGCCGTCATCACCCCGGGGATCACGACGACCTCCGACGTCGAATGGTGGATGTGGGAGAAGGTCCGCTCCCTCGGCCTCACGACCTGGTTCGAGCCGGGCATCTCCATCCAAAGACCGAAAACGAGCCCGGAGAAGGACAGCCGGGTCATCCATCCCGGGGACCTCCTGCACTGCGACTTCGGCCTCAACTACCTGAAGCTCGACACCGACACCCAGCAGCTGGCGTACGTCCTGCGGCCCGGGGAGACGGACGCGCCGAAGGGGCTGAAGGACGGGCTGGCCCAGGCGAACCGTCTCCAGGACATCCTTCTCGGCGAGATGAAGGAAGGGCTGACCGGGAACGAGATCCTGGCCGCGGCCCTCAAGCGGGCCAAGGACGAGGGTCTGAAGCCGAGCATCTACACCCATCCCCTGGGCTTCCACGGCCACGCCGCCGGCCCCACGATCGGCCTCTGGGACAGGCAGGGCGGCGTCCCCGGAGCCGGTGACTATCCGCTTTTCTATGACACGGTCCATTCGATCGAGCTCAACGTCCGGGCCGGCGTCCCGGAATGGGGCGGACAGGAGGTTCAGTTCGCCCTCGAGCAAGACGCGGCCTTCGTCCGGTCCGGGTCCGTCTTCCTGGACAAAAGGCAGACCGAGCTCATCCTGATCAAGTGATGGAGACGCGCGCGATGAATTACCAGGCGCAGTCGCCGCTGCAGAAGACCCTGGCCGGGCGGCGCAGCATCCGCCGCTATCTTCCGACCCCCGTCGAGCCGGAGAAGCTCCGGGCCTGCCTCGAGGCGGCGCGGATCGCCCCCTCGGCTCACAACTCGCAGCCCTGGCGCTTCATCGTCATCGACGACCCCGCCCTCAAGGACCTCGTCGCCGCCCATGCCTTCTCGGGCCTCTATCAAAGGTCGCGCTTCGCCGCCGCGGCCCCGGTCCTCCTCGTTCTCCTGGCCCGCCGCACGTTCGTCGCCCACCGGCTCGGCGGGCGATTCCAGAGGGTGCCGTACTATTTCGTGGATCTGGGCATCGCCGGCGAGCACGTCGTCCTCCAAGCCCAGGAGCTGGGTCTCTCGACGTGCTGGATGGGCTGGTTCAGCCGCGGCCGGCTCCGCCGGGCCCTGAAGATCCCGCGGCGGTTCAAGATCGTGGCCTTGATGCCGCTCGGCTACGCCGAGAAGAGGCCGACCCGCGAGCCGCCCCGTAAGACATATGAGGAGATCGTCTCCTTCAACAAGGCCCCGAAGAGTTGAAAGGTCTGCGCATGCTCATCTTTGTCGCCGTGGCCCTTGCGATCTACGGGCTGATCAATACCTACGTCGGCCGGCGGGGCGCCCAGGCCCTGGCGGCCTATCCGACCGCGAGAACGTTCTTCCTGGTCGTCTTCATCGCCCTGGCCGTGTCCTACCCGCTGGGGCGGATCCTTCGGGTCCTGGCCGATACCGTGCCCGTGGGCTGGCTGTACCACATCGGCGCGCTGCACATGGTCGTCATGTTCTACGGCTTCTTGGGGGTCGTCCTCGTCGACCTCGTCCGCCTGGTCCAGGCCTTCGTGCCTTTCCTGCCGCGGGCCGTGACGGCGAACCCGGGGCGGACGGGGCTCGTGCTCTTCGTCGGGATCGCCGGTGCGATCGTCCTGACGATCATCGGCGGGGCCTGGAACGCCGCCCGGCCGCGCCTCTTCGACCTCGAGGTCCACCTGCCGCGCCGGGCCGGAACGGCCGACCGCCTGACCGCCGTCATGGCCTCCGACCTTCATCTGGGGACGATCATCGGGAGCGCCCGGCTGAGAAGGATCGTCCGGACGATCAACGGGCTGGAGCCGGACGTCGTCTTCATGCCCGGCGACATCGTCGATGAGAGCATCAGCGGACGGGAGCAGGACCGGCTCCATGAGGTCATGAGAACCCTCAGGGCCCCTCTGGGCCGGTTCGTCACGCTGGGCAACCACGAGACCTATGCCGGGATCGACCGGACCCTGGCCTGCTTCCGCGCCTGCGGCCTGACCGTTCTCCAGGAGCAGGCCGTCCGCGTGGCCGATGCGTTCGTCCTCATCGGGCGGCGCGATCCGAGCTCACTCGCGAGGGGAGAGCGGCGCCTGCCGATCCGCGACATCCTGGCCCGGGACGGCCTCGATGACAGCCTGCCCCTCATCCTCCTCGACCACCAGCCGGCCCATCTCGAGCAGGCCGAGGAAGCGGGCGTCTCCCTCCAGCTCTCGGGCCACACCCACGCCGGACAGATCGTCCCTCTCGATATCATCAATCGCTGGGTCTGGGAGCTGAACTGGGGCAGCCTGAGAAAAGGCGAGACGCAGTACTACGTCTCGAGCGGCGTGGGCACTTGGGGGCCGCCGGTCCGGACGGGCAGCCGGCCCGAGATCGTCCGCCTCACGCTCCTCTTCGATCGAGAGCCCTGAGCCGGCGGGGAAATACGGGAACGGGGAGAAAGGGCGGCCTTTCTCCCCGCCTCACGGTCAGATCGAGTGGAGATTACTTTTTCGCGGGGGGAGCGGCCGCGGCCTTCGTCGCGTCATAGCGCTTGACGACCTCGTCCGTGATGTCGATGGCCGGATTGGCCGTGACGACCCCGCTCGTGGCCGCGTCGAGGACGAGCTCGAGACCGCGCTCCTTGGCCAGGTTCTCGATGACGGCGACCATCTCCAAGCGGATCTTCTGGATCAGGTTGGTCGAGAGCTGCTGGGCGTCGCGGGCCTGGTCCTCTTCATAGCGCTTCCGCTCGGTCGTCTTCTTGTCGATGTCGGCCTGCAGGGCGAGCAGGGCCTCGTTGGTCATCGTCAGACGGCCGGTGTTCATCCTGTTCTCGAGAAGACGGATGGAGTCGTCCATCTTCTGGAGGTCCGCCTTGATCTTGGCGTCCACGGACTGGAGCCGGCCGAGGGCGTTCTTGCCTTCGATCGAGGTCTCGAACGCCTTCTGGGAATTGATGATCGCGACCTTGCCGAGCTGCTGGGCGTAGGACGCTCCGGCCACGGCCAGCACGAAAAGGATGACGAGGGGCGCGATCGTCCGCATTCTGTTCATCTAAGGCCTCCTTGGGTCCTATTCTTCAAGAAACTCATTCCGCCGGGGAATCGATGCGCCAGTTTACCACGAATCGGGCATTTTTTTAAGCGTTTCGTCGACCCGGCCCAGGGCCCTCAGGAGATAGCCCTTTTCGGGCCCGTAGCCGAAGCGCAGGTAGCCGTCCATCTCGAAGTGGTCGCCGGGAACGAGGAGGACGCTCCGCTCCCGGATCAGGCGCTCGACGAGCTCGGTCGAATTGGCCTTGAAGCCGTAGCGGGCGAAGCAGATCGCCCCCGCGAGCGGCGGCGTGAAGTTGAAGAGGCCGGGGTGGTCCTTCAGCCAGGTCTCGAGGAGCGGGAAATTGGCGTTGAGGATGGCCCGGGTCCGGGCCAGGATGCGCGCGCGCCTCTCCGGCTCGAGGACGTGGGTGGCCAGCCGGTCGCTCAGGGCCGAAGGGGAGATCGTCGTGTAATCGTGATAGGGCCAGGTCCGCTTGACGACATCCTCGGGGCCGACGATCCAGCCGACCCTCAAGCCCGGCAGGCCGTAGGCCTTGGACAGGCCGCTGACGACCAGGCTCTTCTCCCATTTCCCCCAGAAGCTCGGCGTCGTGAGGCCGGAGAGCTCCGCCCCCTGATAGACCTCGTCGGCCAGGATCCAGGCGTCGGCCCGGGCGGCCAGGTCGATGATCCCCTGCATGGATTCGGCGGACAGGACGCTCCCCGTCGGGTTGTTGGGGTTGGTCAGGACGATGAGCTTCGTCTTGGCCGTGACCAGACGGCCCATCTCATCGAGGTCGGGCTGCCAGCCCAGGCCCTCCCGCAGCTCGAAGGTCTTGACTTTGGCCCCGAAGGCCCGCAGGAGGCCTCCCATCTGCATGTAGTTCGGGAGCTCGAAGAGCACTTCGTCGCCCGGCTCGATGAGGCTCCACATGAGGAGGAAGTTAGCCTCCGACGATCCCGCCGTGGCCAGGATCTGGTCCAGGCCGAGTCCCGGGTAAAGGGCGGCGATCCGCTCGCGCAGGCCGATCGTTCCGTTCGTCTGCGTATAGCCGAGCTCGACGGCGGTCAGGGCCTCGATCTCGGCTGGGGTCAGGAGCTCCTTCAAGGTCATGGGATGGACGCCGCTCTCGGACAGGTTGTAGTCGACGACGTTCTCCCACAAGGACTGCATCCGCTCCATCTTGAAGACATCGATGTGCATGGGGACCTCTCTTGACGGGACGCTCAGATCTCGACTTTGAACACGCCCTTGAAGGCGAAACCGAAGGCGATGGACAGAATCAGGTAAGCGATGAGCCAATGGACGCCGAGGCCGAAAGCCGCGAGGCTCCTCCCGGGATACAGGACCTCGACCGAGCGAACGTCCGTGCCGGACGGCAGCGGCGCCTCGCCGGGATAGAGGACCCGTTTCGAGAACGAGCCCCTCGAGGCGAGGGCCGAAACCTTGGTCAACGGGCCGCCGCCGGCCCGCACGGACTTTTCGATCGTCCGGCCGCGGCTCCTCAGGACGAGCCGGCCCGCTCCGGGAGCGACGGCCTTCACTCTCCATACGACTTCATGGAGGTCGGGAATGCGCACCGGCGGGGCGGTCGTCTCGAGCCAGGGCGGGGTCTCGATCTCCAGGCCGGCCGTGACGGGGTCGGCCGCCGGCTCGAGTCTGGCCTTGACCAAGGTCTCCTCGCCCGGCCGGAGCGGCGCCCGGTCGTACCAGAGGCTGAGTTGGGCCAGGATGAGGACGAGCGGCACGATCATGACCGCCAGGGGCTTGAGATTGGCCGCGAGATAGGCGAGGTTGGCCTTGACGATCGATCCCTGGGCGGCCAGCGTCACCCGCATGTTGTCCTTGTAGAGGCGCATCTCGAGGAGATGGGCCTTGATCCGGTCCTTGGCCCGGCGGATGGCGGCCTGGTTCGAGGTGAGCTTGTAGACCTCGAGCATGAGCAGGGCCGTGACCAGCGAAACGGCGATCATCCCGAGCCAGGGCGAAGCGCCCCGGAAGGGCCAGAGGACGGCCCCGACGATCCCGCCGAAGACGACGTTGACGACGTGCATCGCGCTCAGCCGATATAGCCCAAACCTTTGAGCCTCTTCTTGATCTCTTCCTCGGAATCCGCCCCCTCGATCTTGGCGATCTCTTTTTCGAGGCAGTGGGTGATGAATTCCTCGACCGAGGAATAGCCCGACATCTCGGCGTATTTCTTGATCTTGGCGAGAAGGTCCGCGTCGATCTTGACTTTGGCAGTGGCCATGACAGTCCTCCTTGGGCCGCGATCAGGCCAGCACGTTGCGGCCGATCATCTCCTTGGGTTTCTCGACGCCGAACACCTCCAGGACCGAGGCGGTCAGGTCGTAAAGGGCCGGGGCGTCGGCGGTGAATTTGCGGTTGGAGAAGGCGACCCCGGGCAGGACCTCGGGCGCCGACATGTGGTCGCCGCTCCACTTCTGGACGTTGTCCTCGAGGATCTCCCGGGGGAAGCCGCCGAGGGGCGATTGCCACGAGATCCGGTAGCCGCGATTGAAGCCGAGGACGATGTCCGGGGCGTGGCCGAGGGCGGTTCGGCTGCGGTAGGCGTCCTTGGCCACGAAGGCCCGCAGGACCGGCCGTTCACCCGTCTGCGGATCGACCAGAGCCTCGAGCTTGCGGGCGATCTCCCGGACGAGGTTGTCCTTTTCGGCGCCGGGGGCCACGGCCCCTTCGCCTTCGCGGCCGCGCTCGTTGATGAACAGGCCGTTGAGGCCCATGCCGTAGGCCCGGGTCTTCGGCCAGTCGGTGTTGTCGAAATAGGCCGACTCCTGCTGCTTCCA